>ERZ1370068.6716-contig-5683_pt1 | contig 33535 bp, 34 predicted proteins | sample MGYA00561227_ERZ1370068 | MGnify/ENA primary metagenome ERZ1370068 (study PRJEB38410, sample SAMEA6850437) | metagenome | study: Metagenomic assessment of the ecological functions of the soil: analysis of the soil microbiota associated with the...
GGTGTACTTCCGTTCAGTTACGTATTGCTGCCTCGAAGGCGCCCGAGCTGCTGATGTTCACGCGCATGACCGGCGACCTGGTGAAGGCGATGCGCGCCTGCCCGCAGCCGATCGTCGCCGCGATCGACGGCGTGTGCGCCGGCGCCGGCGCGATCATGGCGATGGCGTCCGACCTGCGCCTCGGCACCGCGCGCAGCAAGACCGCGTTCCTGTTCAACCGCGTCGGCCTTGCCGGCTGCGACATGGGCGCCTGCGCGATGCTGCCGCGCATCATCGGCCAGGGCCGCGCGAGCGAGCTGCTCTACACCGGCCGCGCGCTGGGCGGCGAGGAGGGCGAGCGCTGGGGCTTCTTCAACCGGCTCGTGCGCGCCCGAGGCGCTGCTGCGCCGAGGCGCATGGCGCTGGCGCGCGAGCTCGCCGCCGGGCCGACCTTCGCCAACGGCATCACCAAGACGATGCTGCACCAGGAATGGGCGATGACGATCGAGCAGGCGATCGAGGCCGAGGCGCAGGCGCAGGCGCTCTGCATGCTGACCGAGGACTTCACGCGCGCCTACGACGCGTTCGTGGCGAAGCAGAAGCCCGAGTTCGAGGGCAACTGAGCGTCGGCATGGCAGAGTCGATGCGCGACACGCCTGCACCTCGACTGGCCGTTCTTCGAGGAGCGGCACCGCGCGCTCGCGCGCGAGCTCGACGCCTGGGCCGACGCAGCACGTGCCGCACGACGCACGGCCGCGACGTCGACGCCGAGTGCCGGCGCTGGTGCGCGCGCTCGGCGCGCCGGCTGGCTGCGCCACGCGGTCGGCGGCACGACTACGGCGGCGCGGCGACGCGATCGACACCCGCGCGATCTGCCTGATCCGCGAGACGCTGGCGCGCCACTCGGGCCTGGCCGACTTCGCGTTCGCGATGCAGGGCCTGGGCTCCGGCGCGATCAGCCTGGCCGGCACGCGCGGCGCAGAAGGCGCGCTACCTGCCGCGCGTGGCGCGCGGCGAGGCGATCGCGGCGTTCGCGCTGTCCGAGCCCGACGCCGGCTCCGACGTCGCGGCGCTGGCGTGCGCGCGCGCGCATCGACGGCGACCACGCGGTGCTCGACGGCGAGAAGACCTGGATCTCCAACGGCGGCATCGCCGACTTCTACGTCGTGTTCGCGCGCACCGGCGAGGCGCCGGGCGCGCGCGGCATCTCGGCCTTCATCGTCGATGCCGGCACGCCCGGCTTCGAGATCGCCGAGCGCATCGACGTGATCGCGCCGCATCCGCTGGCGCGGCTGCGCTTCACGAACTGCCGCATGCCGCCGTCGCAGCGCATCGGCGCAGCCGGGCGAGGGCTTCAAGGTCGCGATGCGCACGCTCGACGTGTTCCGCACCTCGGTGGCCGCCGCCGCGCTCGGGCTTCGCGCGGCGCGCGCTCGACGAGGCGCTGCAGCGCGCGACCACGCCGCAAGATGTTCGGCCAGACGCTCGCCGACTTCCAGCTCGACGCAGGCCAAGCTCGCGCAGATGGCGACCACGATCGACAGCGCGGCGCTGCTCGACCTACCGCGCCGCCTGGCAGCGCGACCAGGGCCGCAACGTGACGCGCGAGGCCGCGATGGCCAAGATGGCCGCCACCGAAGGCGCGCAGCAGGTGATCGACGCGCGCCGTGCAGATCTGCGGCGGCCTGGGCGTGGTGAGCGAGCGAGCCGGTCGAGCGCCTCTACCGCGAGATCCGCGCGCTGCGCATCTACGAAGGCGCGACCGAAGTGCAGCAACTGATCATCGCGCGCGAACTGCTCAAGGAGGTGAACGGCATGAGCGAACCAAGCGATGACAGCAAGCTGCTGCTGCCGGAAGGCTGGCCGCGGCCCAAGGGCTACGCCAACGGCGTGGCGGCGCGCGGCCGCCAGGTCTTCATCGCCGGCATGATCGGCTGGGACGCGCAGGGCGTGTTCCACAGCGACGACTTCGCCGCGCAGGCGCGCCAGGCGCTCGCAGAACATCGTCGACGTGCTGCGCGAGGCCGGCGGGCGAGCCCGAGCACATCGTGCGCATGACCTGGTACGTGACCGACAAGCGCGAGTACCTGCCGCCGGCCGCGAGGTCGGGACGCGCGTTCCGCGAGATCATCGGCTGCTACAACGCCGCGATGACGGCGGTGCAGGTGCAGCGCGCTGATCGAGGACCGCGCCAAGGTCGAGATCGAGGCGACCGCGGTCATTCCGGATTGAGCGACGAGGGAGCGAGGCATGCACGTCACGAGCCATGTCGATCGTTTTGCGGCCGAGCGCCTGCCGCCGCGCGAGCAGTGGCCCGAGCTGCTGTTCGAGCTGCCCGAGCTGCAGTTTCCCGAGCGGCTGAACTGCGCCAGCGAGCTGCTCGACCGCGCACGTCGACGCCGGGCCGGGCGAGCGCGTCTGCATCCGCGCGCCCGGCGGCCTGCGCTGGACCTACGCCGACCTGCAGCGCCACGCCAACCGCATCGCCCACGTGCTGGTCGACGACCTGGGCGTCGGTGCCCGGCAACCGCGTGCTGCTGCGCGCGCCGAACAACGCCGATGCTCGCGGCCTGCTGGTTCGCGGTGATGAAGGCCGGCGGCGATCGCGGTCGCGACCATGCCGCTGCTGCGCGCGCAAGGAGCTCGGGCAGATCATCGACAAGGCGCAGGTCACGCCACGCGCTGTGCGACGCGCGCCTGCGCGCCGAGCTCGAGCCGCGCCGCGCAGGCGCCGACCTGCAGCGCACGTGTCGCTGTTCGTCAACGGCGACGCGGCGGACGGCCTCGAAGCGCTGCATGGCGCGCCAAGCCAGCCGGCGTTCGACAACGTCGACACCGCCGCCGACGACACCTGCATGCTCGCGCTTCACCTCGGGCACCACCGGCGCAGCCGAAGGCGACGATGCACTTCCACCGCGACGTGATGGCGGCCTGCGCATGCTGGCCGCCGCACGTGCTGCGCGCCGACGCGCCGACGACGTGTTCATCGGCAGCCCGCCGCTCGGCCTTCACCTTCGGGCTCGGCGGGCTGCTGCTGTTCCCGATGAGCGTCGGCGCGTCGACGCGTGCTGCTCGAGAAGGCGACGCCCGACCGAGCTGCTGCCGATGCGATCGCAGCAGCATCGGCGCGACCGTGCTGTTCACCGCGCCGACCTCGTACCGCGCGATGGCTGCGCGGCGCGCGCCGAGCGCATCGCGACCTGCTCGGCGGCGCTGCGCAAGTGCGTGTCGGCCGGCGAGGCGCTGCCGGCCGCGACGCGCGCAGCTGTGGCAGCGAGGCCACCGGCATCGAGCTGATCGACGGCATCGGCGCGACCGAGATGCTGCACATCTTCATCTCGGCCGACGAGGCGCACGCGCGCGCCGGCGCGACCGGCACGGCGGTGCCCGGCTACCGCGGCCTGCGTGATGGACGACGACGGGCAGCCGCTGCCGCGCGGCCAGGTCGGCCGGCTCGCGGTGCAAGGGCCCGACCGGCTGCCGCTACCTCGCCGACCCGCGCCAGCGCGAGCTACGTGCAGCGACGGCTGGAACCTACACCGGCGACGCCTACCTGCGTGGACGCCGACGGCTACTTCCGTCTACCAGGCGCGCACCGACGACATGATCGTCTCGGCCGGCTACAACATCGCCGGGCCCGAGGTCGAGAGGCGCGCTGCTGCTGCACCCGGCCGTGGCCGAATGCGCGCGTGATCGGCGTGCGCCGACGCCGAGCGCGGCCAGATCGTCAAGGCCTTCGTCGTGCTGCGAGCCGGCGCACGGCCGGCGACGCGCACTGGCGCGAGACGCTGCAGGACTTCGTCAAGGCAGACGATCGCGCCCTACAAGTACCCGCGCGCGATCGAGTTCCGTCGACGCGCTGCCGCGCACCGAGACCGGCAAGCTGCAGCGGTTTCGCGCTGCGGACGCGGTCGGGTCGAGCTCAGCAGCCGTAAGCGGAGTAGCAACTGAGATCGCACTGATACCCGTCGTAGGTGTTCCCCGACAGCCGAAACGCGGTGCTCGACGACTGCGTCGCATGAGCGGCTGCGTTCGTAGCATCGCTGCCATGGAAAACAAGACCTTCTGAACGCGCGCAGTGCGCGACATGCGCAAGCCACCTCTGAACATCGCGCTCGATATCTCGTTCTCTTCGGCGACGAAGCACCGCGTGCCGGCGCTTTTCGACACCGCACGAACGCTGCTCGCCGAGATGATCGGCGACGACTGGCTACAACGTCGGCAACCTCGATTCGTGCGAGAGCAGTGCGCGCCGCCGCCGTGCCTCGGCGATGCTCGATGCGATCGAGGCGCTGACCTGGCGCTGCCGATACGATCGTGCGCGCTGCTTCAGGCTCGGCTGAATCGGCGACAGTGCCCTGAGGCGCGATGCAACGACGTGCACGACCCCGCACCGAACAAGCCGCCGCCGCCGAAGCTGCCGCCGCCAGTGCCGCCGCCGGTGCCCGATGGCGTGCCGCCGCCGATGCATGACCCGACCCGACCCGAACATCCCGACCCGGTGCGCGAGCCGCTCCGGCCGACCGGCCGCCGGTGCTTGGCGCGTTCGCACGCTGAAGGAGTCTGACATTGCCCGAGATCCGGCCTGGAGCGCGGAAGCGCGAACGCCAGTACTAAGCACACATCAACAAGGAAGGGCTGCGCGCGCACGGCACGGGCGATGAAGCTCGCCGAGGAGATCGCGGCACGCACGGTCAGCAAGGAGCGCGCCCGCCACGGCGAGGCGAGGGAGGCCAGCGCGCAGAGCTCGATCGGACGACATCTCGTCGGGCCGGCGTTAGCGAGCGGCCTGCGCTCGCACAGCGGGGCCGGCGGGGGAGCTGAACGTTCGCGCAGCTTCTACAACGAAGCCGAAGGACCGCGGCCTCGAGCGGCAGGTCGGGGATGAGCGAAGGCCGAGCAGCTCGAACGCGCCCTGGCGCGCTGAGACACCATCTGCGACCGCAGACGCGCGGGCCTCGGGTAAGCCCAGGCGCTCGCCGCTTGCGCATGCCCCCGACCGCCATTAAACTCTACTGACCGGTCGGTCCGAATATGTTTCAGCCCTGGCGGCAACCCGGGAGACAGCATGGCCGACGACGAAGCGTTGGTGCTGGTGGCGCCAAGCAGGGCGACCGTCCGCACGCTCACCCTGAACCGCCCGAGCGCTGAACAGCTTCACCGCGCGATGCACGAGCTAGCTCGCGGCGGCGCTGGCCGCGGCCGAGGCCGACTGCGCGAGTGGCGCTGTGGTGCTGACAAGGCGCGGGCCGCGGATTCTGCGCCGGACAGGATCTCGCCGATTCCCGCGCGATCGCGCCGGCCATCCACCAGGCGCAGAAGCCGACCGCCGACGCGGGCAACGATCGAGCGCTTCTACAAGCCGCTCGCACTGCGCATCCGCGCTTTCCGGTGCCGGTGATCGCGGCCGTCAACGGCGTCGCGGCTGGCGCCGGGCGCGAGCATCGCGCTCGGCTGCGACCTGGTGATCGCCGCCCGCTCGGCGAGCTTCATCCAGGCCTCCTCGATCGGCCTGGTGCCGCGACGCCTGGCGGTACTGGCGCCGCTGCCGTGCCTGTATCGGCTGGTGGGCGAAGCGCTGTTGCACCCGCGATGCACCGGCGACAAGCTGCCAGTGACGAGGCATGCAATGCATCGGTTCTGATCTGGAGAGCGTGGACGACGCTGCGTTTCGTGCCGACGAGGTTGGCGACCGCCGCTGGCCGCGCGCCTGGCAACGCATGCCGCGTCGCCGCGTTGGCCGCCACGCGCGCGCGCGATCGATTCCGCGATGGGCATGAGCCTACGCCGACGCGCTGGAGCAACGAGAGCCGCTGCAGAGCCAGCTCAGCCCGGTCGCACGACTACATCGAAGGCGTGGCGGCGTTCATGGCCAAGCGGCCTGCAACCTTCACGGATCGCTGAGCCTGACGATGAGCTTGGAGACCTGACTCGAGCACTGTGTCGGTGCGGATCGGCGCCGGCAGCATGGGCGCCGGCATCGCGCAGCTCGCCGGCGCAGCCAGGGCACATGCGCGTGCGGCTGACTTCGATGCGCAGGCCGGCGCGGCCGAGCGCGCGCTCGACGCGCATCGATGCCGACCTCGCCGGCCGCTGTCAAGCAAGCGGCCGGCTCGACGAGCACCGAGCGCGCGGTCGCGCGCTCACGTCGCTCACGCGTCGAGAGCGTCGACGCGCCTGGCAGGCTGCGGCCTCGTCGTCGAGGCGATCGTCGAGCGGCTCGACGCAAAGCAGGCGCTGTTTCGCAGCTCGAGAGCCGTGCTCGATGCGAGCGCGGTGCTCGCGACCAACACCTCGTCGATCTCGATCAGCGCGGTGGCGCAGGGGCTCGCGCAGCCGCAGCGCGTTGATCGGCTGGCACTTCTTCAACCCGCCGACGCGGATGAAGCTGGTGGAGGTGATCCGCGGCGTCGAGACCGACCCGGCGCTCGCCGAGCGCGCTGCACGCGCTGCTGGCAAGGCGCTGGGGCAAGAGCTCGGTCGACGCGCCGAACGCGCCCGGCTTCATCGTCAACCGGGTCGCGCGGCCGCATTACGCCGAGGGCCTGCGCTGCTCGCCGAACGCGTCGCCGAGCCGCAGGCGATCGACCGACTGATGCGCCGAAGCTGGCGGCTTCGCGCTCGGCCCGTTCTGAGCTGATCGACCTGATCGGCGCTGGACGTCGAACTCTGTCGGTCACCGAGTCGGTGTTCGCGGCCACGGGCTGGGACACCGCGCTACGCGCCGAACCTCGATCCAGCAGGAAGCTGGCGCGCAGCCGGCCGCTTCGGCCGCAAGATCGGGCGCGGCTTCACGATTACCGCGCGACGGCTGCGAAGTCGCCGGTGGCAGCCGCGGTCGCGGCTGGCGCAGGCGTGCCGCGGTGCGTTGCGCGCGCGCAGCCGGGCTGCTCGCAGCCGCTGGTCGAACGGCTGACGCGGCGCGGGCGTGAGTCGATCGCGACCGACGTCGTCGTTGCCCGACGAGATCGCTGCAGCGTCGGCGGCGTGACGTCGGTCGCGCTGACCGACGGCCGCACGCGTCGCCGAGCGCCGCCGCAGCGCACGGCAGCCGTGCTGCTGCTCGACCTGGCGCGCGACTTCGCGACCACCACCGCTCGTCGGCGCGACGCTAGCGCGCGCGCGCGAGCTCGCCTCGGCAGTCGCTCGCCGCTCTGCTGGCGACGGCGCAGATCGACCTGCTCGCGCTGGCCGACGTCGCCGGCCTCGCGCTGATGCGCACGGTCGCGCTGCCTCGCCAATGACAGCGCCGGACGTGATGACCTGGACCGGCACGACCGCCGCCGACATCGACATCGCGATGGCGCCTGCGGCACCGCGCTATCCGGTCGGTCCGCTGGCGTGGGCCGATGCGATCGGCGTCTCGCGCGTCGTCGAGCTGCTTCGCGAACCTGCAGGCGCCACTACGGCGACGCGCGCTACCGGCGCTCGCCGCTGCTGCTTCGCGGCACTTCTCGACGGGCGAACTTTCATGGCTGAGCAGGCGCTCGGACGCGCAGCGGTGCCACCGCACGAGTTGCCGACGCGGCGGCGTGCGAACTGCATGAAAGACGACCGCGCCTCAGCGTGCGCTCGGCATGCAGGTCACCGCGATCGGCCCGGGCACGCGCACACGCTCACGATGACGGTGCGCGACGACATGCTCAACGGCCACGACATCTGCCACGGCGGCTTCATCGACGACGCTGGCCGACTCGGCCTTCGCGTTCGCCTGCAACTCGCACAACGAGCTCACGCGTGGCGTCGGGCTTCGACGTCGACCTCATCGCCGCCGGCGCACGCGCGGCGACGTGCTGACCGCGCGTGCGACCGAGGTCATCGAGGCCGGGCGCACCGGCGTCTACGACATCGAGGTCACCAACCAGCGCGGCGAGCGCGTCGCGGTGTTGCGCGGCCGCTCGCTACACGATCAAGGCAGGCCGCGGCGGTCGGCTGCCGACGAAGCGAGAGGAGACAGACGCATGCCCGTGAAGACACCCGCAGCCCGGCGACCTCGAGCCGATCGAGACGCGCCAGCCGCGACGAGCTGCAGGCGCTGCAGCTGCAGCGCCTGCAGTGGACGCCTGCAGCACGCCTACGACAACGTGCCGCACTACCGCAGGCGCGTTCGACGCGCAGGGCGTGCATCCCGAGCGACCTGAAGTCAGCTCGCGCGACCTGGCGAAGTTCCCGTTCACGGCCAAGAAGCGACCTGCGCGACAACTATCCGTTCGGCCTGTTCGCGGTGCCGCGCGAGCAGGTCGTGCGCATCCACGCGTCGTCGGGCACGACCGGCAAGCCGACCGTGGTCGGCTACACGCAGAACGACATCGACACCTGGGCCGACCTGGTGGCGCGCTCGATCCGCGCCGCCGGCGGCCGCGCCGGCGACATCGTGCACGTCGCCTACGGCTACGGCCTCTTCACCGGCGGCCTGGGCGCGCACTACGGCGCCGAGCGGCTGGGCTGCACGGTGATCCCGATGTCGGGCGGGCAGACCGAGAAGCAGGTCCAGCTGATCCGCGACTTCAAGCCCGACATCATCATGGTCACGCCGTCGCTACATGCAGGTGATCGTCGAGGAGTTGCAGCGCCAGGGCATCGACCCGCGCGCGATCGTCGCTGAAGGTCGGCATCTTCGGCGCCGAGCCGTGGACCGAGGCGATGCGCGCACGAGATCGAGGCGCAGCGCCGGCATCGACGCGGTCGACATCTACGGCCTGTCCGAAGTGATGGGCCCGGGCGTGGCGCAGCGAATGCATCGAGACCAAGGACGGCCCGGTGATCTGGGAAGACCACTTCTATCCCGAGATCATCGACCCCGAGACCGGCGAGGTGCTGCCCGACGGCGAGGAGGGCGAGCTGGTCTTCACCTCGCTCACCAAGGAAGCGCTGCCGATCATCCGCTACCGCACGCGCGACCTGACGCGCCTGCTGCCGCCGACCGCGCGCGCGATGCGCCGCATGGGCAAGATCGTCGGCCGCAGCGACGACATGCTGATCATCCGCGGCGTCAACGTGTTCCCGACGCAGATCGAGGAGCTCGTGCTGCAGCACGGCCAGCTCTCGGGCGCAGTACCAGCTCGTCGTCACGCGCGAAGGCCAGCTCGACGAGGTCGAGGTGCGCTGCGAGCTGCTGCCGGCGCACGCGGCGACCGACCGCGGCGAGGTCGCGGCGCGCGCTGCGCAGCAGCGCATCAAGACGCTGATCGGCATCATCGACCGACGGTCAGCGTGCGGCGCGCCCGACAGCCATCGAGCGCACGCTCGTCGGCAAGGCGCGCCGCGTGATCGACAAGCGGCCGCAAGGATTCGAAGGAAGCAAGCGCATGTACACGCAAGCGATGGACACGATGGGCAAGGACCGCGACGACGCGCGAAGGCCGTGCGCTCGGCCGAGGAGGTCGGCGCTCGAGCGGCGCTTCGACGCCCGCATCGACGCCGGCGACTTCATCGAGGCCAAGGACTGGATGCCCGAGCACTACCGCAAGACGCTGGTGCGGCAGATCAGCCAGCACGCGCATTCCGAGATCGTCGGCATGCTGCCCGAGGGCAACTGGATCACGCCGCGCGCCGACGCTGCAAGCGCAAGGCGATCCTGCTCGCCAAGGTGCAGGACGAGGCGCGGCCACGGCCTCTATCTCTACGCGGCCGCCGAGACGCTCGGCACCTCGCGCGACCAGATGATCGAGGCGCTGCACTCGGGCAAGGCCAAGTACAGCTCGATCTTCAACTACCCGACGCTCACCTGGGCCGACATCGGCGCGATCGGCTGGCTGGTCGACGGCGCGGCGATCATGAACCAGGTGCCGCTCTGCCGCTGCTCGTACGCGCCGTATGCGCGCGCGATGGTCCGCATCTGCCGCGAGGAGAGCTTCCACCAGCGCCAGGGCTTCGAGGCGCTGCTGACGATGATGACGCAACGGCACCGACGGCGCAGAAGCGCGATGGTGCAGGACGCGGTCAACCGCTGGTGGTGGCCGTCGATCTGATGATGTTCGGCCCGCCCGACGACCGAGTCGCCGAACACCGCGCAGTCGATGCGCTGGGGCATCAAGCGCGATCAGCAACGACGAGCTGCGCGCAGAAGTTCGTCGACGCCACGCGTCGAGCAGGCCAAGGTGCTCGGCGTGACGCTGCCCGACCCCGAGCTGAAGTGGAACGAGGAGCGCGAGCACTACGACTTCGGCGCGATCGACTGGGAGCGAGTTCTGGCGCGTCGTCGGCGGCGACGGGCCGTGCAACCGCGAGCGCCTCGGCCGCGCGCGTCAAGGCCTGGGACGACGGCGCCTGGGTGCGCGAAGCCGCGCTGGCGCACGCCGCGCAAGCAGCGCGAACGAGCAGAAGGCCGCATGACAGCGATGAGCCCGACGACAAGCAACGAATGGCCCCTGTGGGAAGTGTTCGTGCGCAGCAAGGCCGGCCTCGACCACAAGCACTGCGGCAGCCTGCACGCCGCCGATCCGCAAGATGGCGATCCAGCTCGCGCGCGACGTCTACACGCGGCGCCAGGAAGGCACCAGCGTGTGGGTGGTGCGCTCCGACCAGATCGTCGCGAGCGACCCGGGCGACAAGGACATGTACTTCGATCCGATGGAAGACAAGGTCTACCGCCACCCGACCTTCTACGAGCTGCCCGAAGTCGCGTGGACCACATGTGAGCGCGCCGCGATGCAAGCCTCGATCCACGTCAGCTCGCAGCCCGCGGTGCAGTACCTGCTGCGCATCGGCGACACCTGCCTGATCCTCGCGCCAGCGCCTCGCCGAATGGTGCGGCCACGCGCCGATGCTCGAGGAGGACATCGCCCTCGCCAACATGGCGCTCGACCTGGTCGGCCAGGCGCGCGCCGTGCTCACGCGCGCCGGCGAGCTCGAAGGCGAGCGGCGGCGCACGACGAGGACCAGCTCGCCTTCCTGCGCGACGAGCGCGACTTCCGCAACCTGCACGCTGGTCGAGCTGCCGCGCGGCGACTTCGCCGTGACCGATGCTGCGCAACGCTGCGCTGGCCGACCTTCCTCAAGCTGCTGTGGACGCGGCTGGCGCGCTCGAGCGACGCCGAGCTGGCCGGCCATCGCCGGCAAGGCGGTGAAGGAGGCGCGCTACCACCAGCAGCATGCGGCCGACTGGGTCGTGCGCCTCGGCGACGGCACCGACGAATCGCGCGGCGCGCATGGAGGCGGCGCTCGACGCAGCTGTGGCCCTACGTCGCCGAGATCTTCGAGAGCGACGCGGTCGACGACGCAGGCCGACGCCGCGCGGCCTCGGCCCGCGCTGGGCCGACCTGCGCGACGACTGGCGCGCCGAGATGCGGCGCCGTCGCTCGCCGAGGCCGGCCTGCGCGCTGCCGGCCGAGCGCGCCGTTCCGCAGCACCGGCAAGCGCGGCGTGCACAGCGAGCACATGGGCTACATCCTGGCCGAGATGCAGCACCTGCAGCGCGCTTTCCCGGAGGCGTGTGGTGAGCGCAGCGCGTGGTCGCGTCGCGCGCTCGAGCGCGGCCTGGGCACGTGCTCGGCACGCGTGCTCGACCCCGAGGTGCCGGTCGTCTCGGTGCGCGACCTCGGCATCGTGCGCGACGTGATCGAGCGACGGCGACGGCGCTCGACGTCGTGCGTCACGCCGACCTATTCCGGCTGCCCGGCCACCGAGGTGATCGAGCAGAGCGTGCGTCGCCGCGCTCGACGACGCCGGCCTCGGCCCGGCGCGCGTCGACGCTGCGCCGCGCGCCGGCCTGGACCACCGACTGGATCAGCGACGAAGGCCGCGCGCAAGCTGCGCGAGTACGGCATCGCGCCGCCGGGCCCGGTCGATCGCCGGCGAGCGCGCGCCGCTGCGCTTCGTGCCGCGCGCCGTCGCGCGCTCGCCTGCCCGCGCTGCGAGCAGCCAGCGACACCGAGCGCCTCGTCGCGCCTTCGGCTCGCACCGCCTGCAAGGCGCTCGTATCGCTGCCTGCGCCTGCGCGCGAGCCGCTTCGAGCACTTCAAGCCGATCTGAGGCGCCCCGATGAGCTACCGTCACTTCCATCCGCTGCGCGTGAAGAGCGTGCGCAGCCCGACACCGACGAGGCGCGTCGATCGTCTCGTTCGACGTGCCCGCGCGACCTGCGCGACGCGTTCCGCTTCACCCAGGGCCAGTACCTGACCCTGCGCAAGGACGATCGGCGGCAGCGACCAGCGCCGCTCGTACTCGATCTGCGCCGGCGTCGACGACGGCGAGCTGCGCGTCGGCGTCCGCAAGGTGCCGGGCGGCGTGTTCTCGACCTGGATCAACGAGTCGCTCAAGCCCGGCGACACGATCCAGGTGATGGCGCCGCAGGGCCGCTTCTTCGTGCCGCTCGAGCCGCAGGCGCAGCGCCACTACCTCGGCATCGCCGGCGGCAGCGGCATCACGCCGATCCTGTCGATCATGAAGACGGTGCTCGGCGCGCGAGCCGCGAGTCGCGCTTCACGCTGATCTACGGCAACCGCAAGCTGCGCTCGACGATGTTCACGGAGGAGCTCGAGGACCTGAAGAACCGCTACCTGTCGCGCCTGACGCTGCACCACGTGTTCTCCGAGGAGCCGACCGACCTGCCGCTCTACAGCGGCCGGATCGGACCGCGACGAAGATCGGCGAGTTCCTCGCGCACGCTGGTCGATCCGGCCGCGGCATCGACCACGCCTTCGTCTGCGGCCCGTCACGGCGTCAACGACGAGGCCGAGGCGGCGCTGCTCGCCGCCGGCGTTGCCGGCCGAGCGCATCCACATCGAGCGCTTCGGCATCGCGCCGCAGGCGGCGCGCCGGGCGCGCCGGTGCACGCGGCGCGCGCGGGCGACGCCGACCAGGCGCGCAGTGACGATCATCCGCGACGGCGTGCAGCGCGAGATCGACTTCCACGCGCGAGCAGCCGGCAGCATCCTCGACTGCCGCCGCCGCGGCCGGGCTCGAGGTGCCGTTCTCCGTGCAAGTCGGGCGTGTGCTGCACCTGCCGCGCCAAGCTGCTCGAAGGCGAGGTGCGGATGGAGCGCAACTTCGCGCTCGAGAAGCACGAGGTCGCGGCCGGCTTCGTGCTGACCTGCCAGGCGCATCCGCTGACCGAGCGCGTCGTCCTCTCGTTCGACGAGCGATGCAGGCCGACGATGCGCGCCGCGGACGCGCTCGCGCCGGCTACGACGACTGCAGCGCGAGACGATCCTCGCGCGCGCCGCGCGCAGCTGTTCGCGCGGCGCGGCTACACCGGCGACGTCGATGAACGAGGTCGCCGAGGCCTGCGGCGTCTCCAAGCCGTCGCTCTACCACTACGTGCCGCGACAAGCACCAGCTGCTGCGTCGAGATCGCCGAGGCGCACGTCGCCCGGCTGCAGGCGCTGGTCGCCGAGGTCGATGCGCGCGAGAGCCGCGCGCCCGAGGCGCGCGTGCGCCGCCTGATCGACGGCCTTCCTCGAGCGTCTACGCCGGCGCGCAGGCCGAGCACCGCGTGCTGACCGAGGACGTGCAGCTTCCTCGCAGCCGGCCGACCGCGAGCGCGTCGCTCGACGGCGAGCGCAGCGTCGTCGCCGCGTTCGCCGAGGCGATCGCCGCAGTCGCGGCCCGAGCTGCGCGCGGCACGGCCTCGACAAGCCGCTGACGATGCTGCTGTTCGGCATGATGAACTGGATGTTCACCTGGCTGCAGCCGACGGGCGAGCTCGAGCCACGCCGACATGGCGCCGGTCGTCGCCGACCTGTTCTTCGGCGGCCTCGGCGCGGTGCGCGCGCCCGGCGCAGCCCGACGTCGTTCCCCATCAGCCACACAACGGAGACCCTCGCATGTCCTTCAGCCAGACAACGCTCCGTCGTCGCCGATCGGCCTCGCCGCGCGCGCGCCACGCTCGCCAACGTCGCGCACGCCGACATCAACGTCGGCGTGACCGTCTCGGCCACCGGCCCGGCGGCATCGCTCGGCATCCCGGAGAAGAACACGATCGCGCTGATGCCGCAGACGATCGGCGGCCAGAAGGTCAACTACATCGTCCTCGACGACGCCTCCGACACGACGACGGCGGTCGCCAACGCGCGAAAGCTCATCACCGAGAGCAAGGTCGACATCGTGCTCGGCTCGACGACGACGCCGAACTCGCTGGCGATGATCGACGTCGCCGCCGAGTCGCAGACGCCGATGATCTCGATGGCCGCGTCGGCGGCGATCGTCGAGCCGGTCGACGCCAAGCGGCGCTGGGTCTTCAAGACGCCGCAGAACGACATCATGATGTCGCTCGCGATCGCCACCGCACATGGCCGACAGCGGCGTCAAGACGGTCGGCTTCATCGGCTTCTCCGACGCCTACGGCGAAGGCTGGTACCGCGAGTTCTCGCAAGGTCGCGCCGGCTCAAGGGCCTGACGATCGTCGCCAACGAGCGCTACGCGCGCACCGACACCTCGGTCACCGGCCAGGTGCTGAAGCTCGTCGCCGCCAAGCCCGACGCGATCCTGATCGCCGCGCTCGGGCACGCCGGCCGTGCTGCCGCAGCGCACGCTCAAGGAGCGCGGCTACGCCGGCAAGTACTACCAGACGCACGGCGTCGCCAACAACGACTTCCTGCGCGTCGGCGGCAAGGACGTCGACGGCACCTACCTGCCGGCCGGGCCGGTGCTGGTGGCGGCGCAGCTGCCGGCCGAGCAACCCGGTGCGGCAAGCGCGCTCGACTACGTCGCGAAGTACGAGGCGGCGTACGGCAAGGGCTCGGTCTCGACCTTCGGCGCGCACGCCTGGGACGCCGGCCGGCTGATGGCGGTCGCCGCCGCCGCAGGCGCTGAAGAAGGCGCAGCCGGGCACGCCGGAGTTCCGCGCCGCGCTGCGCGACGCGCTCGAGACGACGCAGCGAAGTGCACGGCGCGCACGGCGTCTTCAACATGTCGCCGACCGACCACCTCGGCCTCGACCAGCGCGCGCGCGTGATGGTCAAGATCGAGAACGGCGCCTGGCACTACGAGCCCTGAGATGAACGTCAAGCATGCCCGACTCCGCTGCAGAGCCTGCATCGCCGACCGCTGGGTCGGCACGCGCGCCGGCGCGCGCGCTGGCGCAGCGCCATCGACGGCAGCGCCGATCCACCACGCGCACGCCGACGAGATCGACTTCGGCGAGGCGCTCGACTCATGCGCGCGCGCACCGGCGGCCCGGTCGCTGCTCGCGCTCGACTTCCAGCAGCGCGCGGCGCGCCTGAAGGCGCTCGCCGCGCTACCTGAACGAGCGCAAGGAAGAGCTCTACGCGATCTCGCGCCACACCGGCGCGACGCGCAGCGACGGCTGGGTCGACATCGAAGGCGGCACCGGCACGCTCTACGCCTACGCCGTCGATGGGCGGCAACGAGCTGCCGTCGGGCAACGTCGCTGCACGAAGGGCCGCCGGTGCGTGCTCGGCAAGAAGGGCAGCTTCGCCGGCACCCACATCCTGGTGCCGCGCGGCGGCGTCGCCGTGCACATCAACGCCTTCAACTTCCCGGTCTGGGGCCTGCTCGAGAAGTTCGCGCCGACCTTCCTCGCCGGCATGCCGTGCATCGCCAAGCCGGCGACCGCGACCAGCTACCTCACCGAGGCGCTGGTGCGGATGATGATCGAGTCGGGCCTGCTGCCCGCGGGCAGCCTGCAGCTCGTCGATCGGCTCGACCGGCGACCTGCTCGACCGCCTCGACGGCGCAGCGACGTCGTCACCTTCACCGGCTCGGCCGACACCGCGCTGAAGCTGCGCGCGCAACCGCAACCTGCTGCGCCACGCTCGATCCCGTTCAACGCCGAGGCCGACTCGCTCAACTGCCGCGATCCTCGGCCCCGACGTGACGCCCGGACGACGAGGAGTTCGACCTGTTCGTCAAGGAAGTGGCGCGCGAGATGACGGTCAAGGCGGGGCAGAAGTGCACCGCGATCCGGCGCGCGATCGTGCCGCGCCAGCATCTCGACGCGGTGGCCGCGAAGCTGCGCGACGCGGCTCGCGCAAGATCGGCGTCGGCGACCCGGCGGTCGAAGGCGTGAAGATGGGCGCGCTCGCCTCGAAGGCGCAGCAGCGCCGACGTCGCCGAGCGCGTCGCGCTGCTCGCGCAGGGCAACGAGATCGTGTTCGGCGCCGGCGACGGCTTCGCGCCGGTCGGCGAGGGCGTCGCCGACGGCGCCTTCTTCGCGCCGACGCTGCTGCTCTGCCGCGACGCGCTCGAACAACGACGCGGTGCACGACGTCGAGGCCTTCGGCCCGGTCAGCACGCTGATGCCGTACGACGACTTCGACGAGGCGCTGGCGCTCGCCGCGCGCGGCCGCGGCAGCCTGGTCGCGCACGCTGGTCACGCACGACCCGAAGGTCGCGGCGAAGGCGATCCCGCAGATGGCGGCGCTGGCACGGCCGCCTGCTCGTCCTCGACCGCGAAGCGGCGGCCGAATCGACCGGCCACGGCTCGCCGCTGCCGATGCTCAAGCACGGCGGCCCGGGCCGCGCCGGCGGCGGCGAGGAGCTGGGCGGCATCCGCGCCGTCAAGCACTACCTGCAGCGCGCGGCGGTGCAGGGCTCGCCGACGATGCTGACGGCGGTGACCGGCGAGTACGTGCGCGGCGCGGCGCTGAACGAAGGCGACGTGCATCCGTTCCGCAAGCACTTCGAGGAGCTGCGCGATCGGCGACTCGCTGCTGACGCACCGGCGCACCGTGAGCGAGGCCGACATCGTCGCCTTCGGCGGCATCTCGGGCGACTTCTTCTACATGCACTTCGACGAGATCGCGGCCAAGGAGTCGCGCGTTCGGCAAGCGCATCGCGCACGGCTACTTCGTGCTGTCGGCGGCGGCGGGCCTGTTCGTCTCGCCGGCGCCGGGGCCGGTGCTCGCCAACTACGGCCTCGACACGCTGCGCTTCGTCAAGCCGGTGGCGATCGGCGACACGATCCGCGCGCGCCTCACCTGCAAGCGCAAGATCGACCGCAACAAGAAGGACGCGCAAGGGCGCGGGCCAGGGCGTCGTCGCCTGGGACGTCGAGGTGACGAACCAGGACGGCGAGCTCGTCGCGAGCTACGACATCCTGACGCTGGTCGCCAAGCGGGGACGCTGCGCCGATCAGGCCGCGCGCGGGTAAACCCCTTCGGGCAGCGCGCGAGGGCGACTCCTAGAATCGCCGTCGTTCACACGCCGGAGATGGCATGGCCCAGAGTCGTCGCGCCGACAAGGCGCCGCACGCCGCGGCGGCAGCGAGCAGGGCCGCGAATCCTCAAGAAGTATCCGAACCGGCGTCTCTACGACACCGAGATCTCGAGCTACATCACGCTCGCCGACGTGAAGGCGATGGTGCTGACAGGCGCATCGACTTCGAGGTGCGCGACGCCAAGACCGGCGACGACCTGACGCGCAGCATCCTGCTGCAGATCATCCTCGAGGAAGAGACCGGCGGCGTGCCGATGTTCTCGACCTCCGATGCTGGCGCAGATCATCCGCTTCTACGGCCACGCGATGCAGGGCATGATGGGCTCGTACCTCGAGAAGAACCTGCAGACCTTCACCGACGTCCAGGCGCGCCTGGCCGAGCAGTCGAAGGGCCTGCTACGACCCGAAGCTGCAGAGCCCCGAGCTCTGGACCAAGTTCCTGAGCGGGCAGGCGCCGATGGTGCAGAACCTGATGGGCAACTACCTCGAGCAATCGCGCAACATCTTCATGCAGATGCAGGAACAGCTGAACAAGCAGGCCGAGACGCATCTTCCCGGGCCTGCGCGGCGCGCGCAGCGCCGACCAAGCGATGAGCGGCCGCGTCGCGTCTCAGCGCCGGCGCTGCCCTCGTTCTGCTCTCGCTCACCGCGGTCGGCGACGCCGAGAGCCCGCAGCGTCGGCCTCGGCCGCCGCGCCGCGCGCGGCGAGCTGCCTCGGCGCCCGCCGCGTCGGCGTCGGCGCCGACCGAGTTCGCCGGCGAGCTTCGTTGCCGGCCGACCTACGTCGCCGAGATGGCATCTACGATGCCAGCGTGCCGCGCAAGACTGGCGCCCGGTCAAAGGACGATGCAGCCGCGGCAAGAACAGTCGCCTGGACGATCGTCTGGACCAACCTCGACCAAGTTCCCGGCGCTGAAGACACCGGCGACGCAGGCGCAGTCCGCAGCGCTTCCGCTTTCGCGTGACCTAAGACCGACGATGCTCGTCAGGCTCGCCGGCGTATGCCGTGGATGGCCGACCTACCGTTGCGAGATCCTCGCCGTCGAGCCAGTCAGCCCCGCCGGCGCGCGACGCACCGCCGCGCCAAGCGCTGAAGCCAGGTCTTTCGCGATCGGCGAAAATCGGCGCGCATGACCGATGCACCGCGCTGGACTCGCCCCGCATCGCCAGCCGCCGCGCCGAAGATCGGCTTCGTCTCGCTCGGCTGCCCGAAGGCGCTGACCGATTCCGAGCTGATCCTGACCCGGCTCGCGCGCCGAGGGCTACGCCACCTCGAAGACCTTCGCCGGCGCCGACCTGGTGATCGTCAACACCTGCGGCTTCATCGACGACGCGGTGCAAGGAAAGCCTCGACACGATCGGCGAGGCGCTGGCCGAGAACGGCAAGGTCATCGTCACCGGCTGCCTCGGCGCGAAGGCGGGCGAGGGCGGCGGCAACCTGGTGCGCGCAGATGCATCCGAGCGTGCTCGCGGTGACCGGCCCGCACGCGACCGAGGAGGTGATGGACGCGGTGCACGCGCACGTGCCGAAGCCGCACGATCCGTTCGTCGACCTCGTGCCGCGCCGCCCGCGATCGGCATCAAGCTGACGCCGAAGCACTACGCCTACCTGAAGATCAGCGAGGGCTGCAACCACCGCTGCACCTTCTGCATCATCCCGAGCATGCGCGGCGACCTGGTCGTCGCGGCCGATCGGCGACGTGCTCGCCGAGGCGCAGGCGCTGTTCGAGTCGGGCGTCAAGGAGCTGCTCGTCGATCAGCCAGGACACCAGCGCCTACGGCGTCGACGTGCAGCTACCGCACCGGCTTCTGGGACGGCCGGCCGGTCAAGACGCAGCATGCTCGAGCTGTGCGAGCAGCTGGCCGAGATCGCCGCGCCGCACGGCGCCTGGGTGCGGCTGCACTACGTCTATCCGTACCCGCACGTCGACGCAGGTGCTGCCGCTGATGGCGACGCGGCGCGATCCTGCCCTACCTCGACGTGCCGTTCCAGCACTCGCATCCCGACGTGCTGCAGCCGCATGAAGCGGCCCGGCGAGCGGCGAGAAGAACCTCGAGCGGCTGGCGCGCTGGCGCGAGATCTGCCCGGAGCTCGTCGTGCGCAGCACCTTCATCGCCGGCTTTCCGGGCGAGACCGAGGCCGAGTTCGAGCACCTGCTCGACTTCATGCGCGAGGCGCAGCATCGACCGCGCCGGCTGCTTCGCCTACTCGCCGGTCGAAGGCGCCGCGCGCCAACGAGCTGCCCGGGCATGCTGCCGGCCGAGCTGCGCGAGGAGCGGCGCGCGCGCTTCATGGCGGTCGCCGAGGACGTGTCGATCGCGAAGCTGCGCGAGCGCGTCGGCGCGACGATGCAGGTGCTGGTCGATTCGGCGCCGGCGCTCGGCCGCAAGGGCGGCGTGGGGCCGCAGCTACGCCGACGCGCCGGAGATCGACGGCACGCGTGCGCCTGCTGCCGCCGGAGAAGGCCTCGAAGACGCTGAAGGTCGGCGAGTTCACGCGCGCGCGCATCGTCGCCGCCGATGGCCACGACCTGGTCGGCGTGCCGATCTGAGTGCGGCGCCATGCGCGATGACGAAGAAGGCCGCCGAGCAGCACCGCGCTGATCGCACCATCCGCTACCAGCCGCCGGCCGGCTTCGCGGCGCCGCAGGCCGGCCGTGCACAAGGCGTCGACGGTCATCTTCGACGAGCGCCGCCGCGCTGCGTGCGCGCAGCTGGAAGGAGAAGACCGGCTACACCTACGGCCTGCACGGCACGCCGACCACCTTCACGCTCGAGGAGCGCATCGCCACGCTCGAAGGCGGCGTGCAGACCGCTGCTCGTGCCGAGCGGCCTGGCGGCGATCGCGCTGGTCGACATGGCGCTGCTGAAGAGCGGCGACGAGGTGCTGATCCCCGACAACGCCTACGGCCCGAGCCAGGAGCTGGCGCGCCACGAGCTGGCGCGCTGGGGCATCGCGCACCGCTTCTACGACCCGATGGACCCGGCGTCGCTCGCAGCGGCGATCGGCGCCGGCGCACGCAGCTGGTCTGGCTCGAGGCGCCGGGCTCGGTGACGATGGAGTTCCCCGACCTGCCGGCGCTGGTGCGCGTCGCGCGCGCGCGCACGGCGTGATCGATCGCGCTCGACAACACCTGGGGCGCCGGCATCGCCTTCGACGCCGTTCGCGCTCGGCCGGCGACGGCGAGGCGCTCGGCGTCGACATCTCGATGCAGGCGCTGACCAAGTACCCGTCGGGCGGCGGCGACGTGCTGATGGGCGTCGGTGACGACGCGCGACGACGGCGCTGCACCAGCGCCTCAAGTTGCGCGCACATGCGGCATGGGCTTCGGCGTCGGCGGCAACGACGTCGAGCTCGGTGCTGCGCTCGCTGCCGTCGCTGCCGCTGCGCTACGCGGCGCAGGACGCGCGCGGCGCGCGCGCTCGCCGCAGTGGTGGGCAGGCGCGCGCCGAGGTCGCGCGGTGCTGCATCCGGCGCTGCCCGGCTCGCCGGGGCACGAGCACTGGGCGCGCACTGTGCAGCGCGGCCGCGGGCCTGTTCTCGATCGTCTTCGATGCGCGCTATCGCAGCCGCGCAGGTCGACGCCTTCGTCGATGCGCTGAAGCTGTTCCAGCATCGGCTACTCGTGGGCCGGGCCGGTGAGCCTCGTCGTGCCCTACGACCTGGCGACGATGCGCGCGAAGCCGCGCCGGGCCGCGGCATCGCTGGTGCGCTTCTCGGTCGGCCTCGAAGGCGGTCGAGGACCTGATCGCCGACTGCGAGCAGGCGCTGGCGCGCGCTCGCCGCCGGCTGAACGCGCTCGGCCGCGCGCCGCAGGCCGCATCGTCAGCGGCTCGGGCGACATCGTGAACGACATCGGTCTCGTCGGGCTCGCTGCCGCTCGGCGCGTGCCGACGCTCTCGATGTCGAAGCGGCCGAGCAGCGTCGCCGAGCGCCATCTTGATCTCGAGCATCGCCAGGTGCCGGCCGGGGCAGACACGCGGCCCGGCGCCGAACGGCATCGCGACCCGGTTGGCCGAGGCCGCGCCCTGGGCCGCGCTCGGGCGTCGAGCCAGCGCTCGGGCTTGAAGCGGTCGGCGCGTGCGAAGTACTCCTCGCGCAGGCTGAATCGCTGCGCAGTCGCCAGCAGACCAGCGTGTCGGTCGGGACGCGGATGCCGGCGACGGTCGTGTCGCGCAGCGCCTGCAGCATGAGTGAAGGGCGCGACCGGCTCGCAGGCGCATCGTCTCGTTGGCGCAGGCCTCGAGCGTAGTCGCAGCTCGGCGGAAGCGCTCGATGCGTCCACGTCGCCGGGTCGCCGACGATGCGCGTCGATCTCGGCGCGCGCCCGCGCCAGCGCCTCGGGATGGCGCGTACAGCAGCCAGATCGCCCAGGCGAGCGTGTTGGCGGTCGTGTCCTCGCCGGCGAGCAGCATCGTCATGCACGTTGCCGTGAGACCTCGCCCGGTCGGTGATTCCCGAGCTCCGGGTCGTCGGCGGCGACGATCATCGCCTCGAGCAGGTTCTCCGGCGCGGCGCGGCGCGCGGGTCCTCGAGGCGCTTTGCGCGCGGCGGCGACGAAGTCCGTCGATCGCCGCGGCTGACCGCGGCGACGCTCGCGTCGAGCTCGCGATCGGCGGCCGACTTCCACCAGCGCCAGGTCGGCACGGGCGCGAACATGCGGCGGAACATCGCCGGGAAGATCTTGTCGAGATGGCGCTGGATGACGTCGTCGTCGGACTCGAGCGTGTTGACCTCGGCGCCGAACGCCAGGCCCGAGATCGGCGTCGACCGTGAAGCGCATCAGGTCGGCCTGCAGGTCGATCGGCGCGCCGGCGTCGCGGCGCGCTGCCAGCGGCCGTCGAGCCGCGTCGCAGACCGTGACCGAGCGACGGGAAGTAGGCGCGCAGGTGGCGCGGATCGAAGCCCGCCATGACCATCCTGCCGCTGCCGCTTCCACGCCTCGCCCTCGGCGCCGAAGACGCCGACGCGCCGAGGCCGATCTCGCGCGGCGATCTCGGCGAAGCGCTGGCGTGCGGCGAAAGCCGTCGGGCCGGTCGCGCAGCATGGCGCCCATCGCCGTGTGGTCGGCGACGACGAGCAGGCGGCGGCCGCCGATCCGGAAGCGTGAAGTACGGCGCCGTACTCGCGCGCCCAGCGCTCGACCTGCTGGTGCATGTGCGGCTCGTCGATCTGCAGCATGTTGCCGAGCAGCGGCAGCCCCGGCGGATGCCGGCAGCTCGTCGATCTCGCGCAGGCGCGGTCGGCGCGGCGGTGGGCGCGGCTTCGCTCTGGATCGACATGCCGGCTCCCTGTGGCTCAGTGCTTCGCCGGCGACGCGACCTTGTGCCGCATCAGCCGGCCCGTGCTCGCGCTCCCAGTCGCGCTTCTTCTCGGTGTTGCGCTTGTCGTGCTCGGCCTTGCCCTTGGCGAGCGCGATCTCGGCCTTGACGCGGCCGCCCTTGTAGTGCAGGTCGAGCGGCACGAGCGTGAAGCCCTTCTGCTCGACCTTGCCGATCAGGCGCCGGATCTCGTCCTTGTGCATCAGCAGCTTCTTGGTGCGGTCGGCCTCGGGCTGCACGTGGGTCGAGGCGCTGCGCAGCGCGTTGATGCGGCAGCCGATCAGGTAGAGCTCGCCGTCGCGGATGACGACGTAGCCGTCGGTCAGCTGCACCTGGCCGGCGCGGATGGCCTTGATCTCCCAGCCCGAGCACCATGCCGGCCTCGTGGCGCTCTTCGATGTGGTAATCGAAGCGGGCGCGGCGGTTCTCGGCGATCGACATGGGATCGGGGAAGGGCAGGCGCGCGGCGACTCCTACAATTTGCGCATTGTATGAAGCACGTCAAGAAGTCGGTTCTGCTCTGGTACTCGCCGCACGAGATGTACCAGCTGGTCATCGACGTCGAGACTATCCGCAGCTTCCTGCCCTGGTGCGAGCGCGCCGAGGTGCTCGAGCCGCGACGACGAGCGGCCTGACCGCGCGCCTGCACCTCGCCTACTCCGGCATGCGCCACGCCTTCACGACCAGCAACGTCCAGGTGCCCGACGAGTCGGTGCACGATCGGCCTGGTCGACGGGCCGTTCTCGCTGCTCGACGGCCATGTGGCGCTTCGTGCCGCTGCCGCTGCCGGCGGCCGCAGCGACCGCACGGCAGCGCCTGCAAGATCGAGTTCGAGCTGCGCTACGCGTTCGCCAACGCCGTCGCTCGAGGCGCTGATCAGCCCGGTGTTCGACCGCATCGCCAACACCTTCGTCGATTCGTTCGTGCGCCGCGCCGAGCAGGTCCATGGGCCGCGCTGAGCGCGCGCCGCACGGCTCTGCGCGTCGACGTCGCGTGCAGCCCGCGCGCCGGGCGAGCGCCGACGAGGTCGAGCTGCGAGCTGCCGGCGGGGCGACGCGTGCTCGATGCGATCGCGCGCCAGCGGCCTGCTCGAGCGCGCTATCCGCGGCATCGACCTGGCGACGCCAGGCGGTCGGCATCTGGGGCCGGCGCTGCGGCGCTCGACGCCGCTGCTGCGCGACGGCGACCGGGTCGAGATCTACCGGCCGCTGCTGGTGGATCCGAAGGAGGCGCGGCGCCTGCGCTGCCGCAGCCAGCGCGCAAGCGCGCGCGCGCTGACGCGCGCTACTTGCAGTCGGCGGCGATCACGTCGCTGCGTGCGCGCTGCGTCTCGGTCGGCGCGCTGCTTGTCGTCGAGGATACTCGCGCTCGCCGCTTCGCGTTGGCGCGCGCGATGCGCATGCCGCTGTCGAGCGTGCGCAGCTGCGCCTTGGCGCGGTTGCAGTTCTCGGCGCGCGCGGCCGCGACCTGCTCCTGCTCGGCCTTGTGCCTTGGCCGCGGCGTCGCTGCTCGGCCTTCTTGCGCTTGGCCTCGAGCTCGGGATCGACGGCGCTGCGGCGCCGAGCGGCCGATGCGGCGCGACGCGCGGCGCCGACGGCCGGCGCGACGGCCGGCGCGGCGCGCTGCGCGCGCTGCGGCGCGCTCGGCCTGCAGCAGGATGTCCTGGTCGGGCGTGCCGGCGCGGCGGCGGCAGGTCGCTGTACTGGACGTGGCCGCCCTTGTCGCGCCACTTCCACTGCGCCGTCGGCCGGCAGGCGCGAGCACGCGCAGCCGACGCAGGGCGGCGAGCAGGACGACGAAGCGCAGTCGAGCCATGGCGGTCAGCGCGCACGTGAAGAGTCGGCGCGCAGTGTAGCGGCCGGGCCTGGCTCGGCGCGCAACGCGGCGCGTGCGCAAACCGGTGACTTTGCACCTGCATCCGTATAATTCGCTTTTGCGTCTGGAGCTTTCTCATGCGCCTTCTGGGCAAAGCGCTGACCTTCGACGACGTGCTGCTGGTGCCGGCGTTCTCGCAGCGTCCTGCCGCGCGACACCGACCTCGCGACCTCCCTCTCCCGCAACATCCGCCTGAACCTGCCGCTGGTCTCGGCGGCGATGGACACCGTCACCGAGGCGCGCCTGGCGATCGCGCATCGCGCAGGAAGGCGGCATCGGCATCGTCCACAAGAACCTCACGCCGCAAGCAGCAGGCGGCCGAGGTGGCGCGCGTCAAGCGCTACGAATCGGGCGTGCTGCGCGACCCGATCACCGTCACGCCCGACGATGCCGGTGCGCGCAGGTGATCGACGCTCGTCCGAGCCAGCACGGCGTCTCGGGCTTCCCGGTGCTGCGAGGGCAAGACCGTGGTCGGCATCGTCACCAACCGCGACCTGCGCTTCGAGACGCGCTCGACGCGCCGGTGCAGCGAGATCATGACGCCGCGCGAGCGGCTCGTCACGCGTGCGCGAAGGCGCGACGCTGGCCGAAGGCAAGGCGCTGATGCACACGCGACAAGCTCGAGCGCGTGCTGGTCGTCAACGACGCCTTCGAGCTGCGCGGCCTGATGACGGTCAAGGACATCACCAAGCAGACCAGCTTTCCGAACGCCGCGCGCGACGCGCACGGCAAGCTGCGCGTCGGCGCCGCGGTCGGCGTCGGCGAGGGCACCGAGGAGCGCGTCGAGCTGCTGGTCGAGCGCCGGCGTCGACGTGCATCGTCGTCGACACCGCGCACGGCCACAGCGCCGGCGTGATCGAGCGCGTGCGCTGGGTCAAGCGCAACTATCCCGCAGCGTCGACGTCATCGGCGGCAACATCGCCACCGGCGCGGCGCGCGCTGGCGCTGGTCGAGGCCGGCGCCGACGCGGTCAAGGTCGGCATCGGCCCGGGCTCGATCTGCACCACGCGCATCGTCACCGGCGTCGGCGTGCCGCAGATCATGGCGATCGACGCGGTCGCCAAGGCGCTCGCGGGCAGCGGCGTGCCGCTGATCGCCGACGGCGGCGTGCGCTACTCGGGCGACATCGCCAAGGCGATCGCCGCCGGCGCCGACACGGTGATGATGGGCGGCGCGTTCGCCGGCACCGAGGAGGCGCCGGGCGAGGTCATCCTGTACCAGGGCCGCAGCTACAAGAGCTACCGCGGCATGGGCTCGATCGGCGCGATGCAGCAGGGCTCGGCCGACCGCTACTTCCAGGAAGGCGAGCCGAGCGCGCAAGCTCGAACGGCGGCGCCAAGCTCGTGCCCGAAGGCATCGAGGGCCAGGTGCCCTACAAGGGCTCGGTCGTCGCGCATCATCTTCCAGATGGCGCGGCGGCCTGCGCGCGGCGATGCGCTACTGCGGCTGCGCCAGCATCGCCGAGATGCACAGCAAGGCCGAGTTCGTCGAGATCACCTCGGCCGGGCATCCGCGAGAGCCACGTCCACGACGTGCAGATCACGAAGGAAGCGCCGAACTACCGCGCCGAATGACGAGCGCCGGCGCTTCGGCGACCGCCGCGCGGCGGCGCACGGCGGCGATGCCGTTCATCATGGTCACGGTGCTGATCGACATGGTGTCGATCGGCCTGATCATCCCGGTGCTGCCGGCGCTGGTCGGCAGCTTCACCGGCTCGCAGACCGAGCAGGCGTTCTGGTACGGCGCGGTGACCTTCGCCTTCGGCATCGCCAACTTCTTCGGCTCGCCGATCCTCGGCGCGCTCTCCGACCGCTTCGGCCGCCGGCCGGTGCTGCTGCTCGGCTTCTGCGGCCTCGCGCTCAGCTTCTTCGTCACCGCGCTCGCGACCGCGCTGTGGATGCTGATCGCGGTGCGCCTGTTCAGCGGCGCGATGCAGGCCAACATCGTCGGTCGCCAACGCCTACGTCGCCGACATCACGCCGCCCGAGGAGCGCGCCAAGCGCTTCGGCATGCTGGGCGCGATGTTCGGCCTCGGCTTCATCCTCGGGCCGGTGATGGGCGGGCTGCTCGGCGCGATCGACCTGCGCCTGCCGTTCTTCGCCGCCGGCAGCCTGGCGCTGCGTCAACCTGCTCTACGGCTGGTTCGTGCTGCCCGAGTCGCTGCCGCGCGGATGCGCCGGCGCGATTTCGACTGGAAGTCGCGCCAACCCGGTCGCGCTCGCTGCGCGAGCTCGGCGCAGCTGCAAGGGCGTCGGGCGTGCTGGTCGCGGTGGTCGCCTGCAGCGGCGCTCGCGCAGTTCGTGCTCTACACCAGCTGGGTGCTGTACACGACCTTCAAGTTCGGCTGGGGGCCGCTGCGAGAACGGCTGGTCGCTCGCTCGCGGTCGGCGTCGTGTCGGCGCTCGTGCAGGGCGCTGCTGCTCGGCCGGCTGCTCAAGCGCTTCAGCGCCGCAGCGGCTGGCGGTGCTCGGGCTGCTGTCGTCGACGCTCGCCTACGCTGCTGTGGGGCGCCGCCGACCGAGGGCTGGATGATGTTCGCCGTCATCTTCGTCAACCTGCTCGGCGCCACCGTCGCGGCGTCGATCCAGAGCATCATCTCCGGCGCCGCCGACGCGCGCAACGCAGGGCCAGACGCTGGGCGCGGTCGGCGCGGCTGAACAGCCTGATGGCGGTGATCGCGCCGGTCGCTCGGCGCGCCGCTGCTCGGCGTGGTCTCGCACCTGCCGCGCGGGCGACTGGCGCATCGGCGCGCCGTTCTACTTCTGCGCCGCTGCGTCCAGGTCGCGTCGCGCTCGCGCTCGCCTGGATCCACTTCCGCAGCTGCAGCGGCCGCGCTCGCCGCGACGCCGCCGAGCCGACCTCGCGCACGGCAACGCCATGCACGACAAGATCCTGATCCTCGATTTCGGCTCGCAGGTCACGCAGCTGATCGCGCGGCGCGTGCGCGAGGCGCACGTCTACTGCGAGATCCACCCGAACGACGTCAGCGACGCCGTTCATCCGCGAGTTCGCGCCCAAGGGCATCATCCTCTCGGGCAGCCACGCCAGCGACCTACGAAGAGCACGAGCTGCGCGCGCCGCAGGCGGTGTGGCGAGCTCGGCGTGCCGGTGCTCGGCATCTGCTACGGCATGTTCACGATGGCGGTGCAGCTCGGCGGCAAGGTCGAGGCCGAGCACGCACCGCGAGTTCGGCTACGCCGAGGTGCGGGCGCGCGGCCACACCGGCTGCTCGACGGCATCGAGGACTTCGCGCACCGCCGAGGGCCACGGCATGCTCAAGGTCTGGATGAGCCACGGCGACAAGGTCACCGCGCTGCCGCCCGGCTTCAAGCTGATGGCGTCGACGCCGAGCTGCCCGATCGCCGGCATGGCCGACGAGGCGCGCGGCTACTACGGCGTGCAGTTCCATCCCGAGGTCACGCACACGCGTGCAGGGCCGCGGCGCTGCTCGAGCGCTTCGTGCTCGAGATCTGCGGCGCGCAAGCCCGACTGGGTGATGGGCGACTACATCGACGAGGCGGTGGCGCGCATCCGCGAGCAGGTCGGCGACGAGGAGGTGATCCTCGGCCTGTCGGGCGGCGTCGACTCGAGCGTCGCCGCGGCGCTGATCCACCAGCGCGATCGGCGACCAGCTCACCTGCGTCTTCGTCGACCACGGCCTGCTGCGCCTGAACGAAGGCGCGCATGGTGATGGACATGTTCGCCGGCACGCCTGCACGCCAAGGTGATCGCGCGTCGACGCCAGCGAGCAGTTCCTCGGCCAGCTGGCCGGGCGTCGCCGACCCCGAGGCCAAGCGCAAGATCATCGGCCGCGAGTTCGTCGAGGTGTTCCAGGCGCGAGGCCGAGCAAGCTGAAGCAGCGCGAAGTGGCTGGCGCAGGGCACGATCTACCCCGACGTGATCGAGTCGGGCGGCGCCAAGACCAAGAAGGCGATCACGATCAAGAGCCACCACAACGTCGGCGGCCTGCCGGAGACGCTGGGCCTGAAGCTGCTCGAGCCGCTGCGCGAGCTGTTCAAGGACGAGGTGCGCGAGCTCGGCGTGGCGCTCGGCCTGCCGCACGAGATGGTCTACCGCCATCCGTTCCCCGGGCCCGGGCCTGGGCGTGCGCATCCTCGGCGAGGTGAAGACGCGAGTACGCCGACCTGCTGCGCCGCGCCGACGCGATCTTCATCGAGGAGCTGCGCAACGACCGATCGATCCGGCGCAGCCGGCAAGAGCTGGTACGACCTGACCAGCCAGGCCTTCGCCGTGTTCCTGCCGGTCAAGAGCGTCGGCGTGATGGGCGACGGCCGCACCTACGACTACGTGGTCGCGCTGCGCGCGGTGCAGACCAGCGACTTCATGACCGCCGACTGGGCCGAGCTGCCCTACGCGCTGCTGAAGAAGGTGTCGAGCCGCATCATCAACGAGGTGCGCGGCATCAACCGCGTGACCTACGACGTGTCGTCGCAAGCCGCCGGCGACGATCGAGTGGGAGTGAGATGCAGGCGATTCTTCGGAGGCCATGTCGCTTGTTGATCGTGCTTGCGGTCGTCGGCACTGATCGCGAAGAAGCAGCTGCAGTGGCGGGTGAGCGCGCTTCGGCGCGCTGGCGACCGCGACCGGGCGTGCGGCGCCGAGCTGCGCGCTCGACGCCCGGCGCGCGGCCAACGGTGCCGCAGCAGTCGAAGAGCCTGCAGCAGCGGGCTCGTCGACGACCGTCGGCGCGCTGGAGCAGGGCGCGCACGCCGCAACCAGCGCCGATCCACTGAATGCCGCCGCCGCAGGACGACAGCGGCGATGCGCCTGGCGCTCGACCAGGCGCAGAACGCCTGGCTGGTCGGCGAAGTGCCGGTCGGCGCCGTCGTCGTGCGCGACACGCCGGCCGGGCGGCAGAGTCGTCGCGACCGGCTACAACCGGCCGGTCACCGACCACGATCCGACCGCGCACGCCGAGATCGTCGCGCTGCGCCATGCGGCGCACCTGCTCGGCAACTACCGCCTGCCCGAGTGCGAGGTCTGTCGTCACGCTCGAGCCCTGCGCGATGTGCGCGATGGCGCTGCTGCGCGCGCGCGTCAAGCGCGTCGTCTACGGCGCGCGCGATCCCAAGGCGGGCGCTGCGGGATCGGTGATCGACGTCTTCGGCACCGCCGCGCTCAACCATCACACCGGCGTCAGAGGGCGGGCGTCCTCGCGAGGCCGCCGGGCGAGGTGCTGCGCTCGTTCTTCGCCGAGCGGCGCAGACGCTACCGCCAGCGCGCGCCGGCAATCCCGCCGCTGCCGACAGCGACTGTCGACGAGCCGAGCCGACCGGCCGGCGAGTCGCGTCGAGGCCGATCCCGACCGGCGAGGTCGGCCGACGGTCGAGCGAGCCCGACAGGGCACCGATGAGCGACGCGGCGCACGGCCTGCTGCTGTTCTCGCCCGCGGGCGTGCTGCGTTCGGTGCGTGCCGCTCGCGGCGCGCGGCCGCGCGCCTCGCGCGAGCTCGGCTTCGCGGTCGATCGATCGACGCCGACGGCGACGGCGCGAGATGCAGCGCTTCGCCGGCGACGACGAGACGCGCGCTCGCGGCGCTGCACCGCGATCGCCGCGGCTGCGGCCAGAGCGTCGCGCTGGCCACTGCGCGGCGGCTACGGCGCTGACGACGCGACTGCTCGATCGCGATCGACTGGAAGCGCATCGCCAAGAGCGTCGACGGCGGGCACGCGCTGGGTCGGCATGAGCGACACTGACCTCGCTCCAGCTCGGCCTGCTCGCGCACGGCGGCGGCATCACCTGGGCCGGCCCGCTCGCCTGCGACGACTTCGGCCGCAGCGCCGCCGGAGGGCGGCGTCGACGACGTCACCGAGGCGTGCTTCGTCGAGGCGATGTCGGGTGCGCTCGAGGCCGTCGGCTTTCGCACCGACGCCGGGCGTTCGACGGCCTCGACGTTCGCGGCACGCTCTGGGGCGGCAACCTCGCGATCGTCAATCTCGCTGCTGGCGACGCCGCACTGGCCGCGCATCACGGAACGGCATCCTCTTCTTCGAGGACGTCAACGAGCATCCAGTATCGCGTCGAGCGCAACCTGCCGCAGCTTCATCAGGCCGGTGTGCTCGACGCGCAGAAGGCGATCGTGCTCGGCGCCGATCAGCGGCTTGCGCGAGTCGCCGAACGACCGCGGCTACTCGCTGGCGTCGATGCTCGCGCGCGTTCGCGCCAGCGACCCGAACGCCGATCCTGACCGGGCTTCCCTTCGGTCACGTGCGCGACCAAGGTGACGCTGCCGGTCGGCGCAGGAAGCTGGCTGCTGGTCGACCGGCGCCAGGCATTCATCGCCTGGGACTGACGCGCCGGCGAAACACGTCGCCGGACGCCGGCGTGCAACAGACGTCGGCGCCGGCAGGCCCAGCGACCGTGTTGCGAACAGCCAACGACGCCGGCGCACCTGTGCCCAGCCGTTCCGTCTTGTAAAGCTGCCGAGAGCGTCACGCCGCCGACAGCCCGGCGATCGCCCGGCACACCGAGGCGATGCGAGAACAGGGCGACGAGCTCACTCGCGGCAAACGGCTGGCTGTGCGAGCGACGCGATGGAGATACCCCGACCGGAGCGGCGCTCGGCGCGCACACATGACAATCCGCTTTACACGCCTTACCAGGTGTGTCGTGCCGTTCACAAATTGGCACGCGGCTTGCGGTCGGGCCGGGGTCTATAGATCTTTCGATCAAATTCATTCAATGGGAATTCATGCTCAAAAGACAAAGCTCTGCACAGGGCTGGTGATGGCCTTTGGGGTTTTGGGCACCGCCACGGCACAGCAAGCTCAGCAACTCGAACGCGTCACGATCACGGGTTCGAACATCAAGCGAACCGATACCGAGACCGCCTCGCTACGGTGCAGGTGATCACGCGCCAGACACGAGGTCGGGCAAGCAGTCGATCCAGGAAGTGCTGAGAAGCGTCACCGCTGACGGCCAGGGATCCGCTACCGTCGTCGTTCACCAACGGCTTTGCCCGGGCCTGCGGCCGTCTCCGCTTCGCGCCCCGGCGCCAACTTCCGACGCTGGTGCTGATCAACGGCCGTCGCATGACGACCTACGGCCTGCGATGACGGTTGCCTGCGCAATGTTCGCCGACTCTGAACACGATTCCGCTCGAGCTGGTCGATCGGGTCGAAGTCCTGAAGGATTTTGCGCTCGGCGATCATTTATGCCGACGCGTCGGCGGCGTCGTCAACGTCATCCCGCAAGAACTACACCGGCGATCGCTCGGCGGCACCTACGGCAGATCTAGCACAGCGACGGCCAGACGGGCCGCGCGTTCGGCACCGTGGGCTTCGGCAACATCGATACCGACAAGGCCAACGTGTCTTCGTCAGCCTCGAAGCTGTCGAAGCATATAAGAACATCTGGCCTGATTTTGACCGAGGTTTCCTCTGGCGCGTGACCTGACTTGCGACCCTGGATTGGGATGTCACCAATGGTGCCCCACGGCCCTACTTAGTCGCTGACGCTCAGCACCACGTCGCCGTTCGCGACGCGCGGACGCCTTCCGGCCGGCAGCGGCACCTGCGTCAACGTGACTGCGATCCTTCGATCATCGACCCCAACACCGGCCTGTGCCAACCGCCTTACCGAGCAGAGATCCAGCCGCAGCTCGAACGGCTCAACCTCTTCAGCCGGGGTACTCCCAGGCCTGCCCCCAACCTCCTGAGCTACCCGAGCTCGGCTATTTCGCGACGAAGACCACGCCTCGGCACGGGACGCTGGGTGGCAACAACGACAGCGGCGTGTTCAACCCTGCAGATCCGGCCAATCCGACGTCCACGGCCTGATGACGCCGCCGCATCCGACAACACCTTCGGGACCGACCGGACGCTCGCCTACGCGCCGTGCAGGAGCCTCGGCGGCCGCGATCGCAAGACGAAGAGCGAGGCTTCCCGCGTCGCGGGCCTGCAGGGAACGACGGGTTGGGACTTCGACGTCGGTGCTGCCACATCAAGAGCGCGTTACTGGAAAACACCAACACGGGCTTCATCCGGTACAGCCAGATGCAGGCCGCCCTCAATAACGGCACCTATCGCATCAACAGCCCCAAACACGACCGCGCCTGACGTCCTGGCCGCCGTGTCGCCGGCGTCAGACCGAACCGACCAGCTCGGTCGCAAGTCATCGACGCCAAGGTCTCGCGCGAGCTGGATGGCCTTGCCGGGCGGCCCGCTGGGATCGCCCTCGGCATCGAAAACCGATGGAAGAGGCGAACAACTGGCCGTTCCGTTCAATCGACACCCGGCGACATCGCTCGGCCTGGGCTACCCCAGTTCTCGGCGAGCCGCAAGATCTGCGATGTACGGCGAAGTGACGGTGCCAGACGAAGTGGCTCGAGTCATGGTGCGCCACATGACCACTACCCATTTCGGAAATTCTGATTAATTCCTGCTCGGGTTCAAGGTGAAGCCGACGGATCAGTTCGCCATCCGGGGTACCCTATTCGGTGCTTAACATTCCTGTGCCCCGGCCCGGCCGAAACCGGTGGTACGAGCTGGTTTCATCGAGCTTCGCCTGATCCTCGATCGGCACTCCGGGCATCCAGCTGGAGACCGCCAAGAGCTATAGGCGCTCGGCCTGATCTTCGAGCCGATGCCCGGCACCAGTGCGACCGTGGACTTCGCGGATCAGCGCAAGAACGAGATCGTCCAGGCTGACCCGGCGTCGATCATCTGGCCTCCCAGTGCATCAACAGCTGCGATGGCACCGGCGGCAACTGGATCCGCGCAGCGCGCAGTGACAGGGGGAGCGCAAGCAAATACGTTCCTCTACTACGACAGCGATGGCAACTCCTGCCACCGTCGCCGGCCCCTTACACGAATGCCAACAAGACGACGACCGAGTATGCCGACATCGAGCTTCAGGCACAAGATGCGGCTCGGCGCTGGCGCCGGCAATCTGTCCGGCACCCTGAACTGACGCACACGAAGAAGTTCGAGCGCACCCTGGCCACGGGCGACCTTTCGTATACGCCGGCACGCATGGACCGGGATCGTCCTGAGCGCCGGCGCCGGCATCAGCCGAAGGATCGCGCCACGGCCTGCTGACGTGGGATCGCGGCCCGTTCTCCTCAGCGGCGCGATCAACTACACGGTCCGATCAAGTTCATCGACCATTAGCGGTGAAACCGCCTGCGGACAATGGTGATGCTATCGGCCGTACCGACCCGTCCAACGGGCTGGTCTGGAACAGCAATGGCGCGAGCAATACGCAACTGAACGAAGTACAA
>ERZ1370068.6925-contig-5876_pt1 | contig 33534 bp, 47 predicted proteins | sample MGYA00561227_ERZ1370068 | MGnify/ENA primary metagenome ERZ1370068 (study PRJEB38410, sample SAMEA6850437) | metagenome | study: Metagenomic assessment of the ecological functions of the soil: analysis of the soil microbiota associated with the...
TATTACGTCAGCTGGGCCTTTCCGGTCAACTGCGACGCGTCCGGATACGCAATGGCCCGGCACCTCGACGATGCCCGCGATACCGGGCTCCGGGCAGCTCGAGTGGTAGAAAGAACGCACGGTCGCCGAGTCTTCATGTCGTCGCGCATGAAGTTGCGCGCGACGGTAATTGCGAACGCCGAACCACGGCGTCGTCTGTCTTCGGCGCGCGCGCGCCAGGTCGTCGATGGACATTTCGTCCGGCTCGGATTTCATCAGCCAGTAACGCATGGGGTATCCGCGGGCATCTGCAAGAAAACAGAGAATGTACTCTAGTTGAGGCACTTGCCTTTGGCCATTACGGCTTGTTGTTCCACGAGCACCGCTTCACAATAGCCGCTCGACAGGCGCCAGCGACCCCAGTAGCCGGTGACCCGAGCGCGTTGCCAAGTGTCCGTGCCCGGCTCGGTATCGTACCGCGCCATTCGTGCCCCCGACGTTCGATCCAATACACAGTTGCCGTCCTCCGAGAGGCGAACTTCATAGGCCGAGGACGCGATGCGGGCGGTTAGCGCGGTATCGATCGCTTGCCTTCCCAAGGCCGGGCTGTCAATGACGACGCCCATTTCCGTATTCAGCTCCGCTGAGCGCGGGTCGAAGTTGAATGAACCGATGAAGACGCGCGCGCGGTCCACCGAGAGATCTTCGCGTGCAGGCTCGCGCCTGAACTGGTGAATCGGCCGGCGCTTCTTGCCGGGGCCATGTCGGGCGCACAAGCGCCGGAGCTCGTACAGCGCAATGCCGTTCTGAAGAAGCCGCCTTGCGCCACTTGGCATACCCGGCGTGGACGACCGCTACATCGGTCAGCCTCGAGCGCGTTGGTCGAGGATCCTAACTTTCACACCGCGTTTGGCCAAGGCCACCAGCACGTCGACGCCGGCGGCCGTGCGGCGTCGAAATGAGGCGAAACCAAATCCACCTGCATGGACAGATTCGCCGATGATCTCTCGAACCTTGTGAAACAATCAGCGCCTCTCGCGCGACCAGACCCAGCCCTTTGTCGCGGGATCGTCGCTGATCATGCGCGTTGCGGCCCACAGCGGTACCAGACTCTTTTGGTTCCAGCTGCGGACAAACGTCGAATCGCGCAATGCGCTGCGTATAGCGCCGGCTGCCGGATCGCGATTCACTCGCTGCGCGTCGGAGTCAAGCCTGGCAATCTGAGCGATGCATCCGGCCGCCGACAGCAAGCTCTCCACTCGGATACGCACGATGCGCTTGCCCAATATCGATCGAAATCCCCGCCACCTCGGTGACGACGGGACCGATGGTTAACATCACGTCCGAGATCCGCAAACAGTACGCCATCCGTCGTTCCGAAGTATTCGTCCCTGACGTTGCGGCCCGCCAACGATTGCCGCGCTTGATTGTCGGCAGTGAACGATTTGTCATGCATGCGCCGGATTGAGCCGGAAGAAATCGGTTGCATAGCCCAACCAGCGCGGCGTCGAATGACAAACGGATTGAAGAGCCTGACCTCGATGTTGGGATGTGAATCGAGCGCGGCGAGAATCGGGTCGAGCCCGACGGTGTTGTTGTCGTCCAGCAACAGCCGCACGCGACGACGCAGCGCGATCCGCCGCGGCGCGCAGAGCATCTAGCAACAGTGTGCCGGAAACATCGTCCGCGCCAAATGTAATAGCGTATATCGAGGGTCCGCTCGGCAGTCTGTGCCAAGAGCGAGCGAGCGGCAAACGCATCGCGCGCATCGGGCAGCGTGTATAAATGCCGGAAAGCCCAGGATGCGCGGCGACCATGGGGAGAAATTACCCTCCCAAGTCGGGTGTCCTCCGTGTTGAAAATCGCCGTCGATGCACGTCGGTCTGCCAGCGACGGCGGAGCGCCATATTGCGCGACCACGGCTACCGCAAGGCCCAGGGCTGCAGCGCAAACCGCAATGACTGCGCGACCCTTCATTAATGAAGTCAGCCGAGCCTATAACGCCGGGTCAGACCTTGTGCCGGGCCGCCCTACTTCTGATTTCTTCGAGTCTCGTTGGCCGTTTCATCAGCGTGAATTTCATACCACATGGCATTGAGGATCGCGAAGCTGCACGCGAGTCCGATGCCGAGTGCCCACGAGAAGTACCACATGCGCGAAAGTTATCCTTGCGCGAGGCGGGACGCGCTCAATACATGCCGTGCGATTTGCGGACGTGCTCCAGCGACGCCCGTCCGCGCATCACCGGAGACAGAGCCCATCCCGGTATGCGCAGAGCACGATCGGCAGCAACACGATCGGTGGCGATGAGCATCAGTTCCAGCCCGTGGTGGCGACTCGACGAGGCGTCCCACACGGTGAGGCTGCTGCGCGGGTCAGACGCCTGACGGCATCAGGGCAAGGGAACAGCGCCAAACCCTGCCGACAGGACCGTGCCCGGCGATCGCCAGCGAACTCGCGACGAAGGCCGGTCGGAGTGCGCGCCGCGCCGCGCGAGACGGGCGTGGCCAGCGCCGCGACGATGGCAATCGCGGCGGCCAGGCAGGCCCAGCGCCCGAGGGGCCCGTTGATGAGCCAGCTCCCGCCGACCGACGACTTGCTTCAACAACGGATTGGACGGGCCGCCGGTCATCACCTGGCCGCCGATCGATTCGGAATCCCGTTACGCCATAGGCCAGCTTCACGCACCGGCGGCGATGTAGAGCAGCGCGCAGCTGCAGCGGCGCCAGCAAAGTTCAGCGCGCGCACGGGCGCGCTGCGCGATGACGTTGTCGGCCTTTCAGCGCGAGATACGTCGCGCCGTGCATCAGGAGCATCGAGAGCGACACGAGGCCGCACAGCAGCGCGAACGGCCGCAACAGGCCGATCAGACCGCCTTCGTAAGTCATGCGCAGCGTGACGTCGAAGCGCAGCGGCACGCCGAGGAACAAGGTTGCCGATGCGCGACGCCGAACAGAAGCGACGGCACGATGCCGCTGAAGGTCAGCGTGGCGTCCCAGGTTGCTCGCCAGCGCGGATCCTCCGATCTTGTTGCGAACGCTCAGCGCCACCGGCCGCACGATCAGCGCGAGCAGGATCAGCAGGATCGCGAAGTAGAAGCCCGAGAACGACGCGGCGTAGAGCAGGGGCCACGCGGCGAACACCGCGCCGCCGCCCAGCACCAGCCACAACCTGGTTGCCTTCCCAGTAACGGCTTGAACGTCGCCAGCAGCGCGCGGCGCTCGACGTCGTCGCGCGCGAGCGCGCGCACGAACGGCGCCGGCGCCGAGGTCGAAGCCGTCCATGCACGGCGAAGCCGACGAGCACGATGCCCATCAGCAGCCACCAGATCGACCCGCAGGGTCTCGTAGTCGAGCATCGCGTTCAGTGCCGCCGCGCGCCGGCGTTGCCGGCAGCGCGTCCTGGCACGGTCGACCGGGCGCGTGTTCCACATGCCCAGTCCGTCGGGCCCTTGCAGGATGTACTTGCGCATCAGCATGACGTCGACGACCAGCGAGCGCAGTGTAGAACACGACGAAGCCCGCGAGGCTGGTGGCAACCTGCGCGGCCGACACCGACGATACGCCGAGCGCGGTCGGCAGCACGCCGTCGATCGCCCACGGCTGGCGGCCGTATTCGGCGACGATCCAGCCGAGTTCCGACCGCCAGCCACGGCAGCGGCAGGCTGTACAGCGCGACTCGCAGGATACCAGCGGCTGGCGTCGAGATCGCGCGCTGCGATGCGAGCCAGAACGACCAGGCGAACAGCGCGATGAACGTAGAAGCCGCAGCCGACCATCGATGCGGAACGACCAGAACAGCACCGGCACGTTTGGAATCGTGCTCGCCGCGGCGCGCTGCGATGTCGGCGCTGCGTGGCGCTGAGCCGGATCGGCCATCTCGCGCTTGAGCAGCAGCGCGTAGCCGAGGTCGTCGACGTTGTTCGCGTCGAATGCGTCGCCGCGCCTGTGTCGTTGCCGGATCGCGCCTGCAGCGTCTGCAGCGCGCGCGTAGGCGACGATGCCCGTTGCGCGATGCGCCGCTGCGGCCTCGTCGACGAGCTCGTTGATCCCGGGCAGCGCCTCGTCGAGCGAGCGCGTGCCGATGATGCCCATGACCCACGGGATGTGAATCGCGAAGTGCGTCTTGCGCGCTCCGACGTCGGGCAAGCCGAACACGGCGAACGAGGCGGGCGCGGCTCGGTGTTCCACATCGCCTCGATCGCCGCGAGCTTCATCTTCTGGTTTTCCGACACGTGTAGCCCGGACTCGTCGCCGAGCACGACGACGCTGCAGCGCCGAAGCCAGCCCGAAGCTCGCTGCAACCGTCATCGAGCGCTTGGCGCACGTCGACGTTGCGCCCGCGCAGCAGGTACCACGCGCTGATCGACAGCACGAACATCGCGCCGATCACATAGCCCGCGCTGACCGTGTGCACGAACTTCGCCTGCGCGACCGGATTGAACAGCACCGTCGGTGAACGACGTGACCTCCATGCGCATCGTCTCGAAGTTGAATTCGGCGCCGACCGGGTACTGCATCCACGCCGTTGGCGATCAGGATCCACAGCGCCGACAGGTTGGTGCCGATCGCCGACCAGCGCCGTCACGATCAGGTGCTGCACGCGGCGTGAGCCGGTCCCAGCCGAAGAAGAACAGGCCGACGAACGTCGACTTCGAGGAAGAACGCCATCAGCCCTTCGATGGCGAGCGGCGTGCCGAAGATGTCGCCGACGTAGTGCGCGTAGTAGGCCCAGTTCGTGCCGAACTGGAATTCCATCGTGATCGCCGGTGGCCACGCCCATCGCGAAGTTGATGCCGAACAGCACGCCCCAGAACTGCGTCATGCGCTTCCAGATCTCGCGGCCGGTCATCACATAGACCGGTCTCCATGATCGCCAGCATCCATGCCAGGCCGAGCGTCAGCGGGACGAACAGGAAGTGGTAGAGCGCGGTGACGCGCGAACTGCAGGCCGAGACAGGTCGACGATGGTGGGATCAATCATGGCGGGTGCCAGCGCTGAGGGCGCAGTAGAGCTGCTGCACGACGACTGGCAGGCGCAGCGGCCGGCCGTGGCCACGGCTTGATGAACGCGAACCACAAGCATGACAAGCAGCGCCAGCTTCGCGACGATGATGGCGCCGATCTCCCAGCCGTAGCGGTGGCCCTCGCGCGTCTGGAGCCACGCTGCCCCGGGTGAAGGGCAGCTGCCCATTCCGGCCGTCACGGGCGACCTGGCATGTCGGAGCGGAGGCGGGCTCGGTCATCGTGCGCGACGGTGGCTGCGGGGGATGATTTGCATCGGGCAGCACGATGTAACGATACGCTTGGCGGGCGGAGTGGGCGCAACCGTGCTGGGATGGGCGTCGCACCCATTCGCTGACTGCGGCGAATGAGGTGTCCCCCGCCCAAGTGCCGATGCCGTCCATCTCTTCTTGAACCTGGGTTCAAGATTGGCCGCCTGCCGGAACCATCAGGCGCTTCCGCGTAGGAGCGCACACCGGCTCACTAGGGCAAAGGCAACCTCGCTACGAGAGCATTGGTTCAAAGATCGACTGGACGACTCGTACACCGCAGGGGACATTGACCGGTGGAACTGCAAAGCATCGTCCGCGCGCGCGCATCGCAACGGCAGCCGGACGTTGCAAAACCATATCAAAGCAACTTTTCCTGACCCGCCATCGTCTGGTCGATGGCGGCTTACCATCGCCATGATTCTACGCCGCGTGTCCGGCCCGTCAACGCCGCCCGAAGACGCACGCGCGCGCGCAGTTGTGGCTGACGCCGGAGCACGGCGTTCGCGCAGCAATTCGTTGGCAAGGTTGAGCGCCGCCATCACGGCAATGCGGTCGGCACCAGCTGATCTTGCCGCCATCACGAATTTCCCGCATTCGCTTGTCGAGGAACCCGACGGCCGCGAGCAGGTCCGCGCGCTCGTGTTCCTTGCAGGCGACCTTTGTAGTCCCGGCCCAGTATCTGGATGTCGAGCTGGACTGACGCGTTCGGCGGGGAGGGAAGATCGGGTGGTCATTCGGCAGGCATCCTGGCAATGGAGGGCATCGAGACGCACGCCAGCCTGCTGTACCCGGGCCGCGAGGTCGCGGTTGCGTTCGTGCGCCGCCGCCAGATCGCGCCGCAGCGACTCGTTCGCGACGCGCAACGCGCGCGTGTGCGCGAGGGCGTCGTCAGCTTGCGTTCGAGTTCGGCCAGATCCTTGTCCATGGAGCAATAGTGGCGGCGCGCGCGGCGCGTCCAGCCCAGCCGGTCGGACTCTGCCGTTCATCGGGACGCCTCCGGCGGCAGCGGCATCCATGTCGAGGCGCTGGTATCGGACCTCGAGGATGTCGAGCTCTTCCACGCCGCCCGGGCGTGTTGAGCGTAACGGTATCGCCTTCGCGGGCCTTGAGCAGGGCCCGTGCCATCGGCGACACCGCAGCTGATGTAGCCGCGCGCCGTATCGATCTCGTCCACGCCGACGATGCTGCACGGTGCGCTCCTCGTTCCTGCGCGTTGCGCACCTTGACCGTCGCGCCGAAAAACACCCGGTCGGCGTCGTCATCGTCACGCCGGGACTGCGGATCGACGACTTCCGCGACGTCGAGGCGCTTGATCGAGAAAGCGGATGCGCCGGTCGATCTCGCGGCAGGCGCTTCTTGCCATAGATGTAATCCCCGTTTTCCGAGCGATCGCCGTTGCCGGCGGCCCAGGGCGACCGTCGCAGCCAGTTCCGGCCGCTCACGACCGACGAATGGTCGAGTTCGTCCTTCAGCCGCGCGAAGCCCGCGGGCGTCATGTAGTTCTTGCTGCCGGCCGGAAGCGGCGACGCGTTTTCGGGCGTGTCGCCGTCGTCGTCCTCGTCCTCGTTCTCGCGGGTAAACGCCTTTGTTCATGGCGGACCGTTCCATTGGCGCGGGGAATGATTATAGGCCGCCTATAATCGCCGCGTTACCCTGACCTGCACTCCGCCTTGCATCGCCTTCCTCACTGGAGCGTCCTTGCCGCGCTCGCCCGTCATGGCGCTGGCGGCGCTTGCGTTTGCGCTTATCGGCAGGCAGCGTCGACCTGAGCGTCGCCGCGGTCGTTCGCGCGTTGTTCTCCGCGACCGACGATGCCGGCGGCCGCCGTCGTGCGCGAGCTGCGCCTGCCGCGCGCCATGGCGGCGTTCGCCGTGGGTGCGCTGCTCGCGCTGGCGGGCACGATGATGCAGGTGCTGTTGCGCAACCCGCTGGCCGATCCGTACGTGCTCGGCCTCTCCGGCGGCGCCGCGTGCGGCGCGCTGACCGCGCTCCTGGTAGGCGCCGCTGCGCTCGTGACGCCCGCGGCATTTGCCGGCGCCGCTGGTTTCGACCGCTGTCGTGTTCGGCTTGGCGCGCGGCAGGGGCGCGTGGGCGCCGACCCGGCTGCTGCTGACCGGCGTCGTCGTCGCGGCGGGATGGGGCGCACTCATCATGCTGCTACTCACCATCGCTCCCGAAGCCCAGGTCCGCGGGATGCTGTTCTGGCTCGATCGGCGACCTTTCGGGTGCCGACGCGCGGCGGTCCCGCGCTTGCTGGCACTCGTGATTGTGCTCGCCGCCGCCATGCTCGTTCGCACGCGACGCCACGCTGCTCGCGCGCGGCGACGTGACCGCCGCAAGCCTGGGCGTTCCCGTGCGCGGCGTGACGCTCGCGCTGCACGCGCTGTCGCCGCCTTCGCGACGGCGGTCGCGGTCACGGTGCGCCGGCAGCGTCGGCTTCGTCGGCCTCGTCATTCCGCACGCCGTGCGTCTGGTGATCGGCAACGACCAGCGCTGGCTGCTGCCCGCCGCCGCACTCGCAGGACGGCGCGCTGCTGACGTTCGCCGACACCGTTGCGCGCACGCTCGTGGCGCCGTCGCAGCTTCCGGTCGGCGTGCTCACGGCACTGCGTCGGCGTGCCGCTGTTCCTCTGGCTGCTGCGCCGCTCCGACCGATGAGTACGTAAGTGGCGCCCGTTCTCGCCTGCCGCGGTCTCGCGCCTGGCCGTGCCCGGGCCGCACGCTGTGTCGTGATGTCGCCTTCGACGTCCAGTGCGGGAGAGTGCTGGGTCATCATCGGGCCCAACGGCGCGGGCAAGACGACGCTGCTGCAAACCCTCGCCGGACTGCGTGCGCCTGCCGCGGGCGCAATCCACGCTCGGCGGCAAGCCCATCGCGGAGTACGCGCCGCGCGAGTCGCGCACAGCGTTTGGGCTTCCTGCCCGCAGGACACGGTCGACGCATTTCCAGCCACGGCGCTCGAAATCGCCGCTCGGAGGGCCGGCACCCGCACATTCCGCGCTGGCATCCCGAAGCGCCGCCGACGTGCGGACAGGCCCGCGCGGCGCTGGCCGCGGTGGGCATGGATGATGCGTCGATGCGCGACGTGCAGACGCTCTCCGGCGGCGAGCGCCGCCGCGTTGCGCTCGCGACGCTGCTCGCGCAGGACCCGGAAGTCATGCTGCTGGACGAGCCGACCAACCATCTCGACATCGCGCACGAGGTGCGTGCGCTGGAATTGCTCGCGAATTTGACGCGCGAACGCAACCGGGCGGTCGTGATGGCGCTGCACGACCTGACGCTCGCGGCGCGTCACGCGACGCATGCGGTTCTATTGGGGATGGAAAGGCCGAAGCCGGACCGGCCGGCACATTGCTCAACGGCCGAGAAACTATCCGCGCTGTTCGGCCAGGAACTCGTGGCGATCACGCATGGGTCGCGGTACGGCATTCCTCCCCGCTTAGCGCACTCGCTTGCGATTCGCGCGCGCCTGTCGAGCATCACGCAAAGCGATTCGACGCCGTCGACGAAGCGCGGACCGGAGCGATGCAGCAGATCGCCGTTGGCGACGAAGAGATTGCGGTAGCGAATGGCCGGAATGTCGCGCCAGCGTTTCCAGTCGTCGAGCCACGGCGGCCGGCGGCCGTCGTCGCTGCCCGCGATGATGGCCTCGGGCGCCGCCGCGACGACGGCCTCGAACGAGACGGTGGGCGCGGCGAGCGTCTGCGCGCCGAAGACGTTGGCGCCTCCGCACAGCGCGATCGCCTGGGAAATGAGGTGCCGCCCGCCGATGGTCTGCAGCGGATCGTTCCACACCTCGTAGAACACGGAAATCGCCGGCGCGCCCTTGTATTTCGCTGCCAGCGCGGCATCGCGCGCGCGCAACGCGGCGGCAGCGCGGCTGTGCGGTCGCATCGGTTCCGGCGAGGGTTCCCAGCGCCTCCGACGTCGCGCGCGATGCCCGCAATCGTCTTCGGATCGCTGACGAAGATCGTCGCGCCGCGCGCGCGCAGGGGCAGCCAGTTGCGCCGGCATCGTGTACGGCCACGCGACGACCAGGTCCGGCGCGAATGCGACGATGCGCTCGAGATCCAGCGCGTTCGCGTCGCCGACCCGCGGCAACGCGCGCGCTTCGCGCGGCCAGTCGCTGTGCGGCCACGACGCCGACGACGCCCTGGCACCCGCACCCGCCGCGAACAGGAGTTCCGTGGCGTGCGGCGCGAGGCTCACGATCCGCTCGGCCGGCCGCGCCAATGTCACGACATTGCCGGCGTCGTCCGTCGCCGTCACGGATGCAACGACGTCGCGCGCGGCGATTAGCGCGAAGGCGGCCGTGAGCGCCGCGACGACCGCGACGCGCCGACGAGCGCGCGTCGCTCATCATGGCTGCCAGCGAATCCCCGCGAACACGGTCGCGCCGCCCATCGAATAGTCCGCGGCGAGCTGGTAGTTCTTGTTGAACACGTTGTCGCCGCGCAGCGAGCACGCGAAAAGCCCTTTGCGAATGGCCACTCGACGGTGAGGTTGAGGATGCCGTAACCGCCCATCTTCACGTGTGTCGGCGGCATCGTCGTAGCGCAGCGACGAAGCGACGAACTCCGCGCCCAGCTGCACCGGCCCGGCCTGTTGCAGCACGCGCACGGCGCCGTGCGTCTCGCGCGCCGCGGCAGCAGGTTGCCGGTCGCGTCGTCCTTCGGGTCCTGCAGGTCGAGCGACGCCGTCATGCGCGTGTCGCGCCACGTGAAGTCGAGGCCCAGCGTCACGCCCTTGCAGCGTGGCGCGGTCGACATTCTGCGGCGCGCAGTTGAAATCGGCATCGCACTGGAACACGATCGAGTTCGCTCACCCGGTTGTGGTAGCCGATCGCGCGGAACTCCCAACGCGCGTCGCCCTGGGTTTCGTTCCAGTACACGCCCGCTTCGAAATTCTTCGACGTTTCGGGCACCAGATCCGGGTTCGCAAAGCCCGGATAGTAGAGGTCGTTGAACGACGGTGCCTTGAAGCCGGTGCTGGCGCCGGCGGTCAGGCGCCACGAAGGGAGACAGCTTGTAGCCGAGCGCCAGGCCGCCGGTCGTCTTGCCGCCGTACTGGTTCGAATCGTCGCGGCGCAGATTGGCCTGCAGCGCGAAGGCCTCGTAGCGGAGCTGGTAGATGCCGGTCGCGGAATTGGTGTTGCGCTGCGTGGTCGCAAAGTCGGCGTCGGTCGACAGGCGCTCCTCGCGCCGCTCGAGAATCACGCCGAGCGCGCCCAGCGGCAGCGCCAAGTCGTTCTGCCAGAAGTATTGGCGCTGCGTCGTCTTGAAGGGCGAATTGCCGAAGCTCGTCTGTGAAACCGAGTCGTCGCTGCCTTCGCCCGCGGTGAGTTGCGACGTCCAGACATCGTTGATGCGATTGCGGCTCACCACGCTCCACGCCTGCACCGTCGTGATCGTGCGATCGTCGGAAATACGGGAAGGCCGCCGTCGAACTGCGCTGTTCAGGCGGTTGCCGAAATACTGCGAACGCCAGTTCCTGCCCCGCGTCCCACGTCCAGCTCAGCGTTGGCCGAGAGGTTCTTCGTCGAAAAGCCGTCGCGGTCGGGGTTGTAGCTGAAGTTGTCCGGGTTGACGATCGCGTTGAAGCCGTCGCTGGTGCGGCCCCCGCCTGCAGCGAGTACCGCAGCGGCCCGGTCGTTCCCGCGAATCCGGCGGATAGTGCCCCGGTGTCGTACGTGCCATAGCCGGCGGAAACATTCGGCGTGAAACCCGTTCCCTGCCGCTTCGTGAACACCTGCACGACGCCGCCGATCGCGTCGGCGCCGTACAGGCTCGACGCCGGTCCGCGCAGGATCTCGATGCGCTCGATCTGGTCGAGCGGGATCGCCTCGAGCGTCGTCGACCCCGACGACGACGATCCGGCGCGCAGGCCGTCGATCAGCACCAGCGTCTGGCCGCGGTTGGCGCCGCGCAGCAGCGCGCCGGATACCGAGCCGGGACCGCCGTTTTGCACGATCTCCACGCCGGGCTGCCGCTGCAGCAATTCGGCCAGGCTCTGCACGCCGCTGCGCAGGATTTCATCGGCGCCGATCACCGTGACGTCGGCGAGCACATCGGCGATCGGCTGCGATGCGCGCGCCGCCGTCACGACGACCGGTATCCGAGCAATAGAGGCGCTGCGCTGCGACTGCAATGCACTCTGCGCGAGCGGCCGCGCTCGCAGCGAATCAGCGCGGAACGACGGAAACTACGGCGCGCCGTCGCGCGCATGGTGACGGCGGAAGCGGCATCGGGACGCTCCGCGTGGCGCCGTGCATCCCCGCACGGCCATGGGTGAAAGGGGAGCGCCGATCCGGCGTCACACTGACGAGCGCGCGGACGATCGGGCCGGACGCAGGCCGGTCTCCGGGCTTGCCGGTCTTGTCCGCCCGGCCTTCCCGTCCAGATGCGGACAGTGGCGTTCAAGGGCGGACCGCACCGGCTTACCGTTGCGGGGCAGCCGCGGCTTTCGCGCGACTCGAGCAGTCTGTCGCGCGGCACCGCATTCCCGTTTCACCCGCCGCGGACAGCAGCCGCGGCGGACACCTGCTGGCGCGATTGTAGCGCCTGCGCGCAACCGCGCCCCTGGACAAACGCCGGGCGAAGGCCCGCGGCCTGCTATAATTCGCGCCCCCTCACCGGTCGACGCCCCCACGGATTCACCTCCCGCCCCGGGGCCACAGAAAGCAGTGGCAAAGAAGCTCTACATCCGCACGTTCGGCTGCCAGATGAACGAGTACGACTCGGACAAGATGGCCGACGTGCTGCATGCCTCCGAGGGCCTCACGCTCACCGAGCGTCCCGAGGACGCGGACGTGATCCTCTTCAACACGTGCTCCGTGCGCGAAAAGGCCCAGGAGCGGGTTTTCCACGACCTGGGCCGCGTGCGCGACCTGAAGCGTGCGAATCCCGACCTCGTCATCGGCGTCGGCGGATGTGTCGCATCGCAGGAAGGCGCGGCGATCGTGCGCCGCGCGCCTTACGTCGACATCGTCTTCGGTCCGCAGACGCTGCACCGCCTGCCGCAGATTGATCGCGCGCGCGCCGCGCGAGCGGACGCGCGCAGGTCGACATCAGCTTTCCCGAAATCGAGAAATTCGACCACCTGCCGCCGCCGCGCGTGGAAGGTGCGACGGCGTTCGTGTCGATCATGGAAGGCTGCAGCAAGTATTGCTCGTTCTGCGTCGTGCCCTACACGCGGGGCGAGGAAGTCTCGCGGCCGTTCGACGACGGTGCTGACGGAAGTCGCGGACCTGGCCGACCAGGGCGTGCGCGAAGTCACGCTCCTCGGCCAGAACGTCAACGCCTACCGCGGCGTGATGGGCCGGCACGGCTAGGCAACGAGTCGCGAAATCGCCGATCTGGCGACGCTGCTCGAATACGTGGCGGAAATCCCGGGCCTCGAGCGCATCCGCTACACGACATCGCATCCGAAGGAAATGACGCCGCGGCTCATCGCGTGCCCACGGGACGATTCCGAAGCTCGCCGCGCACCTGCACCTGCCCGTGCAATCGGGGTCGGACCGCGTGCTGGCTGCGATGAAGCGCGGTTACACGGTCCTCGAATACAAGTCGACGGTGCGCCGCCTGCGGGCCGCGCGGCCGGACCTCTCGCTCACGTCCGATTTCATCGTCGGCTTCCCGGGCGAGACGGACGCCGATTTCGCGCAGACGATGAAGCTCGTGGACGACGTCGAATTCGACGGCGCATTCAGCTTCCTGTACAGCGCGCGTCCCGGGACGCCGGCGGCCGACCTGCCGGATCCGGTCCCGCATGCGGCGAAGCAGGCGCGGCTCGAGGCGCTGCAGACGCTGCTCGAAGCGCAATACAGGGCGCATAGCGAAGCGATGGTCGGCACGCGCCAGCGGGTGCTGGTCACCGGCCACGCCACGCGCGACGCGCGCGAACTGGCGGCGCGCACCGACAACAACCGGGTGGTGAACTTCGCCGGCGATGCGGCGCTCACTGGAAGCTACGTCGACGTGACGATCACCTCGGCAGCAACCGCATTCGCTGCGCGGCGAACTCGCGGCGTAGCCGTTCGCAGATGATACTCGGCGGCGCGCGTTGCCGCCCTGGAGCTCGATATGGAGGCAGTCCGAATGTCGTTCCCTCGCAAAGTGCGTTCTTGCCGCGGCGATCGCCGCCCTTCTTCCTCTGCTGCTGTCCGGGGTGCGCGACCGCGCCCGCCGCGAAGCGCTTCCTGCGACACCGAAAAGATGGCCGCCGTAGCCGCCGCCAGCGACCGCGGTCGTCAATGCGCCGAAGCCCGGACCCAACGGACGGCGCCCGGCGCGTCGTCGCCGGCTACCGCGGCAGCGCGGCGGCGGCGGCCGCGGCGGTGCAGGCGGGCCAGCCGCGGCCGTTCGCGGAAGTGATCAAAGAGGCTAAGGACACGCCGGACTTTTCCCGGTGTGGCAGAAGGACGAGAAGGTCTGGATCGAGATCGCGCCTGACCAGTTCGACAAGCCGTTCCTGTTCACGGCCAACTTGAGCCGCGGCGTCGGCGAACAGGGCGTTTACGGCGGCATGATGCTCGTTCAACCAGATCGTCGTATTCAAGCGCATCGGCAACAACGTGCAGTTGATCGCCAAGGACTACGAGTACACCGGCGGCAGCAACGCGCCCATTGCCGCAGGGTCGTGAAGGAAGGCTTCACCGACAGCCTGCTGGGTGCGACGACCGTCGCGAGCCAGGCGCATCCGGAGCGCAAGACCGTCCTGGTGGACGCCAACGCGCTGCTGCTGACCGACATCCCGGTCGGCGAGCGATTCACCGTCGGCATTCACCAGCGCAATTACACGTTCGACGCCAAGAATTCGAGCTTCGAGGCGCTGCGCAACACGCCCGACCAATCGTCGTTCGTCGTGTCCGCCCACTACTCCAATCCCAGGGCTACGATGCCGCCGGCGCCTACGCCGACATCGCCGCCGCCGAATCCGTTCCCGCCGTTCACCACGCTGCCCGATGGGCGCAGCCTCTTCCTCGGCTACACCTACAACTTCGCGAAACTCCGGGAGCCGATGGCGGCGCGCGCGCGCAGACCCGCGCGTCGGACACTTCGAGACCCAGATCTGGGACTTTTCCTCGGACGCGAAATTCACGGCCAAGACGCACTACGTGAATCGGTGGCGGCTGGAAGAAGAAAGGACCCGTCGGCCGCGGTGTCGGAGCCCAAGGAGCCGATCGTGTTCTGGATCGACCGCAACGTTCCCGGACAAATATCGCGGCGTCGTCCGCGAAGGCATCCTCGAGTGGAACAAGGCGTTCGAAAGGATCGGATTCAAGGACGCGATTGTCGTCAAGCAGCAGGAGGCCGACGCCGACCTTCGACACCTACGACGCGCGCCACTCCACCGTACGCTGGTTCGTTTCCACCGATGCCGGATTCGCGATCGGTCCATCGACCACGGACCCGCGCACCGGCGAAATCCTCGAACGCCGAAATCGGCATTCCGGAACTCTGGTCGCGGAACGACCGCGTGTTCATCACCGAACAGGCGCCATCGGCATGGCCCGCGTTCGACGCCTACAAGGCCTCGCTGGGCTTCGATGGCCAGCAGCTGCACGTTCGCGACGGATGCGCTCGCCGGAGTTGCAGTTCGGTCTCGATGTTCTCGAGGCGCGCGGCGAACTTCGAGCCCGGAAGTCCCGGGAGCGGACGCATTCGTCGCCGCCTGCGCTCGAAGGCGGTCGTCATGCACGAAGTCGGCCACACGCTCGGACTGCGCCACAACTTCCGCGGCTCGACCGTATACCCGCTCGCGCAAGATTTCGGATCCCAAGTTCAGCACGGAGGTCGGGATCACCGGCTCGATCATGGATTACAACCCGCTCAACATTGCCGTGAAGGGCGAGATCGCAGGGCGCCTACGTCGAACCGTCGATCGGTCCCTACGATTACTGGGCAATCGAATATGCCTACCGCCCGTTGGCGAAGGAGACCGAGAACGAAGAGCTGGCCAAAATCGCCGCCAGGGCGCGACGGATCCTTTGCTCGCGTTTTCGTCTGACGAGGAGGTCATCGCCGGCCTCGACCCGGACGCGAGTCAGTTCGACCTGGGTTCGGATCCGCTCTCTACCTGAAGAAGCGTCTGCTCATCTCGCAGGAGCTGTGGCAGCGCCTCGAGTCGCGGCAACTCAAGCCCGGCGAGTCTATGATGTCCTGCGCCGCAGCTTCGAGGCCGGGTTCCGCCAGGTCGGGCGCGCCACCGCGCTCGCGGCGAAATACGTCGGCGGCGTCTACTACGTCCGCGATTACGCCGGCACGTCGCACCTGCCCGCTGACGCCGGTCTCGCCCGACAAGCAGCGCGCCGCATTGAAGCTCCTCGCCGGCGGCGTGTTCTCGGCCGACAGCTTCAAGTTCAAGCCGGAGTTCATGCGCAGCATGGGGATCGACTACCTCGAACATCGGATTCGATCTCGCCCGGATGAATCCCGACTTCAGCCTGCGCAGCCGTGTGCTCGCGCTGCAGACCGCGACGCTTGAACCAGCTGATGAGCGACACCGTCATGAGCCCGCCTGCTCGACTCGGAAATCAAGGTCGAGCAAGTCCGACCAGGCGCTGCGTCTCCCGAGCTCTTCACGGCGCTGCAGGATTCGATCTGGAGCGAGCTTGCGACGAGCGCGTCGATTCCCGGACCGCGCCGCGATCTGCAGCGCGAACATCTGCGCCGGATCGTCAATGCGCTGACGCGGCCGTCGCCAGCGACGCCGGCGGATGCGCGTGCGCTGCTGCGCCAGCAAGCCCGCGACTTGTCCGCGAAAATCGAAGGCTCTGCTCGCCTCCGGCAACCGCGACACGGAAACGCGTGCGCATCTCTCCGAGGCGGCCAACACGCTCGACGAGGCGTTGAAGGCGCCCATGACACGCCAGGGCGTCTGACCGCTTAGGTGCCTGGGAGGCCGATGGCGCAGGGGATGCAGCGGCGGGAGGGGCAGCGGAGTGTCGTGCTGTCGCCGCCGGACAATCGCGCCCTCGCGAACCTGTGCGGGCCGCTCGACATCAACCTGCGCCAGATCGAGGCCGCGCTGGACGTCGCGATCACGCATCGCGCCGGCGCGTTCACCGTCGCCGGCGAGAATCCGCAGGCGCAGCGCGCGGTGGAGGCGCTGCAACGCTTTTACGCCGCGGCGGAAAAGCCTCTGTCGGTGGATGACATCCAGCTGGGCCTGGTCGAGATCTCGACGCAGCCCAAGGCGAAGGTGCACGTCGAGCCTGCCGCCGACGGCGCGCCGCACTCTGCGCACGCGCGCCGCGCCGACCTGCACGGGCGCACGCCGAACCAGGTCGAGTACCTGAAGGACATCATTGGCCACGACATCACGTTCGGCATCGGGCCCGCGGGCACCGGCAAGACCTACCTCGCCGTGGCGTGCGCGGTCGACGCGCTCGAGCGCGACGCGGTCAAGCGCATCGTGCTCGTGCGCCCCGCCGTCGAGGCCGGCGAAAGCTGGGATTCCTTCCGGGCGATCTCGCGCAGAAGGTCGATCCCTACCTGCGGCCGCTCTATGACGCGCTGTACGACCTCATGGGCTTCGACAAGGCCGCAAAGCTCTTCGAGCACACCACGATCGAATTGGCGCCACTCGCGTACATGCGCGGGCGCACGCTCAACCATTCGTTCATCATCCTGGACGAGGCGCAGAACACGACGCCCGAGCAGATGAAGATGTTCCTCACGCGCATCGGCTTCGGCACCAAGGCCGTGGTCACGGGGATGTCACGCAGACCGATCTGGCGCGCGGCCAGAAGAGCGGCCTGGTCGAGGCCGCGCGCGTGCTGGCCGGCGTGCGCGGCATCGCGTTCCGGCATTTCACGAGCGCCGATGTCGTCCGCCACCCGCTGGTGCAGAAGATCATCGACGCCTACGACCGTGACGCGTCGACATCCAAGGCCGACGACCGGAATCCCCGCTGATGGCCCGCACCGCCCCGGCGCGCGCGAAGGCGCCCGCGTTGTCGCTGTCGGTGCAATACGCCAGCAACGATGGCGACCTCCCCGCGCGCCCGCACGTCCGGCGCTGGGTCCGCGCCGCGTTGATCCACGATGCGACGGTGACGGTGCGCTTCGTCGATGCGATCGAGGGACGCGCGCTCAACGCCGAGTTCCGCGGCAAGGACTACGCGACGAACGTGCTCACCTTCGTGTACGATGACGAGAATCCGCGCGCCGGCGACGTCGTGCTGTGCGCGCCGGTGGTGCGGCGGGAGGCAGCCGCGCAGGGGAAGCCTCTCGCCGACCACCATGCGCACCTGGTTGTCCACGGCATGTTGCACTTGCAGGGATTCGACCACGAACGGCACGCCGACGCTGCGGTGATGGAAGCGCGGGAAACCGCGATCCTGGCCGCCCTCGGGCTCCCCGATCCGTACGCGGTGCGTAATCTGACCCCCATGGACAACGACAAGGACGGCGATAAGCCGACGCTGCTGGAGCGGATCTCCGCGCTGCTGATGCGCGAGCCCGAGGATCGCGACGACCTGATCGCGATCATGCGCGGCGCGTTCGAGCGCAAGTTGGTCGACGGCGACGCGCTGTCGATGATCGAGGGCGTGCTGTCGGTGTCCGAGACCACGGTGCGCGACATCATGATCCCGCGCGCGCAGATGGACTGCGTGTCGATCGACGACGATCCGGCCGAATTCATGCCGCTGGTGGTGGAAACCCGGCACTCGCGCTTTCCCGTGATCGGCGAGAGCAAGGACGACATCGTCGGCATCCTGCTCGCCAAGGAACTGCTCAACTACTACGCCAATCCCGAGGCCTTCAACCTCCACGACACGCTGCGGCCCGCGGTGTTCGTGCCGGAGAGCAAGCGCCTCAACGTGCTGCTGCGCGAGTTTCGCGCCAACCGCAACCACATCGCGATCGTCGTCGACGAATACGGCGGCGTGTCGGGGCTGGTCACCATCGAGGACGTGCTGGAGCAGATCGTCGGCGACATCGAGGACGAGTACGACTTCGACGAGAGCGAAGACAACATCATCCCCGAGGCGAGCGGCCGCTGGCGCGTGAAGGCGCAAACCGAGATCGCCGACTTCAACGCGCATTTCGGCACCAAGTTCGACGATGACGAATTCGACACCGTCGGCGGGCTCGTGCTGCGCGCCTTCGGCCGGCTGCCCAAGCGCGGCGAAACCGCGGTGCTGGAAGGGCTGCGTTTCCGCGTCCTGCGCGCCGACAGCCGGCGGCTGTACACGCTGCAGGTCGAACGCCTGGCACCCCCGGCCGGCGCTGACGGTACGGCGTGAGTCCGGCGAGGGGATCGGACGCGCGCTGCGGCTTGCGCTAGCCTTCGCGGCCGGGGCCGCAACGGTATTCTCCTACGCGCCGTTTCATCTCGCGCTGTTGCCGCTCGCCAGCGTCGCCGTTCTGTTCTGGCTGTGGCAGCGCGACGCCAGTCCGCGCGAGGCGGCGCTCGAGGATTCGCATTCGGCATGGGACTCTTCGGCGTCGGCGTTTCCTGGATATCGGTCGCGCTGGAAACCTTCGGCGGCGTGCCGCCCGTGGTCGCCTTCCTTGGCATGCTGGGCCTCGTCATCTATCTGGCGTTGTTTCCGGCGCTGGCCGGATGGGTGGTCGGCGCGCATCACAATGGCGGACAGTGGCGCACGGCTCGTCGCCGCTGCTGCCGCATGGGCGCTGGCCGAGTGGCTGCGCGGCTACCATGCTCACCGGGTTCGGGTGGCTGGCAATAGGCTACACAGGAGGTCCTTCCTGCATACGCTCTGCCGTTCGCCGGATTCGCCCCCATCGGCGGCGTGTATCTGGTCTCGTTTGCCATGGCCGCATGCGCCGCCGCCATCGTGTACGTCATCGACGGCGTCACCGTCGGACGCGCACGCGCGATACCGGTCGGCGTCGCGATCATCGCGCTGGTCGCCGGCGGGCGCCGCGGCCGCTGGCATCGAGTGGACGAAAGCAGAAGGTGCGCCCGTGGCCGTTTCGCTGGTGCAGGGCAACGTCGCGCAGCACCAGAAATTCGATCCCGCCTATCGCTCGCGCACCTACGAGATGTACCTGCAACTTGTGCGGCAGGCAAAGGGCGCGCTGGTCGTCCTTCCGGAAAGCGCGTTCACGGTGTTCCTGAACGAAGTGCCGGATCAGGTCCTGGAAACGCTCTGGCGGCCGGCCGCGAGCGCAACGGCGCGATCCTGCTGGGTCTGTTCACGCATCGAGGCACCGCTGACCGAAGACGAGGGTCCGCGCATCTATAACAGCGTCATCAGCCTGGGCGCAACGCCACCGCAGTTGTATCGCAAGCACCACCTGGTGCCGTTCGGAGAAACCATTCCACTGAAGGCGGCGTTCGGGTGGTTCATCAACCGCGTATTGGATATCCCGCTCGCCGACCAGGCCGCGGGCCCTTCGCTGCAACAGCCCATCGACGTCGCCGACCAGCGGGTGGCGGTCAACATCTGTTACGAGGACGTGTTCGGCGCGGAACTGGCGGGCGTGGCGCGCGACGCCACGCTCTATGTCAACGTCACGAATGACGCGTGGTACGGACACTCGATCGGCGCGTTGCAGCACAACCAGATCGCGGCGATGCGCGCGCTGGAATTGGGACGGCCGATGCTGCGCGCGACCAACACCGGCATCACCTCGGCCATCGCCCACGATGGGCGCGTGCTCGCCGACTTGCCCTGGTTCACCCAGGGAATTCTCGAGATCGAGATCGCCGGGCGTCATGGCGAGACGCCCTACGTCCGCTGGGGCGATCGCGTGGTGGTGCTCCTGGCTGGCTTCATCCTGGTGGTTGTCTATGCAATGTCCAAGCGTTCCCGGAAGGGAACCGCGATGACCTTCGCCCTTGAAATTTCCGGATTGTCGAAAACCTACCCGAACGGCGTACAGGCGCTCATCGACGTGTCGTTGACGATCCGGCCGGGCATGTTCGGGCTGCTGGGGCCCAACGGCGCGGGCAAGTCGACGCTGATGCGCACGCTGGCCACGCTGCAGGACGCCGATGCCGGCACCGCTCGGCTGGGCGAGATCGACGTGCTGCGCGACAAGGACGCCGTGCGCAGGATCCTGGGCTACCTGCCGCAGGATTTCGGCGTCTACCCGAAGGTCTCGGCCGAGGAGCTGCTCGACCACCTGGCGCGCCTGAAGGGGCTGAACGACAAGGCCGACGCGGAGGGACGTCGTCGCGACGCTGCTGAAGCAGACCAACCTCTACGACGTGCGCAAGAAGGCGCTGGGCGGCTTTCGGGCGGCATGCGGCAGCGGTTCGGCATCGCGCAGGCGCTGCTGGGCGATCCGCAGTTCATCATCGTCGACGAGCCGACGGCGGGACTCGATCCCGAGGAGCGCGTGCGCTTCCACAACCTGCTCGCCGACATCGGCGAAAACGTCATCGTCATCCTGTCGACGCACATCGTATCCGACGTCAGCGACCTGTGCGCACAGATGGCCATCATCAACAAGGGCGCGCGTGCTGTTGACCGGCGAGCCGCTAGCGCTGACGCAGACGCTCGAGAGACGCGTCTGGCAGAAAGGCGATCGCGCCGCAGCGATCTCGATGCGGCGAGGCGCGAGTTCCGGTCATTTCGACGCGGCTCTTAGCCGGACGGACGCTCGTCAATGTCGTCAGCGATGGCGCTCCCGGCGAAGGCTTCGCACCGGTCGAGGCCACGCTGGAGGATGTCTACTTCGCGGCCATTTCGGGCCGGTTGAGCGCGCGTGGCGGACGCACAGGTCGCCTGATGCGCAACGCGTTCACCATCGCGCGCTTCGAGCTGGCGACGCGCCTCAAGCGGATTTCGACGTGGGTCTATTTCGTCGTCGTTCGCAGCGCTCGCGATGTTCTGGATCGCCGCGGCCGGCGGCTCCATTCCGCAGCGCGATCGGTTTCGTTCGGCAGCGGCAAGGTCTGGATCAACTCGCCCTTATGCCATCGCGCAGACGGTTTCGGTCCTCGGCCTGTTCGGCGCTCGACGGTCATCGCCGCGCTCATGGGACGCGCCGTGCAGCAGGACTTCGAGTACCGCGTCGAGCATTTCTTCTTCAGCGCGCCGATCCGGAAGTGGGAATACCTGTCGGGACGCTTCGCGGGCGCAATCGCCGTGCTCTGCTCGTCATCCTGTCGAGCATCGCGCTGGGCGGCGCGCTCGGCTGTTGGCTGCCGGGGATCGACCCGGACCGCGTCGGACCGATGCGCCCGCTCGCCTACATCGATGCCGTATTTCACGGTCCTGCTCCCGAATCTCATCGTCCTGGGCGGGATCTTCTTCTGCATCGCGGCGCTGACGCGACGCATGCTGCCGGTCTACATCGGCAGCGTGCTGCTGCTGATCGGCTACTCCTGGCCGCGCAGAGGTCTGCTGCGCGACATGAACAACAAGGTCGCTGGCCGCGATGCTCGACCCCTTTGGCGTCGTCGCCACGTCGAAGCTGACCGAGTACTGGTCGATCAGCGAGCGCAACACGCGCCTGGTGCCGTTCGACGGCCTGCTGCTGTGGAACCGCATGCTGTGGCTATCCATCGGCGCCGCGGTCATCGGGTTCTACCGCCTGGCGGTTCCGCTTCACCCAGCCGGGCACGAGCGGCGGTGCGGCGCCGCGCTGCCCAGCGACGATGCACAGCCGCAGGCCCGGCCGGTGTCCGCTGCACGCCGTGTCGCGCCCGACGCCGTCAGCGGTTGGCGCCTGCTGCCGCGGCATGGTCTGGCTCAACTTCCGCGAGACGGTCAAGAACGTCTACTTCGGCGTCATCGCGCTTGCCGGCGCGCTGTTCCTCATCGCCACCAGTTCGACGGCGGACAGCTATCTTCGGAACCAGCACCTGGCCGGTGACGTGGCAGATGCTGGAGCTCGTGTCCGGGGACATTCGCCGTCTTCATGCTCGTGATCATCACGTTCTACGCGGGGAGCTCACCTGGCGCGAGCGCGAGCATCGGCCTGGACCAGATCCACGACGCGCTGCCGATGCCGACGTGGCTGCCGTTCGCTGGGCAAGCTGCTCGCGCTGATGCTCGTGCCGGTCGTGCTGCAGGCGCTGCTGATGCTGTGCGGTCTTGGCATCCAGACGGCGAAGGGCTACCACCATTACGAGCTCGGGCTGTACTTCGAAGGGCCTGTTCGGCATCGAGCTCATCGACTACTGGCTCGTCTGCGTGCTGGCGCTGACCGTGCATTCGCTGGTGAACCAGAAGTACCTCGGTCACTTCGTCATGATCGTGTACTTCATCGTCGTCAGCTTCGCGGGCTGCGGTCGGCTTCGAGCACAATCTGTACAAGTACGGCGCGACGCCGCCTACGTGTATTCCGGACATGAACGGCTTCGGCCACTTCCTGCTGCGCGTACGCGTGTTCCAGGCGTATTGGGCGTCCGCGGCGCTGCTGCTCGCCGTACTCGCCGCTACCTGTTCTGGGTGCGCGGCACGACGGCCGGCTGGCGTGACCGCGCTCACGATCGCCCGCCGCGCGCCTCGACTCGACCGATCGCCGCGTACGTGACGGCCGCCGGCGTCGTCTCGATGGCGGGATTTGGCGCGTTCATTTTCTACAACACGAACATCCTCAACCACTACCTGACGACGTACGACCAGCAAGCGCGGCAGGCCGACTACGAGAAGAAATACAAGGCGCTGGCTGCCGACGCCGCAGCCGAAGATCACCGCGGTCAAGGTCGCGGTCGACCTCTATCCCACAGAGCAGCAGGTGCGGATGCGCGGGCGCTACACGCTGGTGAACAAGAACGACAGGCCGGTCGACACGGTCCATCTGCTGTTCTTTCGGGCGAGACTCGTCACGGTGGACAAGCTCGACGTTCAGCGTGCCGGCGGAGCTCGCGGTCGAACGACGTACGCCATCGGCCTTCGCAGCTACAAGCTGGCCTCGCCGCTCGCTCCCGGCGGCGCCACGCACGCTGGACTTCGACCTCGACGACGGGCGCACACGGCTTCACGAACGCGCGGCGCATTCACCGACGTCGAATACAACGGCTCGTTCGTGAACGGGATGATCGCTGCTGCCGTACATCGGCTACCAGCCGCAAGGCGAGCTCACGGCCGACCGCGAACGCAAGAAATTCGGGCTCGCCGCCCAGCGAGCGGATGCGCGACCGCGACGATCCCGCAGGCGCTGGCCGAGAATGACCTGTCGCCCGATGCCGACTTCATCACGTTCGAGGCGACGGTCGGCACCGAAGACGACCAGTTCGCGATCGCGCCGGGCTACCTGCAAGAGCGAATGGACAGAGGATGGCCGCCGGTATTTCGAGTACCGGATGGACAGCCCGATCCTCAATTTCTTCGCGTTCCAGTCGGGCCGATACGCGCGTGAAGAAGGACCGCTGGCACGACGTCGCGATCGAGGTCTACTACCAGCCGGGCCACGAGTACAACCTCGACCGGATGATCGCGGCCACCAAGGCCGGGCTCGACTACTTCACGGCGAACTTCGGGCCCTACCAGCACAAGCAGTTCCGGATCATCGAGTTCCCGCGCTACCAGACGTTCGCGCAGTCGTTCCCCAACACCGATTCCGTATTCGGAGGGCATCGGCTTCATCGCGCGCGTGCGCGACGACGACCCGGACGACATCGACTATCCGTACTACGTCACCGCGCACGAGCTCGCGCACCAGTGGTGGGGGCACCAGGTCGCGGCGCGCAACGTGCAGGGCGACGCGATGCTGGTCGAGACGCTCGGCGCAGTACTCGGCGCTGATGGTGATGAAGCACAAGTACGGCGAGGCGAAGATGCAGCGATTCCTGCAGTACGAGCTCGACCGCTACCTGCTCGGCCGCAGCACCGAGCAGAAGAAGGAGCTGCCGCTCGTCGCGCGTCGAGAACCAGCCCTACATCCACTACCGCAAGGGCAGCCTCGTCATGTACGCGCTGCAGGACTACATCGGCGAGGACACGCTGAACCGCGCGATCCGCGCGTTCCGCGACGAGCACGGCGTTCAAGGGCCCGCCGTATCCGAACACGACGCAGCTGCTCGCGCACATCCGCGCAGTCACGCCGCCCGCACCTGCAGTACGTGATCGACGACATGTTCGAGACGATCACGCTCTACGACAACCGCGCGACGGCGGCGAAGGCGAAGGCGCTGCCCGACGGCCGCTACGAGGTCACGGTCGAAGGTCGTTCGCCAAGAAGCGCAAAGCCGACGAACTCGGCAAGGAATCCGACGCGCCGCTCGCCGACTGGATCGACATCGGCGTGCTCGACGCCGACAACAAGCGCGCTCGTTCCTCGAAAAGAAGAAGATCGACCGCGAAGAGATGGAATTCACCATCGTCGTCGACAAGAAGCCGGCGCGCGCCGGCATCGACCCGTACAACAAGCTGATCGACCGCCGGCCGAAGGACAACGCGGTCGCCGTCGACATCGGCTGATCATTCCGCGGGAAGATATGCAGCACCTCCATGGGCGCGCGACGCTGTACCTCGGTACGTCTTGGGGAAGCGCTGCGATATCCCGTAAAATCAGGCCTTCCGGCGCGAACGGGAAGGACCCGCGGAAGCCGATCCGCGCGCCCGTCGATGCTCACGTTCCAGCAAGTCATCCTCAAACTCCAGAGCTACTGGGACAAGCAGGGCTGCGCGCTGCTGCAGCCCTACGACATGGAAGTCGGCGCCGGGACGTCGCACACCGCGACGTTCCTGCGCGCCCTCGGCCCCGAGCCATGGCGCGCGCGCCTACGTGCAGCCGTCGCGCCGGCCGAAGGACGGGCGCTACGGCGAGAACCCGAACCGCCTGCAGCAGCTACTACCAGTACCAGGTCGTGCTGAAGCCCTCGCCGCCGAACATCCTCGACCTCTACCTCGGCTCGCTCGCGGCGCTCGGCTTCGACCTGAAGAAGAACGACGTGCGCTTCGTCGAGGACGACTGGGAGAACCCGACGCTCGGCGCCTGGGGCCTGGGCTGGGAGGTCTGGCTGAACGGCATGGAGATCACGCAGTTCACCTACTTCCAGCAGGTCGGCGGCCTCGACTGCAACCCGATCACCGGCGAGATCACCTACGGCCTCGAGCGGCTGTCGCATGTACCTGCAGGACAAGTCGAGAACGTGTTCGATCTCGTCTGGACCGATGGTAGAACACGGCGTCCAGCGCACGCTGACCTACGGCGACGTCTTCCACCAGAACGAGGTCGAGCAGTCGACGTACAACTTCGAGCGAGTCGAATGCGCCGAAGCTCTTCGAGCAGTTCGCGTTCTTCGAGAGCGAGGCGAGGCGGCTGCTGGAGGCGAAGCTGCCGCTGCCTGGCTACGAGATGATCCTCAAGGCGGCGCACACGTTCAACCTGCTCGACGCGCGCGGCGCGATCTCGGTGACGGAGCGCGCCGCCTACATCGGCCGCATCCGCAACCTCTCGCGGCTGGTCGCGCAGGCGTACGTCGAATCGCGCGAAGCGCTCGGCTTCCCGATGCTGCCGCCGGAGCATCGGAAGGCTGCGGCATGACGGTCGCAACGCTGCTCGTCGAGCTAGTCACCGAGGAGCTGCCGCCGAAGGCGCTGAAAAAGCTGGGCGAGGCATTTGCAGCCGCGATCGCCGACGCGCTCCGCCTGCGCGGCTTCCTGGCGGCGGGCGCCGCGGTCACCCCGTTTGCGACGCCGCGGCGTCTGAGCGTCGCGATCACCGAAGTCGCCGCGTCGATTACCGAACCGCCGCGCGCGGTGCCTCTGCTGCCGGTCAATGTCGCTTTCGACGCCGGCGGCACAGCCCACCGACGCCCTCGAGAAGGCGATCAAGGCCAAGGCCGGGTTCGCGAGCTTCGCGCTCGTGCCGGCGGAGCGCATCGAGCGCCGGCAAGATGGCAAGATGGAGCGCGTGTTCTACATCGAGCCGCCCGTCGCCGTATCGCTTGCGATCCGCGTTGCAGGACGCGCTCGACGACGCGCATGGCCAAGCTGCCGATCCCCAAGGTGATGAGCTACGCCGCGGCCAGCAGCTATTACAACGACGTCAAGTTCGCGCGCCCGGCGCATCGAGCTGCTCGCGCTGCATGGCGCCGACGTTCTTGCCTGTGACGCGCGCTGGAGCTCGACGCCGACCGCGTCACCGGATGGCCACCGCTTCCTCGTCGCACGCCGATATCGAGATCGATACTGCCGACGCCTACGCGCCGACCCTCGCAGGCGAAGGCAAGGTGATTCCATCGTTCGCCGCACGGCGCGCCGGATCGTCGTCGGCACTCGAAGGCGCCGCCGGCGACGCCACGCCGATCATGCCCGACGCGCTGCTCGATGAGGTCACGGCGCTGGTCGAGTGGCCCGTCGGTCTATGCGGGAACGTTCGATCGCCGCATTCCTCGAAGTTCCGCAGGAATGCCTGATCCTGACCATGCAGCTGAACCAGCGCTACTTCGCGCTCGCAGACGACGCGGGAAGCTCGTCAACCGCTTCCTGCTGGTGAGCAACATCGAGACGCCGGACCCGTCGGCGATCATCGCTGGCAACGAGCGCGTGTTGCGCGCGCGGCTGGCCGACGCCAAGTTCTTCTTCGACCAGGACCGCAAGCACACGCTCGAATCGCGCGTTGCCGAAGCTCGCCCACGTCGTCTATCACAACAAGCTCGGCACGCAGGCCGACCGGTCGGTGCGCGTGGCGCGCGGTCGCCTCGGCGATCGCGGGAGAACTGGGCGCCGATCGCAGCATTGGCCAGCCGCGCCGCAACGCTGGCGAAGGCCGATCTCGTCACGGACATGGTCGGAGAATTCCCGGAGCTGCAGGGACTCATGGGCCGCTACTACGCCGAACACGACGGCGAGCGCCCGCGGTGGCCGCCGCGATCGAACAGCACTACTGGCCGCGATTCGCCGGCGATGCGCTGCCGGAAGGCCCGGTCGCGCAGAGCGTGGCGCTGGCCGACAAGCTCGACACGCTCGTCGGCATCTGGGGGATCGGCCTCATTCCCGACCGGCGACAAGGACCCCTTCGGGCTGCGGCGGCATGCGCTGGGCGTGCTGCGCATCCTGCTCGAGCGCGATCTGCCGCTGGATCTGCGCGCGCTCATCCATCTCGCGGCAGATCACTTTCCGGCTCGGACTGTTGCCGCCGGATACCGAAGCCGGCGTCTACGGATTCATGCTCGATCGCCTGCGCCAGTTGTTGCGCGATGCGCGGCGCATCGCCGAACGAAGTCGAGGCGGTGTCTGGCCGACAGCCCGTCGCGCATCGACCTCGTGGCCTCGCGCTCAAGCGCCGTGCGGGACTTCGCCGCGCTGCCGGAAGCCGCACGCGCTCGGCGCGCGAACAAGCGCATCGTCAACATCCTGCGCAAGAGCGGCGACGAGGCGGCGCCTGCCGTCGATCGCAGCCGGCCTCGCCGACGGCGCCGAGACACGACCTCTTCACTGGCTTTCCAGAAGCTCACGCCGCAGGTCGGAAACGGATTGCAGGAACGGAGATTTCGCCGCGCGCTGCGCGCGCTCGCTGCGGCGAAGCCCGCGGTCGACCGCTATTTCGACGACGTGCATGGTGATGGCGGACGACCCGCCATCCGCGCCAACCGGCTCGCGCTTCTGCGCGGCGTCGCCGCGACGATGAATCGCGTCGCCGACATCTCAAGCTGGCACAATAAACCATGGTCCAGCTCGCATCCGATGCCGTGGTCGCGACCCGCGCGGCCAAGCTGATCGTCCTCGACCGCGACGGCGTCATCAATTACGACAGCGACCAGTACATCAAGTCGCCGGAGGAGTGGCGGCCGATCCCGGGAGCCTCGAGGCGATCGCCCGGCTCAACCACGCGGGCTACCGCGTCGTCGTCGCCACCAACCAGTCGGGGATCGGCCGCGGCCTCTTCGACATGGGCACGCTGAACGCGATCCACGAAAAGATGCACAAGGCGCTCACGCACGTCGGCGGGCGGCTGGACGCGGTATTCTTCTGCCCGCACACGGCGGACTCGAAGTGCGAATGCCGCAAGCCCAAGCCCGGCATGCTGGCGGAGATCGGCAAGCGTTTCAATGCCGAGTTGACCGGACTGCCCTGCATCGGCGACTCTCTGCGCGACCTCATGGCCGCAGACGCCGTCGGCGCGCAGCCGATGCTGGTGCTCACCGGGAAAGGCGAGAAGACGTTGCGCGACGGCGATTTTCCGAAGAACACCGTGATCTTTCCCGACCTCGCTCGTTCGCCGTATCGGCGCTCCTTCGCGAGGCGAATGAGCGAGACGGCCGCAGGCCAGGCCCGAAAGGGCGCGTCGCCGAAGCGATTGAGGGACGGCACCGACGCGCGCGTGTGCGGCGCTGCAACGACGGTGCAGGCCGCAAATGAGCGCCGCCGGGCCGTCCCAGGCAGAGCTCGTCCAACGACCCGACGACGGGCTTCACGGTGTCGGCGCTGCGCTCCACTCCTCTTCCTGCTGTTCCAGCTCGTCGTGACGCCGTTGTACGCGTTCGCGATGATGTTGATGGCGTGGTCGCCGCGGATCTGGACCTACAAGATGGCAGCCAGCTGGTGCGCGGTCAACCTGTGGGCCGTGCGGTTGATCTGCGGGATCCGGTGGCAGGTCCATGGACGCGAAAACGTCCCGGAAGGCAGGCAAGCTCGCGCCGCACATCGTGCTTGTCCAAGCACAGCTCGACCTGGGAGACGCTGTCGCTCACGCAGTACTTCCCGCGCCTCGCCTACGTGGCGAAAAAGGAGCTGCTGTCGATCCCGTTCTTCGGCTGGGGCTTCGCGACTGGCGTCCCCGATCACCATCGACCGCAAGGCCGGCGTGGACGCGATGCAGCAGATCGCGGCGCAGGGACGCGAACGCTTCGCGCAGGGCTTCTGGATCGTCATCTACCCGGAAGGAACGCGGATCCAGCGCCGGCACGCGCGCCGAAGTACAAGACCGGGCGGCGCCCGCCTCGCCATCATGCCTCGACGTGCCGATCATCCCCGTCGCGCACAACGCCGGCTATCTGTCTGGCCCAAGGGCATCTTCGGCAAGCAGTCCCGGTACGATCACGATGACGATCGGCAAGCCGATCTCGCCCACGGGCAAGGAGCCGCTGGCGCTGATGCAGGAAGTGGAAGCGTGGATCGAAGGCGAAGTCGCGCGACTCGGCGTTCCCACGTGATGCGCCGCGCGCGTCACGTCCTTCGGCGCCGCGCACCTGCGCCTGGACGAGGTGAGCGCGCGATCCTCGACACCACGCGCCGCGTGCGACGGCCTCGCCAAGCGCATCGTGCTCGGCCGGCGACGCCGTCGACTACCGGCTGATTCGCGCGCCCGGCGCCGACGATCGGCATGGAGGTCGATCCTCGACGGGCTGACCGTCCGCGCGCCGCGCTGGGTGACGCTCGGGGAGATCGAGGCCGCGCTGGTTCGAACGCGCGAAATGGATCGTCAAGGCGCTCGCCGAATGGCGCGCCCGCCGCCGCGACGTGATGCCGCGCGAGTGGAAGTCCGGCGCGCCGATCCTCTACCGCGGCCGCGAGCTGGCGCTGGAGTGTTTCCGTCGCGGCGCGCGTACCGTCGCGCCCGGACCTCTTCAACCTCACGGTGCTCCATCCCCATGCGCACGACGAAGCGGCAGGTCGCGGAACTGGTGAGCGAAGTGGCTGAAGCGACGAGGCGTGGAACGCTGGTCGCGCCGCAGGTCTCCGGCTACGCGCAGACGGATCACGTCGGCCACGCCCGACTCATGCGCCTGTCCAACGCCCGCAGCGAATGGGGAAGCTGCAACGCGCGCGGCGAGATCCGCCTCAGCTGGCGGCTCGTGCCAGCTGCCGCCCGGCGCTGGCCGAGTACGTCCGTCGCGCACGAGGTCGCGCATCTGGTCGAGCTCAACCACTCCGCCGCGCTTCTGGGCGATCGTCGAGTCGCTGATGCCCGGACATGCGGCGCTGCGCCGGGAGCTGGAAGACTGGACGGCGTTGCTTGGCGGCGTGAGCAGCGAGAGGGGCTCGCGCGAGCGGGAATCGAGCAAGGCGAATCGCAGGCGAGGCCGACGCTCCGGCTTCGCTACGCGACCGTCAAAGAGGCCGAGGCGGCCTAATCGCGCAGGCGGCGGCAAGTCCGGAGATCGACCGCCAACCCGCCTGCTTCGCGCAGGAGGCGCGTCGAACTGCGTCGCCGAGTTCGCCGCCCGACCGCGTGTCGCGCCACACGCCGCCGTCCGCACGAAAGTGGAAAGCCTCCGGAGCGCGCCGCGACCAGATCTCGCGGTTGGGAACGTGGCGGTTCACGATGATCTTGCTGCCGTCCGCGCATTCGATCTCGGAGGATGCCGTCGTTGAGACTCCAGTCGGTGCCGTTGTCGGCCTCGTTGCCGTCACCCGCAGCGCGGCATCGAGCGCCGACGCCGATCGCCGCCAGCGTGGCGTCGGCGGAGGCGATGAAGGCGCTGTCGGTGGCCATCGTTCGCGCGTGATAGGATTCACGCCGATGTTACGTCAATTCCGAATCCGTCGCCGTGGCGAGCGTGGTCCTCTGCCGCCGCAGGTTGCGGCATCAAGGGGCCGCTCTCGTGCTGCCGCCGCCGGCAGCGCCGCCAGCGGCCGCACCTGCGCCGCCTGGCACCCGACCGATCCCGCCAAGCAGAACCCCGCGCCGGCCGAGCGCAAGCCGTGACGCGCCTTCGTCTATCGCGACGGCGAACTGTGCGCCGAGCGCGTGCCGCTGTCCGCGATTGCGGCGCAGTTCGGCACTCCACCGCTTTGCGTCTACTCCGCGCGCCGCGCTCGACAGTCCGCCTGGCGCGACTTCGACGCCGCGTTCGCAGGCGTGCCGCACCTCGTCTGCTACGCGATGAAGGCCAATCCGAACCTCGCGGTGCTCGACTCTTCTACGCGCGGCCTGGGGAGCGGCTTCGACATCGTCTCCGGCGGCGAATTGGCGCGCGTGCTGGCGGCCGGCGGCGACCCGGGCAAGGTCGTCTTCTTCCGGCGTCGGCAAGACCGAAGCGGAAATGGCACGCGGCGCTCGCTGCCGGGATCCTCTGCTTCAACGTCGAGTCCGCATCCGAACTCACCCGACTCGATGCCGGTCGCAGCTCGCGCGGGCCGCGTGGCGCCGGTCGAGGCTTCCGCGTGAATCCGGACGTCGATCCGCTGACGCATCCGTACATTTCGACCGGATTCGAAGGAGAGCAAGTTCGGCGTCGCCTTCGCCGACGCGCCGGCGCTTTACCGGCCGCGCCGCCGCAGCTGGCGAACATCGCCGATCCACGGACGTCGACATCGCACATCGGCTCGCAGATCACCGAGCTGGCGCCGTACCGCGACGCCGTGCAAGGTGCTCGAGCTCGTCGACCGCGCTGGCCGCAGACGGGATCCGCGCTCGACGCACATCGACTCTGGGCGGCGGCCTCGGGAATCCGCTACCGCGACGAGACACCGGTGCCGCTCGCGCGACTACGCGGCGATGGTCATCGGCGCTCTGCGCAGGCCGCCGCGAGAACGCTGCTGCTTCGAGCCCGGCCGCCATCTGGTCGGCGACGCCGGCGTGCTGCTGACGCGCGTCGAATACCTCAAGCCGGGCGACGCCAGGAACTTCGCCATCGTCGATGCGGCGATGAACGATCTGCTGCGGCCCGCGCTCTACGACGCGTGGCATCCGGTGACGCGCGGTGCGGCCCGCGCGACGGAGCCGCCACGCCGCTGGGACATCGTCGGCCCGGTGTGCGAAAGCGGCGATTTCTGGCGCACGACCGGTCGCTCGCGCTCGCCGAAGGCGACCTTCTGGCCGTCGCGCGCGGCGGGCGCATACGCGATGGCGATGAGCTCGAATTACAACGCGCGGCCGCGCGCGTGCGAGGTGATCGTCGACGACAGCAACATGCATCTCGGTCACGCCGCCGCGAGCGTGCGGACGAACTCTTTCGCCGGCGAATCCAGGCTGCCCTGACGGTCACGTCGCGCATCGCGCGATTGCCATGAGCGCGCGACGATTCGCGCGCGCCGAATTTCGCTCAAAAGCTGCATTTCCGGTGTGTGCGAAATCGCAACACTCGCGTTTCTAAGCACCGGAATCGGCGGCGAAATCTTGCAAATCGGGCAAACGTGGCTACAATGCAGGCAGCAGGTGGCAGTGGGTTTGTCAGAGTGCTCGCAGGAAAATAAGGCGCACGAGCAGACATCCGACGCCACCTGCTGAGATGAAAGCAACATAACAGTTACGGTAACTCAGACAGGAGAAACCTAAGATGATGGCTGACATGATGTCCATGATGACGCCTGTCGGCCCCGGCCGCGGCGCCGAAACGCAAGGCCGCTAAACGCAAGGCTAAGAAGAAAGCCGCGCCGAAGAAGAAAGCGGCCAAGAAGGCGAAGAAGAAAAGGCCGCCCTGAAGAAGAGGAAGGCCGCGAAGAAGGCGAAGAAGAAGGCCGCCCGAAGAAGCGGAAGGCCGCGAAGAAGGCGACGAAGAAGAAGAAGGCCGCCCCGAAGAAGAGGAAGGCCGCCAAGAAGACGACGACGAAGAAGAAGGCCGCCCCGAAGAAGAGGAAGGCCGCCGAAGAAGGCGCCGAAGAAGAAGGCCGCCCCGAAGAGGAAGGCCGCCAAGAAAAAGGCGACCAAGAAGAAGGCCAAGAAGCTGTAAGCTCCTTCGTCAGGAAATCCGTCGCCAGCACTGCGATGGATGACAAACGGGCGACGCTAACTGCGTCGCCCGTTTTCATGGTGGAACACTGAGGGGCGACGCAACATGCGTCGCCCGTTTTCAGCCATAGGTGAACACTGAGGGCGAGCGGCACGACCCAGCCGCGTTCGCCCGTTTCAGCTGGTGAGGCTAGAGACCGCGGGACCAGCCGCCGTGCGTTGCCATTCGTGCGCGCGCGCATTCGACGCCGGGAGTGTCTTGGCGGCCACCGGCTTATGGCTTCGGCCGCGACCGGCTTCGCAGGCGCGGGCTGGTGCCGCCTGTGCAGGTTTGCCGGCCGCGCCCTTGGTGGCTACCGCGCTCCTGGTCCGTCCCCCGGCCTTGCGGACGGGCACCACATCGCTGGTGACCCGCAGTTTCTGGCCTACCGCCAGCGTGTCCTTCCCAAGGCCGTTCCACGATTTCAGTTCCTGCGTGGTGACGCCATACCGCGCCGCGATCGCCGCCAGCCGGTCGCCCTTCTTCGCGGTGTAGTAGAACGTGCGGCCCGACGGAACCGTGGTGAATACGGCCTGCGAAGCGACGCGACCGCGTCCGTCGAAGCGCTTCTGCAAGGTACTAGCAGCGTATGCCCTGTGGGGACCTTCGCCCGCGCGCCGATGCCGTTCACGGCGCGTAGCGTCTCGACCGACATTCCGTACCCGCCGCGACCTGCGGCAGCGTTTCGCTGGGGCGCATCCCGGTATGCTCTGCCACGAAACGGTCGGCTGGTTCGTGAGATCGAGC
>ERZ1370068.754-contig-10691_pt1 | contig 33528 bp, 44 predicted proteins | sample MGYA00561227_ERZ1370068 | MGnify/ENA primary metagenome ERZ1370068 (study PRJEB38410, sample SAMEA6850437) | metagenome | study: Metagenomic assessment of the ecological functions of the soil: analysis of the soil microbiota associated with the...
GCCGCTGATGCAATAGTGCTGCGCATCGCTATCTCACCGCTCGGCAAGCGCGGCCAGCTCGACGCACTCCCGCTCGGGTTGCTGTGCCAGCTCTTCTGCCAGCACACCTCCCCGAGTTCCGCGGCGAGCATGCCGTTGTAGTGTAATGACCATGTTTATCCCCTTCCGACAGGGTAACGCATGTCAGGCCCAGTTAATTCACTCGCTGTAGTCTCCAGTTAGCAACTGGTGAGCATGTTGCCTCGATGCGTTCTGCCTGTCTGCTTACCTCCTAGTGCGCCTACTCGGAGACCTGTGCACAAAGCGAATGAACGTGCATCTGGTCTTGCATTTGCACAATATATCAGGCAGCATGTCTTTAAGCACGCAGTTAACACCGTGATGGGCAAGGGTTTTCGTGCCCAATGACATGCAGGAAGCTGTTGCGTTGGCGCATCTTCAGTGTCGCTACCGGTAGCGGGGATGACGACGAGGAAGTCAGCATTCCCGGCCCACGGTAAGTGACGGCATGCCACGGCTGCTGCCCGTGCCTTCGGCCTGGTGGGAGACCCCGGCGGTTACCACCTCGCGCGCTGAGCGCCCGGCCGGAGGAAGCCAGGACCGCCCGCCGGTTCGTCCGGGAGATACTGACCTGCTGGGGCCTGAGGCGCTGGCAGACGACGCCGAGATGATCGTGGACGAGCTGGTGGTCAACGCCGTCCTGCACGGGACACGGGCGGGCCTGACCCGGCCGAGCCCCGGAGCCGGGCTGACCGTGCTGCGGCTGTGCATGCTCAGGCGGGCTGACGAGGTCATGCTGGCGGTGGTGGATCCGGGCAACGAGACGCCCATGCCCAGGAAACCCGACTGGGGCGGGAGAGCGGGCGCGGCCTGCAGATCGTGGCGCCTGAGCCATGTGTGGGGCTGGAGTCCCATCGCCGGGCACGGCAAAGCGGTCTGGGCCGTACCCGCGTACCCCTGAAACCTAGGCGATCCCTGAGAAGCGGCCTCGGACGCGGTCACGAGGACGTGCTCGACCAGCGCGATGAGGACATCCTTGGCCGATCCCTTGCTGCGTAGCGTCACACAGCACGATGGGCAGCTCGGGCTCGAGGTCCAGGGCCATCCTGACGTCTTCGGTGTCGTACCGGCGGGCGCTCGTCGAAGCAGTTGAGCGCGATGATGAACGGTATCTGCCTGCGCTTCGAAGTAGTCGATGGCGGGGAAGCTGTCGGCCAGTCGCCGGGTATCGGCGAGGACCACCGCGCCGAGCGCCCCGATGGCGAGCTTCGTCCCACATGAACCAGAACCGCTGCTGCCCGGGCGTGCCGAAGAGATAGAGCACCGTGATCGCTGCGCAGGCTGATCCGGCCGAAGTCCATCGCGACCGTGGTGGTGGTCTTCCCTTCCACCCCGGCCGTGCTGTCGGTGCGCAGGCTGCCCTCGGTGAGTGGCTCCTCGGTACGCAGCGGCCTGATCTCGCTCACGGCGCCGACAAGCGTGGTCTTACCCACGCCGAAGCCCCCGGCCAGCAGGATCTTGATGGCGCGATGCTGGCCAGGGCTCGTGGGTGCCCGCCGACGGGATCAGAGACCCCGTAGTCCATTGAGGACCTCCCTGAGAGTGTGCTTGTCGATCCGCTCGGCCATCACGACCGGGGTGCGGATCACGACCAGGCCGAGCTCCCGCAGGTCGGCGAGGATGATCCGGACCACGCCGAGCGGGAGATCGACGTCCGAGGCGATATCCGCCACGGTGGTCGGCGCGCGGGCCAGCTGAAGGACGCTCATGTGCTCGGGGGCCAGCGAGCCGGGGTCCGTGATCGCGGCCTGCGTTGCCACTGACGGTCGCCACCAGGTCGAACGATTCCCCGGCGTGCTGGTCCGGCCCTGGGTCAGGCGTAGGGCCGGACCACCGGTCCGGCCTCGGCGTCTAGCCACCGTTCATCGTTGGACGGCATGGCTTATTAGCCCCAGCCGCTCAGCGCGGACGCGCGCGTGTTGACCCGGATGTGCTCACCGGTCCTGCGGACGAGGATGGCCATCTCGTAGGCCACCAGGCCGAGGTCGGCGGCCTGCTCGGCGATGACGGCCAGGCAGGCGGTACCGCTGCCCGCGGCCGAGGTCAGCAGGAATCCCGACTCCATCTCGATGATCGCCTGCCGGACCCCGCCGCCGTTAGCCGAAGTGCCGCGCGGCGCCGCGGGCCAGCGACTGGAACCCGGCCGACCAGCGCGGCCAGGTGCTCTGCGCGTCGTCGCGGCTCAGCGACTGCGTGACGCACCGAGCGCCATCCCGTCCCGGGACAGGATGACCGCCTTGGTCACGTGCCCGACCCGGCGCACGAGGTCGTCGAGCAGCCAGTCGAGCTGGCCGACCTCTCCGGCCGCGCCGCTGTCATGATCCATCGGAACCCCCACGTGCCTCCTTACTCGCGGACTGAACTGCGGGCATCGCCGGGAGCCGTGTCCGGCCCGGCGCTGTGCTAGGCGAACCGGGGCTCCGCGCCTCGGCGACTCACCCGTAGCCTGCTCGGCTATCCGCTGTGACCGGCCCTCCTGCCAGCCGCGCTGCAGCGCCGACATCGGTCTCGGCCGGATCTCAGCCGGGCTTGGACCCGGAGAGCCCGGAGACCCCGGAGATCCGGGAACGCCGCCGGACGCCCCGCTGCTGGCCAGCGTCGTGCGCCGCGGTGGCGGGTCGTCCCTGAGCTGGGGAGCCAGGTTGGCCTGCTTGACCCGGCGCGGCAGCCCTTTGTCGTCGCCGTTGGGCCCCGCCTCGGATGGAGACGATCCCGCAGGCCCGTTCGGCGCCTCCAGGCCCGGCCGCACCCGGTACGGCGGGCAGCGCGCCCGGTCTCCGGGAGAGCTTCCACGGCGGCCTGGAAGCCTGCCCTGACGCGGTGAGGCTGACCGGGGTCATCGGGGTGACTCGGCCCCGCTTGCGTCCGCCGCCAATGCCGCGGGTCTGCCCTCGCTGGTCTCGCGCCCGGTCCCGGTGCCGCGGGCCGCCCGCCGGTGCGCCTCGGCGTGGTTGTGCAGCGTCCAGCCGGGGAAGGGTGCGGGCTGGTCAGGATAGGACGCACCGCCGGTCGGGAAGGGCGTCGAGCCTGGGCCCGCGAACGGCGACGAGCTTCATTGCCGGATACGGCGGCGACGCGGTGTAGGCGCCGTTACCCGGGGAGGGCGTCCGGCCCGGCACCGGCGATGCTGGCGCGTCAGCCGGGCCAGCGTGGCACTGGGCGTCTCGTCCGGCGCTCGGCGTGCCGCCGCGGCGTGAACACGTCGAAGCGAGGATCGCTGGCATGCCGAACGGCACGCGCGGCCCGCGCCAGCCGGATGACTGGGCCGGGCCGCCCGGCGTCCCCGGCTGGTCATGATGCCGCCTGCGGCAGCTCGTCCGGCTCATGGCCTGCCGAGCCGTTCGTCGCGCCGAGGGCGGGAGCGGCGTGCGCCGCGTTCCGCCTGTTCCGGCCGCCTCCCTGGACGCTCCCTGAGAGCGGCGCAGCGGCCCGGAGATGCGCACCCCGGTGCCTGGCCGAGCTCGGTCATGCCGCCGAGCTCGGTGAACCCGGAGCCGGATCCCTGGTCGACCTAGCTCGCCCGGGATGGCGGGCATCGAGAGGTCGGCGGGACGGCGTGGTGACCGTTGGCGGTGAGCTGAGCCATGGCGGGTTCGCCGGGCAGCCCGGTCCGGAACGCCTCCTCGGTCACCACCAGGTGCCGCGGTATCAGCGCGATGGCGGCCGTGCCGCCGTAGGGCGAGGCCTTCAGCGTGGCCTCGATCCCGTGCCGCTTGGCCAGCTGGCTGACCACGAACAGGCCGAGCTGCTCACCTGTCGGACGGGTTGAACTCGGGCGGCGTTGGCCAGCCGGTCGTTCAGCTCGGCCAGCCGGGTCGGCTCATCCCGAGCCCGCGGTCCTCGACCTCGATCACGAACCCGTTGGGCGACCGTATCCCCGGACACTCGTACCGAGGCAGTAAGGCGGCGACAGCGTGGTGGCGTTCTCGATCAGCTCGGCCAGCAGGTGGATGACGTCCGCGACGGCCGAACCACGCCAGCGCGGCCTGGCTCCGGGTCGCGACAGAAACCCGCGCGTAGTCCTCGACCTCGGCGATGGCGCCGCGCATGACGTCGACCATCCGGACCGGGGAGCTCCAGCCCGGCCTGGCGGCGCGCTATACCCGGGATGACCAGGCCTTCCGCGTGACGGCGCATGCGCGTGGTCAGGTGGTCGAGGCGGAACAGGTCGTCCAGCGCCTCCGGGTCGGTGGCCCGCCGCTCCATCTGGTCCAGCAGGGAGAGCTGCCGGTGCAGCAGCGACTGGCTGCGCCGGGCCAGGCTGCGGAACACGTCGTTGAGGCCCCTGCCGCAGCCGGGCCTCTTCCACCGCGGCCCGGATGGCGGTCTGCCGGACCAGGTCGAACGCCTGTCCCACCCGGCCGATCTCGTCACGGCCGATCCGCAACGCTTGGCTGCCTCGGCGTTCACGTCGACGTTCTCGCCGCGCCTGAGCCTCGCCCACCACGTCCGGCAGCTGGTTCTCGGCGAGCTGGAGGGCGTTGCGCTCCAGGCCGCCCAGGCGGCGGATGATGCTGCGCGCGACCAGGATGGTCACCGATGGTGAGAGCAGCCTGATCAGGCCGATGCCGCCGGTGACCGCGACCTTGGTCCAGGCCGAATGGCTGATCCGGTGGTCGGCCTCCAGGATGGCGGCCGCGACCGCGACGCCCCCGTTGTACTGGTCCTGCAGCAGCGTGCCGGCCAGGTGCTGCCACTGGGCCTGGTTGATGGGCAGCTTGGCGACCGGAGTGCCCGCGACGATGGCCTCGCTCGATGCTTAGCCAGATCCTGCTGCATGGTGCCGGACCCGCCAGCTCCCCGTTGTACTTGGCCAGGTACGCCGGGGTCAGGATGTAGTTCGCGTAGGCCATGTCGGCCTGCCTGGTGGCGGCCATGTTCGTGAACGCGACGGCGGTCCTTCATGCGTCATCCTGCCCGGCCAGCATCCCGGCGAGCAGCGCGTCCTCCTGCGCGAGCTGCTCCCTGGCCTGCACGGTGGCGATCAGCCCGATGGCCTGGCTCTGCTGGTCGTTGACCACCACGCTCACGGTCTGGGTGAGGAACAGCTTGACCTGGTCCCCGAAGCCCGAGCTGTAGAAGCCCAATGCGTCGATCGGGGTGATGACCCGCCCCGTGACCGCGTCGCGGAGCTTGGGGAGCTGGTTCATGCCGGTGACGATGCCGTGGACGATCTTGGCCGCGTCGGCTGTCTCGGTCTTGGTGGTGGCCTCGGAGGTCATCGCGGCGGTGAAGGCCGTAGCTTGGCCTTGTCGGTCGCCGCGACCGCCGCCTGGTACGCCTGCAGGTTAGCCGCGCTGGGCCGGAAGAGGTAGACGACGGCGGCGGTGCGCTCGGCCTCCACGAAGGTGCCGAACTTAGCGGCTCGGCACCGCGGTCGCATTGACCAGGTTGGGCGCGCGGTCCAGGCTCGACGGCGCTGTCCACGGTCGTGGTGACCACGTACCCGAGCAGCCCGACCATGGCGATCAGCGGGATCGCCACCAGAAAATATATTCGGAGCCTGATGGATCGACCACGCGATCCCATGGCACCCTCACTATTCAGAGCGTGGACGCGAGTGGCCCCCGCCGCATCCAACTAACGGTCAAGACGGCCAGAATAGCCCATAACAGGCATCGTCCGGTGCCAAAAGAAGATATATCCGTTGATAGCCCGGCGCATCCTCATATAGCGTCAATATGTACGCGTTATCGCAGGTAGTGGCGAATGACTACTCCCGGTGCCGCGGACGCGGCGCCCGCGTCCGGAGCTTTGTCGGCGCGACCGCCTACCCTAATGACGTGGCCGCCCTCGCGATAGATGCCCTCCTCGACGGACTCAATCCGGAGCAGCGTGCTGCCGTGGTACACGAGGGCAGCCCGCTGCTCATCGTGGTTTACGCGGGCTCGGGAAGACCCGGGTGCTCACCCACCGGATCGCGTACCTGCTCGCCGCGCGCGACGTCGCGCCGCACGAGATCCTGGCCATCACCTTCACCAACAAGGCGGTAGCGAGATGGCCGCCCGCGTCGCCGCGCTGGTCGGGCCCGCAGGCGCGGTCCATGCGGGTCATGACGTTCCATTCGGCCTGCGTGCGCATCCTGCGCCGGGAGGCGAAAAGGTTCGGCTACCCATCCTCGTTCTCCATCTACGACCAGGCCGACTCCGCAGCGGCTGGATGGCGCTCACCTGCCGCGAGCTCGAACCTCGACGCCAAGCAGTACCCGCCGAAGGCGATGGCCGCCCAGGTGTCGAACCTGAAGAACGAGCTGATCGACTCACGAGACGTTCGCCTCCCGGGCGCAGACCGCGCGGGAGAAGGCCTGGCCGAGGCCTACGCCGAATACCAGCGCCGACTGGTCGCGGCTGGCGCGATGGACTTCGGACGACCTGATCATGGTCACGGTCAACCTCTTCCAGGCCCCGCCCGAGGTCGGCGAGCAGTACCGCCGCCGGTTCAGGCAGGTGCTGGTGGACGAGTACCAGGACACCAACCACGCGCAATACATCCTGATCAGGGAACTGGTCTCGGGTGGTGCCCCGCTCTTTTCCTCCCGAACGGGTCGGGTCCGATCGCCCCGCTGACCCTCTCCCGCCTGCCGAACTGTGCGTGGTCGGCGACGCGGACCAGTCCATCTACGCGTTCCGCGGCGCCACCATCCGCAACATCGAGGAGTTCGAGCAGGACTACCCGGACGCGAAGGTCATCCTGCTCGAGCAGAACTACCGCTCGCACCCAGAACATCCTGGCCGCGGCCAACGCGGTGGTCTCCAGAAACCGGGGCCGCAAGCCCAAGAACCTGTGGTCCGACCAGGGCGCGGGCCCGCCCATCATCGGCTACGTGGCCGACAACGAGCACGACGAGGCCGCGTTCGTGGCCGAGGAGGTGGACCGGCTCACCGACGCGGGCTGCAGCCACGCCGGCCAGGTGGCGGTGTTCTACCGGACCAACGCGCAGTCCTGGGTCTTCGAGGAAGTGTTCATCCGGGTCGGGCTGCCCTACCGGGTGGTCGGCGGGGTGCAGTTCTACGAGCGGCGCAGAGTCCGTGACCCGCCTCGCCTACCTCCGGCTGATCGCCAACCCGGCGGACGAGGCGTCGCTGCGGCGGTGCTGAACGTGCCCAAGCGCGGCATCGGCGACCGGGCGGAGGACTACGTGGCCGCGTTCGCGCAGCGGGAGCACAGCACGTTCGCCGAGGCGCTGGCCCGCCCGGCCGACGTGCCGGGCCTGGCGGCCGCTCGGCCGCGCGATCGAGGGGTTCAACACGCTCATCACCGAGCTGCGGGAACTGTCGCAGACCGTGCCCGTCGCCGACCTCACCGAGGCCGTGCTCGACCGCACCGGGCTACATCGGAAGCGCTGGAGCAGTCGTCGGACCTGCAGGATGCCAGCCGGGTCGAGAACCTGGAAGAGCTGGTGTCGGTGGCCCGCGAGTACGATCGGGATCACATGACGGGGAGGGAGGCGGTGGACGCTGGCCGACTTCCTCGAGCAGGTGTCCCTGGTCGCCGACGCCGGACCAGATCCTCGACGGGGAGGAGCACGGCGGCCTGGTCACGATGATGACCCTGCACACCGCCAAGGGCCTGGAGTTCCCCGTGGTGTTCCTCACCGGGATGGAAGAAGAGGTGTTCCGCACCAGCGCTCGCTGACCAACGCGAAGGAACTGGAGGAGGAGCGCACTGGCTGCCTACGTCGGGATCACCCGGCGCCGAGCAGCGCCTCTACTCCGACCCGGGCGCTGGCGAGGAACTGGTGGGGCCGCCTGCCCTTCCACAAGCAGTCGAGGGTTCCTCACCGAGATCGGCCGGCCCTGATCGAAGTGGCGCGCTGCGACGCGTCCGCCGCCCAGTCGTCGATCACGCCCGCCCAGGAGCGGATGGCGCAGCGGGCGGGGACCCGGTTCACCGGGGAACCGCCAGGTGCCCGCGCTGGTCGCCGGGGACATGGTGACCCACGACAAGTTCGGCCTCGGTACACGGTGGTATCAGACGATCGGCTGCTGGCGACCAGGCCGAGGCGAAGATCGATTTCGGTGCCGACGTACGGCGTCAAGCACCTGGTGCTCCGCTGGACGCCCCGCTGGAGAAGCTAGGGACCGGTTCCCGGCCGCGGCCCCGGCCGAGTCCTTCCCGGGCGCTCGCCACTGTGGCGCGGGGGGTAGTCCCCGGAGTCGGGTACCGCGGGTCCTTCATGTCGTCCCAGGAGTCCCGCGCCTCCCAGCGCCCAGTATCCGTGGACCGCCGGACCTGACGTGCTCGGCGGCCTGCCCCGGCGCCAGAGGCAGCCAGCGGACGGACGACGATCGCGACTCGCCAGCACGGTGGCCAGCGCCATCGCGAAGAAGCCATTGGCGACCACTGCGCCGCGCCGATGGCCAGCGCCGTCTTGACGATGCCGGACCGGTTGAACACGAACCCGCTGATCAGCGCGCCCACCAGATAGGAGAGCACCGAACGGGGAAGATCGATCCGGCCGGACTCCCGGGGCCGGACCGCCAGCGCTGCGACCACCGTCCCTGGCCTCCATCGAAGAGCCCGATGCAGGAAACCCGGCGCGCTTCCCGGTCACCATCGTCGGCGATGGCGCCGACGGCCGCGCTGGCGACGATGATGGCGACCCCGAGGCCGCCCTGCAGCGCACCCCACCGGCCGCCCCGCGACCGCCGGGTTTCGCCGCCCGCGGACCTCGCGGGCCCGTAGCCGCCGCGTCCTGGGCTGGGGCTCGTCGGGCTGGGCTTGCATCCGCCGGGTCGGCGGCCCGTCACGCGCGCGCCCGCGCGGAAGCTGCGCGGCCACGCCGCCTTCCGGCTCGGCCTGCACGCCGCCACCCGGCCCGTTCGCCCGCTGGCGCCGCGGCTGCGGCACGTCGCCGCCAGCCACCTACGCCGCGCGGTCCGGGGTCCCGCGGGTACCCCCGGCTTACCACGCCGGGGCGCCCGGCTGGGCCTGCGGGGGACGCCCCCGGCCAAAGTTCTGGCCTCGCGGCGCGCTGCCCCGGCGCCCGCGGTGCGGCTGAGCCAGCCTGCGGCGCCCGGGTTCAGGGGACGGCGCCTGGGTCTCGCTCTGACGACGCCTCGGCGCCGGAGAGCGGCCTCGGGAACTCGGCCGGCCGCGCGGCCCGGCTCCAGGCTCGCCGCGCCGTACGGCCTGCTCGTGGCGTGTTTCGCGCCATCGTGGGTCGCTCATGAGGTGCTTCGGATGTTAGTCGTCGTGCTAGCGGTAACGGGAACGCGACGGTAGGCGTCGATCGGACGGTAACGATCCATGAGCTGGGACTGCTGAGGAAAGGTGCCGGTGGTTAGGCCGGGCTCTCCGGCCCCGTTGTGTGGGCGCTTTGCAAGCGTCGGGTATGCCCTGAGCTGCGCGCTGCTGCCCTGGTCCTGGCGGTGAGCGGCTTTTTCCTACTTTTCGTGCCGTGCGCGACGCGAAGGCAGCATCGGCGGCTCGCACGATCAACAGCGGCCCGTCCATCGGCGCGCAGGAACATCCCGGCTGATGGGGCTGGGAAAGCCGTACCGACTGAACGGCAACGTACTGCCGGACGACATCCTGAACGCCCTGCACGCCGGGAGCAGGCAGGGCGTCCTGTACGAGGGCGTCGGCGGAACGCCACGAACACGCTGATCCTGATCCACATCCCGGTTTAGCGCAGGCGAAGGCGATCGGCTTCTCGATCCCGCGCGACGATCTGGGTTCACGTTGCCCCGGCAGACCTACGACGGGCAGCAGCACGGGCAAGATCGACCAGGCCTGCCGGAGACGCCCTCGCCGAGGAGAAGGATCCCGAGGTCGGTCAGCAGCGACCCGAACATGAGGCGCCAGGGACCAGGTGGCCTTCCAGGGCAACCCGAGGCGGGCCGGGCGGCTACGGTGGCCACGGTGGAGTCCTTCACCGGCGTACATCGACCACTTCGCGCGTGAGGGTCGCAACCTGGACGGCTTCTACGCAGAGCTGCCAAAAGTACGTCGGCGGCGTGCAGGCCTGCTACCCGCCGGACAGCCGGTGCGCGCTCGCTACACATCTACTCGGGCTTCTACGCCAAGTGTAGGCTTTTGCCACTTTCAGCACCTGAATCGCTGGCGCAGATTGGCGCTGGCGTTCGTCCGCCAAAGCGCGGCACGTGTGCTGGTCAGGAACGGCGACCTCGGCGATCGCACTCCTTCCACCGCCAGCAGGCCTTCCTCGCTTTCGGTCATGCAGCAGCTGCGCACCGAGGGGCGTGCTCGGCGACCTGACCAAGATCAACTCGCTGCTGTCGCGTGGCCAGGCAGTACGTGATCACCGACTCCGGCTGGAACCTGCTCGACTCGCCACCCAGATGCGCAGCCTGACCAGCGGCAGCCTGAGCTTCAACACGCTGCCGATCCAGAGTTACATCACCATCGAGGGCCAGTCCGCCAACCAGGTCGACGTCCCGTGTATCCAGCAGCTCGTGCACAACACAGCTTCTACCCCGCCTCCGTCCCTCCAGAGTTCGCCAGCCGCGGCCCAAGCGCCACGGTCACGTCAGCGCAGCCGAGGCCGCCGCGACCACGCGTCGAGCGTGTATCAACGGGGCAGCACCCGCGGGCTGGCAGGGACGTCTCGGCCGCCCTGGTCAAGGGACGGTTCACGTCCAGGCCAGGTCTCAGGACACCACGGCGCTGCCCGCGACCCAGGTGCTCTACGGCACCGGCGCGGCGGCGAGCGGCGCCAGATCGCGTCCGCTGTTCGGCGTCCCCGCGACGGCGAAGCGCCGCGGTGGCGCCGGGCGTCCAGGTGAACCTGGGCGTGACCGCCAGCGTCCCCGGCGCGACGGCGCGTCCGCGTCGAACTCCGCGACGGCCCTGCCCACCACGGGCGCTCAGGGCGGCGTCGGTCATCGCCAGAACGGCATCCCTGCGTGGACTAACCGGCCTGCCGGGCCGCGCGACGTTCCGGTTACGCTTACCGATCAGCGGCAAGATCCGGGTGATCGTCGCGAAGGCCGGGCTTGGACGGCCACGCACCACGGAGCCAAAGGTCGTGGCCCGCGCGCTGCGCGACAGTCGGCGTGGAGGTCATCCACCGGGCTGCACCAGACGCCGGAGCAGATCGTGGCGGCCGCCATCCAGGAGGACGTGGACGCGGTCGGCCTCTCCATTCTCTCCGGCGCGCACATGACGCTCTTCGGCCGCGTGATCGAGTTGCTCAGGAGCGGGACGCCGCCGACATCGTGGTGTTCGGCGGCGGCATCATCCCGGACGAGGACATCGGCGAACTGACCCGGATGGGGTGTGGCCAGGATCTTCACGCCGGGCGCGCCCACCACCGAGAAAAGATCGTCGCCTGGGTCCGGGAAAGTTCGGGCCACGAGGCGACACCGACCCAGGGCTAGGGCTCGCACCGAACCAGGACTCAGGCAAAATTCGCTCGGCGAAGTAGCGCCCGAATCGTCGTCTCCGCCTGCCGCTGAATTCAGTAACTTGGCGATTACGACGCCGGGAAGTAAACGCCGTGTTACGCGGATATGGCGCGGCCAGTGGTTTTCTGCATAAGACACATGTATCGCTACCGCTCGTGAAACTTTCCTGTGCGCTCAGGTCATGATCCAGCGTTCCGGTGCGGCTGCGTGCTCGTGCCGCCGAAGTGCGCCTACCATTGGTTCCATCGGTACGAGAAATGGAGCATCCGTGGCGCAGAAAGTGCAGACCCTGTTCGTTGACGACATCGATGGCAGCGCCGCCGAAGGGACGATCCGCTTCGGCCTCGACGGCACCGGACTACGAGATCGACCTGAATACCGAACACGTTCAGGCACTTGCGGGACACGCTGGCGCCCCATTGGCGCTGCCCGCCAGGCCAGCGGCGCGGCCGGCGAGCCCGGCCCGCGGCGGGCGCAAGGCATCGGCGAACGGCGTGAACACGACCGAGGTCCGCGAGTGGGCCAAGGCGCAGGGCATGGACGTAAAGGACCGCGGCCGGTACCCGCCGAGCTGGTCGTCGTCTGTGCGCTTTGAGCGGTCTGGAAACTAGCCCCCGGAACCCTCCTGCCAAAACTCCAGCTCAGGCCAAAATGAATTAATGCACGGAGTTTCGCGCCTTCATGGTGTTCTGGCCCGGGATCGCTACGTCCTTCGGTTCGGAAGACTGGCCAATGAATGCGGACCGGGGCCCTCACTTTCCGCGCCAAGGAGTGCTTAATACGGAATACCGGTCACCATGACCAACGCACGCGGACGGAACGTGCTTACCGAGGCTGTCGACGACATCCGCGCCTTCGCAGGCCGCCCGGTCGCGCCGAGCTCGCGGCGCAGGGGGCACTGCCGTGGCTGGCGCCCGCCATCAGGCCCGGGGTGAATGGCAACCCTGGGACGAAGTTCGCCGCCGCCGTGATTGATGTTGTCAGCTCGAGGAGGTCCGGCCTCGATGCCGCCGTGGCGGCGTGGCGCACCGACAGTCACTTCGCTATCGCCGCACCCGAACGACCGGCGCACCAGGTCGAAAGGATCGGTTTGCCGCCGGCTGCGGCTGAGCGCCCGCCACCACGCGCGTTAGGCTGGCCCCGATGATCCTGATCCAGGCCATCCCGGACGTCGATGGTCACCGACGTCGCGGCGCGGAATGTGGCGCGGCCAGTTACGGAAGACCCGCGAGGAAGCCAAAGCCGAACCGTTAGGCTACCAATGGTCTTTACCGATGGGACGATTAGGCTTGATGAACAGCGGAAATGGTGGAGATTAGGCGTGGACCTGTTTGAGTATCAGGCGAAGGACTTGTTCGCCGAGTACGGCGTGCCCGTGCAGCCGGGCAAGGTGGCGAGCACGGCTGACGAAGCGCGCGACGATCGCCGCCGAGTTCGCCGCCCAAGGCCACCCGCTGGTCGTGGTGAAGGCACAGGTGAAGACCGGCGGGCGGGGCAAGCGCTGATGGGTGAAGCTGGCGAACGGCCCGGACGAGGCCTATGAGAAGGCCAGCGCAGATCCTCGGCATGGACATCAAGGGCCACACCGTGCACACGGTGCTGATCGCCCAGGCCAGTCGACATCGCGGCCGAGTACTACCTGTCCGTTCCTGCTCGACCGGGCCAACCGGACGTTCCTGGCGATCTGCTCGGTGCAGGGCGGCATGGAGATCGAGGAGGTCGCGCACAGCAGCCCCGAGGCCGTGGCGCGGATCCCGGTCGTCGCCGCTGACTGGCGTGGACGCCGCCAAGGCACAAGAGATCATCGCGGCTTAGGCCGGATCCCGGCCGAGGCCGCCGAGGGCGCCGCCCTGCTGGCCGAACGGCTCTGGCGCATGTCTCACCGACGAGGACGCCACGCTGGTCGAGGTCAACCCGATGGCGCTCACCGACGACGGCCAGGTCCTCGCGGTCGACGGCAAGGTGACGCTGGACGACAACGCCGGCGTTCCGCCAGGAGCACGCCAGGTTCGCCGACACCAGCAACAGCCGACCCGATCGAGGCCCGCGCCAAGGAGAAGCACCTCAACTACGTCAAGCTGGACGGCGAGGTCGGCATCATCGGCAACGGGGCTAGCCTGGTCATGTCCACCCTGGACGTGGTGGCCTACGCGGGGCCAGTCGTTCGGCGGCATCAGGCCTGCCAACTTCCTCGACATCGGCGGCGGCGCGTCGGCCGAGGTCATGGCCAACGGCCTGAGATCGTGCTGTCCGACCCGAGCGTGCGCAGCGTGTTCGTGAACGTCTTCGGCGGCATCACCGCCTGCGACGCGGTGGCCAACGGGATCGTCTCGGCCATCGGCATGCTGGCGGGGCGCGGCGAGCACGTCGAACCGCCCGATCGTGGTCCGGCTGGACGGCAACAACGCCGGCCGAGGGCAGGCGCATCCTGCAGGAGGCGCCGATACCCGTGGTCGAGCAGGTGGCGACGATGGACGGCGCGGCGCGGCGGGCGGCCGAGCTGCGCGAAGGGAGCGTGAGGATGGCCATCTTCCTGACCGGCCAGAGCCGGGTCATCGATCCAGGGCATCACCGGCTCCGAGGGCCGCAAGCACGGCGCGCGCATGCTGCGCCGCGGGCACCAGCGATCGTCGGCGGCACCAACCCGCGCAAGGCGGGCCAGACCGTCGACCTGAACGGCACCGACGTGCCCGGTGTTCGGCACGGTCGGCGACGGCCATGGCCGCGACCGGCGCGGACGTCTCGGTGGTGTTCGTGCCCGCCGCCGTGCACCAAGGACGCGGTGATCGAGGCGATCGAGGCGCAGATCCCGCTGGTGCATCGTGATCACCGAGGGCATCCCGGTGCACGACACGGCCGAGTTCTGGGCGCGCGCCAGCGCCGCGGGCAACCGCGACCAGGATCATCGGGCCCGAACTGCCCGGGCGTCGCCTCGCCCGGCAAGTCCAACGCCGGCATCATCCCGGCCGACATCACCACCGAGGGCCGGATCGGCCTGGTCTCCAAGTCCGGCACGCTGACCTACCAGATGATGTACGAGCTGCGCGACATCGGCTTCTCCACCGCGGTCGGCATCGGCGGCGACCCGGTCATCGGGACCACGCACATCGACTGCCTCGCAGGCGTTCCAGGACGACCCGAGACCGACGCCGATCGTGATGATCGGCGAGATCGGCGGCGACGCCGAGGAGCGGGCGGCCGCCTTCATCGAGCAGCACGTGACCAAGCCGGTCGTCGGCTACGTGGCCGGCTTCACCGCCCCGGAGGGCAAGACGATGGGGCACGCGGGCGCGATCATCTCCGGCTCCTCGGGCACGGCGCAGGCCAAGAAGGAAGCCCTGGAGAAGGCTTAAGCGTCCGGGTCGGCAAGACCCCGAGCGAGACCGCCGCCCTCGTCCGCGGATTGTGTGCTAGGCGTCTGAACCGTCGCTCGCTGGCTCGCCGTAGTGACGCGCGTCCGGAGGCCGTCAAACGACCACGCGGTGAGCGCGCTCAGACCCGGCTCTCGCCGTACGCGGTGACTGCGGCGCGCCTCCGCGGCACGGACGCCGATCGTTGCGAGGATCGGTGGGTGAGTGTTTCCCGCCGAGGTGCCGCTGGCCCCTGACCCGAACGGGCCGCCGGGGTCGTCGGCGTCGACGGCGGTGACGGCGGCAAGCGCGGCGGCAGCAGCCGACCAGGCCGCTGGTCGTCACGGGCGGCATCGCCGCGCTCGCGGCCGCCGCGAGCGGGCTGGCTGTGCTGGTCACGCTGACCGCGATCGGCTGGATCACCGCGCCGCACGTCGGCATCGGCACCGGTCTGGGCGGGTGCTGCGCACCGCCGCCATGCTCTGGCTGGTGGCGCACCACGTCGGCTTTCACCGTCCGCGGCGCCTGAGCTGGATCGGCCTGCTCCCGCTCGGGCTCGTGCTGCTGCCCGGCGCGCTGCTGGCCATGGCCGGGCGGTGGGTGGTGCGGTGTCGGCTAACGTCACCCGGCTGCGTCACGTCGGCTACGCCGCGATCGCGCTGGCGTTTCCGTACGCGCTGCTGGCGCTGGCGCGCTGGCGGTGGCCAGCGGCACCTCCGTCGCGGCGCTCCTCGCTGCTGCAGGCGGTGATCGCCGCCTTCCTGCTGGCCCTGGTGGCGGGCGGGCTTGGCGCGGCGCGCGGGCTGGCGCCGTGGTCCCGGCTGGTCAGCCTGATGCCCGCCCGGCCGCGCTCGATCGTGATGGGCATGCTCGGCTCGGCCGCCCTCCTCGCCGCGGCCGGCGCGGTGCTGGCTTACGCCTCCCCTCGCGGTGCACCTGCCCGAGGTGAAGGCGGCCAGCGACGCGCTCGCCCCGGGCGTGGGCGGGGCCGCGCTGCTGCTGCTCGCCCAGCTCGCCTCACATCCCGAACGCGATCATCTGGGCCGTCGCCTATACCCTCGGCCCCGGCTTCGCCGTTCGGCACCGGCACGGTGGTCGCCCCGACCGGGTCGGCCCTCGGCGCGGTGCCGGTCTTCCCTGATGCTCGCGGCCATCGCGCCGGACTTGATCGCCCGGCCCGGCGGCCCTGGCTGGGTGCCCGTCGCGGTCCTGGCCCTGCCGTACCCGGTTTGCGATCTTCGCCGGCTGGTGGTCACGGTCCGGATCGCGCCGACGCCGGTGATCGAGGCGGCCCCGCTGTGGGGCTTCGCCGCCGGAACGGCGGCTTGACTCTCGCTGGCTTACCTGGCGGCGGCGTTCGCTTGCCGGCCCGCTCGGCAACGGCCGCCTGGCCTCCGTCGGCCCCGTCCGGTTTCCAGGTCGGCCTGGTGGCGATCCTCGAGCTCGGCATCACCGCCGCGCTATCCGCGGCCGGGGCGAACTGGCTCATCTTGCGCCGCGCCCAGTAGAGGCTCCGCGAGGCCGCCCCGGCTTACCCGCAACCACCCGCCGGACCCGCTCCTGCCCCCGGGCCAGCGCGACGAGACCGACGACGCCCACGGGCACCGGATCTACGTCAACCCCTGGGGCGCTCGACGAGTAACCCGTCACCGGCCGTTTTGCAGCACGCTGAGCTTCGCTGCCCACCGACTTGGAGAACTGGTCGTAGGCACGCTCGCTGCGCGGTCACCGTGTTCGCCCCGCCCATGCAGTTGTAGTACGTGTTCAGCTGCGGCCAGAACACCGCCAGCACGAGCAGCCACAGCGCGCTGAACGTGCGAGGCCGACGCTGCCGCAGCACCACGCCGCCGACCGCCCAGCGGGGCCGCGGCCGTGCCGCCGCGCCGCGCCATCTTGCTCGCGGTCACGCCGAGCCAGATCGCCGCCGCCGCGAAGAGCAGGGTGAGGACGGCCACGAAGATGCCGCGGCGCAGGTTGCCGAGCCCGAGCGTCAGCCCGATCAGGCTGAGCACGCCCAGCAGCAGCGCCGTCAGCGCCCGCTGACGCACCGGCGGCTCGGGCGGCGGCAGCTGCCGAGCGAGTCGGCAGCTGCCCTCGGTTGCAGCCCGCGCCCGCCCTGCGGCTGATATCTGGCCATCGTTACCTATTCTGCCCTCTGCTGACTGGCTGGGCCGACCTGCCCGGTCCCGTGCCATAGGGTTACGAGCGTGACCTCGCGGCTGGTGGTGCTCGTCTCCGGGCGGGGACCAACCTGCAGGCCCTGATCGACGCGTGCCGCGACGAGGCGTACGGCGCGCAGGTGGTGGCGGTCGGCGCGACCGTCCCGGGATCACCGCGCTGGATAGGGCCGAACGGGCCGGGATCCCTCGTTCATCCTCCGCCTGCCCGACTACCCCAGTCGCGAGGAGTGGGACGCTGCGCTGGCCCGCACCTGCGCTAGCTACCAGCCCGACCTGATCGTCCTGGCTGGCTTCATGAAGCTGGTCGGCAAGGAGTTCCTCGAGGTCTTCGGCGGCCGCTGCCTGAATACGCACCCGGCGCTGCTACCGTCGTTTCCCGGGACGCGCGGCGTGCGGGACGCGCTGGCGCACGGGGTCAAGGTCACCGGCTGCACCGTCTTCATCGTCGACGAGGGCGTGGACGCGGGACCGATCGTGGCGCAGGCCAGCGTCCCGGTGGCCGACGATGACGACGAGGCGACGCTGCACGAGCGGATCAAGGTGGCCGAGCGGGCGCTGCTGGCCTAAGCACGGTGGGCGCGATGGTCAGGGACGGCTGGTCCGTCCGCGGCCGGAAGGTAAGGATCGGCCCGGTTTGAGACACCGTGATCAGATTCCGATCAGGCGGGCGCTCATCAGCGTCTACGACAAGACCGGCCTCGAGGAGCTGGCGTCCGGGCTGCACGCGGCTGGCACGTCGAGATCGTCTCCACCGGCAACTCGGCGGCCCGGATCGCGGCCGCCGGGGTCCCGGTCACGCCGGTGGAGGATCTGACCGGCTTCCCGAGTGCCTCGACGGCCGGGTCAAGACGCTGCACCCCGGGTGCACGCGGGCCTGCTGGCCGACATGGGCAACAGCCAGCACGTGGCCCAGCTGGTCGGGCTCCGCATCGAGGCGTTCCAGCTGCTGGTCTCGAACCTGTACCCGTTCGAGGCCACGGTGGCGTCCGGCGCCTCGCCGGAGCAGTGCGTGGAGCAGATCGACATCGGCGGCCCGGCCATGGTCCGGGCCGCCGCCAAGAACCACGGCTCGGTCGCCGTCGTCACCGACCCGTCCCGGTACGCCGACGTGTGCTGGCCGCGCTGGCCGCGGGCGGCTTCACGCTGACCAGCGCCGCGCGCTGGCGCGCGGAGGCGTTCGCGCACACCGCCGCCTACGACGTCGCGGTGGCGTCCTGGTTCGCGTCCGCCTACGCGCCCGACGAGACGGCGCGCGAGGCCAGCTGGCCCCGGGTGGCGTGCGCCCTGTGGCAGCGCGCCGACGTGCTCCGCTACGGCGAGAACCCGCACCAGCGCGCCGCCCTGTACACGCGGCCGGGCGCGCCGGAGGGCATCGCGACCGCCGAACTGCTGCACGGCAAGGCCATGTCCTACAACAACTACGTGGACGCGGACGCGGCCCGGCGCGCGGCCTACGACTTCGCCGAGCCGTGCGTGGCCATCATCAAGCACTCCAACCCGTGCGGGATCGCCGTCGGCACCGACCTCGCCGATGCGCACGCTAAGCGCGAACGCCTGCGATCCGGTCTCGGCGTTCGGCGGGGTGATCGCGGCCAACGGGCCGGTGACCGCGGCCCTGGCCCGGCAGATCAAGGACGTGTTCACCGAGGTGGTGATCGCGCCGGAGTTCGACGCCGAGGCGCTGGACATCCTGTCCGCGAGCAAGAACGTCCGGCTGCTGCGTTGCGCCCCGCCCGGGCCGGGGCCGGGACTGGAACTGCGCCTGGTGACCGGGGGCATGCTGCTGCAAAGCGCGGACCGGGTGGATGAGCCGGGCGATGACCCGGCGAACTGGCAGCTCAAAGCCGGCGAGCCGGTCGACCCCGGAGGTGCTCGCGGACCTGGCGTTCGCGTGGAAGGCATGCCGTTCGGTCAAATCCAATGCCATCTTGCTGACTGTTTACGGCGCCTCGGTCGGGGTCGGGATGGGTCAGGTCAACCGGGTGGATTCGGCCCGCCTGGCGGTGCAGCGGGCCGGTGACCGGGCCGCGGGCTCGGTCGCGCGCCAGCGACGCGTACTTCCCGTTCCCCGACGGCTTCGAGATCCTGGCCCAGGCCGGGGTGCGCGCCGTGGCCGAACCGGGCGGCTCGATCCGCGACCACCTGGTCATCGCGGCCGCCGAGGCCGCGGGCATCCCGCTGTACTTCACCGGCGTACGGCACTTCTACCACTAAGGGGACCGGCGTGACCGCACAAGTGCTCGACGGCAAGGCCCTCGCCGGACAGATCCGGGCCGAACTCACCCAGCACGTGACGGCCCTGGCCGCGCGCGGTACCGTGCCCGGCCTGGGCACCGTCCTGGTCGGCGACGACCCGGGCAGCCGCGCCTACGTCAACGGCAAGCACCGCGACTGCGCCCAGGTCGGGATCGCGTCCATCCGCAGGGACCTGCCCGCGGACGCGACCCAGGCGCAGGTGGAGGCGGTGGTCGACGAGCTCAACGCCGACCCGGCCTGCACCGGGTACATCGTCCAGCTGCCGCTGCCCGCCGGGCTCGACGCCCACGCCGTGCTGAACCGGATGGACCCGGCCAAGGACGCGGACGGCCTGCACCCGGCCAACCTCGGCAAGCTGGTCCTGGGCGAGCCCGGCCCGCTGCCGTGCACCCCGCGCGGCATCGTGGAACTGCTGCGCCGCTACGGGTAGCCGATCGCGGGCGCCGACGTCACCGTCATCGGGCGCGGGATCACCGTCGGTCGCGCGCTCGGCCTGCTGCTGACCCGCCGGACCGAGAACGCCACCGTGACGCTCTGCCACACCGGCACCAAGGATCTCGCCGCGCACACCAGAACCGCGGACATCGTGGTGGTGGCGGCCGGGCGGCCCGGCCTGCTGACCGCGGACATGATCAAGCCCGGCGCGGCCGTGGTCGACGTCGGCATCACCCGGACCGACGGCCGGCCTGGTCTGGCGACGTCGCCCCCGAGGTCGCCGAGGTGGCTGGCTGGCTGGCCCCGATGCCGGGCGGCGTCGGCCCGATGACCCGCGCCATGCTCCTGGCCAACGTCGTCGAAGCCGCCGAACGCTCCAACCCCTAGCCCGCCTGCGGCCGTCCCAGGACATGCACGGTCCAGCTTAGCGTCGCGCCACAACGCGGCGTCCAGGCAGCAGCGGGCGTCGATGATCACCCGGCGCGCGACCACAGCGGCCAGCGCGGCGGGGTCGATGGCCCGGTAGTCGGACCACTCGGTCAGGTGCAGCACCAGGTCGGCGCCCTCGGCCGCCTCGAAGACCGACGGCGCGTAGCGCAGCCCCGGCCGCTTCCTGGCCGCGCTGGGCATGGCCACCGGATCGTGCACCGACACGACCGCTCCCTCGGCGGCCAGCCGGTCGCAGACGGCCAGGCTGGGGAGTCCCGCACGTCGTCGCTGTCCGGCTTGAACGCGACGCCGAGCACGGCGACCCGGCAGTCCGGCCAGCGAGCCGCCGGCGGCCTGGCGGGCCAGCGCGACCACCCGCTCGCGGCGGCCGAGGTTGATCTCGTCCACCGTGGCCAGCAGGCTCTCCAGCGAGCTCACGCCCAGGTCCGCGGCTGTGGCGCGGAAGCCCGCGGATGTCCTTGGGCAGGCAGCCGCCGCCGTATCCGAGCCCGGGCGACAGGAACCGCCGCCCGATCCGCGCGTCGTAGCCCAATGCCTCGGCTAGCGGGATCACGTCGGCGCCCGCCTGCTCGCAGACCTCGGCCATGGCGTTGATGAAGGAGATCTTGGTGGCGAGGAACGCGTTCGCGGCCACCTTGACCAGTTCGGCCGTTTCCAGGTCCATCACCAGCAGCGGGGCGCCCGCCTCCAGCGGCCCGCGGTACACCTCACCGCAGCATCGCAGCCGCGCCGTCCGACGTCACCCCGAGCACGATGCGGTCGGGGGCCAGGCTGTCCTGTACCGCGAAGCCCTCCCGCAGGAACTCCGGATTCCAGGCCAGGCCGATCCTGTCGCTTAGTCGGCGGCGATCGCGCGCATCCGGGTCATCACCTGCCGCGCCGTCCCGACCGGACGGTCGACTTCCCCACGACCAGGCACGGCGCCGCCAGGTGCGGGGCGAGCGCCTCGGCCGCGGCGTAGACCGCGCCGAGATCGGCCCGGCCCGACTCGCCCTCGGGCGTGCCCACGCACAGGAAATGCACCTCGCCGAACGCGCCGACCTCGGCGAACGACATGGTGAACCGCAGCCGACCCGCGTCCAGGTTCTTCCGCAGCAGCGGTTCGAGACCGGGCTCGAAGAACGGGGCCTCGCCGTTCGCGGCCATCGCGATCTTCTCCGCGTCGACGTCGATCGCGAGCACGTCGTGGCCGAGGTCGGCCAGGCAGACGGCGTGCGTGAGGCCGAGGTATCCGGTCCCGATGACGGTGACCCGAGGCAACTGGCCCTCCTCCTCGTGGAATGCTCCCCTTCGATTCTTACCCACCAGCGACTCTAGGCGCCGACGTCACGATGGCTTGGGCATCGTTGCTAGTTGAATGAAACGACCGTGACCGGGTAGACGCCGCAGATTACCCCATACAAGCTACTGACTAGTAACATAGCGCTCGCGGACCCGGTGCCCGAGGGCGCCGTGCGGTTTGGCAGGCTGTATGCCAGCGAACCAGGGAGGTCGGTGCAGCCCATGAACATCGTCGTGTTGGTCAAGCAGGTGCCTGATACCTGCTGTCGAACGCAGGCTCAAGGACGCGGACGGCACGCTGGACCGCGCGTCGGTGGACGGGCTCATCAACGAGCTCGACGAGTACGCCATCGAGGAAGGCCTGAAGATCGCCGAGGCCCAGCGCGAGGCGGGCGCCGACGCCGAGGTCACCATTCTGACCATGGGCCCGGAGAAGGCCGCCGAGTCCGATCCGCAAGGCCCTGTCCATGGGCGCGGACAAGGCCGTGCACCTGCTGGACGACGGGCTGGCTTAGCTCCGACGCGCTGTCCACCTCCTACGCGCTTGCCCAGGTGCTCAGGCAGACCGGCTTCGACCTGGTGATCTGCGGCTCGGAGTCGACCGACGCCCGGATGGGCGTGATGGCCGCGATGCTGGCCGAGCGGCTCGGACGTGCCGCAGGTCTCGCTGGCGAGCAAGGTGGACATCGACGGCTCGGCGATCCGCGTCCAGCGCGTGTCTCCGATGACGGCTACTTCGAGGTCGAGGCCACGCTGCCCGCGGTGATGAGCGTGGTCGAGAAGATCAACGAGCCGCGCTACCCGTCGTTCAAGGGCATCATGGCGGCGAAGAAGAAGCCGGTGCAGACGATGTAGCCTGGCCGACGCGGGCATCGACCCGGCCCTGGTCGGGCTGGGCGGCGCGGCCACCGAGGTGGTCGATCACGCCCAGCGCGCCGCCGCGCCAGGCCGGGACGGTCGTCAAGGACGAAGGGGACGGCGGCGTCAAGGTCGGCCGAGTTCCTCGCCGCGCAGAAGTTCATCTGAGCGGAAGGACGAGCGACATGGCTGAGATCCTGGTGCTCGCGGAGCACGTCGGCGACGACGTCAAGAAGGTCACGCTCGAGCTGATCACGCTGGCCCGCCGGTTCGGCGAGCCGTCGGTGGTGTGGACCGGGCCGGGCGCGGAAGGCGGCCAGGCGCGCTGCGCCGAGTACGGCGCGGCCCGGATGTACGTGGCCGACGACGCGGCCATTCGACGACTACGTCGTCGCGCCCGCCGCGGAGCTGCTGGCCCAGCTGGTGCGGGAGAAGTCCCCGGCGCTGGTGCTGGTGGCTTACGACGGCCCAGGGCAAGGAGGTCGCGGGCTTACTCGCGGTCAAGATCGACTCCGGCGTGCTCACCGACGCGGTGGACCTGCAGCCCGGCGACGACGGCCCGGTCGCCGAGCAGTCCGATCTTCGGCGGCGCGATCATCGTCCACTCCCGGGTCAGGCGGGGACGCCGATCGTGGCGATGCGGCCGAACGCCGTGGCACCCGAGCCGCGCGTCCGGGGCGGCGGAGATCTCCCCGGTGTCGCTGGCCGGCGAGGCCACCGGCGCCCGGGTCACCAACCGGGTAGTGGCCGAACGGAGCGAGCGTCCCGATCTCACCGAGGCCTCGATCGTGGTCTCCGGGGACGAGGCACCGGCGGGGCCGAGGGCTTCGGCATCATCGAGCAGCTCGCCGACGCGCTCGGCGCGGCCGTCGGCGCGTCGCGCGCGGTGACCGACGCCGGCTGGTACCCGCACCAGTTCCAGGTCGGCCAGACCGGCAAGACCGTCTCGCCCGCAGCTCTACATGGCGATCGGCATCTCCGGCGCGATCCAGCACCGGGCCGGCATGCAGACCTCCAAGACGATCATCGCGGTGAACAAGGACCCCGAGGCGCCGATCTTCGAGCTGGCCGACTTCGGCGTGGTCGGCGATCTGTTCAAGGTCGTCCCGCAGCTCCTGGAGGAGATCGGCAAGCGGAAGTAGCCCGGAGTTTGCCCGTTACACCTGTTTCACCAGGTTCTTCCCGCCAGCTACGCTGGACGGAGCCATGACTTCGTACAGCACAGATCCGGTCTACCTGGATCACGCGGCGACCACGCCGATGCGTCCCGGAGGCGATCGCCGCGATGGCCGCGGAACTCGGCCACCTCGGGAACCCGTCCTCCCTGCACGCCGCGGGCCGCCGCGCCCGGCGGGTGGTGGAGGAGTCCCGGGAGCAGCTGGCCGAGGTGTTCGGCGCCCGGCCGAGCGAGGTCGTCTTCACCAGCGGCGGGACCGAGGCGGACAACCTCGCCGTCAAGGGCCTGTACTGGGCCCGCCAGGACGAGCGCCCGGCGGCGCCGGTGCTGACCACCTCGGTCGAGCATCACGCCATCCTGACTCGGTCCGGTGGCTGGAGGAGGCCCAGGGCGCTGAGGCGACCTGGCTGGCGGTCGGCGACGACGGCATGGTCGTCCCGGCGCGCGCTGCGCGCCGCGATCGCGCAGGCCCCCGAGCAGGTCGCCATGGTCAGCGTGATGTGGGCGAACAACGAGGTGGGCGCGGTCCAGCCGGTCAGTGAGCTGGCCGCGGTGGCGCACGAGTACGGCGTCCCGTTCCACACCGACGCGGTGCAGGCCGCGGCGCAGCTCCCGGTCGACTTCGCCGCCAGCGGCGCGGACGCGCTGACCGTGACCGGTCACAAGCTCGGCGGCCCGGTCGGCGTCGGGGCGCTGATCCTGGCCCGCGGCGCGGCGCCGGTGCCGGTGCTGCACGGCGGCGGCCAGGAGCGGGACATCCGCTCCGGCACCCTGGACACCCCCGCGATCCGGGCGTTCGCGCGTGGCGGCCGAGGCGTGCGCCAGGCAGCGCGCCGAGGAGGCCGAACGGCTGGCCGCGCTGCGCGACGACCTGGTGCGCCAGGTGCTGGCCGCCAGTGCCCGACGCGGCGCTCAACGGCCCGGCCGCCGCGGACCGCGCCGGCTGCCGGGCAACGCGCACTTCTCCTTCCCCGGCTGCGAGGGCGACGCCCTGCTCATGCTGCTCGACGCGAACGGCATCGCCTGCTCCACCGGTTCGGCCTGCACCGCGGGCGTGGCCGAACCCAGCCACGTGCTGCTGGCCATGGGCGCCGACGACGCGCGCGCCCGCGGCTCGCTCCGCTTCTCCGCTCGGCACACCTCCACCAAGCGCGACGTCGACGCCCTCGGCCTGGTCATCCCGCGAGGTAGTAGACCGCGCCTCGCCGCGCCGCCCCCCGCTGACCACGTCAAACGGCGTAACTCCGGTTTCAACGATGGACGGATCGGGCGAGGCTGAGGTGAGCGCGGGTGCGCTGGCGGCCGGGGGCGCGTCCGCGCACGGGGCCACGCTCGGCTGGGCGACGATCGTCATCGTGGTGCTGATCGTGCTCGTGGCCGCTCCGCTGGTCAGGCACCGCCGGGCCACGGCGGTCCACGGGGCGGCCATCACGCGCGCGGGCACCGGCCAAGATCAAGCGCAGCGACTACTACTGGCAGTCCGCGCAACCTGGCCCACCTGGCCCCGCAGGAGAGGATCTCCCGGGTCTGCCCTCGGTGCACCGCGAAGAAGACTGGGAGTAGCTCGAGGGCCCGCACACCCTATCTGCGCGACGCGTGCGGCGGGAGCGGTGGTGCGACGGCGCGTAGCCTTGGTGGGCGATGAGTGGTCTGAAGGTGCTCGCGGCGATGTCGGGCGGAGTGGACTCGCGACGGCCGCGGCTTCGTGCGGGGACGCGGGTCACGAGGTGACCGGCGTCCACCTGGCGCTGTCCGCGTAACCCGTCGTCGCTACCGGACCGGCGCGCCGGGGCTGCTGCACGATGGAGGACGCCCGCGACGCCCGGCGGGCCGCCGACGTGCATCGGGATCCCGTTCTACGTCTGGGACATGGCCGACCGTTTCCATCGCGGACGTGGTCGAGGACTTCGTCGCCGAGTACGCCGCGGGCCGCACCCCGAACCCGTGCCTGCGCTGCAACGAGAAGATCAAGTTCGCGGCGGTGCTCGACCAAGGCGCTGGCGCTCGGCTTCGACGCGGTCTGCGACCGGCCACTACGCGCGGATCCGCGATCGACGGAATCGCTGCACCGCGCCGCGGATCCCGGCAAGGACCAGTCCTACGTGCTGGCCGTGCTCGACCAGCGAGCAGCTCGCGCCACGTCGATGTTCCCGCTGGGCGACTCGCCCAAGGCCAGGTCCGCGCCGAGGCTGCGCGGCGCGGGCTCGCGGTCGCGGACAAGCCGGACAGCCACGACGTCTGCTTCATCGCCGACGGCGACACCCGGCGGCTTCCTGGCCGAGCAGCTGGGCGCAGGCGCCCGGCCAGATCGTCGACCAGTCCGGCACCGTCCTCGGCGAGCACGACGGCGCCTACGGGCTTCACCGTCGGCCAGCGCCGCGGCCTGCGCGTCGGCACGCCCGCCGGCGACGGCAAGCCCCGCTACGTGCTCGACATCGAGCCGGTGACCAGGACGGTCACCGTCGGCCCGGCCGAAGGCCTCGACGTCACCGAGATCGACCGCGACCCGTCCCGTCTGGACCGGCTGCGCCGCCGACCCGCCGCCGAGCCCCGCGACTGCCTCGTCCAGCTCCGCGCCTGGCGAGGTAACAATGCCCACCACCAGACGGCGACGGTGCGCATCCGCCTGCCACCCGCGCGGCGTAGCCAGGGGCCAGGCCGCCGTCCTCTATGCCGCATGACGCCACCGGCAGTGCCACCATCATGGCACGTCGGCGGGCAACGGCGCTTTGCTAATACCACCTCGGCGACCGTGCCTGGTCCTGTCGCCGAAAGATGCTGGTTGAGCAGGGCTTACCGGGTCGACTCGGACACGACCTGGTGTAGAAGTTCGCGACCGGCGACCACGCGCACGTCGTTTCCGGCCGTCAGGCGCGGGCGTAGTGCGGGTGAAGTTCTGCCGTCAGCGATTGCGCGCCCGCCTGCGGCCGGATTGGTGAGCAATCTGCCCAGCGCCCACACGGCGTCCGGGTCGTGGCTGACCACGAGCTCGCCCCGCCCGCTAGATGGCTTGGTCGAAATATAGTCGGCACCTGCCTGAGTCGACGGCACTGAACTCCATCCGCCTTCTGGCAACGGTTCAGGACGATGCCACCGTCGTCGAAGGCCGTCTCGATGGGTTCCCGCCAGGCGCGCTCGGCGAGTTCGGCGAAGTCATTCCGGTACAATCTCGAGGATGAGTCACGGCAGGCTTTGCTGAACTTATCGGCGTGACCTGGCTTCGGCGTGGTTATATAGGGCACATCCGGAGCTTCGCGACAAGACCGGGGCGGGGAAAAGGCCGGAAACGGCCCCCCATTAATGTAGTGATATCCTGGCACCAATCCTCGGGCAGGAGTGTTTGCCACATTAAACGTCGTCCAGCAAAACTCAGCGACATGACGTGCCGTCCTAGGGCACACGCGAGAAGGAGAATCTGCTCGCCCGAGCGGAAGCAGGCAGGAGCGACCGTTACCTGGCGGACGAGCCAGATTATTATCGGGTCATCATAGGCCCTGGGGCGGGCGTGTCAGCGGAATCTGCTTTTCGGCCAGGCCTCATTCTGCGAACAATTCGCGGTAGTCCTGGGCGGACCTGTGCACGTCGCGTTCGAAGAGCGCCTGAGACGATAGTCGCTCAGGCCACCAGTCCCTGCCCTCGCTCCGGCTGAAGCCCTGCCCTCGTAGTAGGCGTGCAGTTCAGGCAGGTCCACATCGTCGATGCGGATGAGCGCGCCACCCGTGGACTCTTCGCCACGTCGGCCGCCCAGTCCAGGAGCCCGGCACCCAGACCCATGCGCGCGTAATTCCTGCTCACCACCACGCCGATGCGGCACCGGGTGGGCTGACGGCGTTTGTGCGTCGGTTCAGATGGGTCGCTCGTGCAGATCGAGCGGCTCCTCGGTGTCCACGGTGATGGTCGCGGGCCGCGACCGGGCCGTCCAGGCGATCCGGTGTCTGCCCGAGAGGTCATTCAGGATGCGCTCGCGATGTGCGGGCCGGTTCGGCCAGGGCCTCGCCCATTGATCGGTATCCTGCTCGCCCGCAGCCAGTCGGCTGCCTCCCGGACAAGCCTGGGGCCACTGGTCGAAACTCTGGCAGTGCGCAGGTAGGGCGAACGGGTACCTTCCCCACCGATACATATCACCCTTGCCGGGCCTGGCTGGTACCTCCCCGGATACCCTGGCCCGGCCGCGGCCGGGCCCGGGGCTGTTACCCATCCAAACCCGTTAACCTGGCTAAACGTCATCCAGTTCCGGCCACAGGCAACGCCTGCCAGACTCAGGCGGGAGGAAATCTACCAGGTCACCGCGACGTGGCGGAATGGGGATTGCGCCTGCTTTCTCTGGCTAGGCGATACCAACACCCAGCGATCGGACTCACGGTCACGCTTGAGAACTGCCCTCGCACCGGCCCGAGCAACGCCGGGCTCACGGAGATAACCGGCCGTGCCTGTCCTGGCCGCCGACGCCGCAAGTGCCTGCCAGACGCCGACGGCCTGCTTGAGCTGACCGTTCGCCGAAGCGGGGGTCGTAGTGTTCGTAGCGGTACTGGTTGGACGGCCGCGCGGCAGTTTCAGTTAATGTGACCTCCCTTCCTGTCCTAAAATCGTCCGGGAGTTTCTGAGCTGAAATTCTGATTAGTTTTCAGCGGTATTTAGTCAGGCAGTGTCAGCACGCAGGTTCCCTGCGCTCAGGGCTCAATGATCCCTGACCGCCGGCGTCCCGCATGGCGGGCGCCGACCGGAGCCTGTATATCCTTATTCCACTGGCCGACGTGACGCTAAAGGTCACGTCGTGCCGAGTTATGCATTCACATTGTTCTGATATCCGGGTTCCGTATCAGCAGCCGGGGGGCGGGGACCGGTCGTTGGTTCACGACGAACTGATTCCGGTCTGCCGAATACGGTCTTGCGAGCCGCATCGGCGCCTGGTTGCCGTCGAAGGCGGTCCTGAATATCCCGAACATCGCAACCGGCCGTCCGAAGGGAGCTTTTGAAGAATTCTGCCTCGGCCGAGTTCGGTAGCGCACGGCGATCCAGTCGCGGTAGCCGACCTGGCGGATATGCAAGGTGCTGGCCAGGTACTCGACGGTGCCTCTTTAATATTCCTGGGGCTGAAGAGGCGGTCCGCGCCGCGATCCGCGAACTCCATCGGGTAGTACGACGTCTGCAACGACCAGGGTGTGTCGTCGATGAAGCGCCGTTCACGGCTGATGACCCTCGGTGCCCTCGGCGATCTGCAGGCTGATGGCCACGTCCGCGGAGGCCTGCTGGATCTCGACCTGACCGGGCTGGTCGAGGGCTGCGCCTCGACCTGGGCACTGACAGGTAACTAGCGCCCTCGTCGCCGCCCATGCCGGTCGGGATCTCCCGACAGCGTGGTGACGAACGGGTCTCTGGCTTCGATCACGAAGGTGCCGCCCTGGGCCGGGTCGCGTTTCCACCAGGCCGAGGTTGATGAGCCACTTGATGGCGTCCCGCACCGTGTTCCGTGACGCGTTGTTGTTGCGCTCCCGGAGCTCGAGCCCGTGGGCAGCTGACTGCCCGGGGCAAGGTCTTCCTGACCTCGATCTGCTGGCGCAGATCCTCGGCGATCTTTGGTACATGGGGTTCGCCATCGACCCTCCCTCCGCGGGCGAGCGTCCTGCGACTGCTGATCCTAGCTGTCCGGACCGACCGTGCCGGTCGGCTCGCTGGAGAGGTTGAAGTTGGCGGGTTTATACCCCATCTGGCCGTGGTGAATACTTCTACCACAGATACCAAAGGTTGGGATGGCTTGGATGGCAGGTTACAGTGGACACATCCTAGCAGTAGGTCTGCTTGATGGGCCAGGACCTTGCCGGATGGCTCAGCAGAGCTGTATCGCCAGCTCACCGGGACGTATCGGACAGCGCAGCCACATCATGGACAGACGGGGACGCCAGCGTAACGATGAGCTCGCACCAGGCCTGGCGGGAACCCCAGCCGGGCAGTAGGTAACGGGTCCCGTGGAATGAACTCCGCGGACGGGAGTGTGGAGTTTGCCATGTCCGGTGTTGTGGTCGCAGTGATCGTCGCCCGGCGTTGTTCTCGCGGTCGCATCGAGTCGACCTGTGTTATCGCCTTGGCTATCCGCCGCGAAGACCGGCGCTACACCCTGGTTCGCGAGGCGCCCGACCGGATCTTCCTGCAGCGCGCGCAGGCTCACCGCAGCCAGGCCTGACGCGGAGTTCTTCCCGATCGCGCGCGAGCTGGTCCGTTAACCGGGCTGACCAGCACTTTCCGGGCATGCCAGCGGGCCGCCCTGCGATACGGCCGCCGCGCGCGCCTGCGCTGAACGCCGCGAGCCCATCACGCAGGCGCATTCCGACGCAGGCGTTGAGCGGTGGCGTTAACAGGCCGGGATGCAGCGAGACCGGCGGCTCGGGCGGTTTTCGGGTTTACTCGGGTCCTGGCGGCTCAAACCCGCCACCTCCGGGAGCGCCAGGGTTTCAGCCGCTGGCCGCCCAACATCTGTTTCGTGATTCCGCTGGTCATGCCAGCCATCCCAATCCAATGGGCTGGCTCAGATCTAGTGGAATCATCCTCGCTATCCGAATTATTCGCGCTGGAGTGGGGTTTTCGGCCCGAACGTGACGGGTATCAAGGCCAACATGTACCAAACGTTGGGATCACCAGGAACAATCGGTACAGCAGCCCGGTCATCTCGACTGCTTGGTCATAGAAGCGCTACAGGTCATACCACCCTACTGGACCAATGATTCGTCTCAGTCCGGTGGACCAGGTGGTGATAGCGCACCTACCAGGCCGTTCGGCCCTCAGCGAGGCGGCCCTGGGATCTCCCGAGGCCGCGAAAGGCACGGCCCAGGCGGGTAACCCGCCCGCCTAAGCAGGTTGTGTGGGGAGGCTGCGATGAGCAGCAGCGGAGCATCAGTAGCGTACTTGATCCTGGCGACCTTCCTCGGGGGTGTCTGCCCGGAGTGATCGCGATGGTGGCCGTCGGCAGTGCGGAAGGAGGATCGGAGCGGTTCTCCCTGTCCGGCGCGGCGCCCGGCGCGGCGGCGCGGGGGCGAGAGTGGCTCACCCGCTTCGGCGGCGCAGGCACTCACTACCGGCCGCGTGACTGGATGTAGCCATGAACGACACGGTGGTGGCCATCGTCAGTGCCTTCTTCATCATCGGGATCGCCGTCGGGATCATCGCGCGTCGTGGCCGTAGTCGGTCCTCCGCGCCGACACGGCGCGGCGACCAGGGCGATCACGCCGATCCGTATGACGACGATCCCTACCGGCCGGCGAGCCGCCGTCGCGGCTCCGGCTGGGACGACACCGCGTCCGACGGTCGCCCGCGCTGGCCGGGGGACGCCGACAACCGATTTCCGCGGCAGGTAGGCCGCCCTGGGAGGAAAGCTACCTCGCGTCCTGGGCAGGGGCCGGGGCGCGAGGTAGGCAACCACTACGCTGGTCACGGTGTTGTCAGCTGGCGGTTCTAAGCTCGACATGTGCCTGATGACCATGAACGGGCCGGGCTATCCCTGGCCAGCTTAGGCAGCGCCACCGGGATCGGCTCGATGCCCGGGACCAACCCGGCCGAGGCGATGCGCGTCGTCGCTCGGCGGAGCTGCCCGACTTCCCGTACCTGCCCGAACTGCCGGACCGCGGGCCGGGCGCCGACCTCACCGGCCGCACCGCCGCGCTGCTGATCGAGATCCCGGTCGAGGTCACCCCGCGCGGCTGGCGGCTGGCCGAACGGCCCGGACGCGACCTGCGTCCGGGCCCGGACCATGCTCTCCTCCGACCTGGACGTCATGGAGGAGGCGCCGACGGCTTCCAGCGGGCCGCTGCAAGATCCAGCTGTGCGGGCCGTGGACCGCTGGCCGCCACGCTGGAGCTGGCCGCGCACGCTCAGACGTGGCCATCGCCGACCCCGGCGCGGTGGCCGACCTGACCGCCCGCTGGCCGAGGGGGCCGCCGCGCCACGTGGCCGAGGTCGCCAAGCGCGTGCCCGGCGCCCAGGCTCGTGCGTCCAGTTCGACGAGCCAGCCCTGCCCGCTGTGGCTCACGTGGCGAGGTGCCGACGGCCGAGCGGGCTCGTCGCGACTGCGCGCCCCGTCGAGGCCGAGACGCTACGAGAGCGGCTGGCCCAGGTGATCGTCGGCACCGGGAAGTACACCGGTGGTGCACAGCTGCGCTCGCCGCAGTCCCGTTCGGCATCATCAGGGCGGCGGGGGCCGGTGCCGTGTCCTTCGACCTCAGCCAGCTACGGCGAGGGAAGGAGGACGAGCGTGGCCGAGGCCGCGGAGGCGGGCATGGGGCTGCTGACCGGCGTGGTGCCGCCCCGCCCGCACCGGGACCCGCGCCGGCCGGGCGCGAGCAGGTGCCGCGTACCGGGCGACGGCAGCGCCGAGGCCGGGAGGCGGCCGAGCGGGTCATCCGGCTCTACCAGCGGCTCGGGGCTGCCGCTGGCCACGTTGCCCGGCGCAGGCCGGTGATCACCCCGGCCTGCGGGCTGGCTGGCGCGTCCCCGGCTCACGCGCGTGCCGTATTGACCAGGTGCCGGGAGGCGGGAGCATGCTGGCTGAGCTGATCGAGGAGACAGGGGGCGAGTCTTAGGTGAGCGAGAACAGGACGGGCGAGGAGCCGCGGAGGCCTCCGCCGAGGCACAGGCGGCGGCACGCGCGAGCTCAGCCTGGAGATCACCGAGGCGCGATCACCGGTACTACGTCCTGGATTCGCCCACGATCTCCGACATCGAGTACGACACGCAAGATGCGCGAGCTGCGCGCGCTGGAGGAGCAGTACCCGGAGCTGCGCACGCCCGGACTCGCCGACCCAGGCCGTGCACGGGGCGATCTCCACGCTGTTCACCCCGGTCGAGCACCTGGAGCGGCTGCTCAGCCTGGACAACGTGTTCTCGGAGGAGGACCTGGCGGCGTGGGCCGCCCGGGCGACCAGGCTCGGCGGGACGCGGGCCGTACCTGTGCGAGGTGAAGATCGACGGGCTGGCGCGTCGACCCTGGTCTACCGGAACGGCGCGCTGGTCGCGGCGGCGACCCGCGGCGACGGCACGCACCGGCGAGGACATCACGCCGAACATCCGCACGATCGCCTCCATCCCGGCGCGGCTGACCGGGCACCGGCATACCGGCGATGCTCGAGGTCCGGGGCGAGGTGTTCATGCCGGTCGCCGCGTTCGGCGAGCTGAACGAGCGGCTGCGAGGACGCGGGCAAGCCGCCGTTCGCCAACCCGCGCAGCGCGCGCGGCCAGGTCGCTGCGGCAGAAGGACCCGCGGATCACCGCCAGCCGCGCGCTCGGCGCTGATCGTGCACGGGCTGGCCGTGCCGGGAACCGACGCCGGGGCGCGGCGGGGCGCCCACGCCCGACTCGACCGCGCGGTGGCCGACAGCGCGCCGGTCACCCAGTCGGGCTGGTACGAGCGGCTGCGCGGCGTGGGGACCTGCCGGTCAGCGACCTGGTCAAGGTGGTGCCCGGACACTGGACGGCGTGCGCGAGTACGTCGAGTACTACGGCGAGCACCGGCACGACCCGCCCGTACGAGATCGACGGCGTGGTGGTCAAGGTCGACCAGCTCGCGCCGTGCAGCGGCAGCTCGGCTCGACCAGCCACGCGCCCCGGTGGGCGATCGCCTTCAAGTACCCGCCGGAGGAGGTGACGACCCGGCTGCTCGACATCCAGGTGAACGTCGGCCGCACCGGGCGGGTCACCCCGTTCGCCGTGATGGAGCCGGTCAAGCGTCGCCGGGTCGACGGTGGACCGGGCCACCCTGCACAACGCGGACGAGGTCAAGCGCAAGGGCGTCCTCATCGGCGACATGGTGGTGCTGCGCAAGGCCGGGGACGTGATCCCGGAGGTGCTCGGCGCCGGTCGCGGACCTGCGCGACCGGGGACGAGCGCGCATTCGTGTTCCCCACCGCACTGCCCGTCCTGCGGCACCACGCTGGTCCGCGGAGGAGGGCGAGGTCGACTGGCGCTGCCCCAACACCCGGTCCTGCCCGGCGCAGCTGCGCGAGCGGCTCTTCCACCTGGCCGGGCGGGGCGCCTGACGACGAGGCCGGGCCGGAGGGCGGTCACAAAGTAGCGCTCGACTGCGCGCCTGGTCGCCGAGCGGTTGTACGTAACTGACGAAGTAATAC
>ERZ1370068.2255-contig-1411_pt1 | contig 33523 bp, 54 predicted proteins | sample MGYA00561227_ERZ1370068 | MGnify/ENA primary metagenome ERZ1370068 (study PRJEB38410, sample SAMEA6850437) | metagenome | study: Metagenomic assessment of the ecological functions of the soil: analysis of the soil microbiota associated with the...
CCAGTTACGTACGTTAACCAACGGTTGATGTCTGCTTTTGGCACTGAGCGGACATGCGCTGTTGCACTGCAAATGTCCGCTTTTGACCCAACGCGGACATCGGCGGGCACTCAGTCGATTACTTCGTCGGCTGCGACGAGCAACGCAGGTGGAAAAGCGACGCCGATTGTCTTTGCCGACTTAGCGTTGATCAACAATGGAAACTTTGTGGGCTCCTGGACGGGAAGGTCCCCCGCCTTCTCACCCTTGATGATACGAAGAACGTACACACCGACGCGGCGAAACATGTCCACATAGTCCGGACCATAGCCGATCAGCGCGCCTTCTCTCGCCGCCACTGGCCAGGCCATTATCATTCCCAGTCCACGCGCCATCCCGGACTCTATCAGCCGGACCCGATACCGGTTTGTGAGTGGGCTCGGTTGTACTACCACCGAAACCGCACCAGCATTCTTCATCGCTGTCAGAGTGTCATTTACTTGATCGACATTGGCGAACGCGTGTGATCGAAGCTCGACGCCGAGCGATTGAGCTGCTCGCGCGGTGGCATCGAGCCTGTTCTTTCCGTCTGGCCAATCGGTATGCCACAGATAGTCTATTGGCGCTTTCGGCTTGCCTAGTTCGATACCGAATTGGACATATTTGCTGCTCAAGTCTGCAAGGACATCGCTGAACCCTGTAATGTTACCGCCTGGGTGCGAGAGGCTCGGTACGAATCCAGTTCCCACAGGGTTACCGACAGGCGCAAATATGATTGGAATAGTCGAGGTAAGGCGCTGCGCCGCAGCCGTCGCGGTCGAACCCCCTGTTACAAGAAGCGCCGCACCGCGCTGCAAGAGCTGGCTGACAGCTTGAGGGTAGTCAGACTCATTTGCGACCCAAGCTATATCAATTGTTACGTCACGATTTTCAACTAAGCCGACATCCCGCAGTCCTCTTCTAAACGCCTCGACATACGATTGATCTGTTGCACTGGTCGGCAAACCGAGCGGTACGAACCCTATTCGAGATCGAGTTGTTCGTCTGCTGTGCACGCGCGACCAACGGCCACGCTACCGCGCTGCCGAGCAGGACATTGAACCCACGCCGATGAACTGGATGTGTCGCCACCTACTTGCCCCCGGAAAGCAGCCGACGTCCTGGCAAAGAGCTTATCACGTTGGCCGAGTATGTCCGCTATTGGCACAAAGCGGACATCGCTAGTGTGCACCGCACATGTCCGCTTTCGGGGGTAAAGCGGACATGACGTATTGCATTGCAAATGTCTGCTTTTGACCCAAAGTGACATTGGTCGGTCGCCCGTCCACCCTTCCGAGTACGACGCCCGGTCCCAGCCCGGAGGAGGCAATGAGGCGCGAATTATCAAGTTCGCGGCGGCACGGTGGCCACGGCCGCTCGCAGCGTGCGCGCAGCAAGGCGAGCGATGCGCGCATTTGGCGTGCTCTTGGGTGCGACTGCGGACGATACGGAATTTCAGGCCTGGGGCGGGCCTTCCGCCAGGCGCTGCAAGAACTGGGTTGATCGATGGCCGCAACGTACGGATTGACACTCACTGGGCCACGTCAATGCCGCCGAATCGCAAACACGCAGAAGAGCGGGCTCTTCGCGTCGCCGACAGCCTGGCGCGGCCGGGCGGCAACGCCACCGGTTTCATGACTTTCGAATACAGCATGAGCGGAAAATGGCTGGAGCTGCTCAAGCAGATCGCGCCCGGCGTGACGCGAGTGGCGGTCCTTCGGGATCCCGCCATACCCACCGGCACCGGCCCAGTTCGGCGTCATCCAGGCCGTGGCGCCGTCGCTCAGGGTGGAGGTGAGCCCGGTCAACATGCGCGACGCCGGCGAGATCGAGCGCGCCGTCGCGGCCTTCGCGCGCTCCCCGAATGGCGGTCTGATCGTGACCGCGGGCGGCCGGCGACTGCTTCATCGCGATCTGATCATCACGCTGGCGGCCCGGCACAAGCTGCCCGCGGTCTACTTCGAACGCTCCTTCGTCGCCGCCGGCGGCCTGATCTCCTATGGGCCTGATCGGATCGACCAGTACCGGCGCGCGGCCGGCTACGTCGATCGCATCCTCAAGGGCGAGAAGCCCGCCGACATGCCGGTGCAGGCGCCGACGAAGTATCGAGCTGGTCATCAACCTCAAGACCGCCAAGGCGTTGGGCCTCGACCGTGCCGATGCATGCTCCAGCAGATCGCCGACGAGGTGATCGCGAGCGAGTGCTGGAATGTCCGCTATTGGCACAAAGCGGACAGATCCTCGAAGCTGCACCTGGCACACGTCCGCTTTTGGGGGTAGAGCGGACATTGTTTGTTAGTTTTGGAGTTTTGGTTGCGCGAATTGTCAAGACCGCTGCCAGCGGCCCGTTCAGGAGAAAAGTTCTTCGCAAAATTTGGCGGGCCTTTTCGTGCGCGATCTCCGGAACTGGTTTAGGCCAGGGCGCCCGTGGAGATAGTTCACTGCCAAACAAAAGGTAGGTGCTTATTCATAGTCGTCCCTCCAATGTGAGAGAGTTGAGGGTTGACTGGAGATTGACTTCGTTATGTTCCGCTTGTGATGGGGGATCACAAGATGTGCGTTTTGGTATTCGTTTCACAGACTAGTGATTACGGTCGTCCGCTTTTGACATGAATTTTGGCTCAGAACGGCTTATCCGCTAATGACCTTTATGCCCTTCGGCATTTTTAAATTTATTGTCCATTCCTCAATTCCCTTCTGTTTCGTCGACCATGTCCTGACGTTCCAAAACTTGCCCTTGCTGGTGGAGGTCGGGTGGCCCACCAAGCTGCAATGGCTACGGCTGCTACCAAGTCGTCGCCGCGCGCCTGTGCGTGCTGCATATCGCGCGTCCAGCGTCCTCGGTGAAAGCTTTCTGCGCCGAAATCTTCACCATCTTCATGGCGCGCTGGCTTCCCGTCAGCTGATGCAAAGCGCAATTGTCCGCGTGGCAAGCGGCGCGCATCGACCGTCGTGAGATTTCAAGGACAGTCTTCGCAACATGCCATTCCCCAACTTCACCAGCAGTGACTTCGGGTTGTTCGCGGTGACGGCATCTTTAATTGGTGAGAGACCAGCAGCATTGAAAATGTCGCCAACAGCACGACCCACGCCAGTTTGATCAATCACTAGTTCCGCAGGGGCGATGCTGGCTACTCACCATTGAGTGGTGGCCGCGCCAATAGATCCAGCACGTGCTGCACCATGGCTGGGTAGCTCATGCCGAGTGGCAAACGCTCCAAGTGGCGCACGTCGATCTGCTCTGCAGGCTTTTGTGGAATGACGCCGCAGCCGGTGCCGCTCCCATTCGGAATTGAAATCACACACCCTTCATGTGCTCCAACACTGAGATCGCTGTTGGGTCATTGGTTGGACTCCAAGCGTCGCAACCAACGACGAAACGTGTTTCGCGTGACAAGAAAACCGGAGCGGCGGTGGCGGGACGCGTGGCTACATCCATAGCGGCACCACCTCAGGTGAATGCGGCATTGATGATGGCCTCCGTGTAACACAGCCTCATCAGGGTCGAGGAGAAAATTCGAGGCCGTATTTCTTCGCTAAAGCGCGCTGCGCACCAAGCTCACGCAATTCCTCGTCATCAAGAAATTCCTCGCCGATGCGAGGGCACTCGCTCGCCGGCACTTGCGTGCGATGCCAATCATCTGGTGCCGACCCGGGCTTCTGGTAAAACCAGCCACGCTTGCCGGCCGGCGTACCTGAGTGCGATCAGCCGACCGCCGCCTTTCGTGACGGCGAGTCATTGGGCGCACGGCAGCAAGTAGCGTTTCCTCGCAACGCGCCGCCTCATCGACTACAACGAGCTTGGCGGGCCGCATAACCGCGAATTGTTTTTTCTGTTCCAGGCAGCGCCAAAATTCTTGAGCCATTGACAGCTGGGCGCGCAGCGCGCTCTCGGCCGTCAATGCCGGCGCACCGCCGGAGGCTTCGTGAAAAACTCATCACCGCACGAAACAGCTCGCCGCTCTGGCGTTGCGCTCTCGGTGGACACTAGCAAGACGAGTGCCGGTGCTCGTGGCTTGCCGTGTGCAGCGCTGGTCAGCGCCGTGACCGTGGATTTCCCGATTGCCGCGAAAGCACAAACATGAGCGCCGTGGGACGCTCGCGCAGGAGCGCCGCTTGCCACGGGTCTGGCTCGATGCCGCACTGCGTGCCAACAGTATGATCGAGCGCGTGAGCAATGTCGCCGGCAATCAGCTGCACCGCCTCCGCTTCGCCAGACTTCAGTAGCGGCGCTTGCTGATTTCAATATCGCGCCGCCCTCCTCGATTTGATGCAGCGCCGCGCCAACTGCTTTGCCGCGTCAGGAAAATTCTCGCAGAGCGCCAATGGCCTGCCTGAGCTGCAACAGTCGGCGTCACCAGGATCGATGTCCGCGTCACTTCGTGGCGCGATGTACGAGCGTGCCAAAGCAGCTTGCCGACCAATTCAAGGTTTGACGTGATCGCGCGCTTCCGGCAGCGATGGCAACCGCCATTGCCAAGCTCAAGAGCAAGATCAGAGTGCTGCTGAAGGCGCGCGCGTTGAGTGACCAGCTGGGCCAGGTAAGCTTCCCCTCAGCCTCGGAACGCTGCAAAGCCTCCAGGTCAATTTCGCTCGGCTTCTGCGCGGTCAGGATCGCCGCCCGCATCTGAGGCGTTAGATGATTTCGTGCATGACGCGCCAGGGAGTCTGGCGAGCATTGAAGCGACCGCCAACGCCCGCATTGGGACCTGTGAACGAGACCGATTTCGACCTGATGGCGCCGATGCCGGCAAAATCGTGCAGGTTCTTCTAATCGCCATTAAGCGCCGCGCTCCGGATCTTTATTGTTTCAATACGACATGACTACGACATAAGCTACCTAAACATGGCGTAAAATCAGGCCTATTGAACGAGAAGCAGACTAGAGTCCGACACTGGCTGCTTTTTGCCGCCTGAAAGCAGGCGGCGATATGGACGGCAGGATGTGAACCTCCGGACGGCTCATTCCTGCCCTAAAGCGGGGACGCGCATGCGTCCCGGGCTCTAGGGGTAGGCCAGATGCAGGACGACCCCGCAGTACCCATGCAGAGTACCCATGCAGGACGCATGCAGTACCTCTGCGTGGACGCGCGGTAAAAATGATGCGGGACGCATGCGGACGCGGAACAATCGGTGCCAACCGGACAAAATCGGAAATCATAGCAGTACGATCCTCTCGCGCCGCTGTGATGGTTTCAAGCCGTAGGCCTCGACCTTGATCCTGCCCGCCGCGAACAGTCGTGCCATCGTCTCACCGAGCGCCTTCTTGCGCTTGCCCGGGGCTGCCTCCGCGAACATCGTCGGTGCGAAATTGTTTGCCTGCCGTACGTGCGACACGTTTCGACCTTTGCGCCGTGAACTGTCGAGCGGGTGGGCCAAAATCGTACGGGGCATTCGCGTATGGATGGCGAAAGCGTACACCTGGCACCCGGTCGATTTCGTTGCCGGCAAAAAACGCGCGATAGCGTGTCAATCGAAATATTGATCGGCTTGATCGCTTCGGCCGCTTCATACAACTGATCGTAAAAATTTGTCGTCACGACCTTTCCGGTCCGCGGACTGATGGCGGCCAGAACGGCATCTTCCCCGTGCGGCACAGCGCCTGAGGCCGCCGTCGATCAATTGCCGGAACGTCACGCCGTAGTGCGCAGCGATGGCGTCGAAGCGACGATGCAGTTCATCCGTTTCATCCTTCGCAACTGACATAGATCGCCGGTCCTCGCGTCGGCATCGCGCCGAGCCATTCCTTGCCGATGACGCGCGACGTTCTTCATCATTTCGATGATCGATTTTCCTGCACCGCCTTCTCGCCGCTGAACAATCCGGGCTTGCCGGCGCGGCGCGCGGTCGGGGATCGACCACTCGCGCGGCGGTGCCGGCCGCTCATCCCAGAGCGCATAGTCGATCCATTTCCCGTGATCGCAGGTGCCGGGTTTATTGCGCCAGCCAGGCGCACCCTGATCGGCAGCGCAATGAAAAATCGTGCCGGCCCGTGAAGCCGCTCACGTCCGCGAGTGCAGTCCATTTTTCATCGCAAGCGTCCGCGAGGCACTGCGCGAGGTGCGCGACCATTGATGAAAAATTTCGCGGCCAATTTTCGAAGCAAGCTGTGCTGGAGTGCGGGCGCCGATTTCAAACCAGATTCTTGATAGCTGTCCGCCGGCACGAATTTGAGCGCGGCGATACTTCTCGCGCGCAGCGCGCGCGGCGACGCGCGGTGATCGGCACTGCCGCGGCTCCATTTGTCTTTGGGGCCGTTGCCAGCGATCAACCAATCTGCCGCTGCCGGCAATCGCGTCATTGATCCAGCGATAGGTGCCGGATGGGCCTGACGCTGGCGGCGCGAGTACCATGCCGGCTTCGCGCGCACATCTTTATGCCGGGCGCTATAGTACGCGATGCGGAATTTGATTGTGCCGTGCTCTGGCCACTCTTTGAAATAAAAAAATGCAGGCTACCGGTAGGGATGCGGCCGTCAGTTTCCAGCGCGCGCCGTGCTCGGCTTCAAGCGTAGCGATGCAATGCCGTCCACATCGTGCCCGACCGGCGTGTCGCATTCGACGACGAAAATCCCGCTCTCTGCACCGCAAGTATTTCTCGACATTCGCTTCTCCGCCATTTCGCAAAGTCAAGCACGAATCTGTTCGGCGTCCCCAGTCGCGCCCCAGCGCACGCCGCTGCTGTGTTCGGGCCGCCTTGTGCGATTTCTTTGCGCCGCCTGGTGGCGCCGGGAAATGGCCCAGCCGCGCCGGGCATATGCAAGCGCTTCTTCGAGCATGGCGTCACTCGCCGAGCCCGCTGCCGCTGCTCCCAGCCACAGCTTGCGCGACTTAGCGGAAGACCGTGTGACCTGCGAGTAATGCTGCCATCACCCAAGCGACGGCCAGGTCGCCTGCCGCGATCGTATCGGAACTTCCAGTGGCTTCGCGCTGACCCTGAGTGTAAAAAAATGCGCGCGGGGCGTCCCTGTTCGAAACTGTCGCGGATAATTCGATTGGCAAGCGTCTCGGCTTGCTCGCGGCGAATTTCGGTGCTATCTGCGCCCATATTCCGCCTCTATCCGTGAAGAAGTGGTGAGCGGAAGGGGATCGAACTTTCGGCGGACTTGCCTTCTGACCCGTCGCCGCGACCTGCCCGCCCCGTTTCTCTCGACCTGAAGGTTCGCGCCTTCGGGGGTTTTTTAGTGCGCGCAATCTGAAAATCGTCGGCGTCCGCTCTGTCGAGTTCCTCGGCGCTGGGCAGCACCCGCACCGGTTCATCATCTTTGCCGAGCGCCGCCCAATATTCCCGGAATTCCATCCGTGGCGCTTCATCGCAGGCTCGCATCGCGTCGAGCATATCTTGCGTGATGGCGCCTATGCGTTCGAGCGTGACCGTTGCGACAGCGACGCTGCCAACTTCGATATATTCGCCATAGTTCCGCTCGAAAACAAACCCTTATAAACTTCATCGAACGCTCCATTTTTTTCAAAGTCCCTGCTCGCGGCGCGGGATTTGATGATCTGGAATTGGCCATACGCCTGCTGCCTTCGTGGCGCGGCGCGCCGAAAAGATCGAGGCCATTTTCTCGACAGAACTTTAGCTCGAGTATCGCGCCGCGATGCGCCGCCTTCGCTGCGACAACTGCGGGATCGCTTTCCGCGACGCTGTCGATCTTGTGCGGGGCACTCCAGCGCTTCGGCGCGCGCTCGCGCAGAGCGCGTCGCCGCGAGCAAAGCGCGGCGTCGGTCGCGCGGCAGCGCGTCCGTCGATTGTCTGATAGTGGCGCCGGTGCCGCTGCTGCATCGCGGCCCCTGCCGCAGGCTGCGAAGGAGGCGCGCGCGCGTGGAGACCCAGGTCCCGCAGCCGATTTTGCGGGCATCGATCACGCCTGTTTCGAGCAGATGGTACATTTCCAGCCGGCGGCCGCGGGTTCAGCAACTCTGCCGGATTTCACTTCTGGCACCCCAAACCGGAGTGCGTCATCAAAGCTATGTGCTGTCAACGTTCGTCATTCGTCGCCCCAATCGAAAACGCAGATTTGGGAGCAACTTCTCAGATCAGGCTTCTGCGATTATTTGGCTATTCGCTTCCGTCGCAATTAATTCGAGGCCCATTAAGCGGGCTTTTCCCAAGCGCCGCATCAGTTTGTCGTACCCGTATTTTCGCGCGAGCCTGCACGCGGCTTTCCAGGAATCGGCATCGTCTTTCTTCCTGACATCCCGCATGTGTTTATCCACCATGCGCGCGGATGCAGACGGTTTTTTTCCGCACGGCGGCAGCCGCGCTGCTCTGGGCGCGCCGCGTTTGCCCAACGCACGGCCGGCGTAGGCGAACCAGGCGTGGTCGCGCGCGACCGCATCGACTTTCTGCCGCGTCGCGTCTGTTCCGGTATTGGCGGCGCTCCGCGATTGCTGCTGTCGTGGTCGGCGTGTGAATTGCAGCGCGGGATCAGGGGCCAGTCGTCACCTGGAATAACCTGCTCGTCCTGCTTCGGGGCTTTCCCGCCGAGCCGGGGGCTTTGGTGCCGTGCAGGCCGCTGGATCATCGGCGGGATTCCAACGGATCTGCGCCTCCCACCGCCTCCAGTGCCAGTGTCGGAACCGGCATTTTTGATAGGCCAAATTCCGTTTCATGTCGTGCCTGTGTCGTGCGGAGCCGCCGGCAACATTTAGCACGGATTGAAAACACATTGGGGAAATATCTGTTACGACATACGACATAAACGGGCCGGCTCGACGCCGGCCCGTTTTAAAATTTATTCTTATTTTCAGAGAGTTATCTTTGGTAGCGGGGAGGGACTCGAACCCCCGACCTCCGGATTATGATTCCGCTGCTCTAACCAGCTGAGCTACCCCGCCATTCCGAAACAACGTGCCGGAACGAGCGCGATATAGGAGGCGCGGCAAACACTGTCAAGCAAGCGCCATAGAACCGCTCGATAGTGATTACTTCGGCTGGATCGACTGGTCCCCGCCCGGGGATCCGGGCGGCGGGATTACTGGCATTGCGCCGCCTGGTGGGGTCGGCTGCGTGATCTCCGGATCGACATTTTTGGCGGGCAGATCACGCCGCCCGAGCGCGCAAGCTTGTCGCTCAGATTTCCTGCTGTCGCGTCGCATTTCGGCGCCCTTGCCCATTGTGGCTGGCGTATCCGACTGGGCGCATGCGTCCGGGTCGAGCTGTTCCGCCTTTGGCGCCACGGGTTGTTTGGTCGGTCGGCGGAGCCTGAGCGACTCGCCGCCGTCGACAGCAGGATTGCGGCCGCCGCCATTTCCAGAATGCGAATACCGCGGACCATTGCACGCTCCCTTCGGTGCTTGTCGACCCGATCGAGAGATAACGGCGTTGATGGGAGCGAGAGTTCCTCAGCTCGCGGTGCCGACCAGGCGCTGGAAGCGGATCAATGAAAAATGGCCGAGCGGCGGCATTGGCCGGTTCTCGACCAATCGCACGCCGCCGTGACGCTGCGGCCCAATCGGCCAGCCGGCCGAAGCGGAATTCGGGCCGCCAGCCGAGCCGACGCGCGATCGGCGCAAAGCAGATTTCAAATGCGCGGCGCGGTCCCGCCTCTGCGCCAATATGATTGACGAGCACGATCTCGCCGCCGGGACGAATGACCCGCGCGAATTCGTCGAGCGTCGCTTCCGGGCTTCGGTACCGCTGTGATGACGAATTGCGCCACAACGACATCGAAGGATCGATCCGGCAACGCCATCCGCTCGGCGTCCATCACTGCCAGCGCCTCGACATTAGTCAGCCTTTGTTCGGCGACGCGCTCGTGTGCCCTTGCGCAGCATAGGTTCGACAGATCGATGCCAACCAACCGGTTTCTCCGCGCATATTCCGGAAGGGAAATACCGGTGCCGACCCCGACTTCGAGGATGCGCCCACCGGCCGGTCCACAGGCCTGCTCGGCGGCTTCGATCGAGGCGCGCCGGCCCGCATCGAATACCGCGCCGAAGACGAGATCGTAGACGGGCGCCCATCGTGCATAGGCACGTTCCACGCTCGATTTATCGATATCAGCCCCCATGCGGCCAGCTTTAACCGCGCATCACGGGCGTGGCTATGCGCTCATCGTCTGGCACGCTGGTAGTCCGCTGCCGCGACCGCGCTCTTGATGAACCCGCCGCCAAGCACACGCGCCTGGCCTTCTCCAGCGTCATAAAACACGCAGGCCTGCCCCGGCGACACACCGTGTTCGCCATCAACCAGTTCGACCTCGCATCCCGAAGCGCCGTGTCGCAGCCAGGCTGCCTGCGGCGGGCGCGTCGAGCGCACTTTCACGAAGACCTCGCGACGGTCATCGGCAAGCGCTTCGTCGAGAGATCTCGTCGCCGATCCAGTTGACGTCACGCAAGCACGATGCGACTCATGCGCAAGGCCTCGCGCGGACCGACGACAACGCGGCGAAGGTCGGCGTCAAGCCGCACGACATAAAGCGGCGCGCCAGTAGCCACACCGAGGCCACGGCGCTGCCCGACTGTGAAGTGAATAATGCCTGAATGCGCTCCAAGCACCTTCCCGTCGAGGTCCACGATATCGCCAGCTTCCGCCGCACCTGGCTTCAGGCGTTCGATCATGTCGGCGTAATGGCCCGACGGTACGAAGCAGATGTCCTGGCTGTCGCTGTTTGTCGGCGACCGCCAGACCAAACCGGCGCGCGAGTTCTCGCGTCTCCGTTTTAGTTCGTTCGCCGAGCGGAAAGCGCAGAACATCGAGTTGCTCGCGCGTGGTGCCGAACAGGAAATAGCTCTGATCACGCTCCTCCTCGCGCGCGCGATAGAGTGCCCGCCCGCCTCCCGCTAACGGCCGCGACGCGACATAATGCCCGGTCGCCAGCACCTCGGCGCCCAGCTCTCGCGCGGTCGATCAACAGATCGTGGAACTTGATGGACATATTGCATTCGACGCACGGCACCGGCGTCTCGCCGTGAATGTAGCTCTCCGCAAAGCGATCGATGACCGCTTCCTTGAAGCGACTTTCATAGTCGAGCACGTAGTGCGGAATGCCGATGCGCTCGGCAACGCTGCGCGCATCGTAGATGTCCTGCCCAGCGCAACACGCGCCTTTGCGATGGATCGCAGCGCCATGGTCGTAAAGCTGCAACGTCACACCAACCACGTCGTAGCCCTCCGCCTTGAGCAAGGCGGCAGTCACTGACGAGTCGACACCGCCGGACATGGCGACGACGACGCGGGTGTCTTCAGGCCGGCGGTCGAGATCGAGGCTGTTGGGCATGGCGCTTCTTAGCTACAGGTGGTGACGAAAGAGGTCCAATGGGAGATGAGGCGCAGGGCAGATTTTGCCGCTTTGCCGTGATCGCTGCCTTGGGTGCCCGCAATAGAAGCCCCTCATAAAATCTTCAAGGCGCTGAATAGAAACGAGGAATTTTACCTTTCAAGGGCTGGCCTGACGATTGCACCTGGAAACACCGAGATAGCGGAGGTGCCACAGTGCCGCAAGTTGCGTCCGATCCGAAAATTCATTCCCACGGCCACACAACTCCCGCGTCAGGCGCCGTCCCGGCCCAGCAAACTGACCGCGCGGCCTTCGCCATTCGAGAGCCTGCTCGACGACGGCGCATCGCCCCCGCTGGCCCAACCATCGGGACACCGGCACAAAACAAAACCGCGCCGGTCGAGGAATCTCGCAGTCCGTCCAAGACCGATGAGTGCAAATCTCCGTCTGCGAATGATCGCACCACGACCAAGAAGGCGGACGAAACTGATTGCGTCGGCGCGGACGCAGAGGACAGGCGCGCCCTCAGATGGAATCAAGGTGACCCCAGGGCCCGTTTTGCTGAAGACGCCTCCGGCACCGAGAACAGCAAGCCCAGGGCGAAGAGAAGCAGGCGACCGCCTCAGATCCCGGTGATCCGACGGCTGTGCAGACCGCAATAGATCAAAAGATCCCTAGCGCGGATGCCTTTTGCTGGACCGGCCGCGAACTCCGCATCGCCAGTCGCGCCATCCCCCCGATCAAGACCTCCCGATTTCGCTGCCTGTTGACGCTGCAGCTCAATTGAGCTAGTTGCCGCCGAGCCCACCGAAGACCGGCACCGGAAAACAGGCCGGCTCAATAAGACCGACCGACACTGAGAAGCACACCGAGACCGAGCAGGCTACAAACGAAACGGTCGACGATTCTTCGCCCGCAATCAAAAGCGCGCCACTGACACACATCGGCAAGTCGCAAATCGCTGCAAGCGAGAGTGACAAACCTCCCGCCCAAGCGCGTGGCGAAGCTCAAACCGACGGTCCGCTCCGCGCTGATGGCGCGACGGCCGATTCCGGCGATCCCGGCATGGCCGGCCCGAAACCGACGATAGACAGTGCCGCCAGCTGCTGACCGCGACCGGACATGCGTCGAGTGGACCGAACGCCCTCACCTCACAACCCGGATCGCAGCCCACTGCGCTTGCCTATGTCGGCGCGACAGTTGTCGTTGATGGCTCGACCGCGCGCAGCTGACAGGCGGCAACGCCAACTGGAGCCTTAACGTCACGCAAGCAGCGTCGACAGCCACAATCACCATCAAGGATCCGACCGGTCAGAAACGTCTATACCGGCACCGTTGCAGTCAATCCCGGCACGCAGAGTTTCACCTGGAACGGCCGCGGCAACGACGGCCGTCTCTGGCCCGACGGCGCCTATACCCTCACCGCCACGGCAGTCGACGCCAACAAGCAATCGGTTGCCATTTCAACCGAGGTGCAGGCGATCGTAGATTCTAGTCGATCTCACGCAGGACCCGCCTCAGCTGTCGATCAATGGACAGAACTACACGCTCGACAAGATCAAGCGGATTGTCCGGCCGACCACGGCATGATCGCGGAACTGGCAAGGTGTGAGGTGCTGGCCTTCACTTATTACCGGCTGTTAACGCGCTCGCCTCGTAGTGGCGCCAGAACGTCCCTTCGCGCGTCGATCTGTAACCAAAAGGTTATCGGATACCGGGCAAACATTGCCCGACGCACTTGTCATGCTTAGGCAAATTTTAAGCCGGGACCTGTAGTTTTTCCGCAGTACCTGTCAGTCGAGTTTTGTTTTGTGAGTGTACCAATGACCGAACCTCATCGCCCGAGGGTCAAATATGTGATCGGGCCCGATGGTAGTCCGCTGACCATTGCGGACTTGCCGCCGCCAACGACCAAGCGCTGGGTCATCCGCCGAAAGGCGGAGGTGGTCGCAGCGGTCCGTGGCGGACTGTTGTCCCTCGAGGAAGCCTGCGCGCGCTACACGCTGACTGTCGAGGAATTTCTGTCTTGGCAGGCCTCGATTGACCAGCACGGCCTCGCCGGTTTGCGCACGACGCGCATCCAGCAGTATCGCCAGTAGACTTCGGTCTCTCCCTTCCAAACCGGAACGCCGGCCCCGTGGCCGGCGATTTCATTTGCGCTCTCTTCTGACCGACTTTTTAGTGAGCGGCCATGCCGGAATTAACCGGACGCTAACCGTAAACTGGGCAAACTTGCCGCTGCTCGGGAACTATGATGCCACTGAACGCCTGCTCAAACAGTATCTGCCGGCCGAGCGGGTCGGCGGGATCTCCTGACCGCGCTCGAAGAAGAGAACCGCGACGCGGCTGAGCGGATCAAGGCGCTGATGTTAACCTTCGACGATCTGGTCAAGCTTTGACGCCAGGCGCTCGCTGTATTGCGCTCCGGTCGCGGGCGCCGATCTGCTGATGGTGGACGTGGCCCTCGACATTCGTGACCTGGTGGCAAGACTCGACGCCGAACGCATCCACGTGCCGATCGTCGCCTGTGGCGTTACCAATGACGCGCGCGCGCGCCGTGAACGCGATCCACGCCGGGGCGAAAGAATACATCCCCTTGCCGCCCGACCCTGATCTGATCGCCGCGGTGCTCGCCGCGGTTGCCGACGATTCCGGATATGATCTATCGCGACGAGGCGATGGCGAGGGTCGTCAAGCTTGCCCAGCAGATTGCAGGCTCTGAAGCCTCCGTGATGATTACCGGTGAAAGCGGGACCGGAAAGGAAGTGCTGGCTCGCTTCGTGCACAGCCGCAGCGCGCGCTCGAAGAAGCCGTTCATCACTGTCAACTGCGCGGCAATTCCCGAAAACTTGCTGGAATCCGAGCTGTTCGGTCACGAGAAAGGCGCCTTTACCGGCGCACTCGCGCGCCGGATCGGCAAATTCGAGGAAGCCAAACGGCGGCACGCTTCTGTTGGACGAAATTTCCGAGATGGATGTGCGGCTCCAGGCCAAGCTACTGCGTGCCATTCAGGAGCGCGTGATCGATCGCGTGGGCGGCAATCGCCCCGTCCCGGTCGACATCCGGATCATCGCGACTTCGAACCGCAATCTTACCGAAGCCGTGCGCGAGGGCAGATTCCGTGAAGACCTGATGTTCCGTCTCAACGTGGTCAATCTGAAGATCCCGCCCCTGCACGAGCGTCCGTCCGACATCGGTGAACTGGCGGAATACTTCACCAAGAAATACTCGCGGGCCAACGGTCTGCCGTTGCGTCCGCTCTCCACCGAGGCCCGTCGCGCGCTGAATATAAATCGCTGGCCGGGCAACGTCCGCGAGCTGGAGAACACGTTGCATCGGGCGGTCCTGCTCTCGAGCGGAGCTGAAATCGGCGTTGACGGCATTCTTTCGCCGGATGGCGCGCGGCTCGACCAGGCACGAGGTACCGACCTCGCAGCACATGCGGTCATGGCGGCCGAACAAATCACGCGCAATCTAGTCGGGCGCACCGTGGCTGAAGTCGAGCGAGACCTCATCCTGAGACTCTGAAGCATTGCCTCGGCAACCGCACGCGCGCCGCGAATATTCTCGGGCATTTCAATCCGCACGCTGCGCAACAAGCTCAATGAATACGCGGCCGATGGCTCGCCGATTCCACCGCCTCACGGTAGCTCGGAGCTCAAAGGTGCTGCATAATTTGCCGCACAGTGACCACAATTTACAAAATTTGTCCCGCCCCACAGTGGAGCGCAGCTGAGCGCACCGGTGTATTTCGCGGCTCCGACGTCGATCGCCGCGATGGCTTCATTCATTTTTCGAGCGGCGCGCAGATAGTCGAAACCGCAGAGAAGCACTTTCGCCGGGCAAAGCGATCTGCTGCTGCGTGCGCGTCGACAGCGCACAAGCTCGGTGACCGTTTGAAATGGGAACCGTCACGCGGTGGCGCGCTGTTTCCGCATCTTTATGGCGATCTTGATCCCGCTGCCGTCATGCGCGTTGAGCCGCTGCCGCTCGGCCCTGACGGCCGCCACGTATTCCCGGTCCTCGACGACTGATCATCCGGCCCGGCAATTGTGGCCGAGCCGCTGAAGCCGTAGAGGTTCGCTCGACAAGCCACAAAACGCGCGCTCCACCGCATGGATCTCGACGCCAATCGCAGCCTGATTGCCGCGGCGCTCGGTCGGATTCCGGCCGGCGATCGGGCAGCACTGCAGACGGTGTATCGCCTGACCTCGGCGAAGCTTTTGGCGTCTGCGTTCGTATCTTGGGCGAGCGCGCGCGAAGCGGAGGACGTGCTGCAGGAGGTCTATGTGACGGTTTGGCGCAAGGCCGCCGATTTCGATGCCAGTCGGGCAAGCCCGATGACCTGGCTGATCGCGCTCGCGCGAAACCGCTCGATCGACCGGCTGCGCGCATCGCGCGTGAGCCGCAACATGGACCCGATCGACAGCCGCAGCCGAAGTCGCCGACATGGCTGCCGCGGCGGACACCGCACTGGAAAGTGTTCAAGAGCACGCCCGGCTGCATGGATGCCTGGACGGTCTCGCCTCGCATGAGCGCGCGGCACTGCGCGGCGCATTTTTGACGGCAATACCTACGACGATCTGGCCGAAGCGCATGAACGTGCCGCTCGGCACGATGAAGAGCTGGATCCGCCGCGCAATGATCAAGCTGAAGGCTTGCCTCGAGCAATGAGCGAAACGTTCGACCATAACGGCCTGCCCGATGATGAATTGCTCGCTGCCGAGCTTGCGCTGGGCGTGCTCGAAGGCGCGGAGCGAGCAACTGCAGAACGACGCGCAACGCGAGACCGCGGCTTTGCCCGGCTGGTGGAGGACTGGGAGCACCGACTTGCGCCCTGGGCTGCGGAAATTGCTGAAATCTCGCCGCCGCCGCAGGTGTGGGAGCGGATCTCCAGTGCCCTGCCCGCGCAACCATCGCGCGCCGGGCTTTGGCACAATCTCACTTTCTGGCGTGGAGCCAGCCTTGCGGCGGGCGCGCTTGCCGCGGCCTGCCTTGCGGCGCTGCTCTATTTTGGTGCGTTCACTCACAGCAGCAGCCGCTCGTCGCAACGATCGAAGGCGGCGGTCAGCGCCATTTCGTCGCTACCATCGATTCCGAGCCGCGGCACGGTTGCAGTCGTGCCGGCCGCGTTCAGTCCCGATGCGACGCGCGTTCCCGAGTTGTGGCTCATCCCGCCTGACGGCAGACCACGCGCCGTGGGCCTGTTGCACGCCGATCAGACCGTGGTGCTGACCCTGCCTCCCGAGCTTGCGGCACTCGCAAAAAACAACGCGGTGCTGGCGGTTTCGCTGGAGCCGCCGGGCGGTTCGACCACCGGCCTGCCGACCGGACCAGTGATCGCCACAGGTAAGCTCACGTCTCTGTGAGCGTGCATCCCTAGGTGCAGCGGCTCCGTAGCTTCGACGTCTCCCGCATGGAGACGTCACACAGAGCAACGGAGTTACAGCCATGAAACGCATCATCAACGTCACGCTGGCCGGCGTCGCCGCGAGCGGCACTCGCACTCAGCCTGGGCGCGAAGCGCCCCGGCTTTCGCGCAAATGAAGGAAAGGAAAAGTCCGTCACCGTCGGCGGTGCGCCGATGTATCCATCCAAGAACATCGTGCAGAACGCGGTGAACTCGAAAGATCACACGACGCTGGTGGCGGCGGTGAAGGCCGCGGGCCTCGTCGATACCCTTCAATCACCCGGTCCGTTCACGGTCTTCGCACCGACGAATGAAGCATTTGCGAAATTGCCCGCCGGCACCGTCGATACTCTCTTGAAGCCCGAAAACAAGAAGACGCTCACGAACGTACTCACCTATCACGTCGTTCCTGGTCGCCTGAGTGCCAAGGACCTGATGGAGAAGATCAAGGACCGGCAACGGCAAAGCCATGCTGCAAGACCGTCGAAGGTGAGGACCTCACCTTCGCCGAGAAGGATGGCAAGCTCTGGATCTGGGACGCCAAGGGCGGCTCCGCTCAGGTCACCATCCGCAATGTGATGCAGTCGAACGGCGTGATCCACGTGATCGACACAGTGCTGTTGCCGGGCTGATAGATCGTCCAGGCCCGGCGGCGTGGCGCTCAAAGGCGTCCACGCGAGGTCCTCTCCCTGTCGGCCGCGGGAGAGGACCGACGGTTTTTGGTACCGGCCAGCCCGATTAACCCTCCGCTAACCATAAAATGGGCAAATATTGCCGGGGAAGGGGTAATAGCCCACCACGACTCTCTACCCGGGCACCGTTGATGGTGCCCGCTTCCGGTCTGATGACCTTCGTATTGTCTCGCGTCCGCGCCGTCCGGGAATGGCGGTAGCGCATGATTCGAACAAGGGCCCAACTTTCGGATCCTGCGCAAGCGAAATGTCGGGCATGAGCGACATCACCGCCGCGCAGGCAGGCGCCATCAGCGGCATCAAACTTCCGGCCTCGGCGACATTGGCGCCTTCTTCAAGCGCGGCGATATCGCGCTCGCCATCGGCGTGCTGACGCATCCTGGTCGTGCTGATCCTGCCGCTGCCGCCGTTGCTGCTCGATCTTGCGCTGGCGATCTCGATCATCTTCTCGGTGCTGATCCTGATGACGGCGCTGTTCATCCACACGCCGCTGGAATTCTCCGCCTTCCCGACCGTGCTGCTGATCGCGACCATGCTGCGGCTGGCGCTCAACCTCGCCTCGACGCGGCTGATCCTCGCGCGCGGCCACGAAGGCACCGACGCCGCCGGCCACGTCATCGAGGCGTTCGGCAATTTCGTGATGAGCGGCAATTTCGTCATCGGGATCATCGTGTTCGCGATCCTGGTCATCGTGAACTTCGTGGTCATCACCAAGGGCTCCGGCCGCATCGCCGAAGTGGCCGCGCGCTTCCACCTCGACGCCATGCCCGGCAAGCAGATGGCGATCGACGCCGACCTGTCCGCCGGCCTGATCGACGAGAAGGAGGCGCGCCGGCGCCGCAAGACGCTGGAGGACGAAGGCGGCTTCTTCGGCGCCATGGACGGCGCCTCGAAGTTCGTGCGCGGCGACGCCATCGCCGGCCTGCTGGTCGTGTTCATCAACATCATCGGCGGCATGATCATCGGCATCGCGCAGCAAGGCCTGTCGTTTGCCGATGCCGCGCGCATCCTACACGCTCGCTCACCGTCGGCGACGGCCTGGTCACGCAGGTGCCGGCGCTGATCGTTTCGACCGCCGCCGGCCTGCTGGTTTCGCAAGGCCGGCGTCGCCGGCGCGGCCGACAAGGCGCTGCTCAAGCCAGCTCTCCGGCTATCCGAAGGCGCTCGGCATGTCGGGCGCCGTGATGCTGCGTGATGTCGCTGCTGCCCGGCATTCCCGATGATGCCGTTCTTGGCTGCTCGGCGGCGGCGCACGCGCCCTCGCCTTCATCATCGACAAGCGCGCAGAACTCACGCGCCGCCGCCGAGGCCAAAAAGGCCGAAGCCGCCGCCAAGGCCGACGCCGCGGACGAACCGATCGCAAGCCGCGCTCAAGATCGACGACCTGAAGGTCGAGCTCGGCTATGCGCTGCTGCCGCTGGTCAACGCGCCCGACGGCACCGACCGCCTGACCGAGCAGATCAAGGCGCTGCGCCGCTCGCTCGCGGTCGAGATGGGCTTCGTGATGCCCGCCGGTGCGCATTCTCGACAACGTGCAGCTCGACGCCAACACCTACGTGATCAAAGATCAAGGAAGTCGAGGCCGGCAGCGGCCAGCGTCTGGCCGGGCCAGTACATGGTCATGGATCCGGCCGGCGGGCAGGTGAAGCTGCCCGGCATCCACACCACCGAGCCGACTTTCGGACTGCCCGGCAACCTGGATCGACGGCGCGCTCAAGGAAGAAGCAGTCGATGAAAGGCTACACGGTGGTCGATGCCGCGACCGTGCTGTCGACGCATCTGACCGAGCTGCTCAAGGCCAACATGGCGGAGCTGCTCTCCTATGGCGAGGTGCAGAAGCTCCTCAAGGAACTGCCAAAGGAGCAGGCCGATCTGGTCAAGGATCTCGTGCCGAACGCTCATCACCGTCTCAGGCATCCAGCGCGTGCTGCAGATTCTGCTGGCCGAGCGCGTCTCGATCCGCGATCTCGCGACCATTCTCGAAGGCATCGCCGATGGCATTGCCGGCTCGCGCAATCCGGTCACGCTGACCGAGCACGTGCGCGCGCGGCTGTCGCGCCAGATCTGTGCGCAGTACACCACGCCAGGGCGGCTATCTGCCGCTGATCGCGCTGTCGGCCAAATGGGAACAGGCGTTCGCCGAGTCGATTGATCGGTCAGGGCGACGAGCGACAACTGGCCATGCAGCCCTCGCGCCTGTCCGAATTCATCACGCTGGTGCGCGAGCGCTTCGAGGAAGCCGCGCGCGAAGGCGAAGCGCCGGTGCTGGTCGACCTCGGCTCGAACATCCGGCCATTCGTGCGCGGCATCGTCGAGCGTTTTCGGGCGCAGACGCCGCGTGCTCTCGCAGGGCGAAGATCCATCCCCGCGCCCGCCTGAAGACAGTCAGCAGCATCTAGTCTGGGTATCGCCCGCGGCCAATCGCCGCCAAAGGGCAGAAACGGCGCGGAAAGTGGCCGTAAAACCAAGAAAAATTCGTTGAATTCACAACGATTCACTGATCCGTGAAGCGTCCTTGGGAACCGGAGGTTCGTACCTACGTTAATGGTACGAACGGTGGAACCTTGTCGGGACGGGGCGACAAAGGTGCGACAGCCCCGGAGGACGTCATGAACTGGTCGATGTACACGGCAGACCGCACCACCCACCTCAAGATCGTGGTGGTCGGGCTCGCCGCCGCGCTTATGATCGCCGTCATCGGCATCTCGGCGCGTCGAACTCAATCTGGGCACTGGACATCATGACCGCGCATAATCCGACCGTCATCAAGGCGGGTGGTCCAGTTGTTTTCACCGACCGCAGCGGTTCGACTGTCCGCTAAGTTTACCGCTATTCTCGGCCTTTCGTCCGACGCGCCGCATTTGCGGCGCGTTATTTTCGTGAAGTGGTCGAGATCGCCGAAAATGACCGACAAGAGCCGGACATGAACAACCGCCTCTTCAGTTTGGCCATATTCTGCCTCCTGGCGACGGACCTGCTGCTGGCCACAGTGGCTGCGCGCGCCAAGGCACGCCCGCCGCAGCGATTGCCGACTATGACGCCAAGCTCGCGCAATATCAGGCTGCGCGTGGTCGCCTATGAAGCCGAAGCCTCGGTCTATTGGGAGGCGGTCTCAGAAAAACGGCGTGCGCGCAATGCGAAACGCCGCGATCACGCTGCCGATCACCCTCGACGACTACGTGCTCACCCAACCGCCCGTCTATACAGGTCCGCCGCGGCCAGTCGACCCTCGTGCACCGGCCGCACCGCCACCCGAGCGGCCAGAGATTCCTGTCGTCGCCGACTTCCTCAAGAATGCGGCCGAACATTTTGGCTTCGTTCCGGATCGGCCGGCGAGTGATCTCGATTTCAAGCGCGCCTATGCGAAAGCCGCGCTCGCAAGCGGATTGACCCGCGACCAGATCGTCGGCGTTTACGCCTTCGAGACGGGAGGCAACGGCACTTACGACTCGCAGGCGGGACTGGTGCCCTACAGGCCCGGCGCACGCGCGATTTCGCCCGCCGTTGGCTACAACCAGTTGCTCAGCACCAATACGGTCTCGCTCCTTGCCGAAGACGGCAACCGCTATCTCCAGGCGCTGCGCCAGCAAGCAAAGGGCTGATCCGGTCCTGCGAAGACAGCGATGGAGCGAAAGATTGAAGGTCTTAAACGCATGATCGCCTACAGCCGCACGGTCCCGAACCGTTGGAGCGAGCAAGATCGTCTGGCCAAGACCACGCCGGGAGGCTTTGGCATCCATGCCGCTGTACTTGATATCGACCTCGGTCCGATTGCTTCAGGTGCAGAAGCTCACGAATTCCGTCCACTTCGCGCGCGTCAAAGGCTATGCACCGCCGCTCACCGCCGCCGAGCTCGAACTGATGAACCTCACCGGCGACGGCAATGGCTTCGACATGGTGACGATGCCGCAGGCCTTGCGCACGCGCGTTCCCACTGCAAATTTTTTCCAGCGGGAAGGCTATGAACGCAACCTGGTCGCACGCCGCACAGGCGTGGTGGCCAACCTCATCGCCGATATCGAAACTAAGATGGCGCGCGGCGCGCAGTCGCAAGGCGCGCGCGATTTGGCGTCTGCGTTTTAATCGCGTACGACTGGAGCTATTAGCGCTGATCGCCGGCGATCTCTTCAACGAGGTCGACGACCCGTCGGCGCAACTTCGAGTCCTTGATGTTCGTAAAGGCCTTCGTCAACGCCAGGCCATCGGAGCTCGACAGAAAATCGGAGACGTAGTCGGCGACCGGAGCTTTTGACGATCCGTCGTCGGCCTGCTTGCCGACGGGCACCGTCAAAAAGAAGGACACCGGCACCTTGAGTATTTGGGAGATGTGCTGGAGCCGGCTCGCGCCGATCCGGTTCGTACCTTTTTCGTATTTCTGCACTTGCTGGAAAGGTCAGTCGCAGCTTTTCGCCGAGCTTTTCCTGGCTCATTTCCAGCATCAGCCTGCGCATGCGCACTCTGGAACCAACGTATTTGTCAGTCGGGTTCGGCGATTTCTTTGCCATCATCTGGATTTGGCCCGCAACGTGGGGTTGGAGATCTGGAGTTCGCATCGACAATCGGCGAAACAAGGACAAGTTGCGCCGCAATACAAAGTACATCGTAGAGCTGGGGATGTATGTCATTAAAGCGAATGGGCGGTTTTATTAGACTGTATCTAATAAATGCCCGGTGCGTTGCGCGAACAACCTGCTGCGCGCGTGGTCAGTGCTGGGTGGAACGGGATACCGACTTTACAAAGCAAAGCGGCGCCACTGTGGGCGCCGCTGGAAACGCGTTGGCAGCTAAGTCCTAGGCGGGCGCGCCGCCGGTGTTGAACCGCAACGCCGCAATGCGATCGAGTTCGGTTTGTTCGCGCGCGTTTTCTTCCGCCTTCTCGCGCGCCTGATCGCGCTCGTCCAGCATCTCGACCTTCTTGAGTTCCTCGAATGCCTCGCCCAGTGCTGGCCTTGGCGTCCTCGAGTTGAACACGCAGCTCGTCGGTCGAGTGCCTGAGATTTTCCCGACGTGCCGTCGCGGCCTTGGCATAGGTCGGATAGGCGAAATGCGCCGGATCGTGAATGCCGGCCCGATCCTGCTCGACCTTGATCTCGCGCTCGAGCTCTCCGGCGATCCGATCAAACTCGGCGATCATCGCCTCGATCTGGGCGACCTTCCGCCGCTTCTCGTCGACCTGAAATTTCTTGAGACGGATGAGGGTTTCACGTGACTTCATCGACTAAATACTCCCCGAAGCCCCCGAATACGCAGGCCCGACCTGGCGCCACTGCCCGGTGCGAACCCGCGCTCTGGACCATTCAGGCCGACTGTGCCGCAATAACGTTAGTTTTGTGTTTCTTCGCCCCGCAGGATCCGCTCCAGCCGCTCGTAGCCGTCCGCCATAGTCGTTGCTTCTTCCTTACTTTGGCGCCAGGAAGGCCTCGAGCGGCTTGTGCAGGGTGATGGCCTCGTCGACCTCGGCACTGGATCCAGCACGGTAGGCGCCGAGACGGATCAGTTCCTCCATATCGGAATAGGTTGCCATCACCTGACGTGCCCGGTTGATCGATGGCAGGTAGTGCGGGATCGGCTGCGCGCGGCATCGTCCGCGAGATCGACTTCAGGACGTTGATCGCCGGGTACCGCCCGCGCTCGGCGATTGCCCGTTCCATGACGATGTGACCATCCAGGATGCCTCTGACGGCGTCAGCGACAGGCTCGTTGTGGTCGTCACCATCCACCAGCACGCTGAAAATGCCCGTGATCGTACCTGCTCGGTGCCCGGCCCGGCCCGCTCGAGCAGGCGCGGCAATTCCACAAAAACAGTCGGCGTATAGCCCTTGGCAGTCGGCGGTTCGCCGGCGGAAAGCCCAATCTCGCGCTGCGCCATCGCGAAGCGGGTGACCGAGATCCATCAGCACCAGCACGTCCTTGCCGAGATCGCGGAAATACTCGGCAATGGCGAGCGTCAGGTAGGCTGCCTGACGGCGCATCAGCGCCGGTTCGTCGGAGGTGGAGACAACCACGACCGAGCGCGCAAGGCCGGCAGCGCCGAGGACCCCGAGAAGATGCCCATCCGCTGGCCGCGGCAGACGGTGATGAAGGTGTTGAGCGCACGCACGCCGAGATCGAGCGGGTCGCCAACCCGACGCCTGAGTGAGCCGGTGGCGGCGACGCTCGGTACGGATAGAGCGCGGGGCCAGGAGGCAACGGCCCCTGCCCGTCGATCGGCTCGGCGCGGGCGTTGACGACACGTCCCAGCCACCGCTCAGACGGGCGAATGGTCCCGGCGGCGGTGGTAACGACAGCCCGGCAGCCGCGGCGCACGCCATCGAGCGCGCGGCGAACGGCATGGCAAGCGCGTGACCTCCGGAAAAGCCGACCACCTCGCAGGGAATCTTTGCCGCTCCGGTCTCGATGGTCAGGCGCGCGCCGACCGACATGGCATGGATCGGTCCTGCAACTTCCACCATCAGCCCGCGCACCGAGACAACGCGGCCGTAGGTCTCGACTCCATCGATATCGACGATCTGTTCGGCCAGCGCCTTCATCGACCCGCTTTCAGTGTTGGCGAAGCGCCAGCCATAAACCTGCCCTTAGGCTTACTGGCTTAATCGTCTCATTAACTCGGTGTTTACCCGCGTCGTTAATCATTGGGTCATTCGTCCACGGGACACGGCTTGAGATCGCCCAGCCAGGACGGAAGGGGCGAGTCGCGAGAGTCGGTTAGATCAGACTCTTAAACTGGGACATGAGACTGGACGTGGCCAAAAACCACTCGTCAAGCAAGATCTTACGCCGATTCGGGTGCAGTCTGCCTACGGCACGCTTGCATCGGAGAATCAGGTTTTGTTAACCATGGCCAGATAGTGTCAGATCGGTTTGTCCCACCGCGTTTTTTCACACTCGCCGCCTTTGCGGCGCTGACCTGAAGCCCGGCTGCGGCGAGAAGGGGACTTAGATGCGCGTTTTACTCATTGAAGACGACAGCGCGACCGCACAATCCATCGAGCTGATGCTCAAGTCCGAGAGTTTCAACGTCTACACGACGGATCTCGGCGAAGAGGGCGTCGACCTCGGCAAACTCTACGACTACGACATCATCCTGCTCGACCTGAACCTACCGGACATGTCGGGTTTCGAGGTTCTGCGCTCGCTCCGAGTCTCGAAGGTCAAGACGCCGATCCTGATCCTGTCCGGCCTCGCCGGCATCGAGGACAAGGTCAAAGGCCTCGGCTTCGGCGCCGACGACTACATGACCAAGCCGTTCCACAAGGACGAACTGATCGCGCGCATCCACGCGATTGTCCGCCGCTCAAGGGCCACGCTCAGTCGGTCATCAATACCGGCGATCTCGTGGTCAATCTCGACACCAAGACTGTCGAAGTCGGTGGCCAACGCGTGCACCTGACCGGCAAGGAATATCAGATGCTGGAGCTGCTCTCCCTGCGCAAAGGCACGACGCTCACCAAGGAGATGTTCCTCAACCATCTCTACGGCGGCATGGACGAGCCGGAACTCAAGATCATCGACGTGTTCATCTGCAAGCTGCGCAAGAAGCTCGCAAACGCGTCGTCCGGCAAGAACTACATCGAAACGGTGTGGGGCCGTGGCTACGTTCTGCGCGAGCCAACCGAGGCGGACGAGCGCATTCCGGCCTAGCGCCAGATTTTCCCCCGCGTTGCGTCTGCGTGACGCGAGCCTTCGGTCTCTCTCCACTTTAACCCCGCCGCAAATGGCGGGGTTTTTATTGCCCCGGAACTACGGCTTGATACGAACGATTTTCCAGCCTCGCTTGCCGACTTCGGCGGCAGCCATAGGCGTCACCGCACCGGTCGTAGCAAGCACGGGAACAGCACCTGGACTCATCCGATGGATTTCCGAGGTCGCCGCAATGAAGGTGCGGTGCTGCACCTCCGTCCATGCGATGTCATCGACGGTAAAAGCGGCGACAACATTACCGTTACGCGCGACGTTGATCGGTTGCCCGCCAAACGTGACGAATGAAACAAGGCCGCCGCAGTTCGTCGCTGCGCGCGGCAAGCGATCTGCGCGCGTCGACGATGGTAGAATGCCACGTTGCGCGATCCCGCCCCTGCCGCGTGCTCGATGAATGCAGTGGTGTTCTCCGCATTCAGCCTTTTGAGCGCACGCGCCATGATCAGAAGGTCGGCCGGCGTGTAGTTCCGGTTTTCGACGAGCCGGCTCACGCTTTCGTCCGGAAATACCGAGAGAGAGTAGAGTAGCACGCGTCTCGGCGATGACCTGCGCTGCCGTTTTGCTGCGCAAGGTGTCCTTCGCATCGCTGAAAGTCGCAACCGATGACACCGCGATCCCGATACCGCCCGGGACAAATGACAACCCTGCTTTGATCGGCAATCCTCCGCCCGCCATTACGCCGGCCATTTCCTTCAACCTTTGCGCCAGCGGAGGAAAATCGGTGTAGGGGTCGACGTCGAGATCAACCGCAAGTTCGCGCTGCGTATCGCTGACACCGAGCAGACTATCGACAAACCTGTCCCGGTCTGCACGATTATTCGAAAGCCCGGCACCGACGCGATCGAACATATTGCCGATGCCGCTCAGCGAACGCTCGACAGTCTCTGCAGGATTGCTGATGAGGTCGGCTCCGAATTTGATCGGTCCCAAAGCGGCTCGTCCGAACGCCTTGCCGAACGCTTCCGACTGCGACATCTTCTCGAGCGCGGCAATGGCATTCAGTTCGTGGATACGCAGCTTGGTGAATTCGACACCATCGAATGCAAAATTTCCATAAGATGTATCGACATCGAAGATGCGCATCACGCCATCGCTGCGCACAAGCGGTTTGACCGTGTAGTTCGGTCCGATGGCCGCCTTGCCGAGATATTTTTCTACAGGCTCCGGCTTCGGTAGCTCGAGCGCAGACGCTACCGTGGAGAGGGTCAGGATGCCGATCAAGGCCGCAATGGGGACTGCAAAAGCAGGGCCGCCGCGCTTGTTCGATTGCCGCAACGGCGCCGCGGGCGCCTCTCGCCGAGGCGCGACAAAACTGCCCCTTTGCATGCTCAACTCCCCAACGCGACCCTGTCGGGGAAATCCTAGCATCTCGAAGGGGGCACTATCAAGAAATTGCTCGCGTCCACGGCCGACTACAGCTTCACTCGAGGCGGGCGCGCCGTCGCGGAACTTGCCCATCAAAGTCTCGGCGGCGTGAGCGAGCGCCTCCAGCGCGCGGCAGACCAAGAAAGCCGCAAGTGCCTTTGATGGTGTGGACGAGGCGGAAAATATTATCGAGGATCTGGGCGTTGTTGGGATCCTGCTCGAAACGCACAAGCTCGACGTCGACCACGTCGAGACTTTCGTTGGTCTCGGTGACAAATTCCCGCAGCAGGTCGTCCATAAGAAACGCCTTCGCCGACGAGCTTTGGCCCGTCCACCGCATTCCGTCGGAAGCGCAGCCAGTGTGTCGATGAAGCGTTTAATTTTGGTTGGGCGATACGCGGCATTGTGCTCGCCGTTAACCGCTCATTAACTGGCGGAAAGGGTCTGCCACGTACCTATTGCGCGGCGATCACGACAGTCTTCGCCGTCCACCGTCGACCGTCGGCTTTGATCCCGCAGGCCTTAGCCAGAAGGCCGGCATAGAACGGTTGGATGCGATGTGCGTCGATATTGTCCCCGCTCAGTTCGCCCGTCAGCAGAGAAGTCACCGCCGGCGGAATCTTGGCATTGACGCCGGTGGCCGGTGACCTTGAAGCCGACGCTGTCGCCAGTCCCTATCGGATCGACACGTTATCTTGCCGCCGCGCGGGATCGCCTGACCGGCGATGATGAGCATATTCAGCAGCAATTTGACCAGGTTCTTCGCCAATAGGGCGCGCGGCAAATTCCAGGCGATCTTCGTCTTGTCGTCCTCCAGGAAGCCACGCGCGATGGTTTCGGCATCGCCGAGGTCGATCTGGGCACCCGCCGAGCCGGCGGCCCCGAATGCAATGCGGCAAAACTGCAATTTGGCGGAGGCCGTGCGCGGCGCTCTTCTTGATGAGATCGAGCGCGAATTCCTTGGTCGCCTCGTCCTTCTCTTCCTCCAGCACCTCGATCCCATTGCACGATGGCGCCGACCGGACTGATGAGGTCATGGCACACACGTGAGCACAGGAGGGCCGCGAGATCGAGCGCTTCGATGACGATTCCGGACATAGACTAGTCTCCGCTGGGCATGCAGGCTGGCCGCAATCGGCAGAATCGATAATCGCGCCGACGTGGCGAGGTTGATACACCGCACCTACAGCACAGCCAAGGCAACAAAAGGACGTGGGACTTTGGCGTCGGCTTCCGAAATTCCGCCCGCCAGGGCTGCCGAGATCTTGGACGATCTGACCGCGATCGTGGCGCGCGCTTGCGCAAAGATCAGCACGCTTTCACCGGGAGAGCTGCTGCCGCGGATGAAGGCCGATCGCTCGCCCGTCACAGTCGCCGATGAAGCTTCCGAGATGCGTAATCGCCCAGGGCGTTGCCCGGCTTTTGCCTGACGTTCCGGTCGTCTCCGAGGAATCCGCAGACGAGCACCGCAATCTTCTCGATGGAAGTTTCCTGATCGTGGATCCCCTCGACGGTACGCGTGAGTTCCTTGCCGGCCGCGATGAATTTACCGTCAATCTCAGCCATCATCACGCGCGGAGTCCCGATTGCAGGCATCATCGCTGCACCGGGCCGCGGTCAGCTCTGGCGTGGCATTGTTGGCGAGAAGGCCGAGCGTCTTCGGCTGTTGAAGGACGGCGCCGATCAGGCTGCAATCCATCCGCACCCGGGCTTGGCCGCGGGAACGAGCCGTAGCCGCCGTAAGTCGCTCACATTTTGACGCGGCGACCGACGCCTTTCTTGCCTCGCTTGGGCCAATCGAGCGAAGCGCCAGCGGCTCGGCAATCAAGTTTTGTCAGATCGCGGAGGGCGCAGCGGATGTCTATCCACGACTCGCAACGACCTGCGAATGGGATGTGGCCGCCGGTCAGGCGCTCGTCGTCGCCGCCGGCGGTGTCGTGAGAACCCCGCAGGGCCTGGCCCTAGCGTACGGCCGCGCTGCCGAACACTTTCGGGTGCCGGCTTTCATTGCCTGGGGAGATGCCAGCCGATCTGCAGCGGCGGACGGGTAAGCTGGCGTTTGGCTACTGTCCCAGGTTGCGAGCAACCTCGGGCCATTTGCGCTCTGCGGTATCGATAATACGTCCGGGATCCGCGAGGAAAGAGGCGCGCGTCTGCTCACTGTAGAAGAGATAGAGCCGCTGCCCGACCACAACCCAGATAGGGATGGCCCGGCACCGACCGGCCACGTCCTATGGCGACCGGGTCATAACCGCCGAAACGCGGTGAATAGACTTCGGGGTGTTTTGCGAAGGCCCCGCGATTACCCTCATTGCTGAAACGCCAGACCGCCCCATCCAGATTCAACTCGAGCTCCGGCCTCCCGAACAACGCTTTACCTTCGGTGAAATAGGCCACCGGATCGAAGCCACTGATGGAGAGACCGCTCGTAACGTTGACGGCCAACTGGTAGTCGGTGGCCGCCCGGGAACCCCAGGGTGCAAAAATACCCATTCCTAGGGCCACGGTGACCAAGCAGCCGAAGCCAAACCTGGGCGGCTTCCGTTCCTGCCGTGCTGCAGTCATAGTTCTTGGCGACGATAGATGATTCGGGGACGAGCCTATTGTCGCGCACTTTAGCGCGGTCGGCGTGAGCATCCGGTTAAACCGGGCTTTTGACCTCACTATCCTATGGAGCAGACGAATGCGCGCGACTTTGCGCCTTGCCGCCCTGACACTCTCCCTTGTGCTCTCCGGCGGGCAATTTGCGGCGGCACAGAACCCGCCACCACCCTCGCAAAGCGGCTCGTTTACGCCGGGTGAACTGGTCCGGGAGGGTCATCGGTTCTTTGGAACGGTGTCGCGCGGCCTCGCGCAGATCGTCGAAGCCGCTGTCAGCCGCTGGGGCCAGCCGAATGGTTATGTGCTTGGGCAGGAAGGCAGCGGTGCCTTTGTCGTGGGGCTGCGATACGGCGACGGCAAGCTGTACACGAAGAATGCCGGCGACCGCCGCGTATTCTGGGAAGGCCCATCTGTCGGTTTCGATACGGGCGGCGAAGGCGCCCGCACGATGATGCTGATCTACAACCTGCCGGCCACCGGACGCGATCTATCAGCGTTTTGCCGGCATTGATGGCTCCGCCTATTTCATCGGCGGGTTTGGCATGACCGCGCTTGCCTCCGGCAATATCATCGTGGTGCCGATCCGTTCGGGCGTCGGGTTACGGCTTGGGGCCAATATCGGCTACCTCAAGTTTACGCCGCGGGCGACCTGGAATCCGTTCTGACCGCCACTCAATTTTCGACTTGATCGCCGCACTTTTTGTAGCGCGACGCCGCGCCGGGTTTAGGATAGCCTCCGCCGCCGTTGGGGTTGGCTGGCGCAGATTGCTGATTTTCACCGCGCGCAGTGAGTTGGAGGCGTACGTTTCATGATTGAGCCGATCATGTATTTCGGCGATCGGATTTCTTGTCGCGGCTCTGATCGGACTCGTTGTCGTTCCTCTTGTTCATGACGCGCGCCGTACGTCTGACGATGCGCCGCCTCGAAGCCGCCGCTCCACTGTCGATGGCCGAGATTCAGGCGGACAAGGATCAGCTGCGCGCCGAATTTGCCATGTCGACACGTCGACTGGAAATGAGCGTCGAGCAACTCAAGACCAGAAGCACAAGTCAGCTCGCCGAGCTCGGCAAGAAAGGCGATGCCATCAATCGCCTGAAGAGTCGAACTCGGAGAAAAGACTGCGACCATTTTTGCTCTCGAAGGCGCGCGACAAGAATCTGCGCGACCAGCTGCGCGCGACCGAAGAAGAATTTGTGGTCAAAACGAGCGCGATGCACGAAGCGCAGCGCGCTCTGTCCGACAAGGAAGCCGAACTTGCCAAGCTGATGGGAGAGCTGAACGAGCGATCGACGCTCGCCGATTCTCAGAAGATCGAGATCATTGCGCTCAAGACGCAGGTGGACGCGTCTGAAAGAGCGGCTGGATGGTGCCAGCTTCGAGTTGAAGACGGTGGAAGATCGCCGCGATGCCGAGCGCGTCTGAGCTGAAGGACGCGACGCAGGAATTGGGCGAAGAGCGCGGCGAGAGTTGAGAACCTCGGCCGCCGCGTCGCCGAACTCGAGCAGCATTTGTTGGCGCAGACCAAGGAGGCCGAAATCCTGGGACAGCGCGCGCAGGATCTCGAAAGCCGCCTCGGCCGAACAGTCGCGCCTGCTCAATCAGAGCGAATTCGAGCTCAAGCACCTCCGCGCAGGAATTGGATCCGCACGCAAGGTTGAAAGCGACCTGCGCACCGCGATCATCGAGGTGGAGGGTCGCTCGAGCTCGGCAACGCAAAATCTCAGAACCGAGAACGCCCAGCTGCAGGCGACGCTCGCCCACGCCAGAGACGAGCGTGACCGCTTCGCCCGCGACCTCGGCTCGATGAAGCGCGAAACGGAGGAGACCTGGGCGTCGGAGCGGGTTGAGAATGCGCTTCTGCGCGAACGTATCAACGACGTCGCGGCGGAGGTCGCGAGGCTCGCGTCCGCGCTCGAGGGACCGAATTCGCCGATCGATGCCGCTCTGGCTGCCGAAACGTCACGCGGATTGAGCGCCCGCGGCGCCGACGGTCGGCACGGCCAACGTCCAGCTCACGGAGCCGTCTGACAGCAGCAATCTGGCGGATCGCATCCGGGCATTGCAGACACACGCCTCCCGTCTGTCGCAGAGCGACGATCCAAAAACACGCAACTAGCGGGATCGCGATCGCCTTCGCTTGACACGTCTCGGCTGGCATTCTTTATATCGCCGTCCGCAACGGCCGGGCGCTTAGCTCAGCGGGAGAGCGTTCCCTTCACACGGGAGAGGTCGTAGGTTCAATCCCTCCAGCGCCCACCAGAAAGCCTATGATTATTCGGCTTTTGAAGATGGTGGCCTTGGCACCCTCGGCAGTTTCAAGCGGAACGTTACGCTAACCCGACAATTCAAAACGCGGACTATCGGTGGACTCTGTTCGCTACACCGTTCGCGCACTCGAACATAGGTCGCTTTCGGCACGCCGAGCTAATAAACATTTCCCCCGGACAATATTTCGACGAAACCACCAGCTAACCTGCACGGCGCGCGAGGAATATTCTTGGCAGCAACGGTTGGCGTTGGCCGGGGTTCGCTGCACGTCGACGCCACGACGCAAGCAAAAATCGTTCGCGCTGAGGTTGGCGCTGACGGTTGCCGATGCTTCGGGTCGAGAGGCGGTGCGGCATGACCCGAGACCGCGCCAGTCAGCTCGTTGCGGCGGCCGCCTTACACATTGTCGCGCGCTACGTCCCGAAATATTCGCCGACAGCATTGTGCCACTGCACACCGAGCTGGCTGCCTGCCTGCGCGACGAATTCGCCGGACGTCGCGCGACAACACGCTTAACGAGATTCGTCTGAGTGACGAGTGAGCCGGCCGGCCTCTTGCCGGCAACTGCACCCGCACCCGCAAAGGACAATGCAAAATGAAACGCGATGAAGTGTTTCCCGAGCGAAATACCTGAAAGCCGCCCGACCTCAACGGCAAAGCCGCTTTGCGTCACGATCGAACAAGCGCGCGCCGCTGGAAGTTCTGAAAACCCGGAAGGCAAGCAGCAGGCGAAAACCGCGTTCGCATTTTGTAAAGCGGCACAAGAAATGCTTCCGCTTAATCGTGGTGAACTGGGACTCAGTGGCGGACATCTGGCGGCGACGATACGTGAGGAGTGGCCCGGTAAGAAGATCGAGCTGTTACCCTGGCCACGACGGAAATGGCGGGCAAGCCGGCGGCCTGTATTCGCGTGCGGGCGCCGGAGCAGCGCGAACTTCCCACGTCAAACCCGAAAAAGGCTACCAAAAGCCAGCGGCAGTCGTCAGCAGACGCGAAATGGATGACGAAATCCCCTTTGAGTGAAGGGGCGAGAGCCGAGGAGCCCGAGCCGTGATCCGCGCCGCCGTGACGTTCGCTCACAAAGGCTTGGCGGTGTTTCGCCTTGCCGGCCGCAAGACAAGCGGCCGGCAACGGCAAATGGCCCGAAGGACGCCAGTAAAGACCTAGATGTCATCCGCAACTGGTGGCACGCCCAGCCGCAAGCCAATCGTTGCCATTGCTACCGGGGCGGTATCGAACGTCTTCGTGATGGACGTTGACGGCCTTGACGCCGAAGTCGGAGCTGCGCCGGCTCGAAGCAAAACACGGCAACCTACCGGCCACCGTCGAAGTCATTATCGCGCGCGGTCGGCACGTATATTTCCAGACGCCGGAAACGCCGGTGCGTAATTCCGCCGGCAAGGTTGCGCCCGGCATCGACGCTGCGTGGGGACGGCGGCTACGTGCTGGCACCACCATCAATTCACCCAAGCGGGAAGCGTTACGAGTGGTCCCGTCGACTGCGCCAGCACGTTTCGCCGCCGCGCCCGACTGGCTGCTGGCGAAGATCACCGGTGCCGACGGCAACGGATGCTGCACCGATGCCACCGTCAGAGTGGCGTGTCGCTGATAGCGAAGCGGTGTCGCCGAAGGCAGCCGCGACAACACGGTCGCCAAGGTCAGCGGCTACTTATTGCGCCGCTTCGTTGATCCACTCGTCGTGCTGAGCTCTGCTGCAAATCTGGAATGTTGCGCGCTGCACGCCGCCGCCGGCAGCGGAGGACATAGCGCGGATCGTCAATTCGATCGCTGGCAAGGAGCTGCGTCGAAGGCAGGACAATGGCTGAGAGTGACAACATCGTCCGGCTCGCCGAGTTGCAAGACCCTCACGCCGTGGCTCCGCACAGTGCGTTCTCGGCGAGATCGGCAAAGCCGCTTGCGGTATTGGCCAACGCACTGGCGCAATGCGCGCGGTAATGCCAGGTGTTTTCGCCTACAACGAGATGCTGCGTGTGCCGCCGTTGATGCAGCCGCTCGAAGACAGGCCGGAGCCATGCCGCGCCCGGTGACGGATGCAGATGTTGGCGTCGTGCAGGAGCGCCTGCAGCACCTTTGGCCTGAAACGGCTGAGCAAGGACATTGTGCATCAAGCCGTTGACGTGCGGCAGCTACGAGCGGCGCTTTCATCCGGTAAAGGATTATTTAGGCGGCTTGCAGTGGGATTTTGCGGTAACAGCGGCTGAGCAATACGTAACTGAACGAAGTAC
>ERZ1370068.2012-contig-11978_pt1 | contig 33522 bp, 37 predicted proteins | sample MGYA00561227_ERZ1370068 | MGnify/ENA primary metagenome ERZ1370068 (study PRJEB38410, sample SAMEA6850437) | metagenome | study: Metagenomic assessment of the ecological functions of the soil: analysis of the soil microbiota associated with the...
AAGTTACGTATTGCTCCTGCACGTTTCTTGCTGCGCGCCGACGAGCCTGCCGCCACGTCCTTCGCGCGGACACCCGTCGTTCGCGTGGAATCCGGTGCCCGGCGCCGATTCGCTACCAGTTCCAGCTGGCGACGAGCTCGACCTTTCGCGAGAGCGGGCATCGTCTACTCGACCGGGCGCGCTGACCAGTCCGGCTGCCGCCCCCACCGTGATGCTGCCGTGGATCACGGGCAACCCGCACGCGCTGTTCGCGCGGGTACGCGGGATCACCGCGTCCGGCGACGTACGCCCTGGAGCAAGGCGTTCGGCTTCGACATGACGCCGGGCCCGCGCGCCTAAGCCGCTTGGCCAGCGAGCCGGGCCTGCTGCGCTGGGCGCCGGTCGAAGGCGCCGACGGCTACCAGGTCTGGTTCGTCGACATCAACAACCCGACGCCGAAGATGGAGACGGTCTTCACCAACGTCCTCGACGAGCGCGAGTTCTACACCTTCCATCGCACTCCGGATTGGACGAGCGACCGTGCGCTGGCGGATCCGCGCGCTCCGCACCGACCGCACCGACGACAACAAGCAGACCCGACAGAACGGACTGCCGGCCGTCGGCTACGGTCCCTGGAGCCCGGTGTACAGCTCGACGAACCCGCCGTATCAGGGCGGCCCGATCACGCTCGAGACACCGATCTCCGACATCGTCTCGACCGGCGGCGAGTGCCTCTTCGCAAGCCCACCGCCTTATGCCCGCGTTCACCTTCACCGGCGACCAGGCGAGCGACGGCACGAGCAGCGGAGCTTTTCCGCGTGTACGTGTTCACCGACCGCCAATGCCTGAATCGCGTGCTCTCGCAAGCGCCGTGTTCGGCGGCCCCGCGTACGCGCCGCGTCCGTTCGGGCCCTCGCGCTGCCGCCAGCCCGTCCTCAGCGCCCTCCCGACGGCGCGCGCCACGTACCTGCAGCGACGGATCCGAGCCCGACAGCTTCACCTTCGACGGCCTCAAGGTTCAGTCCGACCGAGCTGACGGCGCCCGCGACGCCCGACGACCGCCGTTCCGGCCGACTCCGGACTCCGACCCCGGCACGACTTCACTCCGCAGCCGGCCCTCAGCAGATTCAGATCGGCAGCGGCATCCTCGGCGCGCCGGTCGACCTCTGGGACACGGACTGGCCGGGCAGCGGTTACTACTGGACGGTCATCCCCGTCGAAGCCGGTCTCACCGGGAGCGCTGAAGACAAGCACGGCTGGCTGTCGCCGCGATCGGCGGCATGAGCGTCACCGTCGACCAGCGCGGTCGGCTTCTCGAGCGGCGACGACCGTCTCAGCTCGGCAACGCCTCTGAACCAGGAAACCGTCACCGTCGTCAGCGGTCAGCGGCAATACGCTCACGCTCGCGGCAACACTCGAAGTCGGCGCACGGCGCCGGCGAGCCGGATCGCCCGCACCGGTGGCAATCTCCGGTACCAGGATCTCGAGCTGGCGCAGGACGTGCTGCGCTCGTCCGGCCGCGTAAAGCGCTTCGGCAAGAAACAGCGAGCCGGCCCTCACGGCTGCCGAGGCGAGCTCTTCGCCTCGGGCCTCTCGACGAAGGGACTCGCTCACCGTCGGGGACGAGCGGCCAGGCCTTCTGCAGGCTCCGCCGCTCGTTGCCTGGACACCGGCGCTCGGCGCCACCGTGTACGAAGTGCAGTGGAGCAAGAAGGGCTATCCATTCAAGCCCGAACCGAACCCGCAGAACCAGAACGCGCTCGGCACGCTCGTGCTCGGACGCTCAGCGGTCCTGCCGCTCAAGCCGGGCACCTGGTACTACCGTGTGCGTGGGTTCAACTACGGATTGCCGACCGGCGCACAGCAGATGTCCTGGTCGGATCCCGCCAGGATCGTCGTCGCGAAACCGAAGTTCCGCGTCGATAGCCCGGCAAGTAGCCGGCTACTGAATCGCTCCGTAGCAGCCGCCGCGCAGCCGTTCGACCGGGACTTCGGCAAGAGCTTGCGCTGCTTCTTCACCGCTGATGAACCGAGCCAGAACGCCGTCTTGACGCCGAGGACGTATCTGGTTGCGCGCGCGGTCGGCGAACGTGTTCTGCGCCGACCTTGCGGGCGACCGTCGTCGAACCGACGACGAACCTCGCGTCCTTGAACTTCGTCAGAGCGGTAGATGGCGCCGGCCGACGACCTTGCGCGGCCCGTGCGGTCCAGGTCGTGTCGTGGAAGGCGACCCAGCCCCCGTCGACGACCTTGGGCACCCACTTTTCGAAGTCCTCCGAGCACGAGGTCGTACTCGTGCGAGCCGTCGACGAAGAGCAGCTCGATCGGCTCGTGGAAGTCGTCCGCTGCGGGCTGCGAGAACGAGGCGATCGGCGTTGACGAGCTCCGTGATCCCCGCGCGGTCGACGTTCGCCTTGAAGTCCCCGAAGCGGATGGTCGGCGTGCGGGTCGATGGCATAGATCGGTACAGACGCCCCGGCCAGCGAGCCGCGACCGAGGCAGATCGTCGACTTGCCCTTCCAGGAGCCGATCTCGACGATCACACCCTTACCCGTACACCGCGCGCGCGAGCTCGTAGAGCGCCTCGCCTTCCTCGTCCGTCAACCAGCCGGGAACGTCCGCGATCAGCGGCTTGACCTGCACGGTGAAGTCGCTCATCGTCGGCTGCGGAGCGTACGGCTTCTTCGTAGACGCGGTCGCGCTCGAACCGGTCGAGCTCCTCCGGAGAGCAGATCGGACGGCGGCGGTGGGTCGCCAGGAGGGAACGGCGCCGGGCTCGCCGTCGATCTCGACGCCCGATCGAGCCGGTCGGACGGCTCGTGCTCGAGCTCGACGGGCGCGGCCGAGTCGCGAACGCAACCAGCCGGCGAGCAGCTGCGCCTGCGCGGCGGTGCCGGTCACGCGGATGCGCTTCACGTTCGCGATGCCGGGCCAGAGCGACGCGAGCTGCGTGCCGCCAGCGGCTCGTCCGCGCCCACGCGATGTCGGAGACGGCGACGCGGTCGAAGATCGTCGGCGAGCAGGCGTACGGAGGCCACGGCAGGTCGGGCCACTCGGTGCTGTCGACGATCAGCCGGTCGACGACGTCCACGAGGCTCCTCGAACTGAGACTCGCCGAACGGCGGCACGCCGCGCCAGCGCAGGAACACCGGGCAGGTCGGGCAGGCAGCAGCGGCTGCACGACGCTCGCGGGCGCCGAGCGCGCGCTCGCCGTTGAGACGCATTCGAATCGTCTCGGCGCAGATCTGCGCGGCCCTCGCCCGCCGGGAAGACGTCGACGTCGACCTGCGCCTCGAGCCCGTCTCGCTGCGTCAGGCTCGGGGACGAGGACGATCGTCCGCGACGGATGCCGCTCGGCCAGACCCGGCGAGGACGTCCTCCGCCGCCTCGACCCACTCCGTCGGGCACCCACGCCGTGTGCGTCATCACGCTCGTCCGCTGGATGGGCACGTCGTTCGAGCCCGGCGCGAGCGCGCAGCGCGGCGACCTCGCGCTCGATCTCGCGGATCGACGTCTAGCGCCGCGCGCCACGCCCGCCCGTCGCGTTCCATCAGATCCGTCCGCCGCCGGCGGCCCCAGGTTCCGGCCGGATAGTTCGGGAACGCCGGGCCGGTCGCGCGCCCAGGCGCGCGACGATCGCGTCGACGAGCGCCCACTGCTCCTCGACCTCGTCCGACGCGCGTGAACAGCGTCGCGTCGCCGAGCATCGCGTCGAGGATCAGCCGCTCGTACGCCTCCGGCAGCCCGGTGCGGAACGCGCCGCCGTAGAGGAAGTCCATGTGCACGGTGCGGATCGTCATGCCCTGGCCCGGCACCTTCGCGCCGATCGCGAGCGACACGCCCTCGTCCGGCTGCACGTGGACGAGCAGCACGTTCGGCCGCAGGCCCTCGGCCGGCGATCTCCTCGAACGGCGGGTGCGGCGCGCGCTTGAACTGGATCGCGATCGTCGTCTCGCGCCGCGCGCAGCCGCTTGCCCGTGCGCGACGTAGAACGGCGTGTCGGCCCAGCGCCAGTTGTCGACGTAGAGCTTCGCCGCGACGTACGTCTCCGTCATCGAGCTCGGGTGCGACGCCCGCCTCCTCGCGGTAGCCGGGCACCTCCTCGCCCTCGATGAAGCCGCGCCCGTACTGGCCGCGCACGACCGACTTCGGCCCGGGCGTGTGCATCGCGCGCAGCACCTTCACCTTCTCGTTGCGCACCGAGTCGGCGGTGAAGTCGATCGGCGGCTCCATCGCCGTGAGCGCGAGCAGCTGCAGCAGGTGGTTCTGGAAGATGTCGCGGATCGCGCCCGCCTGCTCGTAGTAGCCGGCGCGGCCCTCGATCCCGATCGACTCGGCGACGGTGATCTGGACGTGGTCGACGAACTGGCGGTTCCAGATCGGCTCGAAGATGCCGTTCGCGAACCGCAGCGCCAGCATGTTCTGGACCGTCTCCTTGCCGAGGTAGTGGTCGATGCGGAAGATCTCGTTCTCGGCGAAGTACTGCTCAGAGCATCGCGTTCAGCTCGCGCGCGGACGCGAGGTCGTGGCCGAACGGCTTCTCGACGATCAGCCGCGCCCAGCCCTCGGCGCTGCGCCGCTTGCCGACTGCGCTCGACGATCGTCTCGGAAGGCGCTGGGCGGCGTCGGCGAGGTAGTAGACGCGGTTGCCGCCGCGTCCCGCGCTCCTCGTCGAGCTCGTCGAGCGCCTCGGCGACGCTGTCCTCGCCATCGTCGTCGGCGAAGTCCGTCGCGACGTAGCGCATGCCCTCCGCGAGCGTCGTCCCAGACGTCGTCGCGGAACTCGTCGCGCGCGTGCTCCTGCACCGCCTCCTTCATCCGGTCGCGGAACTCGTCGTCGTCTCCTCGGTGCGCGCGACGCCGACGACCGCGAACTGCTCGGGCAGCAGCCGGCGCAGCGCGAGCGAGTAGAGCGCCGGGAAGAGCTTGCGCTGCGTCAGGTCGCCCGACGCGCCGAAGATGACGAGATGCGCACGGGTCGGGCGCGCGCCGGAGCTGCAGGCCCTCGAGCAGCGGGTTCTCCTGCGCGATCGCCACGCTCAGCGCGGGTCCGGACCGGCCTTCGCGCGCCTCGACAGCCCTGACCGCGTGGCCGCCGAACTGGTTCCGCAGCGCCGCGCGCGACCTTCGCCGAGAACTTGATCTCGTCGCCGCGACGCGAAGCGCGCGAAGAGCGACGCCGCGATCACCGGCACCGGCACGCTCTCGTTGATCGCCTCGTTGATCGTCCAGCGGCCCTCGCCCGAGTCCTCGACGTACGGCGCGATGTCGTCGAGCTTCGAGCCGTGCTGCTCGAACGCCGCGTGCAGCAGCTCGAGCAGCCAGCGAGCGCACGACCGAGCCGTAGCGCCAGATGCCGGCGATCTCGTGCAGGTCGAGATCGAACTCGGAGTGCTCCATGATCTCGAAGCCCTCGGCGTACGCCTGCATCAGCCCGTACTCGATCCCGTTGTGGACCATCTTCGTGAAGTGGCCCGCGCCGGACGGCGCCGACGTGCGCGTAGCCGTCCTCGGGCGCGAGCGTCTCGAAGATCGGCTCGAGGCGCTTCACCGGCGTCGTCGTCGCCGCCGACCATCAGGCAGAAGCCGACCTCGAGGCCCCAGATGCCGCCCGAGACGCCGGCGTCGACGAAGTGGATGCCGCTGCTGCCGCGCGCTTCGCGTAGCGCCGCTGCGAGTCGCGGAAGTTCGAGTTGCCGCCGTCGACGATCGTGTCGCCCGTCGTCGAGCGAGCCCGAGCAGCTGTCTGGAAGGCGTCCTCGGTGATCTTGCCGGCCGGGATCATCATCCAGAACGCGCGCGGCGCCTCGAGCTGCTTCGCGAGCTCTTCGAGCGTGTCGGCGGTGCGCGACTCGACGTTGCGGTCGTACGTCTTGCACGTGTCGTGACCGCGCTCTGCTGCAGGCGCTTCGTCATGCCCGTGCCCATCGCGGCCGAGGCCGATCATCCCGAGCTGCATCAGATGTCCTCCAGTCTGACTCGCACGATCGCGTCCGGCCGCGCTCCTCGAGCGACGCGGAAGTCGCCCGCCGCCTGCGCGCGGATCAGGCGCGCCGAAGCCGAAAGTCCTGGCCGGGGATCGCGACTTCGTCGCCCGTGTCGTCGACGACCTGGACGAAGAGCCCGGTCGTGCGGCCGCCCTTGTGCAGCTGGCCGGTCGAGTGCAGGTAGCGCGGCCCGAGCCCGTGCGTCACGACGCAACCCGGTCTCGTGCGCGCGGGCGAGCAGCGGCTCGCAGCTCGCGCTCGCGCGCCGGATCGATGAACGCCTGAATGGCAGACGTAGTTCGGCTGGCCGCGCCTGGCGCGAGCAGCTCGTCGAGCGAGCCCCCGGGCTCGAGCGATCGGGCTCGCCGCCTGAGGCGAGCACCTCCTTCGTCTTGTCCTTCGCCGCCTGCACGTCCGGCTGGTCGAACGGGTTGATCTCGAGGATCGAGCCGGCGACCGCCGACCGCGAACTCCCAGCGGAAGAACTCGCCGCCGATCTCGTACGGGTCAGGAAGCTCGCACCTCGGCCGCCTGGCGGTCACGGCCTGTCGGGCGACTCGCTCGGGCGCCGGCACGAGGCCCTTGCCCTGCTTGCCCGTCGACTCGGCGATCAGCTGCTCGGCCCAGAGCCCGAAGCCGCCCTCGGTCTCGGCGATGCAGACCTTGTCGCGCCCCTCGCTGCCAGCCCTCGCCGAGCTGCAGGCCGAGCTCGAGCCCGGGCTGGCCTCGCTCGCGGCAGGCCTCGGCCATCTCGGCCGCGCGGTCGCGAGCAGCTGCTCCACGATCGATGCCCATCAGCGCCGCCGGCACGATCCCGAACGGCGACAGCGCCGAGTAGCGACCGCCGATCGTCGGCTCGCCGGCGAAGACGCGCATGCCGCGCTCGTCGCGCGACCTGCTCGAGCTCCGAGCCCGGGATCGGTGATCGCGACGAACTGCTCTCCGTTCCCGCCGGTCTGCTCCCAGAAGTACGTCGAAGTGCGACCGCGTCTCGAGCGTGGTGCCCGATTTCGACGCGAGACGACGAACATCGTCTTGCTCGAGGATCGAGGGACTCCGCCGCGTGCCGGATCATCGCCGGATGCGTGGTGTCGAGCACGTGAAGCGCTCTGACGCCGAAGGTGCGCTTCAGCACCTCGGGCGCGAGCGACGAGCCGCCCATGCCGAGCAGGACGAACGTCGTCGAACTCCTCGTCGCGCGTCTCGCGCGAACTCGAGTCAGCTCGCCGACGCGCTCCTGCATCCGCTTCGGCTCGTCGAGCCAGCCGAGCCACTTGTCCTCGTCCGCGTTCGGTCCAGACGGTCGCGTCGCGCGCCCAGATCCGCTCGACAAGCTCCTGCTGCGACGCGACCGTCACGCCGGGTCGAGCTCGCCGCGCTTGGCGCGGATCCCGTCGCAGCAGCTCGTCGAAGGAGTCGGCGAACTTCTGCACGCCCTCGCGCTCGAGCGTGTCGGACGACGTCGTCGTAGTCGATGCCCGACGGCTCGCGAGGTCGTCGAACAGCTTGCGCGCCTCGTCGACGCCCTGCGTCGAGCGTCAGCCGCGACCTTGCCGTGATCCTGAAACGCGCGCGATCGGTCTCCTCCGGCATCGTGTTCACCGTCTCCGGGCCGATCAGCTCCTCGACGTACATGACGTCGCGGTAGTCGGGGTTCTTCGTCGACGTCGACGCCCACAGGCAGCGCTGCTTCGTCGCGCCCTTCGCCTGCGAGCGCCTCCCAGCGCGGCGCCGGAGAAGACCTCGAGGTAGTTCTGGTACGCGAGCTTCGCGTTCGCGATCGCGAGCTTGCCCTTGCAGCTTCGTCGCGTCGCCGCCGAGCTCGTCGAGCCGCTTGTCCGCCTCGGTGTCGACGCGCGAGACGAAGAAGCTCGCGACCGAGTGCACCGTGCGTCGGATCGCCGCCAGCCTCGACGAGCCGCTCGAGGCCGCGGATGTACGCCTCCATGACCTCCGTGTGGCGCTCGAGCGAGAAGATCAGCGTCACGTTGATCGTCTGCGCCCGCGGCGATCATCTCCTCGATCGCGCCGAGGCCCGGCTCGGTCGCCGGGATCTTCACGTAGAGGTTCGGCTTGTCGATCCAGTCGTGCAGCCGCGTGCGCCTCGCGCGATCGTGCCGTCGCGGTCGTAGGCGAGCGTCGGGTCGACCTCCCACGAGACGTAGCCGTCGAGGCCGCTCGCCTCGTCCCAGACCGGGCGCAGCAGGTCGCAGGCGTCGCGCGATGTCGTGCGACGAGAGCTGCAGGAAGATCTCCTTCGGGTCCGTCTCGCCCGACTCGAGCAGCTCCCTCAGCTGCTCGTCGTAGGCAGTCGCCCTCGCGAGATCGCCTTCTGGAAGATCGTCGGGTTCGACGTGACGCCGACGACGGCGTCCTCGTCCATCATCCGCGCGAGCTCGCCCGCTCTGCAGCATCTGCCGCGAGAGGTAGTCGATCCAGACGCTCTGGCCGAGCGCGGACAGCTTGTGCAGGTTCGATTCAGGCATCGAGAGTCGTTCCTTTCCATGTCTTCGATCATCTTCAGTCGTTTCACGTAGCGCTCGCCGCCGTCGAATCGCGCTGCCGAGGAAGGTCGTGACGAGGTCGCGCGCCAGCTGACGGCCCGACGACCTCCGAGCCGAGGCAGAGGACGTTCATGTCGTCATGCTCGACGCCCTGGTGGGCGGAGTAGACGTCGTGGCAGATCGCGGCGCGGATCCCGGCGCAGCTTGCAGGCGGCGATCGAGGCGCCCGACGCCGGAGCCGCAGACGAAGCACGCCGCGCTCGGCGTCGCCGCGCGAGAATCGGCCTCGCCGATCTCGCGGGCCTTGTCCGGATAGTCGATCCGGACGGCGTCGGTGTCGGTGCCGAGGTCGACCACGTCGTGCCCGGCGAGAGCGCCTCGAGCACGGCGTCGCGCAGCTGGACGCCTCGGTGGTCGAATGCGATCGCCACCTTCACGGATGACCGTACCTCACCGGCACAAGACGACGCCTGGCTTCTAGAATGGCCGGCGATGGATGCGAACGAACTCCGCGAGCTCGGCCAGCAGTTCCGCGTCGATTCGATCCGCCCGGCGCGCAGTCGGCGAAGTCGGGCCATCCCACCTCGGGCATGTCCGCCGCCGACCTGATGGCGGTGCTGGTCGCGAACCACCTACCGCTACGACTTCGACAACCCGAAGCACGCCGACGAACGACCGTCTGGTCTTCTCGAAGGGCCACGCGTCGACGCTCTACTACGCGATCCTCCGCGCCGTCGGGGCGATCACCGACGAGGAGCTGCTGCACGTACCGCAAGTTCGGCAGCATGCTCGAGGGCACCCGACGCCGCTGATCCCGTGGGTCGACGTCGCGACCGGCTCGCTCGGCCAGGGCCTGCCGATCGGCGTCGGCATGGCGCTCGCCGCGCAAGTACCTCGACCGGCTGCCTTCGCGCGTCTGGGTGCTCTGCGGCGACAGCGAGATGGCCGAGGGCTCGATGTGGGAGGCGTTCGAGCACGCGTCGCACTACGAGCTCGACAACCTGACCGCGATCATCGACGTGAACCGGCTCGGGCCAGCGCGGCGAGACGATGATCGGCTGGGACACGGGCGTGCTACGTCGAGCGCGCGCGTGCCTTCGGCTGGAACGCGATCGAGATCGACGGCCACGACGTCGAGGAGATCGACCGCGCGCTACAAGGAGGCGGCCGAGACGACCGGCCAGCCCGACGGTGATCGTCGCGCGCACGATCAAGGGCAAGGGCGTCAAGGCGGTCGAGGACAAGGACGGCTGGCACGGCAAGCCGCTCGACGATCCCGATGCGGCGATCGCGGAGCTCGGCGGGCTCCGCAACATCCACGTCGACGTCGCGAAGCCGGAGCCCGGCGAGCCGCACCGCGTTCCCGGACGGGCCGCTCGAGCTGCCGCGCTACGAGCTCGGCCAAGAGGTGGCGACGCGGAAGGCGTACGGCGAGGCGCTCGCAGCGCTCGGCGTCGGCGCGCGGCGACGTCGTCGCGCTCGACGGCGAGGTCAGCAACTCGACGTTCGCCGAGATCTTCAAGCAGGCGCATCCCGACCGCTTCTTCGAGATGTACATCGCCGAGCAGCAGCTGGTCGCCGCGGCGGTCGGCCTGCACGCGCGCGGCTGGAACGCATTCGCGTCCACCTTCGCCGCGTTCTTCTCGCGCGCGTACGACTTCGTCCGCATGGCGGCGATCAGCCGCGTGGATCTGCGTCTCGCCGGGTCGCACGCCGGCGTGCTCGATCGGCGAGGACGGCCCGTCGCAGATGGCGCTCGAGGACATCGCCTCGCTGCGGGCGATTCACTCGAGCGTCGGTGCTGCATCCGTGCGACGCGAATCAGACCGCGAAGCTCGTCGTGGCGATGGCGGACACGAAGGGCATCGTCGTTCATGCGCACGCTCGCGCCCGAACACGCCGGTGATCTACGGACCGGACGAGGAGTTCGAGGTCGGCGGCAGCCGCGTCGTTCGCTCGTCGGACGACGACGACGTGACGATCGTCGGCACGGGCATCACCGTGCACGAGGCGCTCAAGGCGGCCGACGCTCTCGAGCAAGACGGCATCACCGCCCGCGTGATCGACGCCTACTCGATCAAGCCGATCGATGCCGACGACGCTGCAGGCTGCGCGCCGAGGCGACGGGCAGGATCGTCACCGTCGAGGACCACTTCCCCGAAGGCGGCCTCGGTGACGCGGTCCTGGCCGCGCTCGCCGAAACGGACGAGCACGCGCGCGGTGTTGAAGCTCGCGGTGCGAGAGATGCCGCGATCCGGCAAGCCGGAGGAGCTCCTGAGCGCGTACGGCATCGACGCCGAGCACATCGCGGCCGCAGCGCGTCAGCTCGTCGGTTCTGAAGTCACCGCCTCGTAGAGCCTCCGCTGCGCGTTCGCGGGCCGCGCGGAACGCTTCGACCTTGTCAGCGCGAGGCTCGACCACCGCGCGCCAGCGGTGCAGGCGCCGGCGTCTCGCCCAAGCCGCTCGAGCACGACGACGGCCGCGCCGCGCAGCGACGCCTCCTTGACGCCGGACGTCGTGAGCGGTCGCCCGAGCGCGTCGGCCATGATCTGCACCCAATCGGGATCCTTGAGCAGCGCCGCCGCCCGTGACGACGATCTCCTCGACTCCCGGCATCAGGTCGGCGACCTCGGCGAAGCGGAAGGCGACGCCCTCGAGACCGGCCTGGCGCAGGTCGAGCGGCGTCGGTGTCGAACGTCAGCCCGTGGATCGCGCCCTGCGCGTGCTGGTGCCAGCCGGGGCTGCGCTCGCCGCCGAGGAGCGACAGGAACGTCAGGCCGTGCGAGTCGGGATCGCGACCGGCAAGCGAGCCGCGCGCATCCTTCAAGCGTCTGGTCGAGCCAGTGAGTGGAGGTTCCCGCCGTCCGACAGCGAGCCGCCCTCGACGACGCGCGTCTCGTCCGACCCAGTGGAGGAAGAGAGCCGGGCGAGGCTGCGGCCGGTCCGTCTCGTAGACAACTCGGAATCGCGCCCGACGTGCCGACCATCAACGCCGCCGCGCCCGCGGGTCACGCAGCCCGCGCCGAAGTTGGAACAGGCGCCGTCGAGCAGCGCCGGGTACCAGCCGTCGACCGGCGCATCCGAGAATCTCCGGTAGGCGCTCGGCGTCGAGCGCCGAGCGTGTCGAGCAACTCTTCGTCCCACGTTCGCGTGCGCAAGTCGACGCAGGCCCGTCGGCGACGCGATGCGAGATGCCCGTCGGGACCTCCCGTCCGAGCAGCTGTGCGTAGAGGTAGTCGCAGAAGGAGACGAAGCGGTGCGCGGAGCGAGAGACATCCGGATCTTCCTGCGCCAGCCACGCGAGCTTCGCCGGCCAGTAGCTCGTATGGATCTGACAGCCCGTACGTGAATGGCACAGCGGCGTTGTCGAGACGCGACCAGAGCTCGTCGGCTGCGTCGGCGGAGCGCGTGTCGCGCCAGGACAGAGATCGGGGTCAAGGGCCGGCCGCGCTCGTCGAGGCGAGCAGGCTGTGGCCGAAGCAGAGATGCGCCGACCGCGTCGACCCGATCTGCGCCGCCCGCCTCCTCGATCGCGGCGCGCGCATGCGCGAGGACTCGTCCCGGGTCGTTCTCGCCCGGGTAGTCGCGCCGCACGAGCGGGCCATGCTCCTCGGCGGTCTCGTCGAACCGGCAGGCCCGCACGGAGGAGGTGCCGATGTCGAGAGCGAGGACACGGGCCACGGGCCGTACCCTTACCAGCCGATGGCAGTCCTGATCGCATCGAACCTCCGCAAGGAGCTCTCGGCGACCCGCTGTTCGACGGCGTGTCGTTCAAGGTCGAGCGCCGCGACCGCGTTGCGCTCGCCGGGCCGAACGGCGCCGGCAAGACCACGCTGCTGCGAGCGCTCGTGGGCGAGACGAGCTCTTCAGGGCGGCGAGCTCGCATTCCAGAAGGGCACGCGTGTCGCCCTGCACGACCAGCGGCCGCCGCTCGAGCGGCGCCTGACGCTGCGCGAGTACGTCGCTCTCCGGCGCCCGTGACCTGATCGCGCTGGAGGACGAGCTGCGGCGGCTCGAGCGGGCGATGGCCGACGGAGATCACGACGACGCGACGATTCGCCGGTACGGCGAGGCGCAGGCGAGGCTCGAGCATGCCGGCGGCTACGACTGGCGCGAGCGCGCGACCGCGGTCGTGCGCGGTCTCGGCTTCGCGGACGAGCAACTCGACCGCCAGCTCCAGACCTTCTCCGGCGGCGAGCTGACGCGCGCCTCGCTCGCGCGCGCGCTCGGCGGCGATCCGGACCTCCTGCTCCTCGACGAGCCGACCAACCACCTCGACGTCGAAAGCCTCGAGTGGCTGGAGCGCGAGCTGCAGTCGCTCGACGCGCGGGATCATGATCGTGGCGCACGACCGCTGGTTCCTCGAAGCGGTGACGAACGTCGTGCTCGAGCTCGAGGCGGGCGCGTTCGACGTACTTCGCAGGCCCGTGGCACGCCTGGCGGCTCGAGAAGGCCTGCGCGCCTTCACGCCGCGTCGAAGGCGGCCGAGCGCGTCGGCGCGCGACATCGAGCGGCTGGAGCGCTTCGTCGCCCGATTCCGTGCCTCGACGGAGAAGATGGCGCGCAAGGCGCAGGTGAAGCTGACGCAGATCGAGCGCCTGGAGAAGGAACGCGCGAAGGCGACGGCGAGAGGTCGATCTGCTCACGCGCAGGACGACGAAGCCTCGGCTTCGAGTTCCTGAAGCCCGCCGCGCAGCGGTCGCACCGTCCTCGAGGCCGAACGGCTTGCGCTGCCGCATCGGCGGCCGAGTGCTGCTGGACGGACGCAAGCTTCGCGATCGAGCGCGGCGAGCACGTCGCGCTCGTCGGCCCGAACGGATCCGGGAAGACCACGCTGCTCGAAACAATCCTCGAGCGGCGCGAAGCCGACGACGGCTTCGTGCGCTCGGCCACGGCGTCGTCCCGGCGTACTTCTCACAGCAGGAGATGGAGCTCGACACGCGCGGATCCGTGCTGCAGTGCGTCCAGCGCGCAACGGGCCTTCAGCGCGCCGGACGCGCAGAAGCCTGCTCGGCCGCTTCCTCTTCTCCGGCTGGACCGAGCACGAGAAGCCGGTGGTCGCGCTCTCGGGCGGCGAACGGCGGCGCGCTCGCGCTGGCGCTCGTCGTCGCGTCCGGCGCGAACTTCCTCGTCGTCGACGAGCCGACGAACCACCTCGACCTGGAGAGCCGCGAGGCGCTCGAGGCGGCGCTCGAGGCGTTCCCGGGAACGGTCCTGCTCGTCTCGCACGACCGCGCGCTGCTCGACGCAGTCGCCGAGCGGACGATTGCGATCGAAGACCACCGGCTCAACTCCTACGACGGCGGCTGGGCGGAATACGTCCGCCAGCGCGAGGCGCGCAAAGCGCGCGCCGCCACCTCCACCGGTCGAGCCCAAGCGTGCAAAGCCGCGCAAGCCACGCCGCGCAAGGCGAAGGCTCCTTCGGAGCTCGAGCGGATCGAGGCTCAGATCGCCGAACGTGAAACGACCGTCGCCGAGCTCGAGCGGCGTCTCGGCGGAAGACTGGAACGACGTCGAGATGCTGGCGGCCCACCGCCACGCACGCGACGAGCTCAAAACCTTGCTCCAGCGCTGGGAGCGGCTCTTCGAGCGGCACGAGCGTTCGGCGAGCACAGAGTGAGCCGTCCGGTCACCCGCAACGAGGAACCGCCGGCGGGGAGTCGCTGGACAGGGCTCGGCCGGCGCTCGTACGCTTCGGTCTCGCCTGCGCCGCGCCTCGCGATCGGGCTCGGCGTGGTCGCCGCGGTGATTGCCCTCGTCACGGATCACGCAGGCTCTGCCACGATCGCCGTCGCCTACTACATCGTCGGGGACTCTGCTGTTCCTGATCGGAACGTTCCCCACGGGCGGGTTCTCGCTCCTCCGCGGGACGGTGACGCAGCGCCGGCCGACGGGGGTCCGAGGAGAGCCGATCTTCATCTTCGGAGTCGTCGCTGATCGGCACTCGGCGTCATAGCCGACATCTCATTCGTTCTGACCGGCTCACTCGAAGGTCGCGATCAGCGCTTCCGCAACCACCTTTGAGTGGACGCCCGGAAATCTGGCTCGCCTTGCGCAGCCGCGCGAACGCATCCTGCTCCGAGCAGCCCCTCCTTCTCCATCAGCAAGCCCTTGGCGCGCTCGATCGCCTTGCGCGCCGCCAGCGCCTCCGCCAGCGACTCCGCCTCCTCGCGCAGCGCCGTGAGCTCGTCGTGCCGCGCACGTGCCGTCGCGATCGCCGGCAGCAGGTCCTGCTCGCGGAAGCGGCTTGACCAGGTAGCCGAACACGCCGGCCTCGGCAGCGCGCTGCACGAGCTCGTCCTGGCCGTAGCGCGGTCAGCATCACGATCGGGATCGGCCGCTCCTCGAGGATCCGGCGCGCCGCCTCGATCCCGTCCAGCTTCGGCATCTTGACGTCGAGGAGAGCCAGATCCGGCCGCTCCGAGCGCGCGAGCGCCACCGCCTCCTCCCCATCGCTTGCGCCTCGGCGCAGACCTCGAAGCCGGCGTGCTCGAGCAGGGCCTGCAGGTCGAGCCGGATGATCGTCTCGTCCTCGGCGACCAGGATCCTCACCTCTGGTGGGTGAGTCTGGCGCAAACCGCTCAGGCGAGGGATGGTGCCGGCCGCGTAGCCCGGGCGATTCCTTCGGTGCGGCTCCTCATGTCTGACCAGGAATTCAGCATCCCCAGGCCCCTCGTGCTCCGTGTGGAAATCTCGGCGGAGCAGGCTGCCTCGCTCGCCGCTCTCCTCGGCGGCGAGCTCGTCGGCGCGAGCCAGGAAGCAGCACGACCCGCCTTCCGTCGAGCGGCTGCTGCAGCCGATTTCGGATTACGCGGCGGACGCTCGAACGCACAGAGCTCAAGCGCCTCGAGAGTGACCTGGAACTGCGCGAAGCAGAGTTCGAGGCCGACGTTCAGTTCCGCGAAGACCGGATCGAGCGCTGGCGCACCGAGCTGGAAGAGCTCGAGCAGACACTCGACCGGCGCGAACGGGACCTCGTCAGCTACGTCGACCAGCTCCAGGGCGTCATGTCCGGGAACGACGGCGCGTGGTGGTCGCGGCCTGCGGGCGGCGACGGCGGCGTCCGCTGATCCGAGCGAAAGCTGCGCTTCTGAGATAGCAGGTCGGTGAGGTCGGGACCCGCTTGCTCAGTGGCCTCAGGTTCGCTGAGGCCATCCGAGGTCATTTCGACCGGGCATCACCACGTCGCGCAAACGCTCGACCGCATTGTCGTCAGGGCGCTTCGTCGTCGGATGCGACACCGGCAGGTCATAACGGCATCGCATTCAGTTGATGGTGAAGCGAGCGCCGACCGATGATTTTGGCTGCGGATCGCAGTCTCAGCATGTGCAGCCGTGGCTGCACCGTAAACGACCGATTGGAGTGGAGATGGGCAAGCTGATCTATGCGGCGATCGCCTCGCTTGACGGGGTGAACCGATGCTGACTCAGGTGGCCGACGGCGTCTGGGTCCGGCAGAGCGAGTGGGTCTGGAGCAATGCCATCGTGGTGCGCGGGGAGGATGGGTTGATCCTGGTCGATCCCGGCATCGATGGTTCCGAGCTGAACCAGCTCGCCGATGACCTGGACCGGCTCGGCATCCCGGTGGTCGCCGGGTTCTCCACCCATCCCCACTGGGACCACCTGCTCTGGCATTCCCGGTTCGGCGACGTGCCGCGCTACGCCACCGCCGCCGGCGCCCACGCTGCCAGTGAAGCCCGAGAGCGGGCGCAGACGATGGCGGCGGAGAGCGCGTCGGGCATCCCTCTCGAGCTGATCGCGCTCGTCACCCCGCTGCCCGCGGACGGCGGACCCGTGCCGGGCGAGATCATCGAGCATCAGGCGCACGCCATCGGCCACGCCGCGGTCCTCCTCGCGGACCGTGGCGTCCTGCTCGCCGGCGACATGCTCTCCGACGTCCTGATCCCGCTCCTCGACCCTCGCCGCCCCGATCAGGTGGGCGCCTACGAGACGGCACTCGACCGGCTGGGTGAGGCCGCCAGGCACGTCGATGTCGTGGTCCCCGGCCACGGCGCCGTTGCCGAGGGTCCCGAGGTGGCGGCCCGCCTCGCCGCCGATCATGCCTACATCGACGCGCTGCGGCGAGGAGAGGAACCGGTCGACGCGCGTCTGGGGCCGAAGCACTGGCTCTCCGGCCCCCACCAGTCGAACCTGGAGCAGGCCCGAGGGCGGTAGCAATGCTCACCATGCGCTTGACGGGTCGGCGTGGGATGGTTCGGAGATGGCGCCGTCACCGGGTGATCTTGCTTCCCGGGAGCGTGCTTCCCGGCGATCTCGCGCTACGGCTCCTTGGTCGCGGCGCTCGGCTCGGCTTCTGATGCGGTCGTGAAGGAGCTGGAGGTGTACGCGACACCTCGAGGCTCCGCCCGACTACACGCTGCGAGCTCGAAGTCGGGGCGTGCTGCGCGACGCCGATGACCGCGGCTGGGAACGGTTCCATCTGGTCGGCTACTCCGGTGGAGGTGCTGCAGCACTCGCGTTCGCGGCCCGCCACTCAGAGCGGCTGGCAAGCCTCGCCTCCTGGAGCCGGCGTGGGCTGGTCGCTGGGACCTCAGCCCGCCCGAGCAGGCGCTCTGGCTCGAGTACGACCGGCTTGAAGCGCTCCCGCCCGATCAGTTCATGCGTGCGTTCATGCGGCTCAACGTCAAGCGGGGAGTAGAGCTGCCGCCACCATCGCCCGGAGACCCGCCACCGTGGATGGCAAAACGTCCTGGCGGGATCCGAGCATTCATGCAGACCTTCAAGACGTATGAGCTCGACCTCGATCGCGCTGGCACGCTTTGACCGCCCGGTTTACTTCGCGCTTGGCGGGCTGGAGCAACCTCGACCAGTTCGGGAGATCGCAACCAGGCTCAGCCGTGTCTTCCCGGACTTCGAGCTCGGAGGTATTCGACGAGCGACACCACTTCGATCCGCCGCATCGGATCGAACCCGAGCGGCTCGCACACTCACCGAGAGCACTCTGGCGTCGCGCCGATCCGGGCAGAGCCGGCGCCGTAACACCGAAACCGGTTCACGCCGGAAAAACGACCTCGGCTCGGGTGCCTCCCTCGCTGCTCAGATCCAGCTGTCCTTGCAGCTCGTCTCGCACCAGGGCCTGCACGATCGAGAGGCCTGTTCCAGCCGCATCGGCTTCGATTCCCGTAGCCGTCGTCCGCGATCGACAGCACGACTTCGCCGTTGCGCTGGGCGAGCTCGATCTGAACACTGTCGCCGCCGTGCTCGAGGGCGTTCTGCAGCAACTCGCTGAAGACCAGCGCGAGCGCGGTCGCCCGGTTGCCCGCGAGCGAGACAGGCTCGAGGTCGGCGTGGACCTCCTTCCCGACGACCGAGGCCCTGCACGAGCATCGCGCGCAACCGTTCGAGCAGCTCGCGGAGCTCGACGCACCTCCTCGCGCTGCTCCGTGAGCACCTCGTGCACGGCGGCGATCGCGAGGATGCGGTTGACCGAGTCCTCGAGCGCCTTGCGCGGGTCGACGTCGTCGGCGCGCGCGCCTGCAGGCGCAGGAGCGACGCGACGGTCTGCAGGTTGTTCTTGACGCGGTGGTGGATCTCCTGCGCGAGCACGCCGCGCATCACGGCGCGCCCGTGCTCGAGCGCGACCGCGGCGTGGTGTGCGATCGAGACGAGCAGCGCCCGCTCCTCGTCGGTGAACGGCGTGTCGCGGTCGCAGACGAGCTCGCCGATCTGGCGCCGCTTCCAGCGCAGCGGCAGCCGGACGGCGTGCGCGCCGGCGCGGCCTTCCGGCCACGCGATGTTGCCGTCCTCGAGCACGAGCGCCGCGCCGGTCGCGCCGACCGCGTCCATCGTCGTCTTCACGATCGCCTCGAGCGACTCCTCGAGGTAGAGCGACTCGGAGACCGCCTCCGAGATCTTGCGCGAGCGCCTCGAGCTCGGCGACCCGGCGCTGCGCATCGTGCGTAGAGCTGCGCGTGCTCGAATCGTCTGCGCGACCTGGTCCGCGATCGCGACGCAGCAGCTCGATCTCGTCCTGCGTGAACTCGCGCGGCTCGACGCGTGCGGACGTTGAGCGCGCCGGCGAGCTTGTCGCGCGCGAGGATCGGCACCGCGAGGATCGACTCGTACTCGTCCTCCGGCAGGTTCGAGAACTGCTTGAAGCGCGGGTCGAGATGCGCCTGCGGCGGCGATCATCACCGGCGCGCGCTCCGCCGCGGCGGTTCCCGTGATTCCTTCACCGGCCGCATGCCGCGGGCGCTTCGTCATCTCCTCGACGCTGCGTCCCGTGCGTCGCGCGCAGAATCGAGCTCGTTCGGCCGTGTCGTCGTAGAGGTAGACGAAGCAGCGCCTCGGTCCCGAGAGCGTCGGCGACCTTGCGGGCGACGAGCGCCGAGCACCTCCTCCAGGTCGAGCGTCGAGTTCACCGCGGCGATCGTCTCGGTGAGAAGGCGCAGGTGGCGAGCTCGTACGTCCACTCAGCACTCGTAGGCTAGTCGCTGTGGATCGCTACGACTGGCTGCTGTTCCTCCACGTGACCGGAGCGTTCCTCGTGCTCGGCGGCGCTGTGATGGCGGGCGATCTTCAACTTCGCGGCGTTGCGGCGCGAGCGGCCGAGCGAGGTCGTCGTCCTGCTTCAGATTCGCGCGCGTCGCCGTCGCGGCGATCGGCGTGGGATGGTTCTCACGCTGGCGCTTCGGTCTCTGGCTCGTCGCACGACGCCGGCTACGGCTGGGGCCAGACGCTGGATCGTCCTCGCGCCTCGTGCTCTGGGTCGCTGTCGAACGCGCTGGGCGGCATCGGCGGCGGCCGCGAGAAGCAGCACGCGCGAGCTCGCCGAGCAGCCTCGCGGCCGAGGGCGACGTCACCGAGCCCAGAGCTTGACGCACGGCTGCGCGACCCGGTCTGGCTCGCCCTGAGCTGGGGCAGCGGGATCGTCGTCGATCGCGATCCTCGCCCTGATGATCTGGAAGCCGGGCGCACTGATGCTCGCCACTCGTCCGGCCGGACAGCTGGAACTTCCCGCTCTTCCTGCACGTCCTCGGTGCCGCGGTGCTCGTCGGTGCGATCGGCCGCCACGCGTGGTCGCATCGCGACTCGGACGCTGCCGCGCCTTGCGGCGCGGCCTCGCCTCGTCTCGGACGATCTGGCTCTCGTCGTGTTCCCGGCCTGGTTGTTGATGCGCCTCGCCGGCGCAACTGGATCGACTCGACAGGAAGACATCCCTGGCAGACCCGGGCGTGGCTCGGGGTCGGCTTTATCGTCGGGGACGCCGGGCTGCGTCTTCGTCGTGATCACGATCCTGAGCGCGTGGTCGGCGGCCTGCGCGCGTCCGGAACGGCCGCTGGCCGATCACGGGGCCGTGGCCGTGATCTCGGGCCCTCTATCTGATCGCCCTGCCTCGTGGCGATGTGGGCCATGACCGACGAAGCCCGGCTTGAACCGTTAACAGAACCCTTACCGCGCAGGAGGGAATTTCCTTGCAGACGAGGAATAGGTTCTGACCATGTCCGCACTCCCTCTGAATCTCGTGGACACGGCCGGTTTCCTCGTGGCCGACAACCGGGGCCGGGTCGTCGGGAAGGTCGAGTGTCCGATGTACGGAACGCTCCCCGACGTGCCTGACGCACTCGTCGGTCCGCGCGGGCTTCTTCTCCCGCCACCGCCGCCTGGTTCCGGCCGACACGATTGCCGACGTCGACACGACCAGCAGCGTCGTCGGCCTCCGCGTCGCCCGCGAAACAATCCGCCGCTTCTTGCCTCCCGCGCGTTTCCCGCCGAGCTAGTCAGTTGCGCACGATCGGCTGGTCGAAGACTGGCCAAAGAGAGACCCTCGCTTGCATGACCCACTGGGTTGAGCTCGCTTCCGCGCGCGGAGGCGTGACCGCGTCACGCCGGGAGCGCTACGGGACCCCGCGATGCCGAGGCAAGAAGAAGGGGGCCACGCGGGAAACATGGTTTCCCTGTTTAACGACCACGAGCTGCGCTATGAAGCAGCAGCTCGCAGTCGGCCGTCAGTTGGATCTCGCAGGCCGCAGAGCTCACGAGACCGGCCGTCATTCTCTCTCTTCTCAGAGAACCGACAAGTACTCTTGAGCTCCCACTCGGTGAGCTGGACTCGGTACTCGTCCCACTCGCTTCCGCTTCAGCTCCACGTAGCGGTCGAAGATGTGCGGGCCCGAGCGCCTTGCGGACGAGCTCCGAGCCGCGCGAGCTCGTCGATCGCCTCCCCGAGCGTCTCCGGCAGCGAGACGATCCCGCGCTCCTTCCGCTGCTCGGCGGTCAGGTGGTAGAGGTTCGTCTCCATCGGCTCGGGCAGCTCGTAGCCCTGCTCGATCCCCTCCAGCCCGGCGTGCAGCAGGCGCGGCGAACGTCAGGTACGGGTTGCAGGCCGGGTCGGGGCAGCGGATCTCCGCGCGCGTCGCCTGCTCGGCGCCGGGCTTGTAGAGCGGGATCCGGATCAGCGCGGAGCGGTTCCGCCGCGACCACGCGACGTACACCGGCGCCTCGTAGCCCGGGCACGAGCCGCTTGTACGAGTTCACCCACTGCGCGAAGACCGCGCTGAGATCTCGCGCGCGTGCCGCAGCTGGCCGGCGATGAACGCCTTGCCGACGTCGGAGAGGTGCCACTCGTCGTCGCGCGTCGAAGAACGCGTTGCGCCCGTCGTTGAACAGCGACTGATGCGTGTGCATCCCGGAGCCGTTCTCGCCGAAGATCGGCTTCGGCATGAAGGTCGCGTGGTAGCCGGCCTTCTTCGCGATCTCCTTCACGATCAGCCGGTACGTGACCGTGTGGTCGGCCATCGTCGAGCGCGTCGGCGAAGCGCATGTCGATCTCGTGCTGCGACGGGCCCGACCTCGTGGTGGACGTACTCGATCGGGATGCCCATCGCCTCGAGCGCGCGGACGGTCTCCTGGCGCAGCTCGCTCGCCGCGTCCAGCGTCGTCATGGCGAAGTAGCCGCCCTCGTCGAGCGTCTCCGGTGCCCTTGTCGTCGCTTGAAGAGGAAGTACTCGAGCTCGGGGCCGACGTTGAACGTGTCGAAGCCCAGCGAGTCCATGCGCTCGAGCGCGCGGCGGAGCACGTAGCGCGGATCGCCCTCGTACGGCTTCCCGTCCGGCGTGACGATGTCGCAGATCATCCGCGCGACCTCGTCTCGCCCTCCTTCCACGGCATCAGCTGGAAGGTCTCCGGGTCGGGATCGCGACCATGTCCGACTCCTCGATCGCGTTGAACCCGGTGATCGACGAGCCGTCGAAGCCCATGCCGTCGTCGAGCGCGGCCTCGATCTCGCTCGGCGTGACGGCGAAGCTCTTCAGGTGACCCTCGATGTCCGTGAACCAGAGGAGGACGAACTCGATGCCCTCCTTCTCGATCCGCGCGAGCACCTCGCTTACGTGATTCCTCGCTCGACGTCGCCCTGTTCCGTGTCTCGACCTGCGCCATGAAATCCTCCCTTGAAACGCGAAAAGCCTCAGGCGCAGACGAGGCGCCCGAGGCTCCATTGCCTCACTGACGCGACGGAGTCTATACGGTGACGCCGTGCGCCTACTGGTCACCGGTGGTGCGGGATTCATCGGCTCGCACTTCGTCAAGCGGATGCTCGCGGCCGGCGAGGACGTCGTCGTGCTGGACAAGTTCACCTACGCGGGGAACCCGGCCAACCTGCCCGAGGACATCGAGCTGCCGCCGCGGCGACATCGCGACCGCGCGAGGATGTCGACCAGATCGGCCCGGTCGATGCGATCGTCAACTTCGCCGCCGAGACGCACGTGGACCGCTCGATCCTCGGGCCCGGAGGACTTCGTGCGCACCGACGTCCTCGGGACGCTCGTCGCTGCTCGCAGGCGCGCGGAGGCGCTGAGCGCCCGCTTCGTCCAGGTCTCCGACGGACGAGGTCTACGGCGACGTCGAGCCGGGCTGGTCGTCGCGCGAGGACGATCCGCCGCGCCCCTCGAGCCCGTACAGCGCGGCGAAGGCCGGCGGCGACCTGCAGGTGCTCGCGGCGGTGCGGACGTTCGGCGTCAACGCATCGATCACGCGAGGCTCGAACACGTACGGGCCCGAACCAGTATCCGGAGAAGATGCTGCCGCTCTTCGCGACGAACGCGCTCGACGGCGAGCCGCTGCCGCTCTACGGCGACGGCCGGCAGGTGCGGGACTGGCTCCATGTCGACGACCACTGCGCGGCGATCGAGCTCGTGCTCCGCGCAGGGGAGGCGGGCGAGGTCTACAACGTCGGCGCGAGCGAGGAGCACGAGAACGTCGAGCTCACGCGGCTGATCGTCGACCACCTCGGTGCGGACCCGTCACTCGTCCGGCACGTCGAGGATCGCGCGGGGCCACGACCGGCGCTACTCGCTCGACACGACGAAGATCCGCTCACTCGGCTGGCAGCCGCGGCGCGACTGGAACGACGGTGTTCGCGCGACGATCGACTGGTACCGCGACAACCGCGACTGGTGGGAGCCGATCAAGCGCTCCGGCGGATTCCGCGAGTACTACGACAAGCAGTACGCCGACGCGTCTTGTGCTTAGCAGTTCTCCTGCGCCTGCTGCCGGAGGCGGTCGATCTCCGAGCGCTGCCCCTGGATCGACTCGGAGCGGTCGAGGAGCTCGAGCACGCCGTCGCAGTTGCCGAGCTGGAAGCGCGTGAAGGCGAGGTTGTAGCTCGGCGTACGCCTCGTCGAGTGAGCTCGTGCCCTGGAGCTTCTGCACCGCGCGCTCGAGCAACGGCAGCTGCTCCCGCGTAGTCACCGGCCTGCATCTTCCTGAACCCGGCGAGTGTTCAGCGCCGCACCGCTCGGCGATGCGGGCGCGGCCCGCTCGTGGTCGGCTCGCCGAGGTCGTGACCGTGACGGGCTTCTCAACCGTCGTAATCCGTCCCTGCGTCGTGACACGTTGGATCCTGGTGACCACCGTCGTCGGGCGGCCGCGTCGTTGCGCGTGAGGAAATACGCCAGAAGCGCTCCGCCGACGGCGCCGCGCGAGCAGGAGCACCGCGAGCAGTGGCCAGCGCGCGCCGCGGGCGCGCGGGGCCGGTACGGCAGGCGCTCCCTGCCTCGATTCCTCGCAAGCGGCAGCGTCGCTGCCGTCGGCGGCGATGCCGCCGCGACTAGACTGGCTCGTCGAGCCCGCTGCGTCGCTGAACGCGGACCTCAGCGCGGCGACGAACTCGCCTGCGCGTCCCGTAGCGCTGCGCCGCGTCCTTCGCCAGGCGCGCGCTCGAACACGGGGTCGAGCTCACGCGGTAGGTCGCCTGCAGCGGACACCGCGGGAATCGGCGCGTTGACGTGCGCGGCCGCCTCCGCGGTCGGGCTCTCCGATTCGAAGACGGCGCTTGCCGGTGAGCAGCTCCCACGCGACGATCGCCAGCGCGTAGCGGTCGCTCGCCGGTCCCGCCCGCTCGCCTTGCGCCTGCTCCGGTGAGAGATAGCCGGCCGTTCCCAGCACGGTGCCGGTCATCGTCAGCGAGTCCATTCCGGCAGCGCTTGCGATCCCGAAGTCGGCGACGTGCACGTTGCCCTCGCCGTCGAGCATCAGGTTGGCGGGCTTGACGTCGCGGTGGACGACGCCTTCTCGGTGTGCGCACGTCGAGCGCGCGCGCTGCTTGCTTCGAGCCACGTGAAGACGCGCTCGGGAGGCTGCGGCCCGCCGTCTGCGGAAGCACGTCGTCGAGCGAGCCGCCGCTCAGGTACTCCATGACGATGTACGGACGGTCGTCGTGCTCGCCGACGTCGTAGATCGTGACGATGTTGGGCTCGCCCGAGAGACGCGCTGCCGACAGCGCTTCGCGGGTGAAGCGCTCGCGGACGGATGCGTCCTCCGACGAAGCGCTCGGCCAGGATCTTGATCGCGACGACGCGGCCGAGCACCGAATCGGTGGCGCGGTAGATGTCGCCCATGCCGCCGCGCCCGATCAGCTCGGGATGGCGGTAGCGGGACGGCAGGATCGAGATCTTCACGGCCACAGCAGTACTTGAAACGGATTTGCCCATCCTCTGGTCGCGCAAACGATGAGATGAGGGTTCCGTAAAGAAAACTGCTGCTGATGAGCCCCTTTGGTAGCCTCGGTCGCGTCCTTGCTGGGGTCAGCACGATGCGCCGAACCCTCTTACTCGTCTCCGTTCTCCTGCTCGTCGCCGGCTCGGCGGCGCATGCGCACACGTCCGCGCTCGCACAGCCGGTTCCTGCCGGGGCGGCGACCTTCCTGGTCACCGGCCACGGCTGGGGTCACGGCGTCGGCCTGAGCCAGTACGGCGCGTACGGCTACGCGCAGAAGGGCGTCGGCTACGAGAAGATCGTGCTCCATTACTTCACCGGGACGGAGCTCGGCGCCGCGCCGGTCTCGCGCGTGCGCGTGCTGCCTGACGAGCGGCGTCGACACGCTCGACATCGGATCGACGGCGGATTTCAAAGTGCGTGACGGAACCGGCGTCGTGCACACCGTCACCGCCGGGAAGTACACGCTGAAACCCGCGCTCAAGCTTGCGGTGGACGGACAGGCGACGGCCCGTGCATTGCCCGGCCCACTGCTCTTCCAGCCGGGAGCCGCCGCACTCGGTCTCAAGCACCGCTATCGCGGGTCGATCCAGATCGACGTCACCGCCGGCAAGCTGCGCGCGATCAACATGGTCGGCCTGGAGCAGTACCTCTACGGCGTCGTCCCGTCGGAGATGCCGTTCACGTGGCTCCCCGAGGCGCTTGAAGGCGCCAGGCCGTCGTCGCGCGCTCGTACGCACTGGCGACACGCAGGACGGGTGCCTTCGATCTTTACCCCGACACGCGTAGCCAGGTGTACCTCGGGATCGAGCACGAGAAGCCGTCGACGAACGCCGCTGTCAACGCGACGGCCGGCCAGATCGTGCTGTACGAGGGCGCGGTCGCGAAGACGTACTTCTTCTCGACGTCCGGCGGACGCACCGCTTCGGCTGAGGACGTCTTCGGCGAGCCGGTGCCGTATCTCGTCTCGGTCGCGGACCCGTACGACTCGATCTCGCCGCACCACGACTGGGGCCCGCTCGTCTTCACGGGCGCGAAGCTCGCGAAGGTGCTGAAGATGAAGGGACGCGTCGTGGATCTGCAGCCTGAGGTGAACTCGTCCGGCCGGATCAAGGTGCTCAACGTCGTCGGGACCGAAGGGCACGCTTGCGATGCAGGGCGCGGACATACGGCGCCGGCTCGGACTGCGGTCGACCTGGTTCAGCGTCGGCGTTCTGTCGCTGACTGCGCCGCCGCAACCGGTCGTCTATGGGGGACGAGGCAAGCTGACGGGCGTCGCGCGCGGTCTGACAGGAACGGTGCTGCAGCGATTGCAAGGAGGCAGCTGGACGGAGGTTGGTGACCGTGGAGGCGGACAAGGACGGCGTCGTCACGGCGCTGGTGAAGCCGACGATCACGACGCGCTACCGCCTGTCGAGCGGCAAGGTGACCGCGCGAGTCCGTGCGCGTTCCCGTCGCGCCGCTCGCGCGCTTCTATCCGGCGCGAAGACCGGACCAGCTCAGCGGGCTACGTCCGTCCGGCGTCGCTCACCGGAACGACGGTCCTGATTCAGAAACAGCAGGGCACAGCCTGGCCCACCGTCGGCGAGGCGACCATCGAGGCAAACGGTGACTTCCTCGCGAAGCTTCAGCTCACTGGCGGCACCTATCGCGCCCGGGTGAGCTCGGGTCACGGTTTCGTGGTCGGCTTCTCGCCGGTGCTCCAGGTCACGACCTCGTGAAGACAGTGGCTGTCGCGGCGCTGGCGCTCGCCCTGGCGCCGGCCGCTGCTGCGCATGGCGCTTCGCGCCGGCTTCGTCCCGACCGACCCGCTCGCGCCGAAGCAGTACTACCTGGCTCAGGACCATGCCTTCGACGCCTTTCCGGCCGAGCTTCCTGTCGTGAACCCGGTCCGCGTGGCGATCATCGACTCGGGCATCGACGGTGGTCACCCGGAGTTCCGCGCGCCCGCATCTGGCAGGCCAGGAGCTGGGTCGGAGGCAGTCCGCTGACCGACGAGGAAGGACACGGCACTTTCGTCGCAGGAGTGATCGCGGCCGCTATCAACAACAGCGAGGGCATCGCCGGCATGGCGTTTCCCGCGCAGCTCATCATCGCCAAGATCGCGCGCTCCGACCAATCCATCGACGTGCGGGACGAGGCCGAGGCAATCCGCTGGGCGGTCGACGTCGGCGCGCGCGTGATCAACCTGTCGATCGGCGGCCTGCGCGACCCGTTCAATCCAGAGCGCGACACGTTCTCGCGTGTCGAGGCAAGCGCGATCAACTACGCCGTCAGCCGCGGCGCCGTGCTCGTCGCCGCGGTCGGGAACTCCGATGACGCACCGCAGTCACCGTGGCCATTCGCCAGCTACCCGGCAGCGCTCCCGCATGTGATCGGAGTGAGCGCGCTCACCCCGACCGGAAACGTCCCGCAATTCTCCAACCGCGACCGCATCTACAACGACATCTCGGCGCCCGGCCAGGAGATCTACTCCACCTTGCCTCGCGCACTGACGTCGGCCCGCCCGCTGTGCCAGAACCAGGGGTACTCCGACTGCGGCCCGGACGAGTTCCGCCACGCGGCGGGGACGTCGTTCGCCGCGCCACAGGTGACGCGCGGCGGCGGCCATCCTGCTTCGCGCTCGACCCGGCGTTGCAGCCCGATCAGGTCGCTGAACATCCTCGAGCGCACAGCGACGGACGTGAACGCGTCGAACGGCTGCAAGCAATGCCCCCTCACCCGCGACACGTTCAGCGGCTGGGGACGGCTCGACGTCTGCGAAGGCGGTCGGCGCCCTCGCAGGGCATCCTGCCGCCGCTCGACCGGCTCGAGCCGAACGACGACGCCAGGCGGCGCTGCCGCTCGAATTGGCACCAGGGTCACGTCGGTCGAAGGCGACGATCGACTTCTGGGACGACCAGATCGACGTCTACCGGCTCTATCTGCGGAAGAACCAGAAGGTCAAGCTCACGCTGAGCGGGCCCGAGGGCTCCACCGCGAATCTGCTGCTCTGGAAGCCCGGGACGACGCGCGTGAACGAGCTGCGCAATCAGCATCTCCGCGCAGCCCAGTCGGTCGGTCCCGGCCCGACGCACGGAATCGGCTACAGGGCACCGAGGCGGCCGGCTGGTACTACGCGGAGGTCAAGCTCACTGCACGAGGGTTTGGCCCGTACGAGCTGACGATCAGCGCGCCGCTAGTTCTCGAGCAGCTCGTCGGGCGAGACGTCGCGCAGAGCCGCGCGCCGGATTGCCCACGACGACGACACGCGGCGGGACGTCCTTCACGACGACGGCGCCGGCGCCGACGAACGCCTCCTCGCCGATCTCGACTGCCGGGCAGAGCACGGCTCCGCCGCCGATCCGCGCGCCGCGCCTGATCGTCGGGCCCTTGACGCAGCGCGTGCCGCTTCTCGGTGCGGCCCATGAAGTTGTCGTTGGTCGTCACCACGCGCGGCGCGATGAACACGTTGTCCTCGAGCGTCGAGTAGGCGGTGATGTACGCGTCGGCCTGGATCTTCGTCAGCGCGCCGACGGTCGTGTCGTTCTCGACGAGCGAGCCGCGGCCGATGACCACGTCGTCGCCGATCGTCACACGCTCGCGCACGCACGCCTGGTCGCCGACGATCACCGCGCGCGCCGATGCGCGACCCGGCGAAGACGATCGCGCCCGTGGAGACGATCGTTCCGTCGCCGAGCTCGAGCCGGCGGCAGCGTCCTCCGCTTCGCGGTCGAGCGCGGCGAGAGCGTCGGCTGCTTGCCGACGACCGCGTAGTCGAGGATCCTGCAGCCGTCGCCGAGCACGGTGCCCGGATAGACGATCGCGGTCTCGGCGACCTCGGCCTCACCGTTCAGGCGCGACTGTTTCGAGCGACGCCTGCAGCTGATCGAGCGCGCACGACCACGCGAATCGCGTCGCGCGCGGCCTTCGTGCGGTCGCCCTCGCCGGCGACCAGGCGCAGGAAGTGCTCGCACTCGAGGCCGCAGCGGCTCCGTCGCGTCGATCGTTCGGGCTGTAGATGTCGCCCGTGCGCGGCTCGTCGGCCGACCGCGCCTTGTCGTAGACCGTGATCTTGCGTTCGCGCTCCATGTCGTCGAACACCGCCATCTTCTCGCTGCCGACGACGGTGATCCGCCGGATCTTGTGCGGGTCGAGCCACGAGAGGTGCATGTGCGCGATCTTCCCGGATGGAAAGCGCAGGTAGCAGAAGACGACGTCCTCGACCCCGTGGCTCAGGAAAGCGTTGCCGTGCGCCGTCGCACCTCGCTCGGCTCCTCGTCGATCAGGTAGAGGCAGCACGGAGAGGTCGTGCACGCCGAGCGACCAGAGCGCGTTCTCGTTCGTCCTGAACGTGCCGAGGTTCTGCGCGGTTGCCGTAGACGCACGAGCACCTCGCCGAGCTCGCCGGAGTCGACTATCTCCTTCAGCTTCTGGACGCCGCGGGTGGTAGAGCAGCAGGTGGCCCGGCATCAGGACGAGGTCGCGCTCCTCGGCGAGCTCGCACGAGCTCCTCCATCTCCGCGCCGCGCATCGCCGGCGGCTTCTCGACGAACACATGCTTGCCCGCCTCGAGTGCGCGGCGTGGCGAGCTCGTAATGCGTCGGCACGGGGGTGGCGACGACGACGGCCTCGACCGACGTCGTCGGCGAGCACGTCGTCGAAGCTCGCGGTCACCCGGGCGTGCGGGATAGCGCACCGAGCGCCTCGGCTCGCCGCTCGTCGTCGACGATCGCAGAGCCAGACGAGCTCCGCGAGCTCGATCGAAGTTGCGCGCGAGGTTCGTGCCCACTGACCCGAGCCCGACCTGGCGCGACTCGCGTCACAACTTCCAGACTTTGCCGTTGCCGGTGCCGTTGCTACCGGTGGCGTTGCGGAGGTCGACGACGACGTCCGCGCGCTCGACCAGGTCGGCGTAGTCGATCGACGTGTGCGCGGTGACGATCACGACGCAGTCGTAGCTCTCCGGTGCGTAGTCGACCGGAGCGCATCCCGTCGAACTCGGTCGACGTGAGGGTCGTGGTACGACGACCTCAGCGCCGCCGTTGTGCAGGAGCTCGACGATCTTCTCCGCCGGCGACTCGCGCACGTCGTCGATGTCCGCCTTGTACGCGACGCCGAGGATCGAGGATCCGCGAGCCGCTGAGCGACTTCTCGGCGCCGTGGTTGAGCGCCTGCGAGATCAGCGAGCGGCAGAAGTACGGCATGTTCGTCGTTGACCTTGCCCGCGAGCTCGATGAACTCGCGTGTAGAAGTCGTACTCGCGCGCCTTCCAGGTGAGGTAGAACGGATCGATCGGGATGCAGTGGCCGCCGAGGCCCGGGCCCGGCTTGAAGCGCATGAAGCCGAACGGCTTCGTCGCGGCCGCGTCGACGACCTCCCAGACGTCGATGCTCCATCCGGTCGCAGCAGCTGCGCGAGCTCGTTGACCAGCGCGATGTTGACCGCGCGGAAGATGTTCTCGAGCAGCTTCGTCAGCTCCGGCCGCCTCGGGCGAGCGAGAGCGGTGCGACGGTGTCGACCGCAGCGCGGTAGAGCTCGGCCGCCGCTCGGTGCAGGCCGGCGTCGATGCCGCCGACGACCTTCGGGCGTCGTTCTTCGTCGTCCAGTCGCGTGCGGCCGGGATCGACGCGCTCGGGCGAGAACGCGAGGTGGAAGTCGTCGCCGGCCTTCAGGCCGCTGCGTTCGAGGATCGGCTGCAGCGACTCGCGCGTCGTGCCCGGATAGGTCGTCGACTCGAGCACGACGACCTGGCCCTTGCGCAGCCGAGGCGCGATCTGCGCGGCCGCGCTCTCGACGATCGTGAGGTCCGGCTCGCGCTGCGCGACAGCGGCGTCGGAAGCGCGATCAGGATCGCGTCGACGTCCTTCGAGCGCGTCGTAAGTCGGTCGTCGCCGAGACGCGACCGGCGTCGACGAGGGTCTTCAGCGTCTCGGACGGGACGTCGCCGATGTGACTCTCGCCCCGGTTGATCCCGTCGACGACGTCCTGGTCCACGTCGACGAGCACGACGTTCTTGCCGGCGTCTCGGCGAAGACCCGGGCAGGGGCATCCCCACGTAGCCGGCACCCACGATGGCAACGCTCTGCACTCATGCGCGCACAAGGCTACTCACGGACGACGCCGGCGGCTACACTACGCAGCCGCCTCGGGCCGTTAGCTCAGCTGGTAGAGCAGGGGACTCTTAATCCCAAGGTCGCAGGTTCGAGTCCCTGCACGGCCCATCCACATCCTGGCCGTAGAGGCGGATTCAGCGTTTCTCCAAGGGCAAGGCGTGGAGGAAAGTGCGGTGAGTTGCATCCGCCCATAACGGCGAGCCAGCTGTCATCACGGCCTAGAGATGGAGATCAAGAGAAGGCGAGGAAGATGGCCACCCAGACAACGAGCACGCCCAGGGCCCAGATCCAGTTTTGCGTCGGCCGCATCGTGATCCATGATCGCGGCCCCCAGAACGCTGAGCATCATCCAGACCGGGTGAGTGTCACGCCACCGCACGATCTGGTCCCGAGGGTCACCCGCACCCTGCGGGGGCTGGGCGGCCCACGGAGATGAAGGAGCTGATGCGCCTGGTCGCATCCACCGGAATGACATAAGTCGCAGTTCATCCCGTTTGGGTGATCTCGGCCGGAAGGCGCCCGCCTACTTTGGCACTGGGAGATGAGCGCACCGCTTGACAGCACCTGTCCGACCGCGCGTCCTTGTCCTCGGCGGTGGCTTCGCGGGGATCGGCGCCGCACGGAAACTGAAGAAGAGCGACGTCGACATCGTCGTCGTCGACCGGGCGGTGGCCGGTGATGTCGCGCGAAATGAAGGCGCGAGGCGCGGATCACCGTTGGTGACGCGAGCGCGGCGCCTTCATGCGATCCGGACGATGCGCTGGCGCGAACCGCGGACGTAGCGTCGTCGGTGGAGCTTCCCGGAACGAGAGAGGAGACATTGACGACAACGATCGCGTCCTCCCCAACGGCGGCCCATGACCGACTGTCGACGCAAGGTCAGGCCCGCCGACGTCTTCGTGGTCTTCGGGATCACGGGCGACCTGGCGAAGGTGATGACCTTCCGCTCGCTGTACCGGCTCGAGGCGCGCGGCCTGCTCGACTGCCCGATCGTCGGCGTCGCGGTCGACGACTGGACGATCGACCAGCTCGTCGAGCGCGCGCGCGAGTCGATCGTAGGCGACCGGCGAGACAGCTCGACGAGGACGGTCTTCGACGCGCTTCGCCGCGCGGCTGTCCTACGTCGCGCGGCGACTTCGGCGACGCCGGCGACCTACGAGCGCGTCGCGCGACGCGATCAAGGGCGCCGCAGACGCCCGGTCTTCTACCTCGAGATCCCGCCGTTCCTGTTCGGCACGGTCGTCAAGGGCCTCGCCGACGCCGGCCTGACGAAGAGCGCCGCGTCGTCGTCGAGAAGCCGTTCGGCCACGACCGCGACGTCGGCGCGCGCGCTCGGCCGACGAGCTGCACCAGTACATCGACGAGTCGCAGCTCTACCGGATCGACCACTTCCTCGGGAAGATGGGCCTCGACGAGATCCTCTACCTGCGGTTCGCGAACACGATGCTCGAGCCGGTCTGGAACCGCAACTACCTCGAGTCGCGTGCAGATCACGATGGCCGAGGACTTCGGCGTCGAGGACCGCGGCCACTTCTACGACCCCGTCGGCGCGCTGCGCGACGTCGTCGTCAACCACCTGATGCAGGTCGTCGCCGCGGCGGCGATGGAGCCGCCCGCGCGGCGGCGACCCGCAGACGCTCAAGGACGCGCAGGTCGCGCGTCTTCCGCGCGATCGCCGAGGCCGACCCGGCGCACTACGTGCGCGGCCAGTACGACGGCTACCGCGACGATCGACGGCGTCGCGCCCGGACTCGACCACGCGAGACGTACGCCGCGCTGCGCCTCGACATCGAGAACTGGCGCTGGTCGGGCGTGCCGTTCTTCATCCGCACCGGCAAGCGGCTGCCGGTGACCCAGACCGAGCTCCGGCTCGTCTTCAAGCGCCCGCCGCGGCTCGGCTTCGCGCGCGGCGACGCCACCGGCCCGAGCCGAACCAGCTCGTCGTCAAGCTCGACCCGTCGACGGGCGTCCGGCTGTCGCTCGACGCGCACCGCGCCGACGCTCGGCGAGCCGGCGCCGATCACGCTCGACATGGAGTTCGCCGAGGAGGGCGGCGAGGGGCGCGACGCCGTACGAGGTGCTGCTGCCACGCCGCGATGATCGGCGACAGCGAGCGCTTCACGCGCCAGGACGGGATCGAGGAGGCGTGGCGGGTGCATGCAGCCGCTGCTCGATGCCGCCGCCCGCGCGTCCACGCCTACGCACCGGGCACGTGGGGCCCGAACGTGCCGCGGACGCGCTGCTCGGCGGGCCACGGCCGCTGGCACGACACCCTGGATCCGACCGCTGAGGACGGATCGAGATGGAGCGCTACGACGTGATCATCGTCAGGCACCGGCGTGGCAGGCGGCAACCGCTGGCCCGGCACCTGGCGCCGTCGGGCAAGAGCATCCTGCTGCTCGAGCGCGGCGACTGGCTGCCGCGCGAGCCGCAGAACTGGCGTCGCGCGAGGACGTGTTCGTCGACAACCGCTACGTCTCCGAGGACACCTGGTACGACGAGCGACGGCAAGCCGTTCCAGCCCGGCAGATCCACTACTTCGTCGGCGGCGCGACCAAGCTCTACGGCGCCGCGCTCTACCGCCTGCGCGCGGAGGACTTCGGCGAGCTCCGGCACCACGACGGCATCTCGCCCGCCTGGCCGATCGCCTACGACGAGCTCGAGCCGCTACTACACGCAGGCCGAGCAGCTCTACCAGGTCCACGGCGCCCGCGGCGAGGATCCGACCGGAGCCGCCCGCCAGCGCGCCGTATCCCGTACCCGGCGGTCTCGCACGAGCCGCGCATCCAGCAGCTCGCACGACGACCTGGCGCGGCGCCGGCTATCGCCCGTTCCACGCGCCCGTGCGGCATCATGCTCGAACGAGGCGAACATGCCGTTCTACAACGCTGCGTGCGCTGCATGGACGTGCGACGGCTTCCCGTGCGTCGGTGCGCGCGAAGTCCGATGCGGACGTCCGCAGAGTCGGCAGCCCTCGAGCATCCCAACAGCAATACGTAGC
>ERZ1370068.2867-contig-1997_pt1 | contig 33522 bp, 47 predicted proteins | sample MGYA00561227_ERZ1370068 | MGnify/ENA primary metagenome ERZ1370068 (study PRJEB38410, sample SAMEA6850437) | metagenome | study: Metagenomic assessment of the ecological functions of the soil: analysis of the soil microbiota associated with the...
AGCGCCGCCTCGGCCTGGTCGAGAGCAGCACCCATGGCGCCAACGCCTCGTGGTGGCGCTTCAACACGCGCCTCAAGATTCGATGACTGGTCGGAGGATCCCGCATGGAAGGCGCGCGTCGTCTTCTCTGGCCTGCGATGGCACAGCACGGTCCACCTCATGGGCGCCGGCTACTGGTGTGGCTGATTCCCCTCGGCAACGGCAGCCACAGCTTTCGGCATTGTCGCCGACGGCGACATGCATCCGTTCTCGCGCATCAACCGGTTTGAGCGCGCCCTGAACTGGTTGCGCGAATTCGAGCCTCAGTGCGCCGGACGTGGTTGAACGCAACGCCGGCCACCTCGGGGACTTCCCTCGCGCCTCCAGCACTTTGCGCATTCGTGCGCGCGCGTGTTTTCGGGCGATCGTTGGGCGCTTGTCGGCGAAGCCGGCGTGTTCACCGATCCGTTCTACTCGCCAGGGTCCGACTTCATCGCCATCGGCAACGATTACGTGACCGACTTGATCGTGCGCGACACCGCCGGCGAAGCGATTGGCGCAGCGTGCTGAGTCGTTCAATCACGATATACCTGCGGCTGTTCGATGGCTTCATCCGTCTCTACGACGGCCAGTACCGGATTATGGGAAATGCGCAGGCGATGACCGCGAAGGTGTCGTGGGACAACGCCTGCTACTGGGCGATCAACGCGCTGCTCTTTTTCAACGCCGATATTGCCGGCCCGAGTTCATGCAGACGATCGAACCCCTGATGCGCCGGTTCTTCGTGCTGCACGCCCGGATGCAGGCGTTCTTCCGGGAGTGGGATCGGCTGGACATGGGCGCGCGCTACGCCAACTCCATGCACAACATCGTCGGCGTGGACTTCCTGAACCGGCTCGCAGGCCAGCGTGGGTGACCCCGATGATGGATGACGCTGCGCTTCAGCAGCGCCTCGACGACAATTGCTCGCTGCTCGAGCGGTTCGCCCGAACATGGCAGGCGGTGGCAGCCGAGCGCTATCCACAGATCGCGCGCTTCGTGTCCCCGCCCGCGGCGACGAGTCGCCCCTTGACGTCCGCCTGCTGCGTCCCGAGCGCGTCGAATCAGCTGAACGCGCGCGAGATACGATTGCGGAGTCGTTGCCGCCGAAACCTAGCGAGGTCGACACCGCGCAGCGACCTGCGCTTCGCGCGGCTGATTGGCGACGACGTCAACGGGGCAGGCGGCATCGGTTTCCTGATGATGGATGGTGGGCGGAATGACTCCGCGCGCGACGGTCAGCGCCGTCACGGCCGCCTCAACCGCACCCGACGCGCCGAGGCAGTGACCGACCATCGACTTGATCGACGTGACCGGCACGCCGCCGAGGCGATCCCCAGCACCCGTTGGAATCCGCGGGACTCCGCGGCGTCGTTCTGCGGCGTCGCCGTGCCGTGCGCATTGATGTGATCGACCGCCGCCACGTCGAGGCGGGCGTCCTCGAGCGCGAGTTGCACGAGCGAGGCAACCGAACGTCCCTCGGGCTCCGGAGCGGTTGGATGAAACGCCTCGCATAGCAGGGAGTGGCCGGCGACCTCCGCAAGGATGGTCGCGCCGCGCCGCCGAGCGTGTTCGAGATCCTCCAGCACCAGGATACCGGCGCCCTCGCCGATATTCATGCCGGCGCGGCTGCGATCGAATGGCCGGCAGGGCTCAGGGTCCATCAGGCGCAGCAGGTTGAACCCGGTGAACGTCAGCCTGGCCAGTGCGTCGGTGCCACCCGCAAGGGCCACGTCCGCGCGCCCGCGGCGAATCGCTTCGACGGCGCGGCCGATGGCGATCGCGCTCGATGCGCACGCGGCCACCACGCACGCGCGGGGGCCCTCGAAGCCGAAACGCGCGGCCACCGCGTCAACGGGCGTGCTGGTGAAATGGTTCCACGCCTCGGACGGTCGCGCACGCTCGATCCCCGACGTGAGCCACGTTCGATAGAACGCTTCGTTGCGCAGCAGATCGCCCGTGCCGGAGCCGAAAAAGATGCCTACGCGCGCGCGATCGATCCTGAACTGGTGAACCAGTACGCCGCACCGATGTAACCGCCCGCCGCAGTTGCCACGTGACAACCCGGCACGGCTGGTGCGCGCCAGCGCGAAGATGAGCGCGATCAGGCCGGCAGTGGCCACCACCTCCCGACGAGTGTGCCCTGTGGTGATCCGCTCCTTCGTCGCCAACTCGAACACCCGTCTATCGAACATCAGGTTCGCCAGAAACGCGCCGGCCACACCGCCTGCGATCTGAACTGCGGCGTAGGGGCCGACCCCGCGCGCAGGCATGCCTGTCCTCATGCGACGGCCAGGAGCAGCCAGCCCACGGCGGTGACGACGGGGCTGAAGTGGCTCCGAAACCGGCCCGCACAAATAGATCAGCACGGACAGACCAGCGCAGTGGCGATGGCGCGTTCCTCGAGAAGCTGCAGCCCCACGTCACCGGTTGATAACCGCGCCGCTGCGATACCGGATCCGACGACGACAGTTACCAGGCAGAGCAGTGCTGACGAACTCGGCGAACAGACGCCGCGCCAGCCCGACAACCATCAGCAGCAGGTAAATCGCGTGCTTCGGGCTGACGCCGAAGCTGTCAGAGTCGGCGAGCACCGCATGACCTCCCACTTCACCGGCAGGCCCTGTCACCCAGACCTTGTCCTGGGTCGCGAAGCAACAGGTGTGGTACCCATCTCTTCATCGGTGAACAGACCCGCTCCGGTCGCGACGCGCGATCCTCGGCGCACAGCCGTGTTCGCTCGACTCGACCTTCATGCCGAGGTGGTTATGCCGCCCTTGCCCGGGTTCTGCATCAGCACCGCTTCAGCGGCGGTTCTTCGATGGCGAAGCTGGCGTAATTCGGCTTGAGTTTGGCCGGCTGTGCGTTGAACAATTTGGAATAGAACGCGACCGACTCGTCGAGATCGTCGACGTTGAGGGCCAGTTGCACACGGGACATGGGACAATTCTTTCTTCTGAGACATATATCGAACTCCCTTCACGGCACAGCATTCCACCTTTGATATATGTCAACAAACATGGCAATATCGGCTTGTGCCCAAGACGCCAAGCCGACCATCGACATCTCCGCCCCGGTGTAAAGCAGCTCCTCGCCGCCGGCCTGATGACCGATGGCGACGCCCCGTATTGCTGCGCCTGAAGGCGCTTCGCCTTCTGATTCCGAAACGCCGAGAGAAGGATGCTCGCCCCGCTTCGGCGAGCACGATGCGGACTCGGCCGCGCGAATCGACGGAAACTCGTCCGACAACGTCCGGTGGGCGATCTCGGCGATCGCGCCCGCCATCTCCACCCCGGTCGGCCCGCCACCGACGATGACCGAGGTGAGCATCCGGCTTCCCGAGACGTGGGTCCGCCTCCCGTTCGGCCACTTCGCATCGACCAGCAGCATTCGAGCGCGCACCCGCAGCGCGTCGTCGAGCGTTCTTCAGGGCGGGGGCAAACGGCGCCCACTCGGGGTGGCCGAGCTTACGAGCTGTCGGCGCCGGCCGCCACGATGAGGTAGTCGTAGGCGAGCGATTCACCTGGCCGTCGAGCGTCACTGCGCGCCTGGCTGGCGACGTCGATCGCCCGGGCTTCGCCGAGCAGGACGCGCAGCGTTCTTCTGGCGCCGCAGAATCCAGCGAATGGGCGACGCGATGTCGCCGGGCGACAGCCCGGCCGGTGGCGACCTGGTACAGCAGGGGCTGAGATACGTGATGGTTGTGACGATCGATCGAGCGTCACCATCGACCGGTGCGTGCTTGAAGGCGCCGCGGCACGCGAAGAGCCCGCCGAACCCGCCGCCGATGATCACTCACGTGAGGGCATGCCACTGCTATTCTAAGGCGTCATGCGCAAAGCCGGGTTATGGTGATGGAGCCACCAGACGACCTCCACGTCACTCACCGCCTGCCCGCTCGACTGCCCCGACGCCTGCACGCTCGACCGTGAGCCGTCCGCGGCGGGCGCGTCGCCGAGGTCGACGGCGGCCACGCGAGCGACGTGACGCGACGGCGTATCTGCGCGAAGGTCCGGCGGTTCCCCGAGCGCGTCGATGGTCGCCGACCGCATGCCGCACCCGACGGTCCGGACGCGGCCGCAAGGGCAGCGGAGCAGTTCTAACGCGTCTCGTGGGACGATGCGCTCGAGCAGATCGCGTCGCAGAAGATGCACGCGCGCGCGAGACGGCGCCGGCGCGGAGACCATCCTGCCGCTTCTGCTACGGCGGCTCGAACGGCCTCGCTGACGCAGGACTACGCCGGACGCGGTGCTCTTCCGGCGGCTCGGCGCATCGCGGCTGCTGCGCACCGTGTGTGCCGCGCCGACCGGCGCGCGCCAACCAGGCGCTGCTACGGCAAGATGCCGTCGGTCAGCTCAGGACTATCCCGACGCGAAGATGATTCATCGTCTGGGGCGTGAACCCCGGCGTGTCGGGCATCCACGCGATGCCGCATCATCACGCGAGGCCCGCAGACAACGGCGCGTTCAGTCGTCGGCGATCGATCCGCGCGCCACCGCAGTGCGCGCGCAGGCGGACCTGCATCTCGCGATGCGAACCAGGCACGGATCGTCGTCGGTGGCGCTCGCGATGCACCGCTATCTTGTTCGAGGAACGGCCACGCCAGACCAGGCGTTCCGCGACGCGCACACGAGCGGCGCCGGATCTGCAGTGGACAAAGGCTGCGGGTGGACCTTCGAGCGCGCGGCCGAAGTCGCCGGCGTCCCAGCCGCGGACCTTCAGCAGTTGCGCGCATTATGCGCCGGAGCCAGTCCAGCGCTCGTGCGGTGCGGCTGGGGACTCGAGCGCAATCAGGAACGGCGGCAACGCCGCGTCGCGCGTGCTGGCGCTGCCGGCAGTCGGCGGCAAGTTCGGCGTCCGGCGGCGGCGGCTACGCGATGAGCAACTCGGCCGCGTGGGGACTCACGCGGCACGTGGCTCGACGCGCCAGAGCCGCCGACGCGCGCGATCAACATGAATCAGCTCGGCGAGGTGCTCACCGACCCGCCGATCGCCGCCGGTCTCACGTGCTGTTCGTCTACAACTGCAACCCCGCGGCGACCATCCCGGATCAGCGTCGCGTGCTGCGCGGCCTCGAACGCGACGACCTGTTCACCGTCGTCTTCGAGCAGGTGCTGACCGACACGGCGCCCTACGCGGACGTTGTCCTGCCGGCGACGACGTTCCTCGAGCACTACGATTTCGCGACGCGGCTACGGTCCGATCACGATGCAGCTTGACGCAGCCGGTCGATCGATGCCGATCGGCGAGGCGCGATCGAACGCCGACGTCTTCAACGATCTCGCGCGGCGGCTGGACCTGCTCGACGAACGAGCAGGGACGCGGCGAGCTCGATTCGTGCTGCGCGTGCTGAACGATCTGCCGCGCGGAGGTCGGCGAGCGACCTCAAGCGCCACCGGCGTGGCGCGTCCTCCATGGGACGGCGCGCCTGATGCAGTTCGTGGACGTGTTCCCGCGGACCGCGGATCGGCAAGGTGCGATCTGTTCCCCGCGGATCTCGATCAGCGAGGCGCCGGCCGGGCTCTACGCCTACCAGCCAGACCCGGCGACCGACCGCTTCCCGCTGGCCCTGATCTCACCGGCGTCGCGACCGCACGATCAGCTCCACGCTCGGCGAGCTGCCGCGACCCGAAGTGCGGTTGCTGATGCCATCCAGACGGACGCCTCGGCGCGCCAGATCGGACGACGGTGAAGACGTTCGCATCTGGAACGAGCTGGGCGAGGTCCGGTGCCGGGCGCAGAGTGGGGACGTGGATCCGGCCGGGAACGTGTGGTCCTGCCGAAGGGCTGTGGCGGCGGCACACGGCGAACGGCTACACCGCGACGGCGCTCGCGCCGGCTACGCTGACCGACATCGGCGGCGGCGCGTGCTTCAACGACGCGCGCGGTGCAGGTGGAGCGAGCGGAGGCCCAAAAGCCGGCGCCAGGCGTGAGCCTGACGCCAGTGGCGGTCCGCGCCGGCCGGTGGCCGGCGCGAACCCTGGCCAGACGGCTTACGCCATTCCGAGGTTGTCGGGCGGAGTGGAATCCGTGCCATCCGCCAACCGGCCTCGCCCGCCCTGGCTGACCTGCCCGCCCTTGCGACCTGCCCGGCGAGCCTCTTCAGGCGTCCACTCGTGCGCGGTCCCCTTCTCGGTGTGCTGCGCGCCCACCCTTGCTGGCGATCTCGCGCTGCCGCTCAGGACTCATCGACGCGAAACCGCGCGCTCTTTGCGTTCGCTCGTCACGTGAACCTCCTTACCACTCCACCGCGCGCCGCTGGCCTGCGCACGGGCCGTGCCCCACAACCGGCGGCTGACTATCCGCAGGCCGCCCCCGCTCTTGGACGGGAGCGAAGTGCGACACTCGCCCAACGGCATCGAGTGACTGCAATTTGTCGTGATGGCTGGGAGAGCATGGCGGCCACTCCTCTTCAAACGACGTGCCAGAGGCGCCTGTCGTGGCACGACGGATTCGAGCGAAAAATGGGCCAACTCTGGCGGATCGCCGCCCAGCTCAAGGACCCGTCTCAGCCGCTGATTTGGTTTACTAGCACGAACGTGAGAAAGCAGTACTACGGACGAGCTGACGCCCGGGGCTGACGCTGGGGTCAGACGCTGTTAAGGCGCCGCGAACGGCGTGTACACGCGTCTGACCCCGATCTAGTGCTTTTGCACGGACCCGAGGTCGAGCAGGTCAGTTCTGCGCTGCGGCGGGGCTTGAAGCAATCGCAGTCGATGCAATTCCGCACGTCGAAGTGGTAGCCGACGACGGGGAACAGCATCGAGGTGCGAGCAGTAGAACAGCTCGCCATCTTCAACCGTTTGAAATGCGAGCTCGGGAATGGCGTCGGGAGTGCGGCGGCTGCACCAGCAGATCCGATGTCTCGGCTTCCGGCTCCAGCCGGAGCGACGTGGTCACGCAACGTGAGTATACGACCGTCGAGGTGGCGCGTAAAGGGAATGAATGCGTTTACACGCGCCGAATCCGGCGACCGATGCGCGTAGAATATGGAGCACGTCATGACCCCTTGCGCTCCCGCGGTTCCGCCAGAGCCTGCCGGGAATCAATCCGGACGAATGGTCTTCTGCGCCAAGTTCCAGAAGGAGATGCCGGGCCTCGATGCGCCTGCCCTGGCCCGGCGAGCTCGGCCAGCGGATCTACGACAACGTCTCCGCTGGAAGCCTGGAAGCTCTGGGAAGAGCGGATGAAGATGATCCTCAACGAGTACCGCCTGCTGCCGTTGCAGAAAGAGGCGCAGGAGCTCGTCGCGAAGCACATGGAGGAGTTCTTCTTCGGCGAAGGCGCCGCGCTGCCTCCAGGCTACGTCCCGAGCAGTCAGAAGTAGATCGCGGGGCCGAGAGCGCCGCCGCCATCGCCTCACACCTCCGAGCCGTCACAGCCACCGGAATAGGTCTGATCGATCTGGAAGCTGAGCTGCGCGTGCGCGACGCGGAGCGCCGCCTCGACCGTCGGCGGGCCTCGCCGCGCGCGCAAAGATGAAGCCCGAGGTAGCGCGAGCCTTCGGGCAGCGGGACCAGCTCTGATCGAGCTTGGCAGCGATCCGCAGTCCCGTCGACTCCTGGCACCGCCAGCGCGCTGCGGCTTCCCGTTCCACGCCTCGATAACGTCCGGCGGCCGGGAATCGGAATCATCATCACGCCGGAGGCTGACGTCTCGCGCGACCACGGCTGCCACGGAAGCTCCCGACGCGTGGCGCAGCAGCAGCTCCTCGATGAGATGCGGTCGTCGGCCGTGCCGTCGTGAACCGGAATGCGCCGGCGCAGCAGAGCCGCCGATCGGCCGGGCCGCGACTTCCAGGACATGTCGAACGCCGCGGCGTTGACGCGGCACTCGGCATGGATGGGCCCGTGCGCCAGGCCCAGCGCGCGCACGCCGCGGCCGACACCGCGTCGTGCATCGCCCGCTGGATCTGCAGCGCCGGGCGCGCGAGCGGCGTGACATAGATCGTCTCTTCGAAGAACGGACCGTCCAGGTGGATCGGGTTTGTCGAAGATCGCCAGCACCTGCAGCGTGCCGTGCGATCAGGACGCCTTCGACGGCGAACTCCGCCCTGGGATGAAAGCCTTCGATCAGGACGACCGTGCCGCGTCAGGATCGCGCATGGCCCGACGCGTCCGGAGCATCGAGCGATGCGCCACGCGCGCTCGGCAGCTGCCGCCAGCTCGCGCTCGTTGTCCGCGCCGTATCACTGCCGCGGCTCGCGGCCAGCGCGACTGGTTTGACGACCAGCGAACACGGTCGATCCAGTGCGGCGCAGATCCGCGCTCCGGCTGCGAGGACCGCCGAAGCCACGGCACGGGCAGGCCCGGCGTCGCGCAGTCGCCGTCGTGGGCGCGCACCTTGCTGACGACGGCTGGCGTTCTGCACCGGCGACGGAGTGCCACGGCACGCCGAATCGCCAGGCGACGCGCGCGCCGCCAGCACCGCAGGGCCGGTCCCTGACGGCCAGCACGCCGTCGAGTGGCCTGCCATGCGGCAAAGGCGGCGATGGCATCCAGCGTGCAGCGAGCGTCCAGGTCGTGATAACGCGCGGGAATCGCGCGATCGCGCCACGGATCGTCGAGCACCTGGCAGCGATCCGTCACGAGCCGCAGCTCGGATGCCGAGCCTGCGGGCCGCGTCGTCGAACATCCGGATCTGATAACCGGTCGTCGTTGCGAACAGCAGCACGCGTCTAGGTCGTCATCGCGGGTTCAGATAAGCGCCGCCTGCCCCTCGGTCGGCTCGGCGCAACAGCACCAGGGCTCGGTGACGTGCCGGAACGCGCGGCCGAGTGGCGTGCATCGGCACGCGACGCACACGCGCACGGCGGGATCGACGGCGGCTATCTCATCGGCGCATGGCTGCGGCGAGCTCGTGCCGGCGCGTCCGGTGCGCGTTGCCGACGATCGCTGCGACGCGCCGCTGCAGCGCGTCCATGCGCGGGTCCGGATGCCGCCAGGGGTACGCGAGCGCCGCCGGGTCGAACGGATCCGACCAGCGCGCGGACGTCCTCGCAGCTCCAGCAGTCGCGAGCCGCGCGGAATCAGCAGCCGAATGCGCCAGCTGCACCGGGCGCCACGTGCGTCGATCAGGTCCGAGCGTCGTCGACGGTCGCCAGCAGATCCGCATAGCCTGCTCGCAGCGAGGTCCACGGCGTGAAGGCGACGAAGGTCGGCGACGAGCGGCGAGGCCGGCGTCCGCATCTCGTGCGGCCGACGCTGCTACGAAATCCGCCCGCGTGTGCCCCTTCTCGAGCTTCGCCAACAGGCGTCGTCGTCCACCGACTCGACCGGCGAGGTGACGAACGGCGCAGCCCGTGTCCGCGCAGCCCGGACAGATGTCCGCGATGCTCGAGCAGGTGCTCGATCTTGATCGTCGACGTCGTAGGTGACGCCGGGGAACTCGCGCGCGCAGCGCCGCGACCACGCCGACGGGCGTGGCCAGTGCCGTTGAAGAAATCGGGATCGCCGAACGTGATGTGCTGCGGCGCCCGCCGCCGACCTGCGCGCGACGTCGGCCAGCACCACGTCGGGATCGACGACGCGGAAGCGGCCCGCCATACACGGGCACCACGGGACAGTGCCGGCACAGGTGCTTGCACCCGCGGCTGGCTTCGGTGTAGCCGTCACGCGCCGCGTGCCATCGGGCCAGATGAGCGCGGCGTAGCTTGTCGAGCGCGGGCAGACCGCGGCGATCAGGCGCGATGAAGTCAAGCCGGGGACAGTCTGGAGCGATGGGGACTGTCCCCGTGTAACGCGCGGACTGTCCCCGAGGTCGGGCACAGTCCCCACTGCTGATCGACCGCGCCAGGGCGACCGAGATCCGCTTCGAACTCGCCGCCGAGAATGGTGTCGACGCCACGCGCACCGCAGCAGATCCAGCCGTTGAGCGGCGCGTACAGGCCGTAGGCGCAAATATGCGCGGCTGGATTGATCGCGCGGACGCGGTCGAGCACGGGCAGCGCCAGGCGCGTGGCCGTGTGCATGGGCAGGTAGACACGCCGACGAGCGACGCCTCGCCACCTCGTCGCGGTCGAGGCGCGTGCGCGAGAGATCCGCCACGGCCGCACGTCGAGACCCGGCCTGAGCGCAGCCACGCCGCCGGCGAGGCCAGCCCGAACGGCTGTCGTCCCAGCTCGTAGGTGGAGAGCAGCAGGGCTTGCACTGAGCATCCACGATCTTATCGCGTGCCTGTCGGCGTCATGCTGGCACGCTATGCCGCTCAAAGAATACCGGGCCAAGCGCAACTTCTCCGTCTCACCTGAGCCGCGTGGCAAGGCGCCGGTGCGAAGCGGAAGAAGCACCGCTGTTCTTCTGCGTCCAGAAGCACCTCGCCAGCCACCTGCACTACGACTTCCGCCTCGAGCACGACGGCGTCCTGCTCTCGTGGGCCGTGCCGAAGGGCCCGTCGCTCGATCCGACGGTCAAGCGGCTGGCGATGCACGTCGAGGATCACCCGCTCGAGTACGGCACGTTCGAGAGGCGTCATCCCGGACGGCTACGGCGCCGGCATCGTGATGCTCTGGGACCGCGGCACCTGGGAGCCGCTCGTCGACGATGTGGCGGCGGCGCTGAAGAAGGGCGACCTGAAGCTGCGCCTGGACGGCGTGAAGCTGAAGGGATCGTGGGCGCTGATTCGGACCTCGGGCGGCGACGGCCGGAGCTGGCTGCTGCTCAAGCACCGCGACGAGTGGGCCGGCCCGCTCGACATCGCCGCCTTCGCGCCGAAGAGCGTCAAGAGCGGCGGCTACTTCACCGACATCATCGAGGAACAGGCGCCGGCGGATCTGGACCAGCAACCGCGCGGCGAAGAGCGCGCCCGGCGGTCTGATGAAGATAGTCGAACGCGCCATCGCCATCGCCGAGGAAGAGAGAAGGGCGCGCCAGCGAGCCTGCGCGCGGGCGCATAGCCTGAGGCGCCTCCGGCGAAGGCGCGCTTCACGCGGGGCCACGCCTTCGGGGCAGAGGGCGGCCGCGGAGGCTACAGCAGCCGCTTCGAAAGCACGCTCCACACCGCGTAAGCCAGGCGCCAGCGGTCGTGCCGCGCGATCTCCTGGCGCCAAAGGTCGGCCTCGATGACCTCGCACCACTCCGGCACGTCGCCGATGCGGCAGCATCGCCTTGTGCTCGCCCTCGTAGCGTCGCGAGCACCGCATCCGGCGGGCGGCGCGTGTTGACGACCGCGACATCCACGTGGCGGTCGATCGCCGCCGAGACACTGCTGCACCGCGGTGGCGGCGGTGAAGCCCGCCATGCCGCGCCCTTCGGTCAGCAGGTTGGCAATCAGGATGATCGGGCCGCGCACCGGGCGCAAGCGCGTCGGCGACGCCGCTCACGAGCAGCGGCGGCATCAGGCTCGTGTAGAAGCTGCCCGGCCCGATGATCACGGCATCGAAGCCGCGGATCGCCTCGGCCACCGCCGGGTGAATCACGGGCGCCGGCTCGAGCCACACGCGCTGGATGCCACGTCCCTTGATCTGCGCGGCATCCACTTCCACTTCACCGCGGCGTGATCGACGCCGTCGGCATACTCGGCGCAGATCGTCGAGCTGGTCGACGGTGACGGGCCAGACGCGGCCCTCGCACCCGAGCAGCGTCCTGCAGCGCGTCCACCGCCACGAGGAAGTCGCCGCTGTACTGCTCCATCATCGAGAGCAGCAGGTTGCCGCCGGTGTGGCCGGAGAGCTTCGCGTGCCCGGCCAGCATCGGCAGCCGCGCGCAGCAGGACGCGCCGCGCTTCACCCTCGTTCGGCGAGAGCGCCAGCGCGCACTTGAGCACGTCGCCAGGCGGCAGCACGCCCAGCTCGTCGCGCAGCTGGCCGGAGCTGCCGCCGCTGTCGAACATCGTGACGATGGCGTGCACGTCGAAGCCAGGGGTTGCGCTTCAGCCCGCCGAGCAGGCTGGGCATGCCCGGTGCCGCCGCCGAAACAGCCGACGCTGAGATCCCGGAATCGCATGGCCCGAGATTCTACCTCGTGACACCGGATTGCGTCGCGCACGTAGAATGATCAGATGGGCTCTGCACGTCGAGGCGCTCGTCGCCGACCTCCGGACCATTTTCACGCTCCGGCTGTCTGCGGTCGTGCTGTACGGCCGGCACGCCATCGGCCCGTGGCGCCCGGCACCCCGGCGCACACGCTGGTCGTCGTGCGCGAGCTCGGCCTCGGCGACCTCGAGGCCTGCGCGCGGCGATGTGGCGATCTGGCGGCGCGCGCACCTGGCGGTGCCGCTGCTCGTCGTCGCCGACGAGTTCGAGCGGTCGCTCGACGCCTTCCCGCCGGAGTTCGGCGCCATCCTGTCGCGGATATCGCGTGCTGCACGGTCGCGGATCCGTTCGACGGCCTCAGCGTGGATCCGATCGACCTCAGGCGCGCCTGCGAAGTGGAAGCGCGCGGGCCACCTGCTGCACCTGCGCGAGGGCTTCCTCGGAGTGCGGCAGGGAGCCCAGGCAGGTGTCGCGGCTCGTGGACGTCTCGGCGCCGGCGCTGCGCGCCGCTGCTGGTGAACCTGATTCGCCTCGACGGCACGCCCGGGATGACGCCGTGCGGCCTACGCGACAGCGAAACTGGGCTCGCTGCACGGCCGCACCATCGCGTCGGTGCTGGCCACCGCTCGATGCGCCCCTGGCCGTCACGGATACGGCGCGCGGATTTCCCGATGTCCTCGCCGCCATCGAGGCGCTGGTCGACTACGTCGATCACTGGACGGTGGTGAGCGTGCGCCGCGCTCGTCCTGATCGTCGTCTGCCTGGCCGCGCTCGTGACGCCGTCGCGGAGCCGACGCGCAGCCGCCTCCGCCCGCGCTGACCGGAGCGGTCAACGACTTCGCGGGCGTCATCGACCACGACAACGCGCAGGCGCTCGACGCGATCTGTCGCGCGCGCCTCACCGAGGCAACCGGCGACGTGCTCGTCGTTGCCACCGTCAAGACGTATCAACCGTAGGCCCGACATCCAGAGCTACGCCGTGAAGATGTTCGAGAACGCCGGCCGCGGCATCGGCCATCGCACCGAGGGCAGGAGCGACAACGGCGTGCTTGATGCTGCTCGCCGTGGACGACCGCCGAGTCCGGATCGAAGTCGGCTACGGCCTCGAGCCGTTCATCACCGGACGGGTTTAGCCGGCCAGGTCAGTCGCGACGCCATGGTGCCCTTCTTCAAGCAGGGCGACTACGGCGGCGGGTCTGCGGGCCGGAGCGGAGCAGGTCGCGGCACGGCTGGCAGGCGCGCGCGGGAAAACACTGCCCGGGTCGACGACGTCCACGCCACCTCGGCAACGAAGCGCGCGGCGGATTTCCATGGTGGCTGATCCTCCTTCTGCTGTATCTGATCTTCATCACGCGTCTTCCGGCGCCGAGGCGCGCATCTGGGGCGGGCCGCTGGAGCGGGTGGTCGAGCGGCGCGGGCGCGGTTCGGTGCGGCGGTTCGGCGGCGGCTTCGGAGGATTCCGGCGGCGGATCCTCCGGTGGCGGGTTCGGCGGAGGGTTCGGCGGCTTCGGCGGTGGCCGGAGCGGCGGGGGCGGCGGCGGCGCGATCATGGTAGGCACACATGTGGGACGCGGACTTCAGTCCTGTCCTTCAGCGATACCGCAAGGAGGATCGATGCGCACGGATGAAGCGACTGGTGATGCTGGCAGGATCGTGCTCGCTCGTGGCGCTGCCGCTGGGCGGCTGCTCTTACAACACGTTCGTCGGCCAGGAGGAAGCCATCAAGGCACAGTGGGCGCAGGTCGAGAACCAGCTGCAGCGGCGCAACGACCTGATCCCGAACCTCGTGGAGACGGTGAAGGGCTACGGCCGCGCAGGAGCAGAGACGTCTTCAAGGACATCGCCGACTCGCGCGCGAAGCTGGCCGGCGCGAAGACGCCCGACGAGAAGATGGCCGCGGCCAACGAGCAGATCGGCGGCGCTCTCGCGCCTGCTCGTCGTCGTCGAGAACTACCCGACCTTGAAGTCGAACGAGTCGTTCAACCGGCTGATGGACGAGCTGTCGGGCACCGAGAACCGCATCGCCGTCGAGCGGATGCGCTACAACGAGACGCGTGCAGGCCTACAACACGTCGCGCCGGCAGTTCCCCGCCAACGTCACGGCCGGGACTCTTCGGCTTCAAGGAATACAAGCTGTTCGAAGCGCCGCCCGAGGCCAAGGCCGACGCCGAAGGTGGCGTTTCCCGGCCCGCCGAAGTCGTGAGGCCGGCGGGAGCGCGGCGAGTCCGCTGACTGCTAGAATCGCCGCCTCGTGACCGTCCTCTCGCGACGCGCCGGTCGGGGCGTGCCTCGTCGCAGGTCCGGCGCTCTGGCTGTCCACGTCGGTGTTCGATCGCGTGGGCACGGGCGCCGGCACGCGCGTCGCGTTCTTCTCGTCCTGGCCGGAGCTGGGCGGGCTGACCGTTCTGGTGCTGCTGACCGCGCTGCTGCTGCAGGCGCTGGCCGGGCACCTGCTCCTGCTGCGAGGCATCGAGTCCAATCTGCCCGCGTGGTGCTGGACGCCGCTGGTCGGACTGGCGGTGCTGGCCATCCCCTTTCTCCCGTGGATCGCCGATCGGCTGCGCGTGCTCGATGCGCTCGCCGGCCCCGGGCGCTGGTGGGTCTGGGCGGTGGCCGGTGGCCAGGGTGCTGTGGCTCATCAGGACGGCCGTCACGCGACGATGGCGCCGCCGTGGCTCGAGCCCGGCCGGCGGCGATTCACCGAGCAGGTTCTCGTCTTCGGCGTCAGCGCCGCCATCTTCGCGCGGCCGCCTGGCGGCTCTCGCCGGGCCCGCTCTACCCGGCGGCGACGAGCCGCACTATCTCGTCGTCACGCAGAGCCTGCTCACCGATCGCACGACCTTGCGATCGCCAACAACTACGCGCGCGGCGACTACCTGGCGTACTACCAGGCGCCGCTGAAGCCGCGACTACCGCGCCACTGGCCGCAACGGCGTGATCCACTCGATTCACCCGGTCGGCATCTCCGCGCTGATCGCGCCGGCCTTCGCGCTCTGGGGCTATCGCGGCGCCAGCCTGTTCCTTGCGCCTGCTCGCCGCCGCGGCGGTCACGCTGACATGGCGCGCGGTCGAGCGTGAGACGGCATCGGCGAGGCGCGGCGACGATCGCGTGGCTCGCGCGTGGCGACGAGCGCGCCGTTCCTGCTCCACAGCTTTGCGATCTACCCGGAGTGCGCGGCGGCGCTCGCCGTGATGCTCGCGCTTGGGCGCCAGGTCCGCGGCGTGTCGCGAACAGACGCGCTCGTCCGCGGCGTCGCCCTGGCCGCACTCCCCTGGCTCGGCACGACAGTACGCGCCGATGTCGGCGGTCTCGATCGCGCTTCCTGATCTGGCGGCTGCCGTCGCGCGACAAGGTGGCTGTCGCGACGCCGTGCATCGCCTCGCTTCGCGCTCTGGTTCGGGTTCTTCTGGTGGCTCTACGGGACGCCGTCGCCCTCGGCGCCGTATGGCTCGTCGCATCAGATGTCGCCGGCCACGCTTGCCGCGGGGCTGCCCGGCCTGTTCCTCGATCAGAGTGCGGCGCCGTCGCGACGCGCGCCGGCGCTGGGCCTCGCGCTGGTCGGCCTGTGGCGACTCTGGCGACGTGACGCCGACGGCCGGTGGATGGCGATGACGACGGCGGCGGCGCTGGGGGCACTGGCGGTGACGGCCGGATCCTTCGCGCTGTGGTGGGGCGGCAGCGCGCCGCCGGGGCCGCGAGCTGGTTTGCGGCGCTGCCGCTCGTCGCCGTGCCGCTCGGCTGGCTGTGGCATGACTGCGCCAGGCGTCCCGTCCAGCGCGCCGGAATCGAGTGGCTCGTCCTCACGGGCATCGCCACCACCGTGACGCTGGTCGTCGTCCACGGCGGCCTGCTCATCGCGAACGGCCGCGACGGCGCCTCGCAGCTGCTCTGAGTTATCTCGAGCCGGCCCGGCATCTCGTGAGGGACGCGCCGTCCTTCGTCGGCTTTCAGGATCACGTGTCGGTGCCGTGGATCGCCAGCGCGATCTGGATCGCCATCGCAGCGATCGCGTGGCGTGTGTCTGGCGGTCTTGACGCGGCGAATCCCGGGCGCGCCGCGCTCGCGGCGTCGGGCGTCGGCCTGATGCGCGCTCGTCGCCGCCGCCATCGTCGTGCCCGCGGCGGTGGCGACGCGACCTCCCGCCCGTCGCACCGGTCGAGGCGCGCTCGCTGGGCCTCCGCTGCTCGACGACTACGACGCGCGCGCGCGCCCGCTGGCCATCGAGTACGCGCCGTTCCGGCTCACGTCGCCGGCTGAATCGATCGTGGACCTCCGCTTCGTGGCGACGCCGGGCATGCGACGCGCGCCGCAGCCGGCACGCGTCGTGATGAACGCGCGGTTCGCGCTCGCTGCCGGCACGTATCGTGTCGCGCTGACGCCGCGCGCCGGCGCGTCGCTGTCGGGCGAATGGGGCGTGCAGGTCGGGCGGCTCGGTGGACCGATGGTGACGTGGCCCGTGTCGGCGGCGCCAGGCGCGGAGTGGGCCACGAGCTTCACCCTCGACCTGGACGCCGGCTTCGTCGGCTTCCGCGCCTCGCCCGATCTCGAAGATGATGCTCGATCGGATCGAAGTGCAGCCGCTGAAGGTCGTCGATTCGGGCGAGCGGCCGGCGAACGCGGGGCCGTGCTGGCAGCCACGCGGTGCGGGGACGTGCCGGTGTATTTTCACGACGATCGCGCCTACATCGAGGCCGGCGGCTTCTGGACGAGGCGTGAGCCGCGTGACGCTCAGCGCGGCGCTGCCCGAGACGGCCGCCTCGGCGCTGCCGCTCCGTCTTCCGCAGCGCTGGCGGGCCCCTGCCGGTGCGTGTCGAAACTCCCGCGTGGTCCACGCGCATCGTCGTCGACAGCGATGCCGCGACCACGGTGTCGGTCCCGGCGCGAACGGGCGAGCGCGTGGTGTCGCTGGCGATTACCGCCGAGGCCGGCCTTCGTCCCGGCCGAGCACGGCGGGCCGCCAGGCGATCGCCGGGCGCTCGGCTGCTGGGTCGAAGTGGGACACTAAAGGCACATGATCCGCTTCGTGGACGTCCTGCTGCGCCGAGTTCGATCGCGAGAACCGCGCTGACGCTCGCCGGCTGCTCGCGCGGATGCCGGCGGATCGGCTCGAGTGGCAGCCGCACGCCCGATCGCGGACCCTCGGCGGTCTGGCGGCGCACCTGGCGGAGCTGCCGGCCTGGGGCGTGGTGCTCATCGACCAGGCGGAGTTCGACCTCGACGACCGCAAGCCCACGGATCGACCAGGCGGATCCGTCGACGAGCTGCTGGCGCTGTGCGATGCCAACGTCACGCTGGTGCGCCGAGCCGTCGCGTCAAGGACCGACGCCGAGCTGCTGGCGCCGTGGACCCTGCGCCGCGGCGGCACGGAGATCTTCACCGTGCCGCGGCTCATCGCGCTGCGGACGCTGCTGCTGCAGCACGCGACGCACCACCGCTGGGCAGTTGTCCGTGTATCTGCGGCTGCTCGACGTGCCGTTGCCGCCGCTGTATGGACCGACGGCGGATGAACCGTTCTAAGTAGGAGGTCCATGCGGTCCATCGGTCCATGGGTCCATGGGTCCATGAGTTCAGGGGAGTTGAGATGTCGATTCGCGGACTGATTCTCGACTACACGGTGAAGTGCTCAGCCTGCCTCAGCCCGCCGATGCGCTGGCCGGAATGGCGGCCGCGGCGGCAGGCGGCGGCGCAGCCGTTCGCCGATGCGTGCTGGCGCTATCGCGGCGACTACGATCGCGGGATGCCGGCAACCGAGATGCTGGCAAAAGCGTCTTGACGGACGCGCGCGCGGCAAACCGGCAGGCCGACGACATCCAGCGGCTCATCGCGCTGGACGTCCGCTCGTGGACCGGCTATCGCGAAGAGGTCTGGACGCTCGTCGAGCAGCAGCGGGCGGCGGGCGTGCGCACGGCCGTGTTGTCGAACGGTGTGCCGGAGATCATGGAGGTCATCGAGCGCGAGCGCGCGATCAGCACGAGAAGTTCGACACGGTGGTCGTCTCAGGCGAGGTCGGCTGCGCGAAGCCTGATGCCGAGATCTTCGAGCTGACACTGGGCCCGCCTCGGCGTGGCCGCCGCGGATGCCCTGTTCGTGGACGACCGCGAGGTGAACCTCGACGGGCGCGCGCCGGGTTGGCCTGCGGACGCTGCACTTCACCGGACCCCACGCCTGTCGATTCGCTGCGAGTCGCGCTCCGGTCACTGACACAGACTAGTCGAAGTTCGGCCTGGATCGCCCGACTTGACGGTGAGCTTTCCAAAATGATATCATTTAGATATCTCAAGGAGCTCCCATGATTCGAGAGCGTGAATACGGGGCAGTCTCGGGCCTGGCGGCGCTGGTCGTGCTGCTGGCCCAGCCGCGGGTTCTACCTGTGGCAGCTGATCCTCGCGATCCAGGATCACCGCGACCCGCTCATCATTGCCTGCGCCATCGGCTGCGCCTTCTCGCAGCCTTCCTGCTGACCGGGCTGTTCGTCGTGAACCCGAACGAGGCAAAGGTGCTGCAGCTGTTCGGCCCGTGTCGGCACGGCACCGGGCCTGCGCTTCGCCAGCCCGCTGTATCGCAAGCGCACGATCTCACAGCGCGTGCGCAATTTCGAAGGCGGCAAGCTGAAGGTCAACGACCTCGACGGAAATCCGATCGAAGTTGCGGCCGTCGTCGTCTGGAAGGTCGTCGGCAGCCGAGGTATTCGAAGTGGACAACTACGACAACTACGTGCACGTCAGAGCGAGTCGGCGCTCAGGAACGCTGGCGACAGGCTACCCGTACGAGCCGCGCGACGATCGGCCAGTAGCTGCGCGGGTCCACACACCGCCATCGCCGACCATCTCCCGCAGGGGAGATCAGGATCGGCTTGCGCTTGAGGCGTGGAGGTGATCGAAGCGCGGATCATCTGGCCTACGCCAGGATCGCGGCGGCGATGCGCTAGCGCCAGCGGTATATCCAGCGCCATCTATCGCGGCGCGCTGGCGCATGGGCGCGGTGGCGTGGTGGGAATGGCGCTCAAACATACTCGCGAAGAACATGTCTGCACTCGACGAGGACACCGAGGCAACCATGGTGAGCAATCTGCTGGTCGTGCTGTGCGGTGAGCGGAACACGCAGCCCATCGTCAACGCCGGCACGCTCCACCACTGAGGATCGGGTGGCCGAGCGAAAGGCGTTCCTTCTCCGTTATCGACCCGCGGTCCTCGAGGCGCTCCAGCGCTGGGCCGGACGACGAGCTGCGGCAGCCTGAACGGGCAGAATCAGATTCGTGCTGCGCCGAGCGCTGCTGGGCGAGTGCCGGCTGGGAGGGACGCCGCTCCCGGCGGCCCCGGCGACGCGCGACACGGAAGGCGCCTGATGCCGCTTTCGGGACGCGCGCGGGTCGCATACCGGCGTGGATGCGCCGCACACTGCTCGTCGCCCCTCGCGATCCGGTGTTCAACATCACGGCTGGCGTGGTCAACCGGTCGCCCGTGGCCGCTGGTGGGGCGCGGGCGCTCCTGCTTGCTCTGCGCCGCGGCGGGCCTCCCACCCGTCGCGCCGCGGCAAGTTCGTCGCTGTGGAAGGATCTGCTGGACCGAGGCGGCGGTCGATGGCGGCGAGCCGTGTGCTGACATCGGCTGCGGGCGCGGGGCGGTGCCTCACGCTGGTGGCCGGACATCTCACCACGGGCCGTGCCGTCGGCATCGATCTGTGGAGAGGCAGCGACCAGTCGGGCAATTCGGCGCTCGCCACGCGGCGCAACGCCGAGGCCGAAGGGAGTCGACAGGCGCGTCGACATCTGCACGGCGGACATGCGCGCGCTGCCGCTTTGCCGACGGCACGTTCGACCCTGATCGCTCTCCAACATCGCCATCCCACAACGTCCCGGGCCGTGACAATCGCGCGCGTGCCATCGACGAAGCCGTGCGCGTGTTGCGCCCGGCGGCCGGCTGATTGTGGCCGACATCTTTCTGCGCCTGAGTACCAGGGCTCGCCTCGACGGCGCTCGGCCTGCAGGCGTGTCGAGCAGCGCAATCTCGGCTGGCGCATGTGGTGGGGCGGCCCCTGGGTGCCCGACCCGACTCGTGACAGCGAGAAAGGGCCTGGAGCCCGTCGGTCCGTAGCCCGTAGCCCGTCTGCTACCCTAGTCTGGATGCCCGACGTCTTCCGAGCCGCATCCGAGGCTGCGCAACGGCCACGTGATGACGGTCTGGGCTGGGGACGGCAGCGCACGTTCCCTCGCCTGCCATCCACCCAGGATCGCGTGTTCATCGTCGCGCCGGACGCGCGCGTGCTCGCGCCACTGCTACTGGCAGCCGGACGCCGACGCAGCCATCCGACGTTCATCGCTGCTGCACGGCCTCGAGGGCTCGAGCGAGGCGCACTACATGCGCGGCATGGCGGACAAAGGCGTTCGCCGAAGGCTTCAACGTCGTCCTGCTGAACCAGCGCAACTGCGGCGGCACCGAGCACCTGTCGATGACGCTGTATCACTCGGGGCTGTCGGCCGACGTCGACGTCGTGCTGCGAAGCTCAGCGCGGAAGGCCACCGCGCCGTCGTCATCGCGGGCTATTCGCTGGGCGGCAACCTCGCGCTTGAAGCTGGCCGGCGACTACGGCCGCGACGCGCCGACCACGCTCAAGGCCATCGCCGCCGTCTCGCCGGTGATGGACCTGCCCCGCTGCGTCGACGCGCTCGAGCGGCCGTTCAAGCTTTTCTACCAGTGGAACTTCGTGCGGAACCTGAAGGCGCGGATGCGGCGGAAGGCAGCGGCATTCCCCGGGCGGTTCTCGACCGAGGCCCTGGACCGCGATCCGGACCGTGCGCGCAGTTCGACGAGGCATACACGGCGCCGTTCTTCGGCTTCCGCGATGCCACCGACTACTACTATCGCGCCGGCGGCGCTGCGCGTGGTCGAGCGCATCGAAGTGCCCGACGCTGATCATCGTCGCCGGCGACGATCCGTTCGTGCCGTCCGACTCGTTCCGCCAGTCCGGCAGTCACCGGCAATCCGCACATCACGCTGCGCGTGAGCGCGCAGGGCGGGCACTGCGCGTTCATCGCCCGGCCAACGGCGATGGCGACGGCTACTGGGCCGAACGCCGCGTGGTGGATTTCCTCAAAGACCGAGTCGGTCCATGAGCTGTCGGGCCAGCTCCGGCCCTTTGCCTTCGTCTTCGTGCTTGAAGTAGACGTAGGTGTCTTCCCAACCGGCCTCGTGCTCGCGAATCACGCGCGCCCACTCATCCAGATCGGCGTCGGTGTAGCCTTCGTCGCGCAGCCTGGAAGTGCCCGTAGTTGGCCGTTGGCACGATCGGCGTGGATCGCGTGTCGCTGTCGGCGAGGCAGAGCGCGAGGTTCCGGGCGCGCAGCCGCTCGTAGACGGCATCGTCGAGCCAGGATGGATGGCGGAACTCGAAGGCCGCCTTCGCGTGCCTCGGCAGCTCCGCGAGAAAGGCGTCGAACAGCGGCAGGTCGGCCTTGAACGCCGGGCCGAGCTGAAACAGCAGGATGCCCAGCTTCGGCCCGAGGCGCCGACGCGGCCTGGCAGAACGCCCTCACCAGCTCACCGCAGTCGCGCAGCCGCCGATCGTGCGTGATGCGCCTGGGCGCCTTCAGCGTGATCTTGTACGGCTCCGGCGTGCGCGGCGCCCAGCCCTGCACCAGCTTCTCGGTGGGCATCCGGTAGAAGGTGTAGTTGATTTCAACCGTGGGGAATCGCTCGGCAGTAGTAACCGAGCATCTTGCTCGCAGGCAGCGTGGGTGGATAGAACCGGCCCTTCCACTCGGGATAGTTGTAACCGGACGTACCGACCCAAATCATCGAAGTGCCAGGTGCGAAGTGCTAGTGCTAAGTGGAAGAATAGAGTGCAGAGCGCGCGGAGAAACAAAGGGAAGCAGTGCGGCGTTCGCGCTGCTTCCCCGTGACCTGTGAGGCGTGCTGCTACCAGCGAGGCTCGCGACGGCCGCCGCCGTCGTGACCACCGCCGCCGCGCGAGAGAAGGAGCCGCCGCCTTCGGGCTTCGGCCTGGCCTCGTTCACGACGAGCTGCCGTCCCCTCGAAGCGGATAGCCGTGGAACTGCGATGATGGCTTTTCTGCGCGCCATCGTCGTTGGCCATCTCGACGAAGGCGAATCCACGTGCCCAGCCAGTGGCCATGTCGCGCATCACGCGCACGTTGTCCACTGCGCCGGCCTGGCTGAACAGGGCGTTCAGATCTTCGTCCGTTGTCTTATGCGGGAGATTCCCGACATACAATCTCCGGCCCATCGCGGCTCACTACTCTGCTCGAATGCGCGCTCGCTCGGTCAACAGGCAGCCGCGCGCGAAGCGGCCTGCCGGACGTCGGAAGCCTGACCGTGCTTGTGCGGATGCGACCGTGAAGACAAGGGCAGCTGCTGGGCAACAGGGAGGATTCGTTCGTCTGAAGTTGCGCCAGTATACAGCACCTGTATATTTGTCAAGATCTAATTTGCTCCGCCACGTGTAATCGTGTGCAGCCGCAGGCGCGCACGAGCCCCCACCGCTGCAAGTCAGGTAAAGTGAAGGATATGCGGCTCCTCAGTCCTGGCCTGATGGCCGCACTGCTCCTGGCCGCTTGCCAGGCCCGCACCGCCCGCCCGCGAGTGCCACGTCGTCGGACAGATCCTCGCCGTCGATCGCGCCGCGTCCCGCGTCACCATTCGCCACCAGGACATCACGAACACTTCATGCCGGGCATGACGATGCCGTTTCCGGTGAGGGATGCACGGCTGCTCGAGGGCCGCGCGCCGGGCAATCTCGTCGACGCAACGCTGGTCGTGCAGGGAGCCGACGTCTGGATCTCGCGCCTCGATCGTCACGGGCACCGCGCCGCTGCCCGCGGAGTCGCCGGCCGCTGGGGCTGGCGCCTGGCGATCAAAGTGTCAGATGCGCAGTTCGTCGATCAAAACGGGACGCCCATTTCAATTGCCGGACCTGCACGGCCCCGGCCGTTGTTACATTCGTTTACACCCGCTGCCCGCTGCCTGAGTTCTGTCCGACGATCGAAACGAGGTTGAGCGCGGTGCAGCGCGCGATGCGGCACGAGGCAGGCCTCGCGGGCGTACGGCTGCTGGCGATCACGATCGATCCCGCGCACGACACGCCGTCCGTCCTCAGAGCGCATGCGACCTCTCGTGGCACTGGATCCGCTGGTGACTTTCGCGACCGGCGACGTCCGGGTGATCGACGCCTTCGGCCGCCAGTTCGGGCTGGCGGTGTCGAGACTAGGACGCGGCCGGCGGCATCGATCACAACCTGCGCACCGTGGTCCTCGACGCCAGGCATCGCATCGTCGCGATCCTGACGGGCGCGGACTGGCCGTGGACGAGGCGCTGGCGGCGCTGAGGACGGCGGCTGCCGCCTCGTGACACCGACGCCGCCGCTGTCCGGCATTCACGCCTCGCGAGCGCCGGCTCATTGGGCGGCTGCGCACGCCGTCGGAGGTGCAGGCCTACCTGAACGCGCTGCGCATGCAACACCGAAGCCGGTGGCGCGACGCTGCGCAGCTTCCGCCGCGTGGTCGACGTCGGCACCGCGCACTGCTTCGAAGCGGCGATGTTTGCGTGCGTCGTTCTCGAACAGCACGGCTACCCTCCGCTCGTCCTGAGCTTTCGAATCGATCGACGGGCTCGATCACGTGATGTTCGCACATGCCGCCGCAACGGCCGCTGGGGTTCGGTGGCGCGCTCGCGCGATCCCGGCCTGCATGGACGGAAGCCGGTCTTCGCCACGCCCGCGCGCTGGCGTTGTCGCATGCGTGGACGCCTACGTGGACTACACCGGCGGCGTGAAGGCGCTACGCGATTGCCGACATGCGCAACGTCGAGGGTTGCAACTGGCGCTTCTCGCCGCGAAACGTGTGGAAGGCGGAGCAGTACCTGCTGGACTACCCACACAGCAAGATCCGTCCGTCACGCGCGCGCATCGCCAGGCTGCGCGCGCGCTACGTCGCTTTCGCGGAAGACGCACGGCATCAAGCCGGTGGACTACGAGCGTCGCGATCGCTGGATGCCCATTCCGAAAGAGTTCCGGAGGGCGGAAGGGCTGCCGTTTGCGGGACCGGTCTGGCGCGCGCGACGAGGTCAGATCGAGATCGAAGTCGCGCGCCGGGGCGTGATCGGCTCTTGCGCGCCTGGCGCAGCGCCTCCTCGAAGCGCTTCGACAGGGCGTCGCCGCGCCCCTTCTCGGCCTGCACCGACTGCTCGAAGATCGCTTCGCGCCGCGCCGCTTCCTCCGCGAGGATCCGCTGCGCCTTGTCGAGCTCAGGCTTGTCCGCCCGCTCCGGCGCGTGATGCTCGACGATGCGCTCTGAGGTTGCGATCGAAGACGAGCGTCGCGCCGCAGCACGGGCAGAGCAGCTCCAGTTCCGAGTTCAGGCGCGGCATGCCGGTATGATACACCCCGGAACGGCATGAGCGATCCGGCCGGCGGCCTGCTGCGCGTCGCAACCTACAACATCCATCGGTGCCGCGGGCTCGACGGACGCACGCGCCGGAGCGGATCGCCGAGGTTCTGGAGGGCATCGACGCCGACGTGATCGCGCTGCAGGAAGTGGTCGGCGCCGGACCACGCCACGACGGCCACGCGCAGGAGCTCGGCGCCGCGCTTGGCATGGGCTGGGTGATGGCGCCCGCGCGGCTCCTGCGCCTGCGCGCATACGGCAATGTCGTCCTGAGCCGCTTTCCCGATCGTCCACCACGTCCAGCTACGACCTGTCGTGGAAGACGTGCGAGCCACCGCTGCTGCCAGCGGGTGGACGTCGACCTGGGCGGACGGCTGCTCCACCTGTAACGTCCACTTCGGCACGGCGATCCTCGAACGGCGCGTCCAGGCCGAGCGTCTGGCGGGCATCGTCTCGGATCGCCGTGTCGCGGGACCGAAGGTCGTGCTCGGCGACTTCAACGAGTGGACGCGCGGGCCCGCTTCGGCGCTGCTCAGCGAGCGCCTGCACGGGTCGACCTCAGGGCGCACCTGTCGTCGCCGGCACATACCCGGCGTCCTGCCCCTGGTGCATCTCGATCACATCTACCATGCGGGCGCGGTGGACGTCCGGCGCGTGGAGCTCGTGCGCACGCGGCGCTCGCTCATCGCGTCGGATCATCTGCCGCTGGTGGCGACACTGCGCCATTGGTCACTGACGTATGAACTTTCAAGGATCGCGCGTGTGGATCACCGGCGCCAGCTCGGGGATCGGCGAGGGACTGATTGGGCCGCTCGTGGCGCGCGGTGCGCGGCTGGCCATCAGCGCGCGCCGCGCTGATGCGCTGGAACGACCGCGGCCGGCTGGCGCGCGAAGGCGCGCGGACGTCAGCGCCTTTCCGCTCGACGTCACCGATCGGGCGGCGGTCGAACGCACTGGTGGCCGCGATCGAGCAGGCGTTCGGCGGGATCGACGTGGCGATCCTGAACGCGGGCGGGCACCTGCCGCGGCTCGGGCGCGCGCTTCGATGGCCAGCAGTGCGTCGACATCATGATCGGTCAACTACTTCGGCGTGGTCTACGGGATCAGCGCGGTGCTGCCGGGGATGCTCGCCCAGGGGCCGGGGCTACATCGCCGGGGTCGCCAGCATCGCCGGGTATCGCGCGGTCCCCGCTGCCGGCGCGTACGGCGCATCGAAGGCGGCGCGTCATCCACATGCTGGACTCGATCCGCTTCGAGCTGGAGCCACGCGGGATCAAGGTGAGCGTCGTGAATCCCGGCTTCGTCAAGACGCCCTCACCGATCGCAACCGCTTCCCGATGCCGTTCCTCATGCCGCTCGAAGCCGGCCGTCAAGGCGCTCGTGAAAGGCCTCGAGCAGGAACGGCGCGAGATTCACTTCCCGAAAGTCTTCACCTGGACGCTGAAGTTCCTGCGCGTCCTGCCCTACCCCGTCTACCAGTGGATCATGCGCCGGGCGACCAGGGGACGGCAGCTCGCGAAGGAGGCGGCGCTCCACGAGTAGGGGACGATGTGGCGGCGGGCTTCAGCCCGCTCCGTGGCGGCCGGGATGACGTTTGTCAGTGGCGCCCGGCACCGCCCCGGAAGGATGCTAGAGTTAGGGTTTCTCCGGAGACAACCCGTTGTGAGCGAACTGAAGAACGACCTGGCCTCTCTTCGACTGAACGAGGCGCCCGAGAAGTCGCGGGAAGGGCCTGTGGATCTTCCTGGGCATCATCCTGCTGGCCGCAGGCGCCGAGCGTCTACGCGCTGGCGGAGCACCGGCGGCTTCTCGAAGGTCGAGGTCGCCACCGTCACGCCGACAGTCGAGCAGGTGGGCTCGGCGGCCGCCGGGACGCCGGTGTTGACGGCATCGGGCTATCTCGTCGCGCGCCGCGAGGCCGTCGTGTCGTCGAAGATCCAGGGACGTCTGCTCGAGTCTGCGGCGTCGAGGAAGGCAGCGAGGTCGAAGACCGGCGAGATCCTCGCCAAGCTCGAGAGCGCCGACTACGAGGCGCAGCTCGCGCGCGCCGATGCGCAGCTCAAGCAGGCAGAAGCTGCGCATCGGCTCGTCGGACGCCGCCATTCATCGCGCCGAGGCCGACCTGGCCGAGGCGAGCGACAGCTGAGCGTCACACGAGGCTCAACGCCGACAAGCTCGTGCCCGTGGACACGCTCGACGCCGTCGAAGAGCCGCGTGCGACTGGCCGAAGCCGCGCTGGCAGCAGTCGAAGGCCGATCGCGATCGGTCGGCCGCCGCGTCCGTGCAGTCGGAGGCCGACGTCACCTACGCCGAAGCGCAGTTGAACAACACGATCATCCGCGCGCCGTTTGCTCGGCACCGTCGTGAAGAAGATGGCCGAGGTCGGCGAGAGCGTTGCGCCGATTCCGCCCGGCGTGAACATCTCCACGGCGTCAGCGGCGCCATCGTCGCGCTGGCGGATCTGGCGACGCTCGAAATGGAAGCCGACGTCTCGGAGGCCAACGTCGCCAAGCTGCGTCAACGATCAGCCGGCCGAGGTGTACGGTCGAGGCGTTCCCGGATCGGCGTGCATAAGGCCATGCTGCGCCAGATCATCCCGACCGCGGACCGGACGAAGGCCACCGTGCTGACGAAGGTGACGCTGATCGAGAAGGACAAGGACCTCAAGCCCGAGATGAGCGCGAAGGTCACGTTCCTCGAGCCGCAGCAAGTCCGCGGCCGCGACAACGGCGTCCGCCACGCCCGCCAGGCCGAACGATCTCGGTGCCGCAGGCTGCGGTCGTCACGCGCGACGGCGGCCCGAAGGTGTTCGAAGTCGTCGAGGGTCAAGGCCGGTCCTGCGCACGATCTCGGTGGGCCTCACCCGCAACGATCAGGTGGTCGTCACCGACGGCCTCGCCGGATCGGAGCTGCTGGTGCTCGAAGCCGCCGGAGACGCTTGCAGGACGGCGACAGGATCGCGATCAAGAGGTAGAAACCTGAAGTGCAGGAAGTTGGAAGTGCTAAGTGCCAAGTGGAATGGCAGCGGCAACTGGAGTGGGCCAAGCTTCCAGTTCGGCCATTCGGTAGAACGGAGCCTGGCAATGAGGAAGGAGCCAGCATGGCGGCGGTTCAAGTGCAGAACGTGCGGAAGATCTACAAGCGCGACAGCCAGGACATCGTCGTGCTCGACGGGTTGAGCCTCGAGGTGCCCGAAGGCGAGTTCGTCGCGCTGATGGGCCCGTCGGGTTCCGGCAAGACGACGCTGCTCAACCTGATCGCGGGCATCGACCGTCCGACGTCCGGCAGCGTGCGTCGTGGGCAGGCACCGACGTCGGCGCAGCTGTCCGAGGCGCGCTGGCCAAGTGGCGCAGCCGCAACGTCGGCTTCATCTTCCAGTTCTACAACCTGATCCCGGTGCTCACGGCGCTCGAGAACGTGGAGCTGCCGCTGCTGCTGACCAGCCTCTCGAAGAAGGAGCGGCGCGAGCGCGCGCTGACGGCGCTCAAGGTCGTCGGCCTGGCGGATCGCGGCAAGCACTACCCGCGTCAGCTCTCCGGCGGACAGGAGCAGCGCGTCGCGATCGCGCGCGCGATCGTGGCCGATCCGGCGGTGCTGGTCGCCGACGAGCCGACGGGCGACCTCGACGCGAAGAGCGCCGAGGACATCCTGAACCTGATGCAGACGCTCAACCAGCGACTTCAAGAAGACGATCGTCATGGTCACGCACGACCCTCGCGCGGCCGCGCGCGCCCACGTCGAGCGGCACCTCGAGAAGGGCGTGCTCGCCTCGACCGTCGCGCGACACGAAGAGACGACGGCCAGCCGATAGGAGTCCCCCGTGAAGTATCTGCCTTGACATCCTCCGGCACCTGAGGAAGACCTGGATCCGGACGGGCAGCACGGTGCTCGGGATGGCGCTGTGCATCTTCCTGATCTGCGTGCTGCAGACGGTGGTCGCAGGCATCAGCGACGCTCTCAGCGGTGCGGCCACGGATCGGCTCGTCACTCGCCACCGGGTCAGCCTCGTCTTCCCGCTGCCGCAGTCCTATCTGGCTCGCATCGCAGAGCATTCCGGGCGTGAAGCGCGTGGCGCGCTCGAACTGGTTCGGAGGGATGCCCGGCAGGCGGCAAGCCCGACTTCAAGAACTTCTTTCCGAACTTCGCCGTCGACGCCGAGCCTACTTCGCGATGCACCCGGAGATCGTGATCGCGCCGGACCAGATGAGCAACCTTCATGGACGATCGACGCGGTGCGGTGATCGGACGGGACGCTGGTCGACAAGCTTCGGATGGAAGCTCGGCAGCACATTCCAGCTGACCAGCATCATCCCGCCCTATCAGATCGGCAAGCCGTTCGACTTCGTCGTGCGCGCGATCTACACGCCGGACCAGGCGCGGCAGAAGGGCGGAAGCCGCTGCGCGTGATGTTCTTTCACTACTCGTATCTCTACGAGGCAACGAACCAGCACGCCGGCGTTGGCACTTACAACCTGCAGATCGCGATCCGAACCAGGCGACGGCGATCGAGAAGGCCGTCGACGAGCTCAGTTCGAGAACAGCGACGCCGAGACGAAGACCGAGACCGAGCAGGCGTTCCTCGCGAGCTTCATCGCGCAGGCCGGGCAACCTCGTCTTCCTGCTCAACTTCGTCGGCCTGGCGGTGGCCTTCACGATCCTGCTCGTCACGGCGAACACGATGAGCATGGCGGTCCGCGAGCGGCGCAAGGAGATCGCGGTGTTGAAGACGCTGGGATTTCCGAGCCGCCTGGTGCTCTCGCTGATCCTCGGCGAGGCGCTGACGCTCGGAATCATCGGCGGGGCAACTCGGCGTCGGGCTCGCCTCGACGCTCATCTCGAACCTGTCGAAGATTCCCGGCCTCGGCGCGGCGCTGCAGACGTTCCCGAACCTCGGCCTGAATCCCAGGGTGACCGCGCTGACCTTCGTGGCGTCCGGCCGCTCTGGGGCTCTCGGCGGGGCTGGCGCCGGCCGTCTCCGCGTTCCGCTCGAACATTACCTCGATGCTGAGGCAGGTCTGATGGCGCTTCCGATCTCGCTACAACATCCGGAACCTGATCGTCCGCTGGAAGGTGACGCTGCTCGCCATCGGCGGCATCGCGCTGGTCGTCGCCGTGATGCTCGTGCTCGTGGCGATGTCCACCGGCTTCCGGACGGCGCTCCGCGCGACCGGGTCGCCCGACAACGCCATCGTCATCCAGCGCGGCGCAGAACTCCGAGCTGACGTCCGGGCTGCAGCCGCGACAACGCGAACATGATCATGGTGGACAACCGCGTCGCGCGCGACGATCAGGGCAGGCCGCTCGCCTCGCCCGAAATCATGATCGTCAACAACATGCCGCGCCGCCAGGACGGCAGCAGCGTGAACGTCGTCGTGCGCGGCGTGACTCAGCATGGCCTTCAAGCCGTCCGCAGCATCGTGAAGATCGTCCGAGGGCCGCAACTTCACTCCGGGCTGCATGCGAGCTGGTGGTCGGGAAAAAGGCGCTCGAGCGCTACGTCGGCCTCGACATCGGCCAGTCGATCAATCTCCAGCGGCGCGCGTGGAAGGTCGTGGGCGTGTTCGAGGCCGACGGCAGCGGCTTCGAGAGCGAGATCTGGGGGCGACCTCGAGGTGATGGGACCGGCGTTCAACCGCAACAACGGCTACTCATCGCTGACGCCTGCGGCTCACCGACCCTCTCCGGCGTCCATCGAGGCGTTCAACGCGGACCTGAAGCGGAACCCTGCCATGCAGGTCGAGCTCGATCGAGGAGCGCGCTTCTACGACAGACCAGGCCGGCACCATTTCGGCGGCGCTGCATCGGCCTGGCCGGCTTCGTGGCCGTCGTCATGGGCATCGGCGCCGTGTTCGGCGCGATGAACACGATGTACGGCATCGTCTCGGCGCGCGCACGCGCGAGATCGGCACGCTGCGCGCGCTGGGCTTCTCGCGCATCAGCATCCTGACCTCGTTCGTCCTGGAGTCCACGTTCCTGGCGTTCGTCGGCGGCCTCATCGGCTGCCCGCCGGCGCTGCCCACCAACGGCATCAGCTCGGCGGCCGGCGGGCGCGAACTTCGCGGAAGTGGCCTTCGCGTTCCGCATTGCGCCCGCGGCACTGGCGATCGGGGCTCGTCTTCGCGGTCGTCATGGGCATCGTCGGCGGCATGCCGCCCGGCCGTGAAGGCCTCGCGCCTGCCCATCACGTCCGCGCTGCGGCTGGATACGCCACGGAGGACGCGAAGAGCTTGCCACGAGAGACGGGGAGAACGCGGAGATCGCCGCTGGGGATCGCCACGGGAGACGCGGGAGAGCACGAGCAGATCTTCTCTGGGGATCGCCGCGGAGCGCACGGGGCGGAGGCGTGTGGCCGGAGAGCGCCGAGGTCGGAGTGAGGCGAGGGCGTCAGTCTAGAACGCCCAACGACTAGCCTTCTTCTTCGAACTCTTCTTCTTCCGGCGGGCCGAGTCGCGTCGACGGGCGCAGCGATTCGCGGTAGTCGTAAATCGGCAGGTCGCGCACGTGGAGCGAGATCGGGCAGGTCGGCGCCTTCTCGTCCACGACCACGGTCACGGGCTTCCTTCGACGCCGGCGCGGAACGCCAGTCGGCATCCGCAGGCCAGACGAGCGTGGGTGAACCCTTTGAGCACGACGCTGATCTTACTACAGCAGGCCCTTGATATCCGTTTCGCATTTCGCCTCTGCCGACCAGGCCGGAATTTTTGCGGCAGATCCGCCCGTCGCGCGAAATCACGAAGGTCGTCGGGATGCCCCCACATCGGCCCGCATAGGCATCCTGCAAGTCGTCGCGGTCGAGGCCGACGAGCACCGGGTAGTTCATCTTGAACTCGGCGGCGAAGGGCTTGAGCTTGTCGGGCGTGTCGTCTACCGACACCCCCACGATCTGCAGGCCTTTTCGCCGTAGGCCTCGCTGCAGCTCGACGAAGCCGGGATCTCCGCCTTGCACGGCGGGCACCACGTGGCCCAGAAGTCGGTTACGAGCACCTTGCCCCTTGAACGACGACAGGGCGACCTTCTGGCCGTTCATGTCGGAGACCGTGAAGTCGAGGTTGGCCTTCTCGCGCCGGCCGGGCAGGTCAGGGCCCGGTGCCCTCGGCGTCCGCGCTCGAGCTCGAATCATCGGGACCGTCACGTACACCAGGGCGCCAACCGCGGCTGCCGCAACGATCCAGCGGGCAATCTTCAGCATCGACATCCTCACGCGCGTTTCGTCCGGGATGAGCGCGCACGTCTCACCATTATGCCCCGCCCACTGCGCACCCCTGCGCGCCTTTCGCACCCTGCGCACCCCTCCCACGTCGGTGCGCACCCAGGCACCTCTCCCCGCTCCCGTCCTCGTCCTTCGTCCCCTCGTCCTTCGTCCTTCGTCCTGCGATGATAACGTCCTGAGCCGATGTCGAACCTCGTAAATCGGGGGACAGCCGCTGACTGCAATCGCAGAGAGGGCCGGAAATACCGTCGAGCCCGGAGGCATGGTCCTGCCTCGCAAACCGCTGGTTCCAGATCGTTCCGGCCGTGGTTCAATTGCGGGTCCCGCGGACTCATAGTAAGATGCGACCATTCCGGCCGAGTTGTGGCTCCGGTGACAGGTCCGCGAGGGAGACTTCTATCGCGCACGCGGCGCAACCTGGCAGGGCGGTTCGTGGGCGCGATGGCCGCTCTGGCGGTTGTCTCCTTCGAATCCTCCACGCGCAGACGCCTTTCGTCCCGCATTTCGGCAAGAACCAGATCCGCGTACGACACGTTCCGGTGGCACATCTACACGACCGACCACTTTCGAGATCTACTACTACCCCGAGACCGAGCAGCATCTCGAGCGGGTGGCCGGCTACGCCGAAAGCGCGTACCAGCAGATCAGCGCGGATCTGCAGCACGACCTCGCCTTCAAGGTTCCGCTCATCCTCTTCAAGACGAGCAGCGAGTTCCAGCAGCAGAACGTCGTGCCCGGCGCCGGCGCAGGAAGGCGTCGGCGCGTTCGCCGAGCCGATCCGCGACCGGATGGTGCTGCCGATCGACGAGCCGCCGGACCTGCTCTACCGGCTCATCGTCCACGAGCTCACGCACATCTTCGAGTTCGACATCATCCCGCAGGTCGCTGATTCGCCGCAGCGTGCCGCTGTGGGTGAACGAAGGGCTGTCCGACTACATGACCGGCGTCATGGCGGCCGATCGACCTGATGACGGTCCGCGACGCCGCCGTGTCGCCGACATCGTGCCGAAGATGACGGATCTCGAGGGCTACGGCGGCTTCAGCAACCCGCGCCTGATCTACAACCTGGGCCACGCGGTCTTCGAGTTCATCGAGGTCGAAGTGGGGCAAGGAAGGCCTGCGGCAGTTCCTCTTCGCGCTGCGCAAGAGCGGTCATCGGCGGCGGCGAAGACGCCTACGAAGAGGCGTTCCAGCTCAAGCCCGAGGAGTTCGACCAGCAGTTCGACAGCTACCTGAAGGACCGCTTCAAGCCGTTCCGCGACAAGGAGCGGCCGGCCGACTACGGGCGCAACCTCGTGCCCGAACCCGCAGCGGACGAAATACACGACGGTGCTCTCGGTCGAGCCGTCGCCGTCGGGCGACCTGATCGCCGCGATGACCGGCAACCGCAAGGATCAGGAGCTCGATCATCGTGCTGCTCTCGGCCGAGGACGGCACGGTCGTGCGCAACCTGACCCGGGCTTCGACCAGAGCTACGGCTTCGACCTACATCGTCACGCCTGGCGGCCGCTGGAACACCGTGCCGTGGATGTCGTGGTCGCCGAACGGCGATCGCCATCGCGTACTTCGTGCGCACCGAGAAGGAGCGCGCGCTGATCATGCAGAACGCGGTGACCGGCAAGCTCGAGAACCGCATCTCGATGAAGACCGTGGACGATCCCGAATCACCCGCCATCGCCCCCGACGGCCGCCACGTGGTCTTCTCGGCGCTGCGCGGCGCCATCGGCGACATCTTCATGCTCGATCTCGACACCGGCAAGATCGAGCAACCTGACCAACGACGCGTTTGCCGACTACGGGCCGACGTTCTCCCCGGACGGCTCGTACATCGTCTACATGGCGCGCGTCAGCGGCAACGAGAAGCTGTTCCGCCTCGACCTCGACAATACGAAGAAGAAAGCAATACGTAACTGAACGAAGTGACAC
>ERZ1370068.9487-contig-8262_pt1 | contig 33517 bp, 49 predicted proteins | sample MGYA00561227_ERZ1370068 | MGnify/ENA primary metagenome ERZ1370068 (study PRJEB38410, sample SAMEA6850437) | metagenome | study: Metagenomic assessment of the ecological functions of the soil: analysis of the soil microbiota associated with the...
CACACACAACAATACATCAATAATAACAATAAATGGTGCTTCAATAAATAATAATACACCATCACTGGCTGCTTGGTCAACAATACCATAGGGAATTACATACATGCCATACTGCATACACACCGCCTGGCTGGGGTTAAAGAAACAGCTGTGGGGTCAATAATGAATAATAATCAATAATGATAATCACCAATGTTTCGCCATTACAAATAATGGCACAGCAATAATAATAATATTGCAATAATAATAATGGTTAATATATTGAGCCAATAATAAATGAACACAACAATAAACACAACAACACAACAACACAACAATAATAAATAACGTAATAATGGCCTGTGCCTTGTAATAACACAAATACTAAACTAATAAATAAAAGAAACTCAAATAATCAAACTAATCAACAAAATAAGATCAGTGTCGGACATCCCAAAGCAAGAATTATCAACATCTACCATACTGTACTTCATATCACCGAAGATCCTGGTCACAAACACTCGGGGCAATAATAATAATAAAATAAAATAAAATGTGGTGTTAATACTTTGTGCTATTAGGCATAAGGAATGGTTGGGCTGCTGCCACAGCTGGGCTAGCAAGCCAGCCTTTAGCCGGGCTAATAAGAAGGCTGCTGGGCTTATAGCCCATACAATAGGGACACAGCTGGGTTATAAAGGCATGGGAAGTGGGGTTGGGTCACAAAATGGGCTGGGGCTATTAATACAAAATCCCACTAGTCATACAACAAATAATAATAATACAAATGCTGTCTAAATAATACATTAATAATAATACAATATCAATAAAGGAAGGCTTCATGGCTGGGCTAGGGAGCAATAATGTAAATTTCATGCAGCAAATAGTCACAAGAAAGGGGCTCAGTGTTTCATAACATGCTGGCGGAAGGGGGCCACATTGGGCCAATTGAGCACACAATGTGGTCTCACACTGGCTGCCACACACACTGGAAGGCTAATATCAATAATACACACAAGGCACTGGGCCATTGGCTTTCATACAGCCAATAGCCATAATGGGCTAATAATAATAATAATAATTTTGGACATATAGTAATGCCATGCCTACTGTAATAATAAATAATAACAAAGGCTATTGGCTGGGTATCATACAAGGTGCCACAACAACAATAATTAATGTTGTCATTTCACAATACAAAATAGTTCATAATGGGCCAATAATACAAGAATACTAATAAACTTGCGCCACAGCCTAGTTTCACAGCTGGGGCTAATAATAATACTTCTGTAATACTGGGTCATCAGCGGGTTTCGGGCCACATTGCTGAACAACAACACATAACTTAATGTTTGCCAAGCAATAATAATACCACAACATGTAATAAAGGCTAAGGCTTACACAGGCTGGGCCCAGCCATTGTCTACTGGGCTGCACAGCATGGCTTAAATGGGCTAGCTAAGAAGGCCAAGGGGAAGTGGATGCTGGCCACAATGGGTGAAAGCCACATGGCTGCGCCACAAAGGCTGGGCCACTGTCCACTGGGCCAATAAGGCACACACAATACAATAATAAATAATGGCTGGGGCCATTGGGCCACACACACACACACACACACAGCTAAAGGCACACACACACAATAATAATATCACAGCTACGTTTAAAGGCTATGTGGTTGTTACACATGGCACGCTGGGCCACACACAATAACAATAATACATAAGGCTAACACACACACACAATAAATGCTGCCTGGTTATCACACAAGGCCACAAGGCATATGCCAATAAATAGCCAATACAGCCACACACAATGGCTTGGCCCACTGGGCCAAGGCTACACACACACAATAAGGTTGTTTCCAACTTGTTGGGCTGATGGCACTCGGCGCACATTACGTTTTTGCCGGAGGATAGCGGCAAAGGCTTTGAACCCAGGCCCGGACCGAGTTTGCTCACATCGAGATACTTATCAAAGCGCGGGCGGCTGTAATTCAGAAATCTTTCGTTAACTTTTTCCACCAACGGCTGCTCGTCGCGACTGACGCTGCCCTCCTCCGGAAAGATCGGAAGAATGCCGCTCTTGTGACATTGAGCGCAGTTGTCATCTCCTTCACCCAGTTCCCAACGTCCATTAATCGTTATCGCGCCGTTTGGTTTGAACGTCCGAAAATAATCTTTGAAATAAGCGTTCGTGGTTCCGTCCTGAGCCGGGACGATGGCCACTACGGAAACATTGCGCGCGCTCGAGCGAGGGCCCGGATCGGGAATGGCGAACTGTACCCATTTTTCCGGGACCTTCGCGGCCGGGTTTCCCGGAACGACAATTAACAAGCGTCGAAAACTGTCGGGATTTTCCGGGGTGCCGAGGTGCCGCGAATCGTAACTGAAGAAGATCAGTTGCTGTTCGGGTGACCGGCTGGAATTGAGCCGTCGGAGCATTGCCTTGGCCTCGGGCAGCTCGGCGGCACGGCTCACCGCGCGCAGAAAAGGCAGCGTCAGCAGAAAGTCAGGAATCTCGACATACTGTTTCGTTTGTTGGAAATAGACCTGGTCGGGCACATTGAAGCCCAACTGATGATCGGGTTTGCGCGCCAACGCAAGGATCGCGAGATAGCCGACAAACTCGGGATAGCGAGCGCTAAACTGCGCGTCCTCCGCCAGCCGGCACTTAGCCATCACTCACCGTCGAATCAATCACACGATCGTATGCGCGCTGCGTGTCATCTCTTTCGTACAGCGCGTGGGCCGACGATACTAAAGCGTTAACAGTTTTTTCATCCAGACATCTGATCGAGCTTTAATGCCATCACAGGGCGCAGCAAAACCTGGGAGGCAACTATTAACAACAGGACGAGCGCGCTCGCAGCCTGGAAGCGAGTTCTTTGGGCCGAAGGCAGAGGAATTTGACTCATTAGGTTGGATGAATATCAAAGTGTCGCGAGGCTGTCAAAACGTTCTTGAATTCCAGGGATGAGGCATTGCTTGAAGCGGCCTGAGCTTCGGAGTGCTGGTGTTTGACTCCCTCTCCTTTGGGAGAGGGTTGGGGAGAGGGCCTTAGCGCGAGACTGCAACCCGCAACTTTGTTGCGGGCTCAGCTCCGCGACCCGTTCATTAACGGCGTTGAAGAATTGACTGGTGGCTCGTCTCGATAACGGGCTAAAGCCCGGTGAATTATTTCGAGTTTGCCGTACTAAGCCCTCTCCCCGACCCTCTCCCAAAGGGAGAGGGAGTCAAACTGTACGACTGACCAACTTAGGCAGCACTGAACCTTCGATGAGCTATTTGACTTCGGATAACTATTGGCATAAATAGGTCCCGCCTTTTCAAACTGAAGTCATGAGCAAACCCGCAGAGCTTTAATGACGATTCTGGTCGCCGGTTTAATCGCCGGCACCTTCGACATCACCTACGCGTGCATATTCAATTACAAGCGAAGCGGCGTGCCGCCGATGGCCGTACTTCAATCGGTCGCCAGTGGAGCTATTGGCAGAGAAGCCGCGACGGCAGGCGGAGCTCAAGACCGCCGCCCTGGGTCTGTTCTTTCACTTTCTGATCGCGATCATTTGGGCCACGGTCTTTTACCTCGCGAGCCGGGCAATTCCGTTTATGACCAAACATGCGGTAATCAGCGGCCTGCTCTTTGGCCTGTTCATTTATCTGGTGATGTATGGCCTGGTCTTCCGATTCTCGGCCATTCACTCCACAAGGTATCCCTGGAATTATCCCTGGACCCCGCTCATCTGCAACATCCTGATCCACATGCTGGGCATCGGTCTGCCAATCGCGCTTGTCACCCGCAAGTTTTCCAAGTAAAGATCCAATCGTGGAAATGAAGGAAGTCACTTTGGAAACAGAGCGATTGTTGCTGCGCTGGTTCCGCGAGGATGATTTTGCAGATTTCTGCCGCATCTGTGCCGAGCCGGAAGTGATGCGCTTTCTCGGTGATGGCCAGCCGATGGCGCCGATGGAGGTTTGGCGGCAGATGGCCACCTTCATGGGCCACTGGTATTTTCGCGGCTACGGCATTTGGGCGGTCGAAGAAAAGCAATCCGGCAAGATGGTGGGCAGAATCGGCTTCATGAATCCGGCGGGCTGGCCCGGATTCGAACTTGGCTGGACGTTGGGCCGGGACAGCTGGGGAAAGGGTTATGCGACCGAAGGTGCGGCCCGCGCGCTGTCATATGCCTTCACCGAAATGAATCGCGATCATGTCATCAGCCTGATTGCGCTGGAGAATTTTGGTTCGATCAAAGTCGCCGAACGGCTGGGTGAAAAGGTCGAAGGCGAAACCGAAGTCCTCGGGAGACGGGTTTTCATTTACGGGATCAGCCGCGACGAATGGCGGCGAGGTCAAACTGGAGGCTAGCAAGTTGCCTGGAGATAAACAATGAACACAAAACGCCTGATTGGTTTTCTTTTATTGATGGTGGCCCTCTTTCCCTTCAACGGCGCTGCCTCCGCGCGGACCGATTCTTCCATCGAAACCTTCTGGGCCAGGTTCAAGACGGCGGTAATCAAAGGCGATAAGGAAAGTGTCGCAGCGATGACGCAATTTCCCATCGGCATGCCCTACGGCCAGGCTGCGGTGCGAACAAAGGCCCAACTTATCAAGCGCTATCGACAGGTCTTTAACAGCGAGGCGAATGCAGCCAAGTGCTTTGCCGACGCCAGGCCGGAAACCGACCCGGCTCGGCCGAAAGAATTTAGCATTGGTTGTGACAACGGATCGGGAGAGAAAGTGGTGATCTACGCGTTCTCGTTAACCAGGACCGGTTGGAAATTCAAGTCGCTGGATAATATTAACGAGTAGGCTGGAATCGAAACCACCGCCTAACCGCAGAGGACGGTGCTCCCGAATTCGAAGCGACTTTTCCGTAGCCAGGCGTTTTACGCCTGGGAATAAAGTAGAGTGATTTTCAAAGCCCCATTAATGGGGCTTTAGCAGAGTCAACGGCTCCTGTCTCTCACCCAGGCGTAAACGCCTGGGCTAGAGAAAATCGCCCGATGAAATTAGGTCGCTGCTCAGGAGGACATTGAGAGGTTTTGCAGATCGCTGGGCGAATCACTGTTGTGGCTCGATCGACATCCTCGCCACGTCGGACATGGGGAATACGCTCGATCCTTCCAGTCTTTAACACAATCACAATTGTGCCGCCTTCAACCAGGACGCGCCGCACTGTGGACATTGGTCGATCGATCCGGGTGCCGTCTTTCTCTTCGACAATCAGGCGCGCACCGGGAACAACTTCCTGAGACTTGGTCTTCTCAGCAGGTGGAGTTGTTTCGGCCGGCTTTTCCGACACTACAGGCTTCTCTTCAACCGCAGCCTTTTCTTCGGCTGGCTTTTCCGTTTCAATCTTTGCGGTTTCGGTTTCCTTTTTAGCCGTCTCAGTTTTCTTGCTTGAGGTTGGCTTCACGGAGATGGACGAGTTGATCGGCGTGGCGGCGGCCGGCTCGCAGCTCGTCGTGAAGTGCTTACCGGCTTAGCGGCGGTTTCGGTTTCGGTGGAAGTCTTTTCGACGGCGATCTCGGGCGAAGGTGACGGCTTCGCCTCGGCAGTCTCGGTGGGTGTTTCGGTTGCCGGTCGCGGGATGGTTGCGCCGACTGAACTCAAACGGTTGGCGCCGCTCTTCTCCGTCGTTTCTGCCGGCTCGGTGTTCGTAGCTTCGGCGACCGGAATGCCGCCGGTGAATCGCTCAAAGGTCCCACCAAAACGAATTTGATAAGTGCCTGGTTCGTCGCTGGGAGTCCGCGCCTCAACCCGCAGAATCAGAATTTGATGGGCCCGCAGGTAGATGCCTTTGGTGACCTCGAGCGGTTGCGAAGACGCGTAAACGGTCGTCTTCATCAAGGGCCTGAACGTAACTGCGGTGAACACATCAATGTCACCATTCAAATTCCGGGTGCTAATGGTGATGAGCAAATCACCCGGACTTCCCTCGAATGCGTAAAAGTGGCGCGTCGAACGCGGATCGCCAAGATCGAGCGCTCTAATCTTTCCACTGATTTCGTTCGTCAGGACGGGCGTAGGCAAGCCCTGATCGGACGACTGCGCGAGTCCGATTTGTGCCACGGCAAACAGGGTTGCCAGGGTCATCAGGGACAAAATCAAATTTCGCAATCTGAAGGTCATCACCAGAAGCAAATACGAGCTGGTATCTTTTCGAGCCAGAGTTTGATAGCTGAAAGATAGAATAGGTTGCGCACGCTAACTCCTTCGCGCTGCGATTTCAAATCGATGGGCTAGAGTAGCAGATTTAAGGTCAGAGTTCAGCCTATGTCACACCAGATTCTTGTCAAGGGCCACGCTCTTCCGGGTAGTTACTACTTGCAGAGACTTACCCACTACCGGTCTTCGGGCTCTGCCCGTCGATGTGCGGAAAAGCTCCGCTTTTCCGCCCGCTTCAAAGAGCCTGGCGGCTACGCCGCCGATCTCCATTTAATGAGGTGGTGATCGGTTATCAGCGGCTCATTCTCAGTTGCTTTCCCATGCCATTGCCTGGCGCTCGAATACAGATAGTCATCCTGGTGTTCCACCAAGCCTGCCCGCACCGGATTAAGGTGAACATAATTCACCTCTTGGATCATCGTATCCTCGCCATATATCTCGAATGCATTCGGATGATGCTGAAACAGAGAATGTTTGTGCTTGCGCTCGCGCACCTCAATCCGAAGCTTGGTGAGCGATGATTCAAAGTTGTTCTCCTTAAGATAATCAATAACTCGTTTCGCAGTGATGCCGTTAGTAAACCGCAGTGATTCAGAAATCGACCTTCCACCCGTTATCAAATGAATGTGGTCCGGCATTATGACGTAGGCGAAAATAAGTATCCCTGCCGAATCCTCGCTTCGTTTAGAGCGCCGCAAACTACTTCTTTTAGTTTGTTGCTTTGAAAGACCGGAAGGCGGTTGTGGGCGACTGAAGTCAAATAGTGAGCAGGTGTTGCTCTTGAGATTTGGAACATTCTTCGAAAGCGGCGGCGCAGCCGCGCAGGAGTTAAGCGACCACGTCGGAAAAGCGGAGCTTTTCCGCACATCGAACGGCGAAGCCGTAAGGCATTCCTAATCGGCTTCACTCATGAAACACATGCTGAGAGACTAACACGCGCGTCACGCCAGATTTTTATCAACGGCCGCCGATCTGCGATGTGATCTTTTCTTCGGGCTCTGCCCGTCGATGTGCGGAAAAGCTCCGCTTTTCCGGCCCGCGTCTAAGAAACTCTGGCAGCTGCGCCTGCCCGGATTTGATTTCCGAGATGATCTATTAAAGAGCGGTTCAGTAGCAGCTTCGAGTAAAGGCGGCAGCCGCTCTAGGTGGTGAACGCGTGACGGAAAAGCAGAGCTTTTCCACATCGAGACAACGAAGCCGCATTCAGTTGTTTCATCAGACCTCCACTGAATTGAGCTACTTTCCGTAGTTGAGGCTTTACTGCAGAAAATCTGAAACGGCCGCAACCCTAAAGAGTTACAGCCGTTCGCTTCAGCCTGTTGAAGCGGCTATTTACTGGTCTTGATAGTCACCTTATTGAGCGTGGCTTTTAAATGTGATGAACCGCCGTAGTCCGGTCACCGGCGTTCCGTCGTCGGTGCCAACGTCGGCAAGGTCATCGACCGAGAATATTCCGGGCTGCGTTTTCCCGATCCGGCCTTCACCGGCCTTGGTTCCATCGATAGTAATGGTGCCCTGACCGCCAGCGCCCGAGTCCGCCATCGGATTTGAATTCATAAACGATGGTGTGTTTCCCCGGGCTCAAGGCTTGTGACGAGACCACGTCGAATTTCTCCAACCCCAGATAGTTGTAAGTGAAGGCTTGGTTTGCCGCCCTTTAGATAGAACGAGAAGCCGCCAAACCTTCCGCCCTGGGCGACAATGACACCGCTCGAACCCGCCTGAACATCAACATCGGCCGTCATCGTGTAGGACTTGCCGGGCGTGGCGATGAAGATATCGGGGCCCATGCCCTTCATACCTGGTCCGTAGCGTCACGGAGTCTCTGCCTTCCATTACCGTCGGCCGGCCGACCAGTTCGGCATTCAGTCCTTTCCAGCAGACGGTCGTCGATCGGCAGCACGTGGTATTTCTCGGCTTCCGTCATGAACAGTGCTTGCAGCTCTTTCAGTTTGTCCGCATTCTGGGCCGCCACATTGTTCGACAAGCTGAAATCATTCGCCGAGTTGTAGAGGTCCCAGGGATCTTCCGTCAGGCTCTGTGAAGGTTTCTGTCTGCCAGGCCGGACGGTGAATCGTTCGCGCATACCAGCCGTCGCTATAGATGGCCCGGTTACCGAACATCTCGAAGTATTGAACGGTATGGGTCTCTTTGGCATTGGCATTGTCAAAGGTGTAGATCAGGCTCTTTCCTTCGATCGGATCCTGCTGAATACCATTGACCATTTTCGGCGATGGAACCATGCAGGCCTCGAAAACCGTCGGTGCAATATCGATCACATGTCCGAACTGCGACCGGACTTCGCCGTTCGCCTTAATCTTCTTCGGCCAATGAATCACCATGCCGTTGCGCGTACCACCAAAGTCTGACGCCACCTGCTTGGTGTACGAGAATGGCGTATCCATCGCCACCGCCCATCCGGCTGCGTAGTGTGGATAGGTGTTCCGGGCCGCCCCATTCGTCAACGTGCTTCAACATTTCCGGCACGCTTTCCGGGGCGTTATTGAAGAATGACATTTCGTTGAAACATCCCGTTCATCTGGCCTTCGGCGCTGGCGCCGTTGTCGCCAACGATATAAATGAACAAAGTATTGTCTGCCTGGCCCGTTTCCTCAACGGCCTGGTACAGCCTGCCGATTTCATAATCAGTCTGTTCGGCAAAGCCTGCATAGGTTTCCATCTGACGAGCGAACAACTTCTTCTCGTCGGCAGACAGTGCGTCCCAGTCTTTTATGTCTTTCGGTTTGGGAGCGAGTTTGGTATCCGCGGGAACAATGCCAAGTTTCTTTTGGCGTTCAAGCGTTTCCTCTCTCACCTTGTCCCAACCCTGATCGAACTTGCCTTTGTATTTGTCACGCCATTCAGCCGGCACATGGTGTGGAGCATGCGTGGCGCCAGGGGCAAAGTACATGAAGAATGGCTTGTCGGGCGTCAAAGCTTTTTGAAACTTCATCCACGAAATCGCCTGATTGGTCATGTCGGTGGTGAAGTGATACTTGGGATCTTCCGGCAGCTCAACCTGCGTGGTTCCGTCGTAGATTAGCGGCGCATACTGGTTCGTTTCACCACCGATGAAGCCGTAAAACTTCTCGAAGCCGGAGTGCGTCGGCCAACGATCGTATGGGCCAGCGGCCGAGATCTCCCAGGGCGGCGTTTCGTGATACTTGCCGAAAGGCCGCGGTGCTGAATCCATTCTGACGGAGAACCTCCGCCATCAGGGTTATCGACTGTGGCCTGACACCGTTGTTGCCCGGGAAGCGCAGTCGCGGTTTCCATGATCGATCCGGCGTTGTTGCTGTGATGGTTGTAACCGGTCAGCAAAGCGACTCGCGTTGGAGAGCACAATGACGTCGTGTGAAAGCGATTGTATTTCAGTCCCGTCTGCGGAAATCTTTTCCAGGTTCGGCATATTGATCGGTCCGCCGAAGGTGCTGGAAGCGCCAAAGCCGATGTCGTCTATCAGCACGACGACTACGTTCGGCGCGCCCTGTGGCGCCTTTCACTTCCCAGCGCGCGGGCGCCTTTGCGTTGCGGGCATCCAGTTCCTTGTAGGTCTGTCTGGCGGGTTCCTTGATCGGCAGTACGGTGCGATCTAACCCATCTGACGAAGGCGTAGTAGACGTGGTTGGTCCGGCCTCCTGCCCGCAGCCATACATCAGGGCTGCGATAGCGATGAGCATCATGGCCACGATCCAGGGGCTATATCTTTCAGCATTTATTGCTCTCCTTTTACGCGGTTCTTGTTGGGGAAAATATCAGTCTTTTGATAGAAGCACTTTTATCGCGAAAAGCTGCGCGCGCGTAACTGTCAGTTCTGACAGGCGGTGCGGGAAAGATCAGACAGGTGAAAGCGTCAGAAGCCCGCGCGTAAGCAAGGGCTCGTTTTGCTAACGGGCCCTCCCCTCACGGTCGGGCTTGACACTGATAGCTCAGTAGTCAGTCCCATCCGCGTAAGCGGATGGGACTGACTTCAGTGCTTGACTGAACTCGCGCCGCCGCGTTAACTCTCACGTTCCTGCATATCGTAGTGTCTCGACCAGGGTCCAACATCGTTATATTATCCCGTCGCTATCGCTCCGGATTCTGACAGGAAACTCAATATGAAAACTCCATTTTCACGCCGCCGCTTCCTAAAGACATCGACGCCTCGCCGCCGGCGCCGGTCTAAACTTCCTGAGTTATTGAAACTCGGCACGGCTAACGCAGCTCCGGACTCCGCTGAAACGATCAGGAACGTCGCCGCGCCCGGTGATGTATCGGTGCGTCTGCTCGATGGAAAAGCCCTGACCGTCGATCCGGGAGTTAGCTTTGGCGTGCCCTGGCCTCAAGGATCGATCAAACGCAATGCAACCTTCCGCCTGACGTCCGAAGGCAGACAGCTTGCCGCTACAGTCATGGCCGTTGGCGTATTGGCCGGACGGCTCACTCAAGTGGAGCGGCTTTGCCACGGTCGTACCGCGCTGGACTCGGCAACCCTTTGACCTTGTCGCCCGGAGATTCTCAAGCCTCCGGTGCGCTGAAAGTCACGAACGACGGCAAGTCGGTCATGGTTGATACCGGCTCGCTCAAATGCTCGATGCCATCCTCATCCAGCGGGAAACTGTTCGATTCAATGATGGTTGAGGGCCGGGCAATCGCAGGCGAAGCGCAACTGGTTTGTATTCTCCAGAATGGCCCGCAAACTGATCCGGAAGACTCACCAGCACGTGAACGTTTTACCAGCCTGGTCAAGAAAGTAACTGTTGAGCAATCCGGACCGGTGCGTGCGGTGGTGAAGTTCGAGGGAGTTCATAAAGGAGCCAGGTCAGGACGCGAGTGGCTTCCCTTCACCGTCCGGCTTTATTTCTATAGTGGTCAGACCGCGGTGCGGATGGTCCACACCGATTACCTTTGATGGCGATCAGGAAAAGGATTTCGTGCGCGGACTTGGTTTGCAGATCGCCAGTGCCGCTGCGCGAGGAACCAAGAAACCGCACCGTGCGTTTTGTCGGTGCTGATGGCGGTGTGTGGTCTGAGCCACTTCAACCGGGTGGTGGCAGCGTCGCGCAGGAAACAGGCCAGCCCTTCACCGGTCGCGGAGAGTTTGCCCAAAACGCGGTCTGGGATGATTTCAAACTGGCGCAAACTAATCCCGAAGGCTTCACGATCAGCAAACGGACCAACCCAAAGAGCACCTGGCTGTTTTCCGCGGCCGGCAAACGGGCTGCAGGTTTCGCGCTTCGTAGGCGACCTGACCGGCGGCCTCGGCGGTCAGCGTAAAGAATTTCTGGCAATCGTATCCGGCGGGTCTCGAGGTGCGACACGCCGGCACTCCCAACGCAGAACTGACGGCGTGGCTTTGGTCACCTGATGGCCCACAGATGGACATGCGCCACTACGATCTCGTGGCCCACGGTCTGGCTGCTTCATATGAAGATGTTCAGCCCGGCATGAGCACCGCATTACGGAGTTTCGCGCACCAGCGAGCTCACGCTTTATCCCGGCGCATCCTCTCTGCCAACCCGCGCCACTGCCGTTGCGCAGGCCCAAGCGGGTTCGGCTCTTGCCCTTGCTCGCCGCCTCGCCTGAATACATTCATTCAACCGGTGTGTTCGGAGTCTGGAGCCTTCCCGATCGTTCGACGCCGTTCAAGAAGACTATCGAAGAAGGGCTTCGACGCGGTGCTCGCCTACTACCAGAAGCAGGTTGACTCGCGCCACTGGTATGGCTACTGGCAGTTCGGCGACTTCATGCACTCGTACTCATCGGCGCGTCATGTTTGGCATTACGACTGGGGCGGCCACGCCTGGGACAACACTGAACTGGGTGTTCCGCTTTGGCTCTGGTACAGCTTTCTGCGTACCGGCCGCGGCGACGTGTTCCGGCTCGCGGAAGCTCACACGCGCAACACCAGCGAGACAAACGTTTATTCCATTGGGCCAATGGCCGGACTGGGCTCGCGTCACAATGTGGTGAAGTGGGGTTGCGGTTCGAAGGAAGCTCGCATCAGCCAGGCCGCCCACTGGCGACCTTACTATTACCTCACCACTGATGAACGCACTGGTGACATCATGCGCGCGATGGTCCAGACCGACGAGGCCATCGCGAAATTTGATCCGATGCGCCTGGCATCACCGCAGATTCCCGGGCGAGCCGCACTTTGATGTACGTCATGCGAATTGGTCCCGACTGGTTCGCGCTGGCGGGCAACTGGATGACTGAGTGGGAACGCACCGGAGAGACCAAATGGCGCGACCGCATTCTGGCCGGCGTGGATTCGATCATGGCGATGCCGTTACTGGCTCCAAACCGGACAGCGCAATGGACAGAATCCTGATCTACCCGGCGGCGCCATTGGACCATTGCGCGGCGGTGGCGGCGCGCAGGTCGTTGGCTACGATATGGCGACCGGCAAACTGACCGCGATCCGAGATCCACTAACCAAGACTCTCTGCCGGCGAGCTACAACCTCGCGACGATCATGGGTGGTGGTGAAGTTATGTTCGAGCTGGTACCGCTGCTGGGCCGGAAAGACTTCTGCGACGGCCTGGCTACAGTATTGCCGCATCGGCGGTGCGCTCCGCTGAAGTGCTCACGCTGGATCGAACCACCGGCAACGGAAGGCGATGATGGACGTTACATACTCAACGAACAGAGTGGACCACGACTGGCGGCTTATGCATACGCGCACACCAGGAGTCCCGCGTTCGCGAAAAAGCGATCGACGGCGTGGTGAATCGCGGCGGCGGTTATGCCAACCCGAAACTGCTTACGGGACCGGATGTTTTGAATCCCGCTGAGGAAGCCCTGGAGGTCAACACGAACGAGGCCGCACAAACCGGTCTAACGACAATCGAGATCCTCGAACTATGCAAAGACCAGTTGCCGACTGAGGCGCCGGTCAGGCGTCCGCGCCAACCTCGGGGTGGACAGTAGGAATGAGAGGGCATCCGCAGATTACGTAGATTGGTTTTGGGTAGAACGGAAAGGATGGGCTTAGGTTTTTGGTCTTAGGTCTTTGGTCCCGGAGGGACGGTGAGATTGCGAAAAGGCCGGACAACGATCGTTGACACATTCTCTTTACGCAGGCCGCAGTTAACCATGGCAAAGCAAACGATTTCGAAATTCGTATCCGTTGCCCTTGGCCTGCTCGTCTTTATCTTCGGTGTCATGTTGCTGCCCATATTGCTGCGGGTCTTGGTGGGCATTGCCTTGCCATTATTCACCCCGAAAACGGGCGGCTTGCGTTTTTCTATTAGCAGGCGCGCTTTCACAACTGCGCTATTGGTCTTTTGGGTGGGAATCGCGGCGGCGCTGGTTCTCATTGTTCGCGCTTTACGACGACGGCATCTGACCTGAAACGCTGTCCGACAAATCGTAGGAAGGTCCCAAGAAACCTGGTGTACCGTCCCTTGCCGCCAAATCCCCGCACTATGGCAGCAGCACATACCGCGGGTAAGTAAGCTTGGCCCGCACGGCCGCGTTAAGGTCTATCTCAACCGTAACGAATGGTTGCTCCTTTGAAGTCAGCCCCAGAACTTCGCCATCGGGCCCGACGATCCAACCTTTGTCCGCCCAGATGGACCGGATCGGTTTCGCCGCTCGAATGGTTTGACGATAAAGAAAATGCGCCTGAGATCATGGCCGCCGCTCTACCGGCAACCAGCCATCTGTCCAGAGAAGCTTTGGGAGTGGCGCGCGGCGTAACGATCAAGTGGACGCCGTCTTTGCCGTAACGCCGAGAGTTTTCCATCGACCATAGTTCTGTGCAAATCTGAAAGCCGACCGAGGCCTCTGCACATTGGTTGAGAGTGAAACTACCGTCACCCCGCTGGTACCAGGAAGCTTCCCAAAAATCCTGCTCGTCTGGCAGATAGTACTTGTAATGCGCGACGCGGTAGCCGTCTGCTTCTGACCAGGTAAAGCCTTCGTTGAGTCGTTCCCCATTACGATTTACCGGCCGAGTGCCGAGCACGATGGCCGGCGCCAGTTCTGTCAGGCGCGCCTGCCAGACATTGTGCGCGGCGACGGCTGCTTGCCAAACGCTCTGGTCAAACGCCGGCGTGGTAGCGAACCACGAACAAAAGGGCATTTCCGGAAGCAACACTAATTCGCTGCGGCGCGCTTTGACATGCGCGACCAATGACTTCCCAATCACGCGCAAAAGCATTCTGCGCATCGTTTAATTCACAAACAGTTACTCGCATTTTCTACTTCATCCGCCGCGCAGATAAATCCTCGTATAGCTGCCAGCTATTCCCAATCAGTCTCTCGGCCCGCCAATGGAAAGAGTCTGATTTGATTTGGGAAAAAGATCCAGTGGATGGTCGTGCCTTCCCTGTCCTTGCCTTCGAGCACGATCTCGTCCGCAACTTTACGTCCGATCAGAGAAGTTATCACGCCGTATCCCGGTTCCGTCCAGGTGATTCGCCAGGCATCGATGGTGGGATCGTAAAATCGCATCGTACTGCCATAAACCTTCGGCCGCTTATCTGAGACTTCGCGTTCGATCCACAAGTCCTGTATGGCGCGTCCCTGCAATACCCAGGCAAAGTGAATCTCGCCCTTGTCAGTTGAGCGCTCTCCACCAGGCCCGAGGGCAGCACCTTCGAATTCCCAATCGCCCACGAACTGGCCAAAGAGCATGAGCTGATCTTTATACTTCGGCGCCGGTTCGGCGGCGAATAATAAGCCGAGCATGTCTCGAGATTTCGGAGCCCAGGCCAACAGGGGCGCAGATAAACCAATGATTAGAAAAATCGTGACTAGTGTCGTTCGCATTTTGCTTTCCTCCTTCTGCATGCTTCGCTCGAAAAGTTGAAACGATCGCGACCCATCAAGCGTATCGTCGGATCTGTTTATAGTTTGTTGGCGACTGAGTTGGCTTGCGGTTTCTTGCTATTATTGTGGCTCATTAAACCAGAGGAAGATCGAGTTGAATCGCGTCACCACAATCTTTCAGGGACCTTCGCTGGTAGTGGAGCGTTTTGATCACGCCGAGCACTGTTTCCATCGAGATGAAGGTCCGGAAGTAACCCAGTCGATCGCGTTGACCTTTGTTGAGAGTGGCGACTTCGAAATCGTTGAGAGAAAAGATCGTTGGAGATTCAACCAATTCGACGTGTTGTTGTCGGTCCCCGGAACACCCCGCACTTACCGTCATCATCAGGAGTGTCCCGATGATGTGTGCTTAACCCTGAGTTACGCGCCTGAGATTGTGGAAGACGCTCTCGGGCGGCTGCCCGGATCAGTGTCACCGAGAGTTGCTGCCGGAGTGGCTTCAGGATTTGCGCGGCGACGCTTATTGCGGGCGCTGGAATCTTCGGACGCGCTGGCCATCGAGTCCGTCGCCTTTGATTGCACACTGGCGCTGAGTTCACCCGCGTGGGGTTTAAGAAGGAACAAAGTAAGAAGTGCTGCTGCTCACGCCAAACGGATCGAGAGTGCCTGCGAAGCCATGGTAACGGGCCTGGCCGAAGACTGCTCGCTCACCTCGACGGCGCGCGAAGTCGGGATGAGCACCTTCTACTTCGCGAGAGTCTTCCGGGAATTGTTGAGTCAGTCGCCGCATCAGTATCTGCTGCGGGCAAGGTTGGCCCAGGCAGCGCGACTGTTACGCCAGGGCGCTTCAGTCACAGAAGCGGCGTTTAGCAGCGGCTTTGGCAACCTGAGCCATTTCACGCGTACCTTTCGCAGTCACTTTGGTGTCACCCCAATTAAGTACGCCAAGCGGCGCGGCGTCATTAATCGCCACTATCCGCAGATTACGCAGATTTAGCCAAAGACATCAGGCGCCTTAAGGGGTCCTGGTTCGCCGCTGCCAGCCCTCTTCAACACAGTCATCAGTCACCTCGACCCTTTGCTTAATCTGCGTAAGCTGCGGATAACGCTCCACCCTCAAAAGTAGAGCGCCAGGACCACGCCCAGACCATTCACGTGGTTGGGGGTGGAGCGGCTGTCATTCTGGTGCAGGTAGTAGAGATCCAAAATGACCTGATGCTTGGGCAAAAGCATTTTCGCCAGCGGCCCACGTTTCAGCGAGGTCTGAACTCCCACGGCGAAACGATTACGGTTCCAGACATCATAGCGGGTGTCGTAGAAAATCGCTCCTGACACATAAGGAGTCATCGTGCGTCCTCTGAACACGTGAAACGCTCGCTCAATCTGCACACGATTGCGATAACGAAACGAAAAGGCTCCGTTGAGAAAGCGGAAGTCTTGCCGGTTGCTATCGCTCAAGAGCAGTTCACCCGGCAGCAGTTTGCGCAGTGTCTGTTCCGTCAGGAACCGGTGTTCCCGGAAGCCATCATCGTTGTCTCCCAGAGCGGTCCCGTAGCGATAACCGGTCCGCAAAATGAGGTGATCGTTTGGGATGTAATCGACGTGCACGCCAAGCTGAGCCTCAAAGCGTTGACCGTTGAAAAGCTCGCCATCCTCGACCGACCTGCTCACGGTGCCGAGTAGATACAACCTGACCTTTGGTTTTATGTGGATATAGACATCGATCTCGGGCCATATCTCGTTGCGGTTCGTCGGCTCTTGCGCGCAGGTCGCGCCGGCGCCCATCAAGACAAACATGATCAATAACACCGGAATTAAGACCGGCGTTTGTCGGATCGCCCAATGTCGCTGGCCCGGCAATCGCAATGGCACCTCGCCTATGAGATCAGACGGCAGAGGAGACAAAAACACAACCGCCCTTCTCATTCATTACAGCTCATTTCGGCCGTCTTAAACCATTCAATCACCAGGAGTTTATCGAGTTGTAGTTAGGGTTATAACTGTCAGTTTTAACAGGAAGTTAAGCAAATATCTGAGAGGTCTAAAGCGCCGAAGGCGCGGCATTCTCGCTGTGAAATGTGGCTTCAGTAACACACCTTCGGTGCTCGACAATTTCTATCTCTGACTATCCACGGCCTCACCGCCGTGGGCCGGTCCTTCCGGACCTTATTCTGGGCGGGCCTGGGTTATGCCTCGCCCTCGCGTCATCAAAACATCGACAGCATAATCATGGTTCGGTCGATTGGCGGCTACGACGTAAATTTGCAAACTCTCTGGTTCGGCTTCAAACGAAGCCACGGGAAGAGAAAAGCCAGAGAATGAAGCAGCTGAGAATCGTGATCGCGGATGACTCCGAGCACCTTAGGAATCTTGTTGTTGAAGCGCTATCCAAAGTGGACGGCCTGATGGTGGTTGGCGAGGCTGCCGACGGAGCACAGGCATTCTGGCTTTATAACCGAGTGTCCCCCGACGTTCTGATTCTCGATTTGTCAATGCCTAAGGCCAGCGGGTTTGAAGTGCTGGAGACAATCCGTGAAAAAGATAAATCGACCGTAATAATAATCTTTAGCGCGGATCCTGGATTGGCGCTGCGTGATGCATGCCTCAACGCCGGCGCCAACTTCTATCTGGACAAATCTGACCCGGGCCCTTTGATTGAAATCTGCCGGCAATTGCAGCAGGAGTAGATAATTCATAGTTGATAATTCTTGACGATCATAACTGTACCCTGCGGGCGTCCCGGCAGTCTGGCCCAACAAGTCGATTGGCGGTTTTGCTACGTCGCCGTAGCAAGCGCTGAAGTCAGCAGCCCGGTCTTTCGAGGCCGGTATCGACGAGGCAAGCCAGGCGATGTCGCGTCAGCGATGATTGATTTAATGTTTCAGTTGTCGCTGACGCGACTATTTTGCGTTTGCCTGGTTGGCAGGGCATTGAAATCCCGACCCGGAGAGTTCAACATTTCTCAAATGAGAGACTTTATGGGCAAACTGGTTCAGATACATCAAAATGCTTTGTCGAATACATAGACTACCCTATTTGAGACCCCCTATTACCTGTTAAACTTGCGCGGTCTAACCAAAGAATCTATGGCCGCAAATAATCAACCCCCACCGTTTTTGGGCCACGGACGTCTTAGTCTGGCGTTCGAGCACGCGCCGATTGGCATGGCACTGGTAGGTCAGGATTATCGAATGGTCCGAGTGAATGCAGCTTTGTGTGCAGCCCTCGGCTACGAACGGGACGAACTGCTGTCGCGTACGTTCGTCGACATCACCCACCCCGACGACGTCAGAAAAGATGAGCAACTCGCCGCCAGCCTGTTCCGCGGAGAGATCCCCAGTTACAGATTAGAAAAACGCTTCAGGACTAAAGACGGTCAGCTCGCCTGGCTGGATCTTTCGGCCTTTGTCATCTACGACGACGCAAACCAACCGTTTGGCTTCGCGATGGTTGAGAACATCACGGAGCGCAAGCGGTCGGAGGAGGCCCTCAGAACCAGCGAAGAACGATATCGCTCATTCATCGTAAACAGCTCGGAAGCTATCTGGCGTTACGAGATTGAACAGCCGGTTGATGTGCGATTGCCGGTCGAGGCCCAGGTTGAAGCTATCTCTAAATACAGTTATCTGGCTGAGTGCAATGACGCGATGGCCCGACTTTATGGCTTTGCCCGGGCTGAGGAAGTGGTTGGCCTTCACCTGAATGAGCTGATTTCAGCAGCCAGGCCTGACATGCCTTCGCTCACGGCCTTTGTCGCCAGTGGTTACCGGTTGAACGACACCCACGTCACCTTCGCTGATCTTGCCGCCGGCAGACGGTACTTTTCCACCAGTGTCATCGGCATCGTGATCAATGATTATCTTTTGCGGTTTTGGGGCACCCAACGCGATGAGACTGCGGAACGAGTCGCGGAAACTGATCTGATGCACTCGCGCCAACAGTTGCGGGTGCTGGCAGCGCACCTGCAAAACCTGCGCGAGGCGGAAAGGGCCGACCTGGCGCGCGAAATGCACGATGCCCTGGGCCAATCACTAACCGGTCTCAAGCTGGATCTGGCTCGCGTGTCCAGCGATGTTACGGCCCTGCCGGACGCCGAGACTCAATCAAGGATTCTGAATAGACTGAACTCGGTGTCTCAAGCCCTCGATCAGACGATCGCGCAGGTTAAGACAATTTCCACCGAATTGCGGCCGGCGGTGCTGGACAAATTCGGTTTGGCGGCAGCCATTGAATGGCAATGTCGAGAGTTTGAAAAGCGCTCAGGCATCAAGTGCGATTACCGGCAGCCGGCCGCTGAATTAGCGCTTGGCCCTGAGTATTCCATTGGGCTCTTCCGCATTCTACAGGAGTCTTTGACCAATGTGGCCCGGCATTCAGTCGCCAAACATGCAACGGTGAGTCTGTGCGCCGATGAGTCTGAAGTGGTGCTCACCGATTAGCGACGATGGCCGGGGAATCTCGACGGCCGAGATTTCAGCGCCGGATTCTCTGGCCTCCTGGGAATGCGCGAGCGCACTGACAGTCTTGGCGGCCAATTCACCGTGGTAGGCGAGGCGGGAAAAACCATCGTCGAAGTCCGAATTCCATTAACCAGAAGCGAGAGCAATACGTCAAATGATTAAGGTACTTATTGTTGACGATCACGCAATAGTGCGACGTGGTCTGCGAGAAATACTTAACGACGAGCCGGACATCGAAGTGTTCGAAGCCCCGGACGCGGAGCAGGCATCGGAAATGATCCGGGAGAGTCGCTGGGATCTGATCGTGCTGGATCTGAGCTTGCCCGGAAAATCCGGTCTGCATTTACTGGACGAAGTAAGGCGCGACGCGCGATCCATCCCGGTCCTGGTGCTCAGCGTTTATCCGGAAGAACAATTTGCCGTGCGCACCCTGCGAGCGGGCGCGGCGGGCTTTCTGTCGAAGGACACCGCAGCTGAGAATTTAGTGGCGGCGATCAGGCGCATCCTCAAAGGCCAGAAACATATTAGTCCCGCAGTTGCCGAGATGCTGCTCATGCGCTCGGATTCAGACGATAAAGCAGACTCGCGTTTGCATGAGAAACTGTCGAATCGAGAGTTTCAAATTCTCTGCCTTTTCGGCCGGGGAAAGACGGTCAGCGGCATTGCCAAGGAGCTTTCAATCAGCATTCCCACAGTAAGCACCTATCGAGCTCGAATTCTCGAGAAGCTGTCGATGCGTACCACTGCCGAGTTGATCCGGTATGCGATCGAGCATCAACTGGTCGCGTAAGCGGCTGTCTGTTTCAGTCCGCGGAGCGGACTTGGGCTTAACTCTGACCGCTACTCCGCGGCTCGTTGAGCATTGTTGCGAAAGAGCCTGTAACCAGGACAGCACCTAAACCGCTGCCGGCTTCTTGCGCGTAACCGGGTCGCTCTTTGCCTGGCTTCTCTTCACCCATTTTAGATATGGAATGAAGAGTATTCCGCTAATAATCAAATAAAGAAACACCGCCGCAATCGCCAGCTTCTCGTTGGGAAAGTTTACGTGCGCAATCGTCGCCGCAATCGCTGGATGTCGAGAGGAAGTGGCCAGGGACAACACGGTACGATCTTCGGGCAACGGACCGCCGAACAGGTGGCCAACGACTAGGCCAACTACCGCAAACGCCCCGAGGTCAAACAGCGTGCCGTCACCAATCAGAACCAGCATTGAGCTAAACATCCCGAACAGAACCGGTAAGAAGCTGATCACCAGGAGAACCAGGGAGATGAGGCTCAACGGCCTGGCCGCGCGGTCGCCAACCACCGGCAGTACCGCGCGCAGGATGATCCCGATGGTCAGGGGCAGCACCGTCATCACCGCAACCGTCAGCGCTATCGACCTCGCTGACATGCGCAACGGCACGTTTCCCAACTGATCAAATAACTCGAGGGTGAGCGCGATTATCGCAACCGAAAGGATCAGCCCGGCAGTGAACAACCCGATCGTATATTCCTCTCGGCCGCCCGCTTGCAAAGCTTTATGCGGCATTACAGGTGGGACCGGCGACACTGACAGCGTCACCAGCGCGATCTTTACGGCCGGATCCAGATCGAAGGTCGCGGCCATCATCAGCGCGATCAAAGGCATGAAGACGTTGATCGACAACAACGCGCGCATCAACTGGGCCGGACGCCGGAACAAATAGGTGGTGTCGGATAGAGTGGCCTTCAGGCCAATGGCCATCACGCTGAGGAATAGTCTTGTCTTCAGGACCAATAAGATTACATTGGCCAGCGTCATACTGTTTTGTACTGAGGACGTCTGGAGATCTGGACCGATTTTGAAGGCATGAACCCGGTGCAGAGTCTAACGAAGTGCGCAGGCTGCGATAATCAGGTGGACTGTGTAATTCAGATGGGGATTTCAAGTACACCGCTTGAGTGGCAGAGGTCCATCTGCAATCTCTTAAAGCCTTAGACGTGAGCATTTAGCAGGCGTTCGGTAATAAGTCGGTTGACTTGCGTACCTGTCAATTTTGCGAGTTATCAGCAGGCCGGTTCCGGAGTAGAGTTTCCATCGCTTTAAGGTTTTAGATTATCGCGGCGTAGCAAGCTTTTTCTGCATTGTTGCTCGAATAGCTGGAAAAGTCGAAAGAGTGTCGCCAACTACTCCTTAGACCAATCGCACCACACTTGCCCGTTAGCCCTTCGAGCGTTTCGTGCCGGCTGAGCACGAGACGAGATCAGACAGAGAATCATTCGATCGCTGTGTATTGATTTCACGGCGAAATGATTGGGAGCCGCGCAAGACTATGAGATGTTTGCCGATGCATCTCACACTTTCCCCCATCACCGCGCTCGCAGTCGGACATGCTTGCCAGGCCGGTTCGTGGCCGGCTGAACCGCGAAACTGTACAGACCCAGACCAGCCCTTCGACTTCTCACTAACTTCGGTTCTTAAATCAGCCCTTTCCCGGATTACCGGGGGATAAAAATGGTTCCCGACCCGAAAAGATTAAGGACTGGATTAAGTCGTTGCGGACTGATCTTGCTGGCCATTTGTTGCTGGGGTTGCCGGTTGAGCCTTGCTTCGGCCGCGACTTTGGTGAACTCTGAGCAGCCACGCGCGCTCACCTTCTGGGAACAGTCCAAATGGCAAATCGCCGCGATCGTGGCATTGGTAGTTTCTGCAAACCTTATTGATCGCCGGTCTCTTGCTGGAACGTCGCCGGAAAAAGGCTGTCGTGCGCTCACTTGCTGAAAGCGAACGGCGTTACCGCAATGTGGTCGAAACCCAGACCGAGATGATCTGTCGCTATCTTTCCGACACCACTCTGACTTTTGCGAATGATGCCTACTGTGCTTACTTCGGAAAGTCGAAAGACGCGCTTATCGGCACGAAGTTTGTCGAACTGATTCCTGAGCATGCCCGCGACCAGGCGATACGTCACATTCAAACTCTGCTTGAGAATCCCCAGCCGGAGTCTCATGAACACGAAGTAATCAGGCCGGATGGCCACCCAGGCTGGCATCAGTGGTCAAACCAGATCATCTCGACCCAGGGCGAAACTTTAGAGTTCCAGGGCATTGGACACGACGTAACCGAACGCAAACTGGCAGAGATTGCCCTGCGTGAGAGTGAAGAGCGAAATCGCGCTATCCGGGCTGCAATTCCGGATCTCATGATCCTGCAAAGCAAAGACGGCATCTATCTTGATTGCCATGCCAAGGACCAGGGCCTTCTGCTGGCGCCACCCGATCAACTTATCGGAAAGAACATGTCAGAGATTTTGCCGGCTGAGTTAGCGGCGGTTTTCCGAGAGATCTTCGACAGCGTTCTCGAAAGCGGGACTACTCAGGTTTATGAGTACCAACTTGAACTGCAAGGCGAACGCCGCTGGCTTGAGACAAGAATTACGCCCTGCAACGGTAATAAGTTGTTGAGCATCATCCGCGACGTGACCGAGAGCAAGCAGGCCCGCGAGGCTTTGATTGACAGCGAAGAAGTTTAACCGCCGGATTGTCGAAAGCAGCAGTGACTGCATCAAGATTCTCGACCTCGAAGGCAAGCTCCTTTACATGAGCGCTAACGGCCAAAAGTTGCTCGAGATCGCCGATGTGCAGCCGTACATGAACTCCTCCTGGATTAATTTGTGGGGTGAGGAAGCAAAAGACCTGGCGACCGAAGCCGTGGCGCGCGCGGTCCGTGGCGAAGTCGGCAGCTTTCAGGCGGTGGGCAGAACTGCGCGTGGCACAGTCAAGTCGTGGGACACCGTGATCCAGCCCCATCCGCGGCGCGCGTGGTCAAATCGATCGCTTGCTGGCCGTCTCGCGCGACATCTCTGAAAGGCGGGCGCTGGAAGAGAACCTCAGACTCAGCGAACGAGAATTCCTGAACCTGGTTGAGAACTCTCCGGATGTCATTTGTCGCCTCGATCACGAACTTCGTTTTATTTATATCAGTCCCAGGCGGGAACAGAAGATGGGCGTGCCTTTGGAGCCGTTCATCGGCCGCACGCCTCCGAAATTTCACTGGACGGGTTCGATTCGCAGGGCTTTGAAGCGAGCTGTCGCGAGGCCCTGGCCAGGGGTAAGACTGTGGTGCGGGTTTTCGCGTATCAAACTAAGACTTACTCGACCCGCATTATTCCGGAATTCAGTCCGGATGGTTCGGTAGAGTCGGTGATGACCATTAGTGAGGATGTTTCCGAGCGAATCCAGGCCGAGAAGAACTGTTGGACCTAACCACCCAGTTGCTTAATTCTCAGGACCAGGAGCGGCGGCGAATCGCGCGTGAATTACATGACGGAACGGCCCAGAACCTGTTTGGCATTTCGATCAATCTGGCGAAGCTCATGCGATTGAACGCGCAAGACGTTGAGGCGCAACGACTAATCGACGAATCTCAATCGCTCGGTGACCAGGCGCTCGAAGAAATTCTGCACTCTATCTTATTTGCTGCATCCGCCGCTGCTGGATGACGCCGGTCTGGTGTCCGCGCTTGCGATGGTACGTTGAAGGCTTTAACCAGCGGAGTGGGATTTTCGTTGATGTGATTGCGCAACCAATTGGGCGCTTGCCCGCCGAAGTGGAAATGACTCTCTTTCGGGTGGTGCAGGAGGCCCTTTCCAACGTCCGGCGACATTCAGGCAGCGAGACGGCGAGCATTCGTCTCGAAAGAAGATCCTCTGAAGTCGTACTCGAGATTTGTGATCACGGACACGGCTTGCCGGCCCGAAGACTTTCCGATGATCCAGACGAGCTGATTGCGACCGGAGTGGGTATACCGGGCATGCGTCAAAGGCTGCGCCAACTCGGCGGCAGCCTTGATATCGGCAGTAACGGCGCCGGTACCAGGATCTCAGCGGTCGTGCCCCTAATGAATGGGAAAAGCCATGCTGCGAATACTTCTCGCGGATGATCACGACGTGGTCCGCCGGGGTTTGCGGGACCAACTCAGCCAACACGAAGGCTGGGAGATCTGTGGCGAAGCGTCTAACGGGCGTGAAGCCGTAAAGATGGCCCTCGAGTTGACGCCTGATGTCGTGGTGCTCGATCTCTCGATGCCCGAACTCAACGGGCTGGAAGCAACCCGGCAAATCCGGCGCGAATTGCCCGAAACCGAAGTGCTCATCTTTACCATGCACGATACTGAACATTTGATTCGAGAGGTTCTGGCCGCTGGTGCGCGCGGTTATGTGCTCAAGTCGGACGTGGCCCGCCACCTGACCAGCGCAGTGGAAGCGCTCTCGCTGCACAAGCCTTTTTTTACCGCCACGGTTTCACAAGCGCTGCTGGATGCATTTCTTCAGACCAATACCGGATCGGATGAGAAATCTGTCTTTCGCACTTTGACCGACCGCGAGCGTGAGATTCTGCAAATGCTTGCCGAAGGTAAAAGTAACAAACAGATTGCGATTAGCCTTGGCATTAGCGTCAAGACCGTCGAAACCCACCGGGCGACCGTCATGCGCAAACTGGAGATTAATTCGATCGTCGAATTGGTGCATTACGCGATTCGCAACCAGCTGGTCGAAGCCTGAACCGGCCCACTACACATCATCCTCACAGAAAATACACAGTCCACCCTATTCCGATTCGCTTCCGGAATTCCTATTCTCTGCGGAAACGAAAGCGATTGATCAGCCTGGCGCAGCGGCAATGTTGGTAAGCCGGTTCCTGAAATAATTTCCTTGATTCAATCTCAAGGGCAGCCAGGCGAGTCTTGAACGAAGCAGGTGATGATGGGCGTGAGCGAACTGGGTCGTCTCAGTCTTTCGCAGATCCGTTTCGGGCCCCGGAGGGTCCTGAACGAGCCTAGACGGCGCGCGACTTTCCTGGCTGAAGGGCCGGGACGAGGGCAGTCGCGGTCACCGTGGATCAGGAGGAACGGCGAAAGTGCATTTGAGCATCGATGTTTCCAGATACCGGGCGGTGGAAAACGCCCGAATTTGGGCGGCATTGCTGGGCGCGACTCTGTTCACGCCGGCCCTGGATGGAATCGTCGAAGTAGCTGACGGAATCGCCACCTCATCAAACAATCACAACCATAAATCTAACGGGGATGGACACGAGCTCCGGTCTTCGAAGATCGAAGTCCAACTCTCTGACAATTTTAGGCGTGACGTCTCAGCCCTGATGGGTCCCAACCACTCAGCGATCTTTCATGCTGCTGCGGAATGCGACTCTGGCTCTGGCGCTCGAACAACTGCGCAACTATGGAGACACGATCATCCATACCTCGCTTGGCGCTAACGACGACGATCGGATGCAGGCCCCAGCTGACGGGGAGAAATCATGAGTGTGCAAAGACTGGAAGTCCTGAGACCAATCGCCGGGTCTGAGTTTCTGGAATCGGAAAGGATTTTTCGAGTCGGCCCGATATTGCGACGACGCGGATTCTTGGCTGCTGGCATATCAAAATGAGCCGCCCGTTCACGCACGGCACTGAGACTTACCGAGTGTCTCTGGTGCGGCATGCATCGCCGGTTCGACGTGCGCGCGTGGAAATCGACCGGGCGTTTTTATCCGGCGTCCATCGGGCGCAGATAGGATTCGAGGTGAGAGCCTTTTGCTTTGAGTAAGTAGTAATGAACCGGGCGGAATCGAACGTCTCGGTAAGAATTTTGCTGAAGTGTGTTGGGTGCCAAAGGGGGAAAGAGCATTTCGCACATTTCGGCCGGGCCGGCAGGGACTGTCTTCGAGCAACAGTTCCCGACGCCCTTTTTATTGGAGGCCTGCTTGGTCGCTGGAACCATGTTGATTCGAATGACTTTTGCATAGCCCAGGCATTTACGCCTGGGAATGAAGAGAGGTTAGTTTCAAAAGCCCCATTAATGGGGCTTTAGTAGCGTCTCCGGTTTCTCACCCAGGCGTAAACGCCTGGGCCCTGCAGGCAATCAGTTCACCACCAAATTTTCAGCAAAATTTTCGGCAAAACTTGAATAGATTTTCCGACAATGATATAAGCCGTGGGCTCTGAGCAGGCTTTCGTAGGTTGGGACATGAAAGCGGGACGGACGTTTCAGCTAAAAGCAACATAACCGCAGGCCAAATGTGAAACTGGACCGGCTTGCTACATTTAGACTACGACCATGAATCAAGAACCAGCTGTTCAAAATTTTGGGAGACACTTCCGCCGCAAATCGGCAAGTGCTCAAAATGCCACACTGAGATTCTCGCCAGTCATCCGTACGCCTGGTGTTCGAAGTGCAACGAGCCGCTTCCCTACGGAATTAATATGGAGCGGCGACCCATCATGTACGGAACGATTAAGGTCACGCCTACAAGTTTTGCCGGCGAGAACATGAAGCCAGGCGATCACTGATTTTAGCTCTGAGCCGGCGCATGGTAGCAGCACCCGGCAGGAGAATCGGGAACGTTGCGACGGCGCAGTGCGTTCGCAGCATCAAGGCCGTCGGCGTCGACGTCACGCTTTCGAGTCTGGCCCGGATGATCCACGTGTGGCATGCCTTCCGGGCCGGGGATCCCCGAATCGGACGAGGCGGTCACGCGCATCGCGGAGTTCATGCGAAGCGCCTCGACCTGCCCACCCCTGCCGAGGCGGCCAGGGCGCGAACACTGGGCGCATGAGCATCGCGGGATTGGCGGCGCTGGTCACCGGAGGCGGGAGCGGCATCGGGCTCGGTGCGGCGAAGCGGCTTGCGGCCGACAAGCGCACGTGACGATCTGCAGGCGCACCGAAGCGCGGCTGCAGGAGCGACCGAGGAGTTGCAGGAAGCGGCTTGCAGATTCGGTATGCGGTCGCCGACGTCACGAAGAGGCAGGTCGTGCACGCCGTCGCGGTGGCGACCGAGGCGACCAGCGCTCGACGTGCTGTTAGCGTGCGCAGGCGGATCGCTCTCCACCTCGGGCCGATCGTGCTCTCCGACGTCGACGCCTTCCGTGCAACCGTCGATCTCAACATCACCGGCACGTTCCTCGCGATCCGACACTTTTTGGCGCCCGTGATGGCACGCACCGGCGGCGGCTCGATCATCGGCATGTCGTCGATTGCAGGCGCGATCGACGCCTGAGTACGTAGTACTGCGTGGGAAAGGCCGGCGTCAGGATGCTGGTGAAGTGCGGCCGACGAGCTCGGTGCATCGGGCATCCGCGTCAGCGCAGTACAGCCCGGTCTCGCGTGGATGCGGAGCTGGTCGGCTCATCACCGAGGCGGCGGGCTCCTCGACGACTACCTCGCGCGAGTGCCGATCTCCCGAGTCGGTACGGTCGACGATATCGCCGCGGCGGTCCACTTCGCGCGGCTGACGTCGTGGGTCACGGGTAGATGCTCGGGATCGACGGCGAAGGCACCAGTTGCGCCGAGGCCCGAACTACGGCCTGTTCGTCGAGCCGATGTACGGTGCCGACGCCTGCCGGGAGTTGATCGAGACGTGACGACAACGACTGACGCCGAAGTCGCCTGCGGGCAGCCTGAGGCTGCTGCCGACGGCACGTTCCACGCCGGGCGCGCGCCTTCATGACGCCCACGCAACGTTGCGGCAGGGGTTACGGCGGCACGACGATCACCCTCGGCGCCACCGACACGAGCAAAGAAGAAGCCGAACGAGCGCACGTGGAGCGCTGCCGCGTGGCAGCGCACGCTGTTCGACAACGGATGGGCGGGGATCGCGTGGCGGCCGAGTGCGGCGGCCAGGGCGGGTGTGCGCGAGGAGCGGATCTACGCGCCCAAGAGGAAGTTCGCTACGGCGCGTCGGCGTCGGTGTTGGTGCGATCCAGATGGTCGGCCCGACGATCATGGCGCACGGCACCGACGAACAGAAGGCGCACGTTCTTCCTCGCGGATGCTGCGCAGCGACGACATCTGGTGCCAGCTCTTCTCGAACCCAGCGGGCTCTCCGACAACGCGGGGCTCCACCACCGCGCCGAGGCGCGACGGCGACAATGGGTCGTGAACGGTCAGAGTGTGGGCGTCAGGCTTCCAGTTCAGCGACTACGGCATGCTGTTAACGCACTGATTCCGACGTACCGAAGCATCAGGGCATCACGTATTTCCTGCTCGACATGCAGACGCCCGGAATCAGCGTGCGGCCGCTCAAGCAGATCACCGGCCACGCACTTCAACGAGGTCTTCCTCACCGACGTGCGCGTGCCGCCTGAGAACATCCTCGGCCCATGCGCGGCGGCTGGGAGAGTGGCGCACACCACGCTCGCGAACGAGCGCAACATGATCGGGAGCAGCGGCACCGGCATCACGTTCAGCGCCATCCTGCGACTGGCGCGTGAGTGCGACGCAACATCGGATCCCGTGCTCCGCCAGCAATTGGCCGGAAGTGCTACCGCGCTTCGAGACCAGAAGTGGCTCGGGCTGCGGGGCGCAGGCGCGCCACCGCGGAGAAGCGGCGCTCGGCGGGCTCGGTCGCCAAGCTGTTCGTCTCGCAACGTCGCGGCGCGACGGCGACCTCGTGCTCGCGCTCGAAGCGAAGGGAATGCTCGGAACCGGCGAACGCCGCAGAACCCGGGATGTGGCAGCGGTGTTCCTCAGCCAGTGGGGGATCGCACCGGTGGTGGCACCAGGCAGATCCAGCGCAACGTGATCGGCGAACGGGTGCTCGGCCTCCCGGGTGACATCCGCCTCGACAAGAGCGTCCCCTTCCGCGAGCTCCGCGTAACTAAATCGCGACGCAGGCCGCTCCCGGTCGGCTACAGTCTCCGGCGTGCTGGAGCCCCGGCAAGCTATTGAAGAGTTCAGGCGACGGGTTCGGTGCGGTTTCAACGGTGATGGCGCCGGCCGACCATCGCCGACGGTGTGTGGAGCCATCTGGCCGGCAGGGGCATCCGCCGGGACAGCGACCCACGACCTGGCCTGCGGGTGCGGTGCACCACCTGACCGGCGTCGGCGTGCCCCGAGCTCGATGCGAATTGCGCGACCGCGTTGGGGCGCGTTCTTCGGACCGGGCCGGTGGGCGGTGCCAAGCGGGGCCAAGTGGCGGTCACCTTCCCGACTGCCGGGCGCTGGACGCTGCCGACGCAGCTGTGGCACACCGGCGCGCCGTATACCCGAGCCGCTCGAACCCGTGTGGGAAGCGTTGATGTTGCGTTCCTCGAGCGGGTCGACCGCACGCAGCGGCGGCACGCTCGTCATCGCCGGATCGCACCAGCTAGCCGCGCAGTTCGCAGGCACCGCCTGGCGGCGGGTACCGGAAGATTGAGGCGTCACCCGCAAGGCGTTCTTCCGCAGCCACGAATGGCTCACCGCGCTCGTGACTGACGATGCGAAAGGCCGGACGCGGATGGAGCGGTTCGGTGGAGGCCGACATCGACGGGCTCCCTGGCGCGTCGTCGAGATGACGGCGGATGCGGCGACATCGTCGTGGCCGCCCGCTGATGGTGCACTGCGTGGCGCCAGACTGGCGACGCCCCGCGTGATGCGGATCGTCCGCCCATGGTGCTCACGCCCAGCGCCACCCGGGCGTGCTGGCATCCCTGCGCAACGGGTTGATTCTTCGCGCTTGCCCTATCGCACCTGCCACCGCGTTCGCGAATCGGCGACCCAAAGGACTGACCGCCCGGAGGTCGGTGAGCGAGTCGACACGTCGAGGCGGCAGGGTAACCTGGGCCCGACCTGAGATCGCGGCGTTGGCGCACGCTGATGGTCGTGGGGCTCCTCGCCGGCATCGCCAGGTCTGGGCCTCGACGTCGCGAGTGCCACCGCGCCCGACCACGCGTACTCGCCGGTACCGGACCGCGACCCGCGGCCCCGACGCCGTGGTGTTTCAGGCCAGGTGGGCGCAGAGTCAGTCGACTATTATTCCGGAGTCTTGAAGCTGCCGGAGGTACTCATCGACGGCAGCGTTCCGATCTCGCCGCGGTGGCGGTCGTCGGAATCGACGGCATCGGCAAGATCGAGCCCGGCGAAGCTGGGCTCGCTGCCACCCGACGACGCACCTCTACCGCACGCTCTGCGTCCGTTGCTGCGCCACGGACGGCTTCCCAACCCGGCGCGACGACGAGATCGTGGTGAACAACGTCGCCGCGCGCTGAGTTCCATCTGCACGTCCGGGCAGCACGTCGAGATCGTTGCCACCCGCAACATCGAAGCGTTCTACGGCGCGCCGCCGGTCATCAGCGTGCGAGTTCATTTCGACCATCGTCGGCATCGGCGAGCTCGATGGACGGCCTCTTCTCCTGGGGCCAAGCCGGATTTGTGCCGAGCGGCGGCTTCATGGTGCAGCACCGCAACGTCGTCGGCCATGCCCCGAACCTGCTGGTGCGGCTGAAGCGGGAACCGATATCAGCACGTTCCATCAACGGGCCGTGCGTGTGTTGCGCGACCCCGAAGGTAGACACAGCCGACCGATGGTGTGCCGGTGCTTGACCTCGCCGACGATCGCAAGCGCGTGACGCACGCAACCGATCTCGAAACGACCGGATTGCTGCTGTTCGCGGCCGCAGTTTGCGTTGGCGCTGGTGCTGATCGGGCAGGCCATTACCCGCCTCGTCTACGCCATGGCGGAGTCGGTGCCCGCGCTGCGCTCGCTGGGCTTTACTCGTGCGATCTCATCCGCGCTCATGACACCGTTTGTCGTCGCCGCGACGGTGGCGCGGCCAGCGCCTGATTTCATCGCGATACGCGTGCTCGAAGCGCTTTCCGGTCGGGCTGGCTGGCGCCTTCACGATCCCGATATCGGTGTGCACGTCGATTGGCGGGTGCTGGTTCAGGAACCGTGCTCGTCACGTCGTGCTCGTCGCCGCGGGCGCAAGCGCTCGGTTGCGTACGGGCGACCTCCGTTCGGTTGCAGTCAACGCCAGCGTACGAGTCTCCGACAACGCAGCGCTGCTGGGCGCGGCGCCGCGCGGTCGGTCGGTGCGGGCATGGCCCTCGGTGCCGGCAAGGGCGAAGCGCGCACTCCCGGTTCGCCCCGCGATCTCGGGCACGATATAGCCATCGTGAGGCATCGTCGGTGCGCTCAGATAGTGCACGGGATCAGCGCCAACACCGGCGCGACCGGCGCCTTTCCGGCCAGATCTACGGCGATGGTGTCCCGCCGGGATCACGGCTGCGGGCGTTTCCGGATGCTTCGCGCAGTTGTCGCGGGTCGATGACATCGCCTATCTGCGCCACGGCACCGCCGACGTCGCAGGAGCCGGGCTGCCGCTGCAGGACATCGAGCCCCATCGGGGCCGGATGCAGTACGCCTTGCTCGAAGGCCGGGCGCCGACCGACCGGCGAGGTCGCGTTGGGTCCGTCGACGGCGATTGCCCTCCATGTCGAGATCGGGAGATCGCCTCCGGATCCCACCACACCCAAGGCGATGACCGTGCGTATCGGGGACGGGTAGCCTGCCGAGCCACGCGTCGTCTCGTTCGATCAGGGGCTCTGGGTGTCGAAGGCGAGCGATGGTCCCTTGTTCGGCCCGCCGGAGAGTGCGATCCGAAGATGGCACGTTCGTCGTGACTGCGACCCGGGATCACGCAGGACGGAGCTCGAAGCGGTGCTTTCGCAGAAACGCTTTATCCTCCCGACGTCAGTCCGCGACGCTGCCGCAAGACGTCGTGTACCTGCGCGATGTCGATCGTTGCCGATCGCGCTCGCGGTGTTCCTCGTTCTCCACCATGGCGATCGCGGCGGTCGGCAACGCGCTCACGCCACCGTCCGCCGCCGTGGGCACGACCTCGCGGTGTTACGCGATCGGCTTCCGACCTCGTCAGGCCGCGACGTGCATCGCCGCTCTCGCCCGCGGAACCATCGCCGTGATCGGGCTCGTGGTCGGCGTGCCGCTCAGGATCGCTACCGGCGGCTCGGCTGGCGGTGGAGTGCGGCGCACGCCGCTGCTCTACGTCGCGCCGATCGCGACGGTCGCGGTGCTCGTCAGCATCCGGCGACGCTCCTGCTCGCGAAACGCCCTTTGCGACACTGCCCGCCCGCCGCGGATTCCCACGGCCAGATCCTAGCGCCAGTAGCTACTTCTTGTCGGCAGGCTTCTCGATCGCGGCGATGAGTCGTTCGATCTCCTGCTCTGCAGATCAGCTGTAGATGAGGCGCACCGAAGCCAGTACCGCAGGCAGGTCGTGACCGAATTGCGCAACCAGAGCTTGAGCCCGACCAGGCCGACGAGCAGGCCCCCGACTAACGCGGCGACCTCGGCGTCAGCTACTGGCAGTGTCGCCACCGGTGCCATCGATGCACGATCACCACGATGGCGCCGACGATGGCGAACCCGACGCCCCAGGCCGAGCCGTTGCGCTCGAGAGTTCGCTCCGCCGCCCTTGAGCTTCAGCCGCGACTCTTCTTGGAACTGCGAGCCGTGCCGACGACGCCTGACCTCAGGATACGGTCATTCTCATCGCTGTCTCCTCCGTCGGGCGGGCCAGTGACCCATCGTGATCATCATGGCGTGTCGTGGCCGTCGGCGCCGGGTACGCTCACGGGCTCCTCGGCGATCTCGGCGGGGAACCTACCGCTGGATGCGGCCGTGGAGCATGATCCCGCGACGTCAGCGACGCCGGGATCTCGTGCGCGAACTGCTCGACGATCACGATCGAGAGCCCTTCACGGGCGATGTTGGCGACGTGCGCGTAGAGCTCTTCGACGATCGGCGCGAGGCCCATCGAGAGCTCGTCGATCAACAGCACGGCGGGGTTGGTCGCGAGCGCCCGGGCCATTGCGAGCATCTGTTGCTCGCCGCCCGAGGATTTCCGGCCGTCTGCCGCCGCTCGGCGGGCGCGGGAACAAACGTGAACGCCAGGTCGGTGACGACCGCCATCGACGCGTACCGGTGAACGTGGCCATTCGAGGTTCTCGATCACCGGGGTTCAGGAAGATCCCCGCGGCCCTCGGGAACCAGGCACACGCCAGCAGGCCAGGGCGTCGAACGACGCCGTTCACCGTCCGACCGAACAGCGAGAACGTGCCGGCCGACGGCGTGATCTGCCCGCTCGCGACCGCGAGGGTCGTCGACTTCCAGCCCCGTTCGGTCCGAGCAGGGCGTAGACCTGCTTGGCATGGGCGCAGGTTCACACCGTGCAGCACGTCGATGCGGCCGTAGCCCGGCGAACCGAAGCGAGCTTTCGAAGAACGGGCTCGGGGTCCGATGCGGCCGCGTCTCCGCCGTTCGGCGGGGCGCCGTTCCGCCATGCTCCGCGTTGTTGGTGCCGGGTACGCGGCTGCCGCGCGGCGTCGCCCTGAAGCAATACGTAAC
>ERZ1370068.4273-contig-3355_pt1 | contig 33514 bp, 40 predicted proteins | sample MGYA00561227_ERZ1370068 | MGnify/ENA primary metagenome ERZ1370068 (study PRJEB38410, sample SAMEA6850437) | metagenome | study: Metagenomic assessment of the ecological functions of the soil: analysis of the soil microbiota associated with the...
TTATGCTTCGTTCAGTTACGTATTGCTCAGCGTCCTCGCGCCTCGCCACGCACGCGCGCCGGTGCCCTGGCTTTTCAGGCCGGTTGGGCGCCGCAGCGACGCGGCGGTGGCCGAGGGCCATCAGGACGGCGCTGGTGCTGGTGCGCGGATCACGAGCTGAACGTGTCGGCGTTTACCGCCAGGTGCGCGGCGTCGGCCGGCGCCTCGCCCTACGACGCGGTCGCGCGCGGCGATGGCGACGCTCAAGGGCGGCACAAGCACGGCGGCGCGCGGGCGGCTGTCCTCACGCTACTGGCAGGCCACGGCTCGCGTGGGCGCGCCGCCATCGCGGGCCGGCTGCGCCGGGGCGAGCCGCTGCCAGGATTTGGCCACCCGCTTTACCCGGCCGGCGATCCGCGCGGCGGCGCGCCAGCCCTCGCCTACCAGTCGAGGCCAGCGGCAACGAGCGGGAGTCGCAGCGTGTTCGCGGTGTCTGCCGAGCCGGCGCGCAGCTGCCGGGCGACGTTCGAATCTGGATTTCGGCCTGGCGGCAGTCTCGCGTGCCTACCGCTTGCCGCCACAGGCGCCGATATGTTCGCGCTTGGCCGGACAGTCGGCTGGTTGCTGCGCCATCGAGATGCCTCCACGGGGCGCTTGGTCGATCCGCGCGCCCGCTATACCGGCCTGGTTCCTGCATATGCCGTTGAAAGGCGCGCTGGCAGAACGTTCGCGTCGGCTGGTGTATTCACTGCCCGACGCCAGCTCGACCGAGCGCCGCCTCGCGCCGGACGCGTGGTTTCATGATCAGCACAGCGCGTTAGATCCGCTCTCGCCTCCACCTCACCTCGCGGCGTCGTGTGGTGTCGAACGTCCGCGGGATCATCAGCGAGAACCTGTTAGGGCAGGATGTGGCCGAGATCGCGCCGAACGGATGTTCCGGGTACAGACGGGAAGCGTCGGACAGCCCATCCGCGTGATCCGCCGGGTTCCAGCGAGGCCAGGGCGACGTGTTGCGGCGGGTGGGGGCCCGGCAGAGTAGCGTCGACCGCACTGCAAAAACGACCCGGATGCCAGAGGGCAGCGCCTTCATCCATACTGTCATGACCGTGTCGCCGCGCGCCGCCGACACGGCACGATTGTCGGCGCGTCGATCGCCCGCGACATCACCGGCCAATGCGCGGCAAACACCGCGCGCACTTCGCCGCAGTCGGACTCCGGCGACGACACGCGATCATCAGCGGAACCTCGACGGTATCGTCCGCTCCTGGAGCCCCGGCTGCCCGGCGGCTGTTCGGCGGCGGGCCGAATCGTCAGTGCGATCAGTTATTGGATCATTCCGGCCGACCGGCAGCAGGAAGAGGATCGCGTGCGGACGCAGTGCGGCGAGGGCATGTGGTCGACTAACTTCAGACACGCTGCGGCTGCGCGAACGGATCAGCGTCCCGATTTCCCCTGACCGTGTCGCGATCGCACGATGTCGGGCTGAATCATCAGCACGTCGAAAATGCCGATCTCAGCCGCGTCGGCAGCGCCCCAGCAGGACGCTGCGGCTCGCCGCGATCGTCGACTCGAGCGACGACGCGCATCGTCAGCAAGGATCTGAACAGCATCATCACCTCGTGGAATGCGGCTGCCGAGTCCGATGTTCGGCTACTACAGCGTCCGAGATGCTCGGGCAATCCATCCGCCGCCTGATTCCGGATGATCGGCAGCAGGAGGAAGACGAAGTCTTGTTTCGCATCCGGCGCGGCGAGCGCGTGGACGCATTACGAGACGACTCCGCCGTGCGCAAAAGACGGCACGCTCATTCCCGTGTCGCTTGACCGTGCTCGCCGATGCGGGGCCCCGACGGCACCGTGGTCGGCGCGTCAAGCATCGCCCGCGACATCAGCGAGCGGAAGCGCGCCGGACGCAGGAGCGCCAAACGGCTGCTGACTATCGCGCGGGAATGCGAGCCGGCTCAAGGATGAATTCCTTGCGACGCTGTCGCACGAGCTGCGGACGCCGCTGAGCGCGATCGTCGGGTATCGTGCGCATGATGCAGTCGGGTCTGCTGACCGGCGAGAAACGAAACCCGCGCGCTGCACACCGTCGGCCGGAACGCCACGTCGCTGACGCAGATCGTCGAGGACGTGCTCGACGTCTCGCCGCATCATTTCAGGCAAAGTGCGTCTGGACCTGCAATCGGTCGAACTGCCCGATCTCATTCCAGCGGGCCAGTCGACACCATCCGGCCGGCGGCCGACGCCAAAAGGCGTCCGTCGGCCGACACTGCTGGATCCTCGGCCACTCCGGTGTCCGGGGATCCCGAGCGGTCTTCAGGCAGATTCTCGTGGAATCTGCTGTCCAACGGCGTGAAATTTACTTCGCGGGGCGGTCAGGTGCAGGTGCGCCTCGAGCGGGCAAACTCCCCACGTGGAGATCACCGTCACTGACAATGGCATCGGCATCCTGCCGAGTTTCTTCCATACGTGTTCGACCGCTTCCGCCAGGCGGATGCGGGCATCGACCGGCACGCATAGCGGCCTCGGCCTCGGGCTCGCGATTACTCGACGCACCTCAGGTGGGCTGCAAGGAGGGCGTGTTTTTGCCTTCAGCGAGGGCGGGGAAAGGCTCGACGTTTCGGTCAGACCTACCGGTGAGGGTTGTGCAATCCGCACTTCGCTCGAGTCGCACGAACATCCGCAGACGGCACGCCCGGCAGCCGACATCGCCGTGCCGAGCTCGAGGGCGTTCGAATCCTTGCGGTCGATGACGACCGCGACGCGCTCGGCGCTCGTCCGCGGATTCTCGAAGTGACCGGGGCAACCGTCACTGACGGCGGATTCCGGGCAGGACGCCTTGCAGAAGCTGGCGCGCGCGCAGCCTGCATGTGCTCCTCGCCGATCTGGGCATGCCGGGGATGACCGGGTTCGACTTGATCGACCACATCCGTCGGTCGATGACGCCCAGATTCGGGACATGCCGCGCCGCCGCTTACCGCCTTCGCGCGATCGGAGGACCGCACACGAGCCCTGCGGAGCGGTTTCCAGATCCACCTGGCGAAGCCCGTCGACCCCTGCCGAACTGATGGCGGCGATGGCCCGCCTCTCGCCGGACGCGCGCCGGAGGCGAATAATCGGTCCGTCGCTCGGCCGGCGATCGACCGCTCGATCGCGGCCACCGCGCGCAACGCCAGCGCGGCAATCGTCAGCGTCGGATTCGATGACGCGGCCGAGGTCGAAACACCCGCTGCCCAGCAGGTAGAGATTCACATGATCGTGAGCGCGCTGCTCCACGGTCACCACCGACGTCTTCCGGATCGGTGCCCATCCGGTAAATGCCGATGACGTGCCCGGCCGGCACGATGGCGTCGCCGTGCTGCACCTGCGTGGCTTTCATCGCCGCGTAGATCTGCTGGTGGATGCGGCCGCCGTGATCGAGCCCGCCGGCTGTAGTCGTCGATGCGGAAGCTGATGCGCGGGCGCGGTTGGCCGAGCGCATCGCGTTGATCGTAGTCGGGCACGATGCGGTTGTCGGGTGACGGCAGCTGCTCCACCATCGTCGCCAGCGACAGTTCGCGCGAGCTGTGATCGGCGACGGCGCGCTCGAGCGCCGCGCCACTCGGCCCTTGCTCGGCTTGAGGGCGCGCACCGTGGGTCAGGCGCACCATCGGCCACTCCCAGCCGCGATTATCGACCTGGATGCGGAACGATCCGTGGTCGGCGCGCCACGCCGGCCCGCGTCGATTCACGCCGGAGGTGGACATCGGGCCGCAGTACGGCCACACCGGCTCGGCGGCAAGCGCCCAGCTGAGACGCGACGGATGATCCATCAGGTTGCGGCCGACTGATCGCTCGAATTCACTGAGCGCCGCCGCACGGGGACGCATCTGCGGTGCGCGACTGCGGCAGCAGTTTGGCGGTCTCGATACCCGTGCGCCGCGATCCGCAGCGGGCCTTCCACCGCTCGGCCGTCGGTCCCATCGGACCGTTTGCGCTGAGCCGCTGACCCGGCCGTCGGCGCCGTCACCACCGCATCGAGACGATCGCCTGCTCGACGGAAACAAACCGGCGCGCTCGCCAGCGCGACGTGCGCAGTCGCATCAAAAACCTTCGCTGGACGGGACAGATGGGAATGCGAGGTACCACTGCCGCAGCACACCGCCCGGTTCTGGCCGACCGGGAATTGCGTGCCTGGCGTCGCCTGGATGGCGTATTCGGTGCCGACCGCTCGCCGCGGCGAGACGCTGATCGACATATTGACCAGGATCGGCGGCGGCAGCGGGTAGGGCTGGCTGCGCCGCGCGTCGAGCGCCACGGTGGATCGCCGGCGACGCCCGACGCCGTTCCACCTCTGTTGCCACAGCTCGAGATCGTCGTGGTGATCGGCCAATCCAACCCGACGCCGAACTTCGAGCGCAGCTGAGTCATCGGGCACGGCGCCTGGCGAAATCAGTGCCGAGCCGTACCACGTCGTGCCACCGACCGCAGCGCGTGTGCTCTCGAACTTGTCGAGGAGGACCGTTCTGCCAGGTAGTAGCTATCCGGGCTGATCGCTTTGCACTGACGCGGCGCAGCCAGCGCATTGGGTGTGTCACTGGCCTCGGGGATCTTATCGGCGCGGCGCGACCGCCGCCGCGAGGCCTCGGGCGTTTGACGCGCGGTCCAGCCTCCAGCTGAGCACCTTGACGCCGCTGGCGGCGAGGGGCGCGCCGCCACCAGGCTCACCACGCCGATCGACGACGACGACGTCGACGTCGCTGCATCAACAGGCGGCGTCCGCGGCGGTTGCGACCACGCGCCGAAGCGGCCGGCGCACGCGCCTGGCGCCGGCATGCCGAGCGCGCGCCACTGCAGCGCACCGGTGTACGGGCGACCGTCCGCTCGCCTGGCGTGTCGAGGCATCCGCTACAATGCCAGCCGACGATGATCTCGCGTTCCAGCGCGGCATCGGGCCGCGCGCCAACCTCGGTGACGCGCGGCGCCAGGGGTAGCGAGCAGGGCCTTCAGGAATGCGGCCGCAGTGGTGCGATCGAGGTCGGTTCGTCGGTCAGTCGTGACGACAACGCCAGGGGAACTCGTCCAGCCCGGCCATGCGCCAGCGCTCGCCACGGCGCCAGCGGCACGAAGAACGCGACGGGCGAGACAAAACGCGGCGTCCCAGCATGAGCAGGGCCCGCATGTTGGCGTACTGGGCTAACATCCTGGTGCCACCGCCGGAAGGGCTTCCTCGCCAGGCACACGTTGGGTGCCGCCCCGCGCCCGGTGCCGCGTCGGTCGGCGCCGCCATGGCCGCGCACAGACGCAGCCGCCCTCGTTCGTGCCGCCACCGCACGGTCACGGTCTACGCGACCGTCACCAACGCGCGCGGGCGCCTCGTGCCCGACCTGTCGCGCGAGGATTTCGCGATCGACGACAACGGCAAGCGGCAGACGCTGACGCTGTTCGCCAACGACATCCAGCCGATCACGCTCGTCATGCTGCTCGATCGCAGCGGCAGCATGAAGCCGAACTTCGAGCTCGAGGAGCAGGCGGCGGAGGCGTTCGTCCGCGCGATGCTGCCGGCCGACAAGGCGCGCATCGGCAGCTTCGGCGAACCGCATCCAGATCGATCCGCCCGAGTTCACGTCGGATCGCGACGCGCTCGTCGAAGATTCTCCGCGACCGATCTGCAGAAAGACGGACCGACGCCGCTGCTGGAACGCGCGTGAACACCGGCATCGACAAGCTGCTGCTCGAGCAGGGGCGCCGCGTCGTGCTCGTGTTCACCGACGGCGTCGACATGCCGATGAACTTCAGCAATCACAACAAGTCGCTGAAGGACGTGATGAAGCGCGCCGAAGAAGACAACGTCGATGGTCTACGCGATCGGCCTCGCGGGCCAGAACGGCATGCCGGACTTCGCGCGGGCGCGGCGGCGACCGCGGCCGCGGCGGGCTGGGCCCGGGCGGCATTCGGCGGCCTCGGCGGCCGCGGGCTCGGCGGCTATGGCGGCGGCCAGCCGCAGATGGAGAAACCCGACGAAGGGCTGCCGAAGATCGCCGCGGCGACCGGCGGCGGCTACTTCGAGCTGACGTCGACCGCGCGATCTGGCGGCCGACCTTCGCGCGCGTCGCCGACGAGCTCCATCATCAGTACGCGCTCGGCTTCACGCCGGAGAAGCTCGACGGCGAGATGCACGATCTGACCGTCCACCTGTCGGAGCCCGATCTGATCGCGCGGGCGCGCGCAAGCGCTATCTGGCGTCGAGCGTACTCGGCGGCGGGTTGTAGCCCGCGCCCACAGGTAGCGGCCGGCTTTAGCCGGCGGAAAGTCCCACACCGGAGCCTCCCGACGTCCGCCTGAGGCGGACGCTACCAACGCTCATGGTCGGAGCCAGGCGTCGCGCAGGGCGCGCTGCGCCGCGGTCGCGGCCGGATCCTCCACGATCTTGTACGTGGGCTTCCGCTCTTCTTCGAGCGTCACCGGGATGGTGAGGAATCGATCGCCGCGCATCACGGTGAGCTTCGCAATCGCGCCCGCCTTGCGATCGTTCAGCCGGGCGGCGAACGTGCCGGGCACGACGCGCTCGTCGTCGAGCGCGAGCAGCACGTCGTTCGGCATCAGCCCCGCATCGTAGGCGGCTCCGGACGGCGGCACGCTGTCGACGACGAGGCGATCGGCGTCGGTGCGGGTGGCAGCGCCGATCGATCGAGCCGCCGGCGCGCGCGAGATCTCGAGCTTCAAACCGGCTGCGGTCAGCATCGAGTCGTACGGCAGTTCGTCGAGGCCCGACACGTAGCGCTGAAAGAACTCGCCGAAGTCGCCCTTGGCCGCACCGCTCGCCGCCGTCTTCTCCACCGCGCCGCGAAATCCTCCGTCCTCCGCGAACCCCGGCTTGGGCAGCCCATGCTCCGCCAGCAACTGCCGGAACACATCGTCGAGCGACTTCTTGTTGCCGGTGCGCGCCCGCATATCGAGATCGAGGAGCGTGCCGAGAATCTGGCCTTTCGTGTAGTACGAGATCGTCACGTTCGCGGCGTTGTCCTGGCGGTTCCAGGTCAGCCAGCTCGACATCTCCGCCGACGTGACGAGATGACCGGGCTGCGTCTGCAGTTCCTGGATGTTGGTCGCGAGATCGTCGTAGAACGTCGGCCGATCCCACACGCCCGATCGAACCAGCGCGAGCGCCGCGAAGTAGCTGGTCATCCCTTCCGAGACGTAGAGGTTGCGAGTGTGCTGCGGCCGAGAGTAGTCGAACGGGCCGAGAATCTCCGGGCGGATGCGCTTGACGTTCCACAGATGGAAGAACTCGTGGGCGATCACGAACTGGAATCGCTGATAGGCGCTCTTGTTGTCCTGCGCGTAGCGGCCGAAGGTGATCGACGTCGAGTTGAGATGCTCGAGGCCGCCGCTGCCGCCGTTGGTGCCGTGGAAGAAGAAGACGTAGCGCTTGACGGCGCGCCGCCCATCAGCCGCGCTTCCTCGGCGACGATCTTCCGGACATCGTCTCTCAGCCGCGCGGTGTCGTAGTTGTGCCGCGCGTGGATGACGATCTCGTACGGCACCTTGTCGTGCTCGAAGGTGATGATTTCTGAGCTCGGGGCTCGCTTCGATCGGCGCGTCGACAAGCGTGTCGTAGTCGGGCGCGGTGAAGACGCCGGGGCGCACCGCGTCGAGACCGGTTGCCAGCTTCCAGTTCGGCGGCGCGTCAACCGTCACCGTCAGCGCGCCTGGCGCCGGATACGGCGCGCGGCCGATCAAATACATCAAAGCCCGCGTGCCGGTGATCGTCGCGTGCGTGTCGTTGACCGACGAGGTGCCCATGTAGACGTCGTAGGCCACGCGCATCACCGGCGCAACCGGCTTGATGCGCCAGATCCGTCGTGTCGACCATCGCCGCGTCGAGCGCGCGGCCGTTGCCGTCGCGCGCCGCGAGACCCTGCACGTTCTTCGCGGCCCAGTGCAGGCCGTAAGAGCCGGGCGACCATGCCGGCATCGCGATGTCGGCGCTCGCTCCCGGCGCGCCGCGAATCTCCATCACGACGTGAAGCAGGCTCGACGTCGGCTTCGGGATCGAGACGGTGTATGGACACCGTCTGCGCGTCCGCGATCGAGGTGACGAGGAAGAGAAAGACGCAGACGGTCAGCGCGCGCATGCGCGAGATGCTACCCTATCCGGTCAACCGCCAGCCATGCACGCACCCTTGCTGCCATCGCCCTGCTCGGAATCCTGACCGCGGCCGGCCACGCGCAGAGCCCGTCGGTGCGGGTCGGCTTCTGCACGCCGCTGGCGGCATCGACGCCGCCAAGGCGGCCGGGTTCGAAGTACCTGAGCTGTCGGAGATCGCGGGGCTCTCGGACGCCGATTTCGAGCAGGCCGCGGCGCGCATCCAGAGATCGGGCTTCCAGTGCCCGGCACGAACCTGTTCCTGCCGGCGACGCTCAAAGTGACCGGGCCCGCGATCGACCGGGAGCAGCAGATGGCGTACGTCAGGAAGGCGTTCGCCCGCCTGGCGCGGCTCGGCACCCAGATCGTCGTCTTCGGCAGCGGCGGCGCGCGCAGGTGCCCGACGCGGATTCCCGAACGATCAGCGCGTTCCAGCAGCTCGTCGAGTTCGGCCGGCGCATCGCGCCGGAAGCCAGAAGCGCGCGGCATCACGATCGCCATCGAGCCGCTGCGCCGCGAGGAGACCAACATCATCAACTCGGCGGCGGAGGGGCTCGACGCTGGTGAACGCGATCGGCGATCCCAACTTCCAGCTGATGGTCGACTTCTATCACCTGGCCAGCGAGAAGGAAGATCCCGCCATCATCGTCCGCGCCGGCGACACATCCGGCATCTGCACGTGGCCAATCCTGACGGACGCGTGTTTCCGCGCAAGGCGGGACGAGTACGACTACGCGCCGTTCTTCGCGGCCCTGCGGACGATCGGCTACGACAAGCGCATCAGCGTGGAGGCATCGACGCGAGGATCTTCCGCCGACGCACCGCTGGCGATCGCGCTCGTGCGCCGCGCATTCCGGGGTAACACGCGCGGACTAGGCGCAAGTCTATGAGGGCCTTTAGCAAGGACGCGACTCTGTCAGGGCCGCGCTACTCGTCCTACCGGGCGACGAGCCGCGGCACCGCTGAGGATCCCGGACGGAATCGGCTGCAGGTTGTCCGACGTCCTGCAAGCCGGAAGCGCTGCCCGTAGCGCTCGGTCACCGCGGCGACGTCCGGCAGCCGTCCTCCCTCGGCGAGCTGATTGATCGCCGTGTTGTAGACGTCGATGCGGATGTCGTTCGAGCCGTCGCGCAGCCAGCGCCGTGACGTCGACGCGGTACGGCGGCGCCCAGACGGCGCCGGCGCGCTGGCCGTTGACGAAGACGGTCGCCGCTTCGCGGATCGGCGGCGCGATCAGCGCGGCGAACGAGTTGCCGCGCATCGTGCCGCCCGGCAGCGCTTCGCGCTCGACGGACGGCGCGTCGCCGAAGTCCAGTAGACGCGCGCGCCGCCGCGCGGAACGCCGCCGGCACCTCAACCGCTCGTCGAGTACGACGCGGTGCCCGAGAAGAATCGCGTGGACGGATCGTCGGCCCACGAATGCGGCAGATCGATCGGGCCGCGCGCGGCCGTGCCGCCGACGGTCAGCGTCCATCCTGTCCGCAACTCCGTGGCGCCGATCGCGCGGCGCGCGCGTCGATCGCGGAGCGCGTGCCGGCGCTCTTCCTGAACACGACGATCCGCGATCCGTGCGGCTCGAAGGCGAGCGTCATCGCGTCGCCCGATGCACGCCTGCGCTGCTCGATCGCGCCCGTCATCGGATCCCACGAGCTCGACGTTGGTGCGTCCGATCGCCGAAGCGCGGCGCGCACGGTGCGCGCGACGTTGCTGGTGTTGGCGAGGAAGTAGACGTCCGCGTCGCGCAGGCGCCGATGGACGAAGCCGATGGCCGGCTCCGGCGGATCGAGCGCGACATCCGCGGGCAGCGCCGCCGCGAGCCGTTGCTGCAGATCGTCGTCGCGTCCCGGCCTCGAGCACCTTGCCGCCGCCGGCCGCATACGCGGCCAGCCAGCGGCGCGTGGCGTCCGGCATGTGCGTCACGCGCGGCACCACGATCAGCCGGTATCGACGCGCCTGCGCTTCCGCCGAGCGTGTCGTCGTCTATCAGATCGAACGTGTGGCCGGCGTCCAGAATCGCCGGGACGATCGCGGGCCGACGAGGTCGCGGATGCTGCGCAGCAGGTTCAGATTGCGGCCCGACTCCCGGCCTGATCAGCGACCACGCATCGTCGGTCGGCGCATAGAGCGCGACGTCGGCGGCCGGATCGCCCTGGCGCAGGAGGAAGCTCACGCGCTGCAGATAGCGCGACGGTGTCGGCCATCACCGGCCACCACGGGTTCTTGTCGGAGTAGACGCCGGCGGCGTAGAACATCCAGCCGGGCGAGCCGGCCTGCGGCGGCGAGTACGGCCAGCCGTGGCCGATCAGCTGGTTGATGCCGGAGAGGAAGTGCTGATCGGCCTCCGCCTTCGAGATCGAGCGGCGTCGCGCGGAACGCCGGCGAGTGCAGCCACGTCCAGGTCTCGGACGAGGTGACCGGTTTGCCGAACAGGTGCGACGCGGACGAGGCCCAGCGCGTCGCGGACAGCGTGCGCCACTCGAAGCCTTCGCCGTCGAAGACGTCGGCGTGCCGGTAGCTGGCGAGCCTCGCCGGCGGCAGGCCGTAGTTCTGAATCCTGAAGCGCACGTCGTTCTTCGTCGCCCACTCGCGCATCGGCGCGAGGAAGCGCTCCTCGAAGAGCTCGGTGAGCGTGCGGCCGTAGTCGCGCCGCACGGCGTCGGCGCGATCGCCGTTGCCGAGCTCGGCGATCGGCAGCAGCGGCCGCAGATCGTATCCGCGGCGCCGCTGGAACTCCTGAAGCGAGATCGGCGGTCCAGTCGGCGTCGTAGACCTCGAGGCTGTCGCAGAACACCGAGTCGATCGATCCGGGATCGGCGGCCGCCAGCAGCTTGTCGCCCGCCTCGCGCAGGTGCGTCTCGATCGCGGCGCGGTTGTAGTGGTCGAGGACGTAGCCCTCGGCGCCGGCCGGCGCGCGCTTCACGATCTGGCCGGTCTGGCCGGCGAAATAGAACAGCACGACGCGCGGACCTGCGCCCGGCGGCAGCGGGATCGGCCCGCGCTCGCGGAGATCGTCGCAGCGCGCGAAATGTCGCGGGATCGGCCTCCTGCACGCGAGCCGAGGCCGATGAAGGCGGCGACCAGGCGGTCGTGCTCGAACGGATCCGGGCGCGCGATGCTCGTGACGCCGGGCGCGATCTCGCGCCGCTCCGAGCGCAGCCGGCTCGCGGCGAGCGCCGGCGTGATGTACGGTCCGCCGTACGACCAGCCGCTGCCGATCGTGAGGTCCATCCGCAGGCCGAGCTCGCGCGCTCGCCGTGACGTGAACGCGATCCGGTCGAGGAACTCCGGCGACAGGTACGGTAGTTGTGAAACCCGGTCGCCGGATCGTCCACCGCCAGCGGGTACACCGTCGCGACCTCGAAGCCGCCGATGCCGCCCTCCTTCATGCGGCGCATCTCGGCGTCGAGCTCCTCGCGCGTCGCGCGAGGGACCGAACCACCACCAGCGCATCATGATCCGGCTGTCGGCGGGCGGCTCCTGGAACTGCCGCTGGACCTCGTCGATGCGCTGTTCCGGACGGGGCGCCCGTCTGCAGGAGCGCGAACCTCCGCGACGAGCGCGCAGCCAGAATGGTGCGCATCGTCTCAGCTCCGCGCCGACAGCACGCTGCGCTCGTAGTCTTCGATCTCGTCGAGCCAGTGCCGCTCGCCCGGCGACGCCGGCGGTTGCGCAGTAGTGATCCCAGACGAGGCCCCCAGGGCAGCGCCTTGGTTTCCTCGAGGAGCGCCAGGCGTCCGGTGTAGTCGGCCGCCGCCTCGCACTCGCGCAGCCGGCCGATCGGCTCGACCATCGCCTTGAGCAGCGCCTTGAGCGTGTTGCGCGTCGCCGATCACCCACGCGGCCACGCGGTTGATGCTCGCGTCGAAGTAGTCCAGCCCGATGTGCGTCCGCTGCGAGGAAGCCGCCGCGGACGAGCTCCTGCGCGATGGCGTCCAGATCGTCGCCGAGGACCACCACGTGGTCGCTGTCCCAGCGCACGCCGCGGCTGACGTGCAGCAGGATCTCCGGGAGGAACATCAGGACCGCGCTGATCTTGTCGGTGATGGTTTCGGTCGGATGGTAGTGGCCGGTGTCGAGCGTGTAGAGAATCTTGCGCGACAGCGCGTACGCGAAATAGAACTCGTGCGAGCCGACGGTGTAGCTCTCGCAGCCGAGGCCGAACAGCTTGCCTTCGACCGAATCCAGGTTGAAGGCCGGGTCGAGCGCTTCTTCGAACACGGCGTCCAGCGATTCCGTCAGCCGTTCCCGCGGGCCGACGCCGATCGACCGGCGTGTCCTTCATCCCGTCGGGGATCCACACGTTGGTCACGCACGGCGTGCCCAGCGCCTTGCCCATCGCGGCGCCGATCCGGCGGCACGCGGCCGCGTGCCGGATCCAGAACGACGCGGATCGCCTTGTCGGGATGCGAGAGCGTGAAGTTGTCGCGCCTTCGGATGGGAGAAGCAGGTCGGGTTGAAGTCGAGCCCGATGCCGAGCGACTTCGCCCAGTCGATCCAGCCGGCGAAGTGTTCGGGGCCGATCGCGTCGCGGTCCACGCGCCGGGTGCCGAACTCTCCGTAGAACGCGTGCAGGTTGAAGCGATGCGTGCCCGGAATGAGCGACAGCGCCTTCGCCGCGTCGCGCCGGAGCTCGTCGGGCGTGCGCGCCTTGCCGGGATAGTTGCCGGTCGCCGCCAGGCCGCCGCCCAGCTTGCCGTCCGGCTCCTCGAATCCGCCGACATCGTCTCCCTGCCAGCAGTGGAGCGAGATCGGAGACCGTCGGCGAGCCGCTTGAGTGCCGCGTCGGTGTCGACGCCGAGATCGGCGTAGCGCTGCCTGGCGAGCAGCGTAGGCGGCGTTCGGTGGACTGGCACGTCATCAGTTCGTGGCTGCTTCAGTGCTTTCGTGCTTTCGTGGCATTTGCGTTCTAGAAATCGAACCGATCGATGTTGCCTCGATTGAACAGCATCGGCGCGCCCAGGATGATCTCGCTGTCGCGGACCTCAATCTGTCCCAGCCGTCCGGCCTGAAGCGTGCGCGCGCCAGGCGCCAGCTTGTTCTGCGTGACGAGGGCGCTCGCGTAGACGGCCAGGTATCCGAGATCGCGGGTGTTCCAGAGGACGACCGTCTGCACCACGCCGTCGTGGACGTACGGCTTGTTGATGTTCGGCAGCGACAGCCCGATCACGTTGACGTCCTTGCGGCCGGCCTGCCGCACCGCCTCGGCCGCGCCGGGCACCGCCGGCGCGGAAATCGCCATCATCAGCTTCACCGATGGATAGACCTTCAGGAGCGTCTGCGTCTCGGCGAACGCCTTGTCCCGGTCGTCGTCGCTCGGGCGGATCGTCACCAGCGTCAACCCGGGATGCTTGTCCGCGAGCCGCTTCCTGATGAACGCGATCCATTCGTTCTGGTTCGCGGCGCTGAGCGCGCCGGTGATGATCGCGAACTCGCCCTTTGCCGCCCAGCAGGCGCGACGCCTCGTCGGTCAGCGCGTTGGCGATGCCCTCGGCCGTCGCCTGATTGACGAAGAAGTCGCGGGCGTCGGGCTCGGCGTCGGCGTCCCAGGTCAGCACGCGGATGCCCCGTTCACGCGCCTTGCGCAGCACGGTGGAGATGCCGGCCCGGTTCTCGACGGCGCACGCGCAATCGCGTCCACCTTGCGCGTGATCCAGTTCTCGACGAGCTCGTTCTGCTTCGCGGCGTCGAGGCCGGTCGGTCCGTCCCACACCAGATCGACGTCGAGCTCGCGCGCCGCCTCCTCCGCGCCGGCGCGGCAGCTGACGAAGTAGGGATCGCCCTTCGCCTTCGGCATGACGCGCGATCACCGGTGCGGTGCGGCGCGGCGGGCGGCGGCTGTCCGTCGGCCGCACGCGGGCCGGCGCCCACGCGTTCGGACGAGCCAGACGTTGGTGCCGGCGACGATCAGCGAGCCGGCGAGAATCGCTCGCGCAGAGGACCGCAACCTGACTGTTCTTCACCTCAAGCTCCTCCTCCGCCGCCGCGCGCGCGCCGCGCGCGCCGGCGGATGTGACGATCGGCGGCAATCGTGGCCAGCAGCAGCACGCCGGTCAGGACGCCGGTCAGCCTCGGACGGCCACGCGGCCAGGTGCAGCCCGGTCTGCAGCACGGCGAGGGCGAAGAGCCCCAGCAGCGTCCCGCCGATCGTGCCGCGGCCGCCGAAGCACCGACGTGCCGCCCAGCACCACGGCGGTGATCGCATCGAGCTCGTAGCCGGTGCCGGCGTCCGATCGCGCCTGCCCCAGATGCGCGACGTAGACGATCGCCGCCACGCTCGCGATCAGCCCCGACAGCACGTAGACGAGGCCGATGCGCCTGGCCACGGGAATCGCCGCGTAGCGCGCGCCCTGCGCCGTGAACCCGATCGCGTACAGCGCCCGGCCAATCACCGAACGGTGCAGCAGCACCACATAGGCCGCCACGATCAGCGACGAACAGCGGCAGCTGCGCGGGGATCACGCCGCCGAGGTACCCCTGGCCCAGGAACAGAAACCTCGGCGGGAACCCGGTGTAGTTGACGGCGCCCTGCGTCATGCCCTCGGCGACGCCGCGAAACAGCGAGAACGTCCCGAGCGTCACGATCAGCGGCGGCAGCTTCAGCTTCGCGATGAGCAGCGCATTCAGCGCGCCGCCGGCGCAGCCGACGAGGATCGCGCACGCGGCGGCCAGCGGCACCGGCAGATGCCAGTGCGTGATACGCCGCGCCGAACGTGACCGCGGCGAGCCCCATCATCGAGCCGACCGACAGATCGATCCCGCCGGAGACGATGACCGGCGTCAGCGCGACGGCGAGCAGGCCGAGCTCGACGCTGAACCTCGTCATCTCGAAGAAGTTGCCCGAGCGTGAAGAAGTTCGGCGCGATCGCCGAGAAGAACAGGATCTCGCCGGCCAGCGCCAGCAGCAGCACCCATTCGCCGTTCGGGAACCATCGGCTGGCGCCACGACATCGCGCTTACGCCCGCGCGCCGGCGACCGACACCCACGACGCCGGCGGTAGCCGGATGGCGAAGCCCGTCGGCCGCGATCGCCACCAGGATGATCACGCCCTGGATCGCCACGCTCCCAGTACGCGCTCACGCCGAGAAACGTGAGCGCCGGGCCGATCGCCGCCAGCAGGACGACGCCGAGCACCGTGCCGAGCACGCTGCCGGTGCCGCCGGCGACCGACGCCCCGCCGACCACGACGGCCGCGATCACCTTCATCTCCAGGCCGATGCCGGCGTTGCTCGGAATCTGGTTGAAGCGGACGGCGTTGAGCACCGCGGCGAGCCCGGTGAGCGCCCCGAGGATCGTGAAGACCAGCCACTTCACCGCCGCCGTGTTCAGACCCGGCCAGCCGCGCCGCGCTCGGTGTTCGAGCCGGTCGCATAGATCGCGCGGCCGGCGGCGACGATGCCGCAGTCCCCAGGCGAACGCCGCCGTCAGCATCGCCGCCACCGCCGCCGCGACGAACGGGAACTCGCGCCTGGGTCAGCCCGAGCCACTGAAACGCCGCGCGGCAGATCCTGCACCCAGGCGCCCTCGGTCGCCCAGCGCAATCCGTCGCGCAGCGCCGTCATCGTCGCCAGCGTGACGACGATCGACGGGATGCCGACGTAGGCCACGAGCGCGCCGTTCAGCGATCCGAGCGGCCGCGCCCAGCGAGGCACGCGGCGGCGCAGGCGAGCACGACCGGCACGCCCGACTTCGCCAGGATGCCCGCCAGCGACGCCGCAGATGGCAAACGTCGACCCGACCGAGATGTCGATCTCGCCGGTGACGATGACCAGCGTCATCCCGACCGCGATGAGCAGCACCGGCAGGTTCGCGAGAGAACAGATCGCTCAGGTTCTCGGCGGAGAAGTATCCCGGCGCGGCGATCAGCCAGCACCAGCGCCAGCGCGGCGATCGCGCGACGGCGACCGACGCTTCTCTTCTGTGCATCTTCCATCTTCGTAGTGCAGGCCACTGTCAGAGTCGCACGATCCGGTCCGTACGACGGGCGCTCCAGCGCGAGCGCGATGAATCTTGTCCTGCGTCGCCTCGGCGCGCGACAGCACGCCGCTGACCGTGCCCGCGTGCATCACCGCGACGCGATCGCTCATGCCGAGCATCTCCGGCAGCTCGGACGAAATCATGATGATCGCGAGGCCGCGCTCGGCCAGTTCCTGAATCAGCGCGTGGATCTCCGCCTTCGCGCCGACGTCCACGCCCTGGGTCGGCTCGTCGAGGATCAGGATGTCCGGCTCGGTCGACAGCCAGCGCGCCAGCGCGACCTTCTGCTGGTTGCCGCCGGAGAGCGCGCCCGACTTCGGCGGTCACCGACGGCGTCTTGATGCGCAGGCGCTGGACGTAGCCTTCCGCCGACCGCCGCTCGGCGGCGCGATCGATCAGGCCGCGCGACGACACCGCGCCGAGGCTGGCCAGGCTGGCGTTCGGCCGCGATCGGCATCTCCAGCACCACGCCGTGCTGGCGGCGATCCTCCGGCACGTAGCCGATGCCGAGCCGGATGGCCTGCGCCGGCGACTCGATGCGCACCGGCGTGCCGCGCAGCAGGATCTCGCCGCCGTCGGCTCGGCACCAGACCGAACAGCGTTTCGGCCAGCTCGGTCCGTCCCGATCCGACGAGGCCGGCGACGCCGAGCACCTCGCCGCGCCTGACGCTCAGCGACACGTCGTGGATGCCGAGCGCGCGGTTCGACAGGTGACGCAGCTCGATCGCGACGTCGCCGGGCGCGACCGGCCGCTTCGGAAACACCTCGGTCAGCGCGCGCCCCACCATCGTCTGAATCAGCTCGGCGCGGTCGATCGACGGCGGTGGTCGCGCGGTCGCGACCGTTTCACCGTCGCGCAGCACGGTGATCCGATCGCTCACCGCGAACACTTCCTCGAGGCGGTGGGAGATGTAGACGACGCCGGCGCCCTGCGCGCGCAGCATGGCGATGACGCTGAACAGACGGTCGACTTCGTCGTCCATCAACGACGCGGTCGGCTCGTCCATGATGACGACCTTCGCGTCGGCGCCGACCGCCTTGGCGATCTCGACCATCTGCTGCTCCGGGCATGCTGAGCGTGCTGGCGAGCCGCGCGGGGTCGATCGCGCGCCGGCCGCCTCGAGCAGCGCGAGCGCGCGGCGGCGGCGAACGTCCCATCGCACGCGGCGCCAGACGCTTGCCGGCCTCGAGCGTCAGCGCCAGGTTTTCCGCCGACGCTGAGATGCGGAAACAGCGAGGGCTGCTGGTAGATGGCGGCGATGCCCGAGCGTGCGCGCAAGGGCCGGCGTCATGCGCGGAACGGCGCGCCCGGCCGACGGTGAGCGTGCCAGCGTCGGGCTGTTCCGCGCCGCTCATGATCCTGATCAGCGTCGATTTGCCGGCGCCGTTCTCGCCGACCAGCGCGTGGACCTCGCCCGGGTGCAGATCCGAACGAAACGTCGCGGCAGCGCGTGGACGTCGCCGAACGACTTGGAGATGGAAGATGCGGAGAAGACGAGTGGGCACGGCGACTGGATGCGAATGCGCGAGCCGTGAATTCAGAATTCAGAGCGTCGGTTCGTCGGCGTGAGTTCTTTTCAGATCGAACTTCGTCAACGCGCTCTACGCAGCTACCCTACCACAGCACGCGCGAAGCCGAACTGCGAGTTGCGCGGCCGTCGTCCGCCACGGAGATCACGCCGGCGGTCAGCGTTCGAGATGTTCGCGTCCGGGCTCCCGAAGTTCGTCGTGGTTGAACAGGTTGAAGATCTCGGCCCTGAGCTCCAGCCGGGCGCGGCCGAGCGGGATGCGCTTGATGAACGAGAGGTCGACGCGCTGGGTGCCGGGCCGCGAACGGTGTTGCGGCCGGCGGTGCCCTGCGTGCCGAGCGGCCGGCACCGCGTACGGCCGTCACGTCGAACCACTTCGGTCGTACGCCGGGTTGTCCAGCTGACCGTTGTTCCCGGCGTGCACCATGTTGACGCGCTGCGGAATGAACGATCCGCACTGGCAGACGTTGGTGGACGTGACCGTGAACGGGAAGCCGCTCGCGAACCGCGCGATGCTCTGCACCTGCCAGCCGCCGAGCATGCGCGCCGTCGCGCCGCCGTCCGAGAGGTAGCGGCTTGCCCGGGCCGAACGGCAGCTCGTAGCCGGCGCTGAACGCGCTGCGGTGACGCTGGTCGTAGCGCGCGTAGCCGCGGTCGGCGTCCAGGTTCCACGCGAACGCCGGTGTCGTTCGCTTCGATCTCGCCCGAGCCGTTGTCGCGGCTCTTCGAGAGCTGATAGTTGCCGAGGAAGAACAGCCCCGTCCGAGTAGCGCTTCTCGAGCCGCGAGCGAGAGGCCGTTGAAAGTCGGCATAGCCGCCCGTCGGACGAGTAGCAGAATCGCCGACTGGAAGGCCGGAGTACGGCACGCGCGTCTCGATCGGCGTCGTCCCGGGCTGCGCCTGGTTGATGTTGTAGCGCTTGTGCTCGTTGTCAGCTCTGGCTGCCGGTGTAGGCCACCTCGAACAGGTAGTTGCCGCGCGAAGGTGTGCTGGACGTTGCGCGTTCCACTGGCGCGTGTACGCCGACTCGGTTGTTCGGATCGATCGAGAACGGCGCCGGGAACTGCGGAATGTCGTTCAGGTCCGGGAACAGGTTGTCGACCAGCAGCGGCGCGGTCCGCACCGGGGTCAGCGAGTACTGGCCGTAGAAGGGCGGCACCAGCCGCGTGAACTGCAGCTCGTTCAGGTTGAGGTTGTCGTAGTAGATGCCGAATCCGGCGCGCGAGCGACCGTGTTGTCGGTCAGGTTGTAGACCACGCCGAGCGCGCGGACCCCAGTTGTTCAGGTCCTTCTTCGATGATCCCCGGAGGCACCGCGCCTTGCTGCGGGTTGACCAGCGGCACCAGCTGCGCCGGCAGGTTCGTGGGCACGACGTTGATACTCGATCTTGCCGCTGGCCGGGTTGAACACGCCTTCGAGGTCGTCGGATCTCGTGCCACGGCGCCAGAGTACTCCCAGCGCAGGCCCGCCTGCATGGTCAGCCGGCTGGACACCTGCCACACGTCGTCGATGAACGGCGCGATGGTCGGCGACGTGTAGTGCGACAGCGAGTTGCCGAAGGCGCCGGTGCAGGTCGAGCAGTAGCCGAGCAGGAAGTCGGCGATCGGGCTGCCGCTGAACATCCCGTTGAAGGCGAACGTGCCGCGCGGCGGCACCTCGGTCAGGTGCTCGAACTTGCGGAACTGCGCCTGGATGCCGAAGCGGATGTTGTGGCTGCTCTTCACCCAGCTGGTGGCATTGGAGAAGCTGAAGATGTTCTCGGTCGCGCCCTGCGTGATGCCGCCTTCGCCGTTGTCCGTGAAGCCGGTGATCGTTGAAGCGCGGGACGTCCGTAGTCGAGCGGATCGGTCGCCGCCCGGCCAGGTTCTTCAGGCCGATGTCGCCGACCCAGTTGCGGCCATCGAGGCTGACCGGCGAGTTCAGGTGGTAGGCATAGTTGTAGCCGAAGCGAATCTCGTTGACGAACCGCGACGAGATCACCCACGTTTCGCCGAGGGCGAGATTGCGCCCCTTCTGCGGCAGGTCGGTGTAGCGAGAACACCGACGGGTTCAGCTGCGAGCCGTCGTACACATGAAACGCTCGAACAGGTTGTGGCTGGCGGTCAGCACCTGATCGGCGCGCATCGTCGCGGTGTCGGCATCGTCGGTGAAGCTCTTGATTGATGTTGTAGTTGTTGGCGCCGGCCGCGTTCGGCGCCGGGACCGTCGGCGCCAGCGTCTTCGCGAAGTTCGAGAAGCGGCTGGTCGGGATGATGTTGCCCGGGAACTGGCAGCGCCGGTCAGCGGATCGACGATCGGCGTGGCCAGCGCCGAGAAGTTGCCGAGCAGCAGCGTCGGGCTCGGCACCGCCGCCAGGAACGGCAGCCCCTTCGTCGTCGCTGAGCCCTTCGTACGATCCGAACACGAAGATCTTGTTCTGCTTGATCGGGCCGCCGCCGGTCGTCACGCCGTACTGGTTGCGCTTCAGCTCCGGCTTCGCCGCGGCGAAGAAGTTCTTGGCGTCGAAGTTGTCGCTCCGCACGAATTCGTAGGCCGAGCCCGGCAGCTCGGTTGGAGCCCGACTTGGTGACGATCGAGACGACCGCCTGGCCCTGGCCGTACTCGGTCGAGAACGAGTTGCGCAGCAGGTTGACTTCCTGCACGGCGTCGAGCCGGCGGCGCCAGCGACAGGTTGTTGAAGCGCAGCGACCGCACGTAGACGCCGTCGACGGTGTAGTTGGTCGAGCTGTCGCGGCCGCCCTCGACGCGTCACGTACTGGTTGCGGCTGCTGCCGGCGGCGCCGAACTGCGTGCCGCGGTTGAACGCCTGCGGCGTCACGCCGGCCGAGAGCGCGGCGAAGGACAGCAGCGTGCGCCCGTTGACCGGCAGGTCGTTCGATCTGCTTCTGCGAGATGCGTCTGGCCGACCGACGCGCTTGTGCGTCTGCAGCAGCGGCGACTCGCCGACCACGGTGACCGTTCTCCGAGACGTTGGCCAGCCCGAGCGTGATCGTCGGGCGGGCGATGCTCGCCGTTGCGGAGCGTGAACGCCTTGATCTCGGTCGTCTGGAACCCGGAGAGCTCCACGCGGATCTGGTAGGTCGCCGGCGGCAGGTTCGGGGACCGAGAAGCGGCCTTCGCCGTCGGTGATCGGCGACGCGCTGCGCGTTGGTGCCGGTGTTGATGACGGTGACGGTCGCGCCGGGCATCGCGCCCTTGGTCGTATCGACGACCTGACCGACGATTCCGGAGGACGCCGACTCCTGCGCCCGGATTCCCGACGACAGGAACACAGAGGGCGATCAGAATCATGCTTCCCAGCCTGCGGGTCATAGCAGCCTCCAGTCAGAAACGTTTGGGGCACTTGTAAGCCCCGCCGGATCGGCAGTCAAAAACATATTTGTAGGACCGCCGATGTTTGATGGTGCGAAACGTCCGAGCACGCCCAAGATCGAGAAAGTTGGCGACAATTCTTTTCAAAACCAGACATCCAACCAGTTGGACGCGCGCGAAGCTGCGCAGCCTGCCGTGTTGCGAGAGACAGAACGGAAAACGCGCCGGAAATTCCTCGGGCCGCAGCGCGCTGGGGCCGCCTGTAGAGCGGACCGCGCGCCGCGGGCTATTGCGTCCGCTGCGACTCCTCGAGGCCGAAGCAGTACAGCGTGCCGTCGTAGGTCCCGATGTAGACGCGGCCGTTGGCGACGGTGAGCCCGGAGAAGTGATTGAACGACGTGATCTGATCGCCGCTCGAGCAGAGCTCGTCGCCGGTCTGGCGCATCGAGCACGTAGAGCGTGGCGTGCGTCGACTTGGCGGCGCGGATCGACGAGTCGAAATTCAGCCCGATGTCGGGCCACGACTGCTTGGTTTCCTCGCCGCTGCCGTAGCCGAAGACCATGCCGTTGGCGATCGACGACCGGCTCGCCGCGCTTCATGTCGCGCGGACACCCAGACCGGCGTCAGATCGTAGCTTGCCGTTGCGCTCGCGCAGCTTGAAGCCGCCGACGCCGCCGGCCATCACCGGGCCGTGCGTGACCTCGAACTTGAACTTCGAGTGCACCGGTCCCCAGAACGGCGCCAGGATCCAGCGCGTTGCCGACCGGATCCTCCCACGTCGACAGCGCGCCCCAGCTGCCGGCGTCCTGAAAGTCGACCTCCTCGTTGCAGAAGAGCGCGCGTCTTGTAGAGCGGCGTCTGGTTGTCGGCGCCGCCGGCCGACTGCGGATCGAGCAGGAACATCCGGCACTCCTTGCCCGACGCGGCGATCAGCTCGCGGCCCTTGTAGGTGAAGATCGGTCGGCGTGTTGTTCGGATCGAGATCGCGCTTGCGCAGCCACTCCCAGTTCGTCGGCGCGAAGTAGCTCTTCAGCTTCAGCTCGTCGCCGACCATGTGCACGCCGACGACGCTGTTGCCGTAGCGCGGCGGATCCGACGTCACGTCGTAGATGCCGTCGCCGGTCGTGAACCATGCGGTGCCGCTCGAATCGATCGCCGCGCCGCGCCGGCCCCACGCGCCGCCGCTTCCGGCGTTGAAGGTCATCACCTTGTGGCTGCGGATCGTCCAGCTTCACCGCCGCGATGCTGATGCCCGGCATAGGTGTTCGCCATCCACAGCACGTTGCCGACCAGGTTGAGCGACCACCCCTTGCCGATGTGGAACATGTAGCGGCGGCTCGAGATCGCTCGCCGTCGGCGGCGTTGACGATGTGCAGCATGCCGTCGCCGGTGACGAAATAGACCGGCCGGCGGCCCTGCGCGTCCGCGGGACCGATGACCGGCGTGTCGCTGCTGCCGCCGGGCCGGAGGAACCCGAGGTGCGCCGGATCGGCGGGCGGTGCCCCGGCGGCTCCGCCGCTGCCTCGGCCGGCGGCGTGTAGTTCCAGTGCTTCTGCCACAGCATCGTGCCCGACTCGACGTCGAAGGCGTAGAGGTTGTCGGAGATGCCGTTGACGATGCCGACCTCGCGTCGGGCCGTTCGACGGTGTTCAGCCGTCCGATGATCGAGCACCGGCATCAGCGAGTGCAGCGCCCTGACCTGATTGCCGGTCTGAATCTTCCAGAGGATCTTCAGGTTCTTGACGTTCTTCTTCGTCAGCGATCGTCTCGTTGCGCTGCCAGCCGGTGCGCTGGTTGTCGTTGCCGTCGGTCACCCAGTCGACCGCGGGCCGGCCGGCTTGCGCGCTGACGGGGACGGCGCCGAAGGCCGTGACGCCGCACCGCGCAGCGCCCACACCGCGCCCCAGCACAATGCGATCGCGGTGATGAGACGATTCGTTTCATGTTCTGCCTCGAGCGCTCGGGCAGCGACGGACGTTCGAAAGGTGCGGACTTTAGGCCCGCTGGATCACGGCAGGTGAGAACGGCTCACTACGACGCTAGCGCTCGATCGGGATCCCGAACGCGTAGACGGTGCCGTCGTAGGTGACGACGTAGACCTGCCCGTCGCCGGCCGACGGCGCGACGCTCCGGGCGAACGACGCGATCGCCGTGCCGCTCGACCACAACTCCTTGCCGGTCGCCGCGTCGAGCGCATACAGCACGGCCGGCTTGGACCGCTGCGCCCGCTGCGCGACCGCCACCTGCGCGTCGGCCGATCGATACTCGCCGGCTCGCGATCGCAAAGACCACGCCGTTGACGATGGTCGGCGGCGCGGGCGACACCATGTCGCGCGAGATCCACGCCGGCTGCAGCGTCGGCGCGCCCGTTCTGATCGACGATCTTGTAGGCGGCGATCGCGCCGCCGGTGACGGCGCCGTTGGTCACGGGAAATCCGGCGTCGGCGGGCAGCGGCCCTGCGGCGACGAAGATCCAGCGCGAGCCGTCGGCGCCCTCCGCGGTCGCCAGCGCGCCGGGCGTGAAGTCGCGCGGCGTCGCGATACGGCGCCGCTTTGCGACAGCGGCGTGTCGATGGTCGGCGCCGCCGAGCGACGCGGCATCCAGCACGTAGAGCCGGCCGTCGGCGTTCGCCGCGCACGATCAGGTGCCTGCCCTTATGCTGAAACGCGACCGGGCGAGGCCGTGAAGGCGCGTCTTCCCGGCGAGAACCAGTCCTTCGGCTTCAGCGTCGTGCTGATCGAGCGCGACCACCGCGTTGGCGTCGTTCGAGCTGGCCGCGGCGCCGCCGTCGGTCGCGACGTAGCAGGTTGCCGTCGGTGCCGAAGGTCGGGCCGGCGCTGCCGGCGACGTTCGCGCCGCTGGCGGTCCCACTGCATCACCTGCTTCGGCGTTGCTGCGAGAGCTCGAGCGGCATGACGCCGTTCGGCGGCGGAACCGCAGCCGTCGCGCGTGGCGACGTAGAGCATCGGATCGATCAACGACCGGCGCCGATCGCCTTGGCGTTCGGCGGCAGCAACTTGACCGGCGGCGTCAGGTCGTCGCCGGTCTGCGGGTTGAGCGTGTGCAGCAGGCCGCCGCTCGAGATCGGCGTAGACGTTCTGTGTTGCCGCCGCGAGCCGCCGGCGCGGCGCGCCGGCGGCGGCGCGGCGCGGCGGCATGGCGGCGCCGAGCGGCGTCGCGCGCGTGATCGTCGTCATCGCGCCGGGGCAGGCGCATGCGTCCCGGCGCGCGGGAGGCAGCGTGTTCAGATGCCGCTTCCAGAACATCTTGTTGAGGTCGTAGTCGATCGAATAGACGTTGTCCGAGCTGCCGCCGACGAAGGCGAGCGCCTTGAATCCCTTATGCGAAATGATGTTCGACAGCAGCATCGGCTGCGTCAGCGACTCGAGCTGCCGCGGCTGATTCTCGAGCTTCGCCTTCCAGAGCAGCTGAAAGCCCGGCTTCTGCAGGCTCTCCTTCGAGATCCTCGGGTCGGTCTTGACCCACGACGTCCGCTGCGCATCGCTCGCCGGTCGTCGTCCAGTTCGGACCCGCCGCGTCCCTGCGCCCGGGCAGCGCGCGGCGGCCGCAACGCGCGAGGACGATCGACAGGCGCAATCGCACGGACCGCGTCTTCTCATCACGCGAGCTCCTTTGTGTTCATCGCTGTGCGAGCGCCTGCGGCGATGGCCTGCTCGGCCAGCGGCGCCATCGACCTCGTAGCCGGCATCGTTGGGCAGCAGGCCGTCACGCGTCAGCGCCATGCGGAAATTCCGCCCCTCCGCCAGCGCGGCGTAGTAGTTCAGATAGACCGCGCCGCTCCTGGCCGCGTAGTCCCGTGATCCAGCCGTTCAAGCCGATGATCTTGCCCTGCGGCCGCACGGCGGTCTGCTCCTTGAAGCAGTCGCAGACCGGCGTCACCGACGCGAGGACGACGCGAATGCCGTTCGCCCGCGCCAGCTCGGTCATCGACGTGATGGTTGTCGCCGACCGTGCCTTCGGTGCCGGGTCCGAGCACGCCGGTCGAGGTCGTTGGTGCCGCCGAGGATGACGACCACGCGCGGCTTGAGCGCGATCACGTCCTGTCGGAACCGCACCAGCATCTGCGGCGTCGTCTGGCCGGTGACGCCGCGATTCACGTACGGCTTGCCCGGTGAAGAACTTCGCGCCTCCCTGGCCCCAGAGCTCGGTGATCTGGTCGCCGAGAAACACGACGCGCTGTTCGCCTGGCGCCGGCGGCGGCAGCTCGCTGTTGTCGCTGCCGTAGCGAGTCAGCCCGGCCCAGTCGCCGAGCAGGTGCCGATACGTCGCCAGTTCCTGTTCGAGCTGCAGCGGCCGACCGCGGATCGGCCGGCCGCTGCGCCGCCTCCGGAGGCGGCGAGGCCGCGCAGCGCCGAGGAGCGCGACCGCGCTGATGCGTTCTCATGTCAGCGCCACGCTTGTATGGCCCGTGGGCGGGAGAGTCAAACGCTTTCGTCGGTGCCGGCGGCGTTTGGCACGCTGAAACGGCTTCGACCAATTCGCCCGCTGCCGTAAAATGACCTGGACGCGCCTGAAACAGGGGCGAATCTGCCGCGCCGACTTGGCGGCGCCGGAACGCAGGCGTGCAAGCGAACCGTCAAGCCGTTTTGCTGAGCGAAACAAAAACCTATGAGCGGTGAAGCACCCGCGCGCGATCCGTACCTGGTGAAGTCGGTCGTCCATGCGTCCCGCCTGCTGTCGGCGTTTCGATCGTCGGGCGAGGCGCTGCCGCTGCGCGAGATCGCGACCCGGAGCGGCCTGCCGAAGAGCATGGCGTTCCGGCTGCTCTACACGCTCGAGCGCTGCGGCATGGTCGACAAGGTCGGCGAGAACCTCTACCGCTGTTCGCTGCGGCCGTTCAAGCAGAAGCTCTACCGGCTCGGCTATGCGGCGCAAGGCACCGACTACCAGTTCTCGAAGGAAGTGTCGCTCAGCCTCGAGCGCGCCGCCGCGCGCGGAGGGCGTCGAGCTCATCTCGCTCGACAACCGCTACAACCCGAAGATCGCGCAGCGCAACGCCGACATCCTGGTGCGCGAGAAGGTCGATCTCGTCATCGAGTTCCAGACCGACGAGCACGTCGCGCCGATCGTCGCGGCCGAAATACCGCGAGGCGAACATTCCGCTCATCGCGATCGAGGTGCCGCATCCCGGCGCGACCTACTTCGGCGCGAACAACTACGAGGCCGGGCTTGATCGGCGGCCGCTACCTCGGACGCTGGGCGAAGCAGCACTGGCACGCCGACGTCGACGAGATCGTCCTGATCACGCTCGAGCGCGCCGGCAGCCTGCCGAAGATGCGGCTGACCGGCATGCTGGTCGGCATGAAGGAGGTCTTCCCGCACCTCGAGCAGCTGCAAGGTGACGCATCTCGACGGCGACGGCAAGTTCGGCGAGAGCTTCGAGGCGATGCGGCGGCACCTGCGCTACAGCAAGTCGCGCCGGTCGCTGGTCGGCGCGATCAACGATCCGAGCGCGCTCGGCGCGCTGCGCGCGTTTCAGGAAGCGGGCCGCACCGACTCGTGCGCCATCATGGGGCCAGAACGCGTCGCCCGAAGGGCCGCGCCGAGCTGCGCCAGCCGGGCACGCGCCTGGTCGGATCGGTCGCGTAACTTCCCGGAGAAATACGGCGCCGAGATCGTCGCCGTCGCGCTCGACATCCTCCACCGCCGCGCGGTGCCGCCGGCGGTGTTCGTCAAGCATCAGCTCGTGACGCCGGAGACCGTGAATCACATCTATCCGAACGACGAGCTGATGATGACGCGGGCCTCACCGCCTGAGAGCCACCACGCAGGTTGGCTCGCACGTAGTGTCCGGCTTCAGCCGGACCGTGACGGGCGATTTTGACGGTCCGCATCAAGGTCCGGACACTGCATGCGCGACGATCACCGCGATCCAGCGTGCGCGGGCCGTGGACGCCCTTGATGCGGGTCATCTCGATGTCCGCGGTCGCCGAGGGCCGGAATAGTGGTGACGCAGCGCCGCGGCCACGCGCGGGGATGGCGCAGCCGGCTTCGGGCACGGTCTCGACGATCTGGTCGGCGCCGACGATGCAGAGGTGGTAGTCGGGAATCAGGGTCGAGCGCGCGGCGGCCCTTCGTGCCCATCGTGGCAGGCACGATCGAGCCGGTTGCGGCGATGGCCGACCGGTGCAGGCCGGTGACCGCGCCGTCGCACTGGTCGAGGTCGACCGATAGCTCAACCCGTCGTCGCGACACGAGCCGCGACCGCGGCGCGGCAGCCACTCAGCCTCGGCAGGCCCGCGGGGATCACCAGCCGCTGTCTGACGCGCGCCGCCAGCAGCCCGGCTGATCGTCTCGGGCAGCTGCTCGCGGCGGTCGATCGGACGCAGCCGCAGCCGTAGTCCTCGAGCCGCGACCTGAACAGCTCGATCCGATCCTCGATCCCGAGCGCGCCGCGCCTGGCGGTAGGTGCGCGGAATCGCGGCGTAGTCCTGCTCGCGGCGCGGCGGCCGGCGATCCGATCGCGCCGTGAATGCGTCCGAGGATCTCGGCGCGCGCGTCGCTCATCGCCGGCTCCCCGTCGCGCGACGCCCACCAGCCCCGAAACGACTGCGGCGGCAGCGCCGGCAGATCGCGCGTCCGGAGCCACGCATTCAGCGGCGGCGGCAGATGCGCGAGCCGGCCGTCGCGCTCGAACGGCCACTGCGCGACGCGCGCGAGCGTCTGCGCGGCCTCGAGGCGCCCGGCGCCGGAGAGCGCAGGCCCGGCGGCTTTCATCGCCGCGCGTTCGCCGAGCGGCGCGTCCCCGTGCTCGACGATCTTCTGCCGGAGATGAATCAGGATTTCCGGGATGTTGATCTTGACCGGGCAGACCTCGTAGCAGGCGCCGCACAGCGACGAGGCGTACGGCAGCGACCGCGAGTGCTCCATCGACTGCAGCTGCGGCGTCAGGATGGCGCCGATCGGGCCGCTGTAGATCGAGCCGTAGGCGTGCCCGCCGGTCCGTCGGTAGACCGGGCACGACGTTGAGGCAGGCGCGCGCAGCGGATGCAGTCGCAGCGTCTCGCGCGACGCTCGTCGGCCAGCACGGTCGTCCGGCCGTTGTCGAGCAGGACGACGTGGAACTCCTCCGGGCCGTCGCCCGGCGTGACGCCGGTCCAGATCGAGGTGTAGGGATTCATCCGCTCGCCGGTCGACGAGCGCGGCAGCAGCTGCAGGAAGACCTCGAGGTCGGCCAGGACGCCGGCACGACCTTCTCGATGCCCGACCACCGTGATCGAGCAGTGCGCGGCAGGGTCACGCACATCCGCCCGTTGCCCTCCGACTCGACGACGCACGACCGAGCCGGTCTCGGCGACGGCGAAGTTCGCGCCGCTGAAGCCGACCTGCGCGCGGCAGGAACTTCTCGCGCAGGAACTGCCGCGCCGCCGCGGCCAGGTCCGGCGGCTCGTCGGTCAGCTCGCTCGAGCGCGCATCGTCCGGCCGGAAGATGTCGCGGATCTCGGTGCGGTTGCGGTGCATGCGCCGGCACGACGATGTGCGACGGCCGGTCCATGCCGAGCTGGATGATCAGCTCGGCCAGGTCGGTCTCGTAGCGGCGCGATGCCGGCCTGCGGCGAGCGCGACGTTCAGCCGCGTCTCGTCGGAGGTCATCGTCTTGACCTTGATGATCTCCGACTGGCCGCCGCGCGCGCGGATGATGTCGATGACGATGCGGTTGGCCTCGTCCGCGTCGCGCGCCCAGTGGACGTGCCCGCCGGCCCGCGTGCAGCGCTCCTCGAACTGGGCGAGATAGACATCGAGGTAGCGGAGCGTGTGGTCCTTGATGGCGTGGGCGGCGTCGCGCAGCGCTTCCCAGTCGTCCATCTCGCCGACCACCGACGCGCGCTTGTTGCGGATCACCGTGGTGGCGTGGCGGACGTTGCGCCGCAGCTGGGCGTTCGCCAGCGCGGTCCTTGGCAGCGGCCGGGAACGCCAGGCGCCGTGGCGGCGTCGCCGACGCGGATCATCGCGCCGGCCCGGCCGGTGCGGTGCGGGCGAGGAGCTCGGCGATGTGCAGGCAGCGGACGGCGGCGCCGCTGCCGGCTGAGCGCGCCGCCGATCTGCATCAGGCACGAGTTGTCGGCCGCCGTGCAGACCTCGGCGCTCGGTCTCGAGGACGCAGCGCACCTTGTCCGACGCCATGGCGCTCGACACGTCGGCGTTCTTCAGCGCGAAGGTGCCGCCGAACCCGCAGCATTGATCCGACTCGGGCAGCTCGACGAGCGCGAGGCCGCGGACCGCCTGCAGCAGCCGCCGCGGCTGGTCGCCGAGGTGCAGCGAGCGGAGCGAATGGCAGGAGGGTGCAGCGTCACCGTGTGGGGATACGAAGGCGCCGACGTCCGGTGACGCCGAGCTTGCCGACGAAAGCTCGGTGAACTCGAACACGCGGCCGAGAAGATCGTTGACCCTGGCGACGAGCGCCGGGTCGCCCGATCGCCGCCGCCATCTTCGGGATAGTGGTCGCGAATCATCGCGACGCACGATGCCGACGGGATGCAGATCACGTCCGCGCCGTCGAACACCCGCAGGAAGTGCGTCCATCAGCCGCGCGCGCGTCGTCCGCGTAGCCGGTGTTGTAGTGCATCTGCCCGCAGCAGGTCTGCCTCGCGCCGGAACTCGACCTGATGACCGAGGCGCTCGAGCACGGCGACCACCGCCTTGCCCGTGTCCGGGAACGAGCGTGTCGTTGTAGCAGGTGATGAACAGCGAAATCAGCATCACGTCTGAACTCTGCAGCCACGGCGCTGCAGAAGATACAAACGAGCAATTCTATGCGCACTCTGCGGATCTGCGTTCGAAGCTTCGCACGTGTATCGCATGCGTGAACAGCTCTACCGCAGAAACGCGTCCGGCAGCCCGCCGTCGACGGGGATGACGTGGCCGGTGGTCTTCGCGCTCGCGTCGCCGGCCAGCCAGCAGATCGCGTTGGCGCAGTCCTGCGGCAGGATCGGCCGGCGCGTGATCGTCCGCTTGGCGTAGAACTCCGCCAGCTTCGTCCTGAGCGCCTCGGTCGGCTCGTCGTCCGTCGAAGCGCGATGCCGTATTTCCGCAGGGCGACGATCACGCGATCGCGCGGGAACATCGACGAGCCGGCGATCACCGTCGCCGGCGCGATGCCGTTCACGCGCACGAGCGGGCCGAGGCCGATCGCCAGCTCGCGGATCAGGTGATTGACGGCGGCCTTGCTCACGTCGTAGCGCCTCGCTGCCGCTCTTCGGCACGATCGCGTTCGCCGAGCTGGTGAAGACCATCGCGCGCGGGCAGATTCTGGGCCTTCAGCACTCCGCGCCGCTTCCTCGGCCAGCACGTAGTTGCCGCGTGACGTTGATGTGCAGCGTCCTCGCCCAGACCGCCTCCGCGTCGTCGGCGGACGGATCGGGCGTCGGGTAGATCGCCGCCGTGTTGATCGACGATGTCGACGCCGCCGAACGCCAGGATCGTGCGCGCGCAGCGCCGCGGCGATCGCTGTCGCGCGACGAGAGATCGAGCGCCGCCGCCATGCCCATTTCCGGCGACGACGAGCTGCCGCGCGTCCGCCCACGTCGCCTCGGCATTGCGCCGCGTTCTGGTCGGCGACCACGACGTGCGCGCCGCGCTGGGCGAGCAGGAGCGCGACCTCCCGGCCGATGCCGCTGCCGCCGCCGACGACCAGCGCGATCTTCCGGCTGAACTCGCGCTCCGCGCGGCATCCGCTGCAGCTTCGCCTCTTCGAGCGCCCAGCACTCGATCCGGAACGCTTCGGTCCTCGGCAGCGCGACGTAGTTGTGAAAGCTCTTGAACTCCTTCGCCTGCTCCGGCGCCGCGCGCTGCGCTGCAGCGCGTCGAGTGCCGGCGTCGCTGCTCGTCTTCGAGCGCCGTCGCGCCGGCCATCACGTGAACGGCGTTGACGAAGAACTCCGTCGTGATCCGCGCTTCGCGCTTGTCCTTGCCGAAACCGAAGACGCCGAGCGCCGGAATCACGACGACCGACGGGTTCGAGTCGCGCAGCGCCGGCGAGTCCGGCCTGCGCGCAGGACGCCGTAGTACGCGCACGTAGTCGTCGCGATAGCGGCCGATCTGCTCGCCGATCCGCTGCTCGCAGCCGGCGCGACGTCTTCGCGCTCCGGATTCCAGGGCACGAACATCGGACAGATGCGCGTCCGCAGGAAATGATCGGGACAGCTCGTGCCCATCTGCGCAGAGCTCGGCGGCCCACGCGTGAATTCGCGAACGTCAGCGCATCGTCCGACCTGTCGAAGTGCGCGATCACGCGGCGGTTCGACGAGACGGCGCCCGCGCAGGTGCGGCAGAAGCGGCCGCCGCGGTCGCATCGCGATCGACGGTCGCCGTCACGCTGGCGCCGCCGAACAGCGGCCGGCCCGACGCGCGCGCGTGATCCTCGACGAACTCTCCCATCTGATCGATCGTCTTGATGCTGTTCACGATAGCAGTCGTGCTGCGTCGCGCCCCAGGTGAAGAGCCCGTGGCTGCCGAGCAGGATGCCGTCGCATCCGGGATGCTCTTCGACCGCGCGGCGCAGCATCATGCCGAGCTCGAAGCCGGGCCGCTGCCACGGCACCCAGACGATGCTGCCGGCCGTATCGCGCGTTGAACTCCTCCAGCTTCTTCCTGCCGTTGGCGCTGGCCGCCAGGGCGATGCACCAGTCCGGGATGCAGGTGATCGACATGGTCGAACGGCAGGAACGCGTGCAGCGGCGTGTCGATCGACGCCGCGCACGCGGTTCTCGCCGAACGCGCACAGCGGATAGAAGGCGACCATCTCGTCTTCGTGCGCTTCGCCGCGATAGCGTGCGATCAGCTGCTCGAGCTTGTCGAGATACAGGCATGGCGAAGCCGGCGGCGCCGATCGATCGCAGGTCGCCGCCGCTGCCCTTCACCGCCAGCACGCGGACCGGCTCGCCGGTCAGCGGATCCGGCAGCGTGAACTTCGAGCTCGTATTGCCGCCGCCGAAGTTCGTGATGCGCGAGATCGGCGCCGAGCAGGTTCGAGCGGTAGCGCAGCAGCTCGAGCGGATGCGCCGACAGCCTGGCGGCTTCGCGCCTCGTCCCAGAGATTCTGCAGGTACTTGGTCGTCGGTCGAGCGCCGTCTCAGGCACAGGTGAACTCCACGTATTGTTGAAAGCGGCGATATTCGGCATCCCACCGATCCGCGGCGATCGGCTCGAACCGCTCGACCGGGAACGACCGATCGATCGACCGCGCGCGCCTCGGACGAGCGACCCGACCGCGCCGGTCGCCATCATCTGCAGGCCGATGTTGCCGAGCGCGGTCGCCTCCGCCGGACCGGCGGTGACGGTGCGGCCGGTCGCGTCGGCGGTCCATTGCTTCAGCAGACGGTTGCGCGCCCCGCCGCCGACGATGCGAATCTCGTCGAAGCGGCGGCCGGTCAGTTCCTCGAGCGATTCGAGGACCGCTCGGTAGCTTGAAGGCCAGGCTCTCGAGAATCGCGCGCGCGAAGGCGGTCGGCGCTGTCGGGCTCAGGCTGGCCGGTCATCCGGCAGTACTCCGCGATGGTCGCCGGCATGTCGGTCGGGTTCAGGAACGGCGGGTAGTCGGGATCGATGAGCGATCTGAAACGCCAGCCGTTCGTCGCGCGGCGCCGGCGACCAGCGTCTCGTACGGAAGATCCTGCCCCTGCGACCTGCCAATGCCGCCGGCAGGACTGCAGCAGCCAGAGTCCGCCGATGTTCTTCAACAGGCGTGTCGTGCCGCAGACGCCGCCCTCGTTGGTGAAGTTGAGCGCGAGCGCTCTCGCGGTGATGACCGGCGCTGTCGCACCTCGGTGCCGAGCAGCGACCAGGTGCCCGAGCTCAGAAACGCGACGTTGCCCGACGCCGACACCGACGCCACCGCCGACGCCGTGTCGTGGCAGGCGGGCGCGACGACCGGCGTGCCAGCGCACGCGGCCGACACGCTCGCCTGCAGCGGGCCGATCATCGTCCCCGGTTCAACCAGCGGCTGCAGCAGCCGCGTCGGCAGCCCGATCTCCTCCAGCATGCGCGTGGCCCACGTCCGCGTCCGCGCGTCGATGAACTGCGTCGTCGTCGCCACGGTGTATTCGGCGGTCAGCGCGCCCGTCAGCCAGTAGTTCAGCAGATCCGGGATGGTGACGAGCGCGCGTGCGGCGTCAATCGAGGTCCGGCGTCTGCGCGGCAGGCCGCGTAGAGCTGATAGATCGTGTTGATCGGCAGGAACTGGATGCCGGTGATCGCGTAGATCCGGTCGCGGCTCACGCGCTCGAAGACCGCGTCCATCACGCCGCTGGTGCGGTCGGTCGCGATAGTGATACGGGTTCTCGAGCAGGTTGCCCCGCTCGCCGATGAGCGCGTAGTCGACGCCCCAGCTGTCGACGCCGACGCTGTCGAGCCGCGCGCCGCCGTTGCAGCTCGAGCGCGCGCCGCATCTCCTGCCAGAGATGCAGGATGTCCCACTGCAGCGACCCGTTCTGCCGGACCGGCTCGTTCGGGAACCGGTGGATCTCGCGGACGCCGAGGCACGCCGCTGGTCCAGCGTGCCGAGCATCGCCCGGCCGCTTTCGGCGCCGAGATCGAACGCGAGGAAATGCGCGGTCACGATCTCACAG
>ERZ1370068.1229-contig-11120_pt1 | contig 33507 bp, 54 predicted proteins | sample MGYA00561227_ERZ1370068 | MGnify/ENA primary metagenome ERZ1370068 (study PRJEB38410, sample SAMEA6850437) | metagenome | study: Metagenomic assessment of the ecological functions of the soil: analysis of the soil microbiota associated with the...
AGGTTACGTATTGCTGATGCGAAGGAAGCCGTTTTTGACTATAGCTCGCGCGCTCTTGACGGCCAGTGCCACGGCTGATTCCTGTTGCATGGTCGCAATGCAACTTCAGCGCGGCGGGCAAAAACTGGATCAACGTAGTAAGAATCGGAGGAGCTGGGGAGCCTCTCGGCCCACGCGGCCTCGTTGTGGACCGCGCCCTTCCTTCTCGACGTACAGCAGATCGCGTCCCTCGCGGTACCCTTCGGACCAGAAGATCGCGCGCGTCGCGGACCATGCTGTACGTAAGCCCCCGGCGAGCCGCGAAGCTCCAGCGGATCGCGGCTGCGAGGACGGCCTTCGTGGGTGCCGACGTCGACGTAGATGCGTCCGCCGACGAATCGCGCGCGCTCGGAGATAGTCGAGGAGTGCGCCGCCTGCGAACCCGACGGAAGGCGAGACCGCGCCCACCGCGCCGAAGACGTCGGGACGCTCGAAGAACGCGTAGAGGCTGATCAACCCGCCCATCGACGAGCCGATCGTCGCGGTGCCTTCGCGCTCCCCGTCGTGCGAAACGCCGCATCGACGAGCGGCTTCACCGTCTCGACGATGAACTGGACGTAGTCCGCCGCACGGCCTCCGCCGAAGCGCGCGTCGCGAAACGGGCTGTATTCGTGGAGACGGTCCACGCCGGTGTTCGGAACGCCGACCACGATCGCCTCGATCCCGTCTTCCGCCAACGTCTCGAGCGCTTCGTCGACGCGCCACTCTCCGGCGAAGCTCGTCGCCTCGTCGAAGAGGTTCTGCCCGTCGTGCATGTAAAGGGTCGGGTAGGTCTGATTCGCGGTGGGGTACGACGGCGGGAGATACACGAGAATGTCGCGCGTGTTGCCGAGCTCGACGCTACGAACGTCTCGCAGCACCTTGACGGTTCCCGCGACGCGCGACGCGCCGCCCTCGAACGCCTCCTCGTAGTCGAGCCAGTCCGCCATCGCCGCGCACGATAGCAAGCCGGGATCAAGGCGGCATCGGCTCAGATCGGGTATCCCGAGCTTTCTCGCCGTAGGCTCCGTAGTAGAAGCCCGCCGTCACGTCGTAGAGCGCGTGAACCGCCATGGCGATGTAGAGCGATCCCGACACCCACGCGATCATCTGGAGCAGCGAGCGCCATGCCGAAGATGATCGCCATGCTCTGCCGGCCCTGGAGAAAATGCGAGATCGCGAAAACGGCCGCCGCCGATCAGCGCCGCGGCGGCAGGCTTCCCGTCACCCGCCACAGGACGACGAACATCACACCTCGGTAGGTCACTTCTTCGGAGATCCCCGCGGCGAGCGAGCACCCGGCCCACAAGGGCGCGCTCCCTGACGCGTTCGAGGCATGAACAGCCACGACCCTGCGCGATCGCTCCTCGACGCGCTTTCCCACATCGGCCGCATCAGGACCACCAGGCGATGCGAGCACCGCCGCGCCGAGGACGAACATGCGCGGCTCGAGGGACCTCCCGTGGAAACACGTCGATCCACTCGCGACGGGCGACGAACGCGGAAAATGACGAAGAAGATCGCGAGGATGATGATCTGGCGACGAAAAGTATTTCACCTGGGGGCAGCGGCCGCCTGGCGAGCTGCTCCCGGACTTGATCGCCAAGTACGGAATGAACGCCCCGAAGAACGCGAGGTGGTAGTAGCGCGGCGATACCGACGCGCATATCAGGTTTCAGACCTCCGGCATGCGGCCCAGGCTCCACTTCAACGCGGGGGCGTCACCATGGTCGTCGCGATCACCATGACGACGATCGCCGAAAAACGTCGCGGCGTCGACGATGCGCTCGCCATGGACCGTTCAGGCCGAGCCCGATGTTCGCGAAGATCAGGCCGACCCTCGCCGCGCGGGATCATCCCGATGCCTACCGTCAGGCGATCGACGCCCTTTCCGATCAGCGCCGAGCGAGCAGAGCCTGCTTGCCGAGGATCGCCGCGACGCGTCAACGCGCCGGCGAGGCCCAAGACGCCGGGCTCGGCAGAACGACCTCAGATCGGTCCGCATGCCCCATCAGGACGAAGAAGACCGGCACCAGGAACGACGAGATCGGGTGGATCAGCTCCTCCAGCGGGTGTTCACCGCGGTCGACGAAGTCCCGGTAGTGGACCTGCTCGAGGATGAGCCCCGCCGCGAACGCGCCGACGATCGGCGCCAGCTCGATCGCGTTGGCCAGCCAGGAGAGCAGAAAGCAGAAAGACAGCCCCGCGGCCAGCAAGACACCGCTGGTGCGCAGCCGTGACGCGAGGGAGAAGCAGCTTCGGCGAGAGGGCGGCCCCGAGCGTCAACGAGCCCGCCAGGAACAGGATCGCCTTCGCCAGCGGCCACAAGGATCGGTCCCGACGGTGAACGCGCTCCCTCGGTCCGCCGCGACGATCAGCCCGGTGACCGCGGAGAGGATGACGAGCCCCATGACGTCGTCGATCACCGCGGCGCCCAAGATCACGCGCGCCTCGTTGCTCTGGGAGCGGCCGAGGTCCTTGAAGACGCGGGCGGTGATGCCGACGCTGCGTCGCGCGTGAGCGTCGCGCCGATGAAAGCGTGCAGATAGATCGAATGCTCCGGCATCAGCCACGCGGAAACGCCCCAGCCCAGAAGGAACGGCGTGATCACGCCCAGGATCGCGACGACGGCCGACGAGGGCCCGACCTTCAGCATCGCGCCGACGCTGGATTCGAGCCCCACCTCGAACAGCAAGATCAACACGCCCAGGCGAGGCGAGCATGTCGATCGCGCCGTCGATTCTTGATCGCCTCGAAGCCGTCGAAACCCCGCAAGAGTCAGATTGCCGAGGAGCACGCCGAAAACCAGCTCCGCCGAGCACCGACGGCTGCCCGATGCGGGTCGCCAGGTCGCCCCCGAGCTTGGCCGCGACCAGAATCACGGCGAGCGCCAGGACCACCCCTGCTGCGGGATCGACGTGAGCTCCGGCCGCCGCGACGATCCCGTTCAAGACGCCGGCCGTCCATCGTGCTCGATCCCCCTCGGACATTTCGGGACGCGCTGAGGCCCGCCCATGATAGAACTCCGCGCGGTCGATTCGATTCACGGAGAGCCCGATGAACGAAGCGCATCCTCGTTCTGCCGCCGTCATCGCTGCTGGCCGCCTCCGCCGCTACTGCGCCCAGGGCGACGATTTCTCCAAGGTCGAGATCAAGCCGGCGAAGGTCGCCGGGCCCGTTCTGGATGCTCACAGGCGCCGGCGGGAACATCGGCGTCTCCGCTCGGCGCCGACGGCCTGCTGATCGTCGACGACCAGTTCCTCCCGCTCGCCGGACAAGATCAAGGCCGCGCCTCGAAGGGGATCTCGCCCGACGGCAAGCTCGCGTTCGTGGTGAACACGCACTGGCACGGCGATCACACGGGCGGCAACCGCGTCTTCGGGAAAGGACGCGACGATCATCGCGCAGAGCAACGTCAGGAAGCGCCTCGCGGCCGAGCAGGAACGACCAGGCCCGATCGAGGCTCCCGAAGGGAGGCGCTCCCGGTGCGTCACGCGTTCGAAAGACGGCGTGACGCTCTGGTTCAACGGCGAGGAGATCGAGGTCGTCCACGTTCCGCACGGCCACACCGACGGCGATGCGGTCGTCTTCTTCAAGAGGCTCGAACGTCGTGCACATGGGCGACCAGTTCTTCAACGGGAGGTTCCGTTCATCGACGTCGGAGCCGCAGCGGCGACGTCGCCGGCTCACGTCTGAAGAACGTGTGCGGGACTTGCTCGCGAGGATCCCCGCCGACGCGAAAGTCATTCCCGGCCACGGCGCCGCTCGGCACCGTGGCCGACCTGAAGCAGTTCCAGCGCGATGCTCGTCGCGACGACGGAGCTGGTCAAGGCGGAGTCGCGAAGGGGATGACGCTCGAGGACGCCGAAAGCCGGCCTCCCCGAGGAGTGGAAGAGCCTGGTCCTGGGGCTTCGTCCCCACGGCGAGGCTGGATCGGGACCCTGTACACCAGCATGAAGAGGTAGAAGGGGACCGCCTTGCGTCGAGTCGCTGTGGGCGTCGGCACCCGCCATCGCGGCGCTCGTCGTTTACGCCGTCACCTTCGGAGCGTCGTTCGTCTACGACGACGAGTCGTTGATCCGGACGAACCGTTGGGTCAGGACGCCAGCGTTCTCCCCCAACTCCCGTTGAAGCCGCTCCTGGCGTCGCCCGCCCATGGGAACCACGAACTACTACCGTCCGCTGGTGGTCATCCTGTACAACCTGACATGGCAGAGCCTCGGCGGCCGGCCACTGGCGTTCCACCTCCTGAACGTCGTCGGTGCACATGCTGAACGCCACGCTGCTGTTCCACCTCGTGCGCCGGCTCACCGGCGCGACCGGACGCAGCCGCCGCCGGCGTCGCGCTGCTCTTTCGCGGTCCATCCGCTCAACGTCGAAGTCGTGGCGTGGGCGAGCTGCCTTCCCGAGCTGGCCTTCACGGCGTTCGGCCTCTCCGCGCTCCTGCTCCACATCGCCGCCTGGAGCCGGAGCGGCGCATCGGCGCGCAAGCTTCGCGTCGGCGGCATACGCGTCTGTTCGGACTCGCCGTGCTCGTGCAAGGAGACGGCCCTGGCGTTCGTCCCTTTGATCGTTCTGCTCGAGCTCTGGCTGCGGCCGGCGACGCGCGCACGGCCGATGCGCAGCTCGCCGCGGCCGCGCATCGTCCCCTACCTCGGGGCCGCGGCGGTCTTCTTCGCCGCGCGCACCGCCGTCCTCGGCGGGTTGATCCCGCCCGGCGGGCACGGGTCGCGCACGGTCGTGGACGCGCTGAGGAACGCGCCCTGGCTGCTGCTTGCTCTACATCGAAGTCGATGCTCGTCCCTTCGCCGCTCCTGGTCGGGCACGTCATCGGGCTCGTGAAGTCGGTCGCGGACCCCAGGTTCCTCGTCGGCGTCGCGATCGTCGTCGCGGCAATCGTCGGGATCGTTCGCCTGCGGCGCACGCGCCCCGATCTGGCCGTTTGCCGCATGCGTGGCGATCTTGCCGCTGCTCCCGGCTCTCTACCTGCCGGCGCTCGGCCGGGATCCGTTCGCGGAGCGCTACGCGCTATCTCTGGCGTCGCGGGCTTCAGTTGGTTTTGCGTCGCGGGGGCCGACGCGTTGATCCGCTCGGGCCGCATCGTGGCGCCGCGTTGGGCGCTGCCGTCGTTGCTCGCCGCGATCGTGCTCGCCGCAGGAGCCCGGACCGGCCGCGCGCGCGACCGAATGGCGCGACAACGAGACCTCGGCCTCGCCTCGATGCGGGACGAGCCGCGGGCGCCGATCGGCTACCTGCTCGCCGGGAGCTTCAACCTCCGCGAGGGCCGGAAGGACGAGGCGCTGCGGATCTTCCGGGAGGGCCTGTCCACGTCCCCGAAAGCGTGGAGCTGCAGCAGAACTCGATCGGGCTGGGTCTCGAGCTCGGCCGCTTGACGCAGGACGACGCGATCGCGGAATACGAGCGCCTCGTGCCCCTGGCGTCGGGAAGCGCGCCGGCCCAGTTCAACCTCGGGCAGGCCCTCCTTCCAGCGCGGCCGGCTCGACGCCGCTCGAGACCGCGTTCGCCCGTGCGCTCGAGCTGGCCCCGGAATCGGTCGCGTCGCTGACGGCGCTCGCGGTCGTCGCCTCGGAACAGGGGACGCGGCGACCGCGGTCGCCTATTGCCGCCGAGCCTTGGCCATCGACGACCATGCGACGGCCGCGCTGCAACAGCTCGGAGTCGCGCTGCATGCGCACGGGAGACATTCCGGGAGCGGTCTCCGCGCTCGAGCGCGCCGTCGAGCTCGCCCCGGCCGACAAGGAGAGCCTAGAGCCGCCTCGGCGTCGCCTACGCGCGGGCTCAACGGTTCGACGACGCGCGGCACGCTTGGGAGAAGGCCCTCGTCATCGACCCCGAGCTGGCGAGCGCCCGTCAAAACCTGGAACGCCTGCGCCAGATGACCCCTAGGAGCCCCACGAATGCGCGTATCCGTCCTCTGCGCCGAGCCTACAAGCTCATCAATCACGGTCCGACGACGCTGATCACCTCGGCGGCCGGCGGCCGGCGCAACGTCATGACCGCCGCGTGGGTCATGGCGCTCGACTACGAGCCCGGCCAAGCTCGTCGCCGTCATCGCCGCCGGCACGTTCACCCGGACGCTCGTGACCGCGTCCGGCGAGTTCGTCGTCAACGTGCCGACCGTCAGGCTGCTCGACACCGTCTACGCCGCCGGACAGGTCTCCGGGGAGGACGAGGACAAGTTCGCTTCCTGTCCACTGGCGACGTCCGAGGCGTCGATCGTCGGCGCGCCGCTTCTCGACGGCTGCGCGGCCTGGCTCGAGTGCAAGGTCGTCCCCGAGGCCCACATGGAGGAGCGCTACGACCTCTTCGTGGCCGACGTCGTCGCCGCGTGGGCCGACGACGCCTCGTTCGTCGACGGCCGTGTGGCGCTTCCCTCGGGACGAGGACCGCACGCTGCACCACCTCTCGTCGGGCGTCTTCACTCACCAGCGGCGATATCGTGAAAGCCAAGTCCTAGAAGGAGACCGTCATGTGCCGTCGCTTCGCCGTCGCCGTCAGTGCTCGCTCTCGCAATCGCTCCCGCCGCGGCGGACGACAATCCGTCTCGCGTATCACGGCGGCGGGACTTCTGGCCGACACGAAGGCGCTGTCGGACGACGCCATGGGCGGACGCGGCCCGGGGAGCCCGGGCGACCGCAAGGCCCGGGCGTATCTCGCGAAGCGCCTGAAGGAGATCGGCTTCGAGCCCGGGGGGTCCGGCGGCGGCTGGGAGCAACCGCTTTCCCATCGTGGGCGTGACGATGCAGCACCCGGCGTCTCTGGAAATTCAGCATGCCGTCCGGCGAATCGGCGTCGTTCCGCTGGTGGGACGATTTCATCGGCAACTCGGGCGTACAGGCTCCCGAAGGTATCGATCACCAACGCCGAGGTCGTTTTCGTCGGGTTACGCCATCGAAGCCCCGAGTTCCAGTGGGACGATTTCAAGGGCGTCGACGTCGCGGGCAAGATCCTGCTGATCCTGAACAACGATCCCGACTGGGACGAAAGCCTGTTCGCCGGGAAGAAACGCCTGTACTACGGCCGCTGGGACTACAAGTACGAAAGCGCCGCGCGACACGGCGCCGCCGGGGCCATCATCATCCACACCGAGCCGTCCGCGGGCTACGGGTGGAACGTCGTGCAGACGTCCTGGTCGGAGAACGTCGTTCGAGCTGCCGAGCCGCGACGAGCGTCGCGTCCAGCGCTTCGCAGCTGGATGACCGAAGACGCCGCGCACAGGCTGGTCAAGACGGCCGGCAAGAGCCTCGACGAGCTCGTCGCCGCCGCGAAGAAGCGCGAGTTCAAGCCCGTTCCGCTCGGGATCACGACATCGCTCGCGTTCAACGTGACAGCTCGAGAACACGAAGACCGCCAACGTGATCGGGCATCCTGCGGGGCGCCGATCCTGCGCTCGCGACGAGGCGATGATCTACACGGCGCCACCACGATCACCTGGGCATCGGCGAGCCCGACGCGAAGGGCGACAAGATCTACAACGGCGCGCTCGACAACGCGTCCGGGTGCGCGCAGGTTCTGGCGATCGCCGAGGCGTTCGCGGCCACGACGCCGCGCGGGAAGCGCAGCGTCGTCGCGTTGTTCGTCGGCGGCGAGGAACAGGGGCTCTTGGGCTCCGCAGTACTACGCGGCCCATCCGACGATCCCGCATCGAGAAGATCGTCGCGAACCTCAACATCGACGGCGGGAACATCTTCGGGCGCACGTCGGACGTCGCGATCATCGGCAAGGGCAAGTCGGACCTCGAGCTCCGCCTCGTCGGCCGCCGCGCAGAGCCAGCGCCGAACCGTGGTGGACGAGCCCGAGCCGGACAAGGGGTACTACTACCGCTCCGATCAGCTCAGCTTCGCGCGGCCGGCGTGCCCGCCCTCTACTTCAAGTCGGGCAGACCTACATCGGGCGCCCCGACGGCTGGGGACGGGACAAGGAAGCCGAGTACCGGAAGACCCGCTACCACCAACCGAGCGACGTCGTCACGCCGGAGTGGGACTTCTCCGGCATGGTCGAGGACGACGTGCTCGCCTACCGGATCGGCTGGGACGTGACCTCGCGGCGGCCCTCCGCCTGCCTGGTTTCCCGGAGACGAGTTCGAGGCCAAGCGGAAGGCCCCCGCGCGTTGAGGCTCGGCCGCGCTATCCTGTCGCGCGATGGCAGATTCGGTCTGCGGTGAGCCGTCCGCGACGCGTTCGTCGCCTCCACCATCGGACGCAAGGTGGTGCATGGCCGTCGACGGGGCTCGTCCTGTGTCGGGTTCGTCTTCGTCCACATGGTCGGGAACCTGCTGGTCTTCCTTCCCGACCATGAGGCGATCAACCACTACGGCCGGTTTCTCCGCGAGATGCTCCACGGCGGTGGGATCTGGGCGGCGCGCGGGGTCCTTCTCGCCGCCGTGGTTTCCACATCGGGGCAGCCTGGTCCTTGACGAGGACGAACTGGAAGCGCGCCCCATCGCCTACAAGGTGCGTCACGCCCGACGCATCGACCGTACGCGTCGCGCACGATGCGCTGGAGCGGACCGATCCTCGTCTTGTTCATCGTCTACCACCTCCTCCACTTCACGGTCGGCACCGTCCACCCGGCCTTCGTGGACGGGGACGTCTACCGGAACGTGATCGTCGGCTTCTCGGTCTGGCCGGTGTCCCTGGCTCTACGTCATCGCGATGCTGGCCCTGGGCTGCACCTGCGCCACGGCGCGTGGAGCATGCTGCAGACGCTCGGGGCGTCGCACCCGCGCTGGAACGGCGTGCGCAACGCGGCGCGCGACCGTTTTCACCGTGATCGTCGTCTTGGGGTTCATCTCCGTTCCGCTGGCGGTCTTGGCCGGCGTCTTGAAGTAGGACCGGCGCCATGGAGCTCCGCGCGAACATCCCCGACGGCCCGGTCGACACGAAGTGGACCCGGCACCGGTTCGAGATGAAGCTGGTCAACCCGGCCAACAAGCGGAAGTACACCGTGATCGTCGTCGGCACCGGCCTGGCGGGCGGCGCCGCGGCGGCATCGATGGCCGAGCTCGGCTACAACGTCAAGGCGTTCTGCTACCAGGACTCGCCCGCGCCGCGCGCACTCGATCGCCGCGCAGGGCGGGATCAACGCCGCGAAGAACTACCAGAACGACGGCGATTCGCGTGTGGCGCCTGTTCTACGACACGGTCAAGGGCGGCGACTTCCGGGCGCGCGAGGCCAACGTCTACCGGCTGGCCGAGCTGTCGGTCAACATCATCGACCAGTGCGTCGCGCAGGGCGTGCCGTTCGCGCGCGAGTACGCCGGCGTGCTCGCGAACCGCTCGTTCGGCGGCGCGCAGGTGTCGCGGACCTTCTACGCGCGCGGCCAGACCGGGCAGCAGCTCCTCCTCGGCGCCTACCAGGCGCTCGAGCGGCAGATCGGCCTCGGCAAGGTGACGATGCACGCCCGCCACGAGATGCAGGACGTCATCGTCGTCGACGGCCGCGCCCGCGGCATCGTCGTGCGCGACATGGTCACCGGGCGCGATCTCGTCGCACCTCGGCCGACGCGGTCGTCCTGGCCACCGGCGGATACGGCAACGTCTTCTACCTCTCGACCAACGCGACGGGCGTGCAACGCGACCGCGATCTGGCGCGCGTACAAGCGCGGCGCGGCGTTCGGCAACCCTTGCTACACGCAGATCCACCCGACGTGCATCCCGGTCTCGGGCTCCCACCAGTCGAAGCTGACCCTGATGTCCGAATCGCTCCGCAACGACGGGCGCATCTGGGTTCCGAAAGTAGCCGGCGACAAGCGCCGGCCGGACAGATCCCCGAGGACGAGCGCGACTACTACCTCGAGCGCAAGTACCCGAGCTTCGGCAACCTGTCCCCGCGCGACATCTCCTCGCGCGCCGCCAAGCAGGTGTGCGACGAGGGACGCGGCGTCGGCGCCGTCCGGCCTGGGCGTCTATCTCGACTTCGCCGACGCCATCAAGCGGCTGGGCGAGGACGCTGATCCGCGAGCGGTACGACAACCTCTTCGAGATGTACGAGCGCATCACCGACGAGAACCCGTACAAGGTCCCGATGCGGATCTTCCCGCCGTCGCACTACACGATGGGCGGCCTCTGGGTCGACTACAACCTGATGTCGACGCTGCCGGGGCTTCACGTCATCGGCGAGGCGAACTTCTCCGATCACGGCGCCAACCGGCTCGGCGCTTCGGCGCTCATGCAGGGGCTTGGCCGACGGCTACTTCGTCATCCCCTACACGATCGGGAACTACCTCGCCTCGACCAAGCTCGAAAGATCGCCGTGGACCACCCCGAAGTGAAAGGACGCGAGGCGCGAGGTCGCGGCTGCGGAACAGGGCGCTGCTCGACGTCGACGGGAAGCGCACGACGGCTTCGTTCCACCGCGAGCTCGGGAAGATCATGTGGGAGCACTGCGGCATGGCCCGGAACGAGCGAGGGCTCTCCCTGGCGCTCGCCGAGATCCCGAGCTCCGCGAGGAATTCTGGAAGGACGTCAAGGTCTTGGGAGACGGGGCCGAGCTGAACCCGTCCCTCGAGCACGCCGGGCGCGTCGCCGATTTCCTCGAGCTGGCCGAGCTGATGTGCCTCGACGCGCTCGACGCGACGCGAGTCGTGCGGCGGCCACTTCCGCGAGGAGTACCAGACGGAAGACGGCGAGGCGCTTCGCGACGATCTGGCCTTCTGCCACGTCGCGGCGTGGGAGTATCGCGGTCCCGGCACGAGTCCGCAGCGCCACGTCGAGCCGCTCGCGTTCGAAAACGTCCACCTCGCGACCCGGAGCTACAAAGTAGCCATGAACCTCACCCTCCACGTCTGGCGCCAGTCCGACGCCGCCGACAAGGGCCGCTTCGTCACCTACCAGGCGGAAGGCATCAGCGCCGACATGTCGTTCCTCGAGATGCTGGACGTCGTCAACGAGCGCTTGATCGACGGCGGCGAGACCGCCGATCGCGTTCGATCACGACTGCCGCGAGGGGATCTGCGGCACCTGCGGGATGGTGATCAACGGCAGCCCGCACGGGCCGCGACCGCTGACGACCACCTGCCAGCTCCACATGCGCTCGTTTTCCGGACGGCGACGCGATCACGATCGAGCCGTGGCGCGCGGCGGCGTTTCCCGTGCTGCGCGACCTCGTCGTCGATCGGCGCGCCTTCGACAGGATCATCCAGGCCGGCGGCTTCGTCTCGGTCGGGACGGGAAGCGCTCCCGACGGCAACGCGATCCTGATCCCGAAGAGCGACGCCGAGCGGGCGATGGACGCCGCCGCCTGCATCGGCTGCGGCGCGTGCGTCGCCGCGTGCCCTAACGCGTCGGCGTCGCTGTTCGTCGCGGCCAAGATCAGCCACCTGGGGCTACTCCCCAGGGCCAGGCCGAGCGGGACCCCCGCGCGCTTCACATGGTGGCGCAGATGGACGCCGAGCAATTCGGCTCGTGCTCGAACCACGGTGAGTGCGAGGCCGTGTGCCCCAAGGGGATCTCGCTGGAGACGATCGCGCGCATGAATCGCGATTACATCAGGGCGTCCGTCACACGACGCCCGAAGTAGAAGAGACCTCCTTGCGAAGATCCCGCGTCGCGTTCTACACGTTGGCCTTGGTCCTGGTCGTGGTCGTGGTCGTGGTCGTGGAGCTCACGCCGGCGACGCCAAGCCAAGGTCGGTCGAGCGACCAATCCGCCGGAGCCATGTACGGATTCGGCATCGGGGCGTTGATGCCGGAGGGAAGCCTCGCCGACTTCAACGACCCGGGGTATTTCATCCACAGCCGGTCGCTCTACGTCGAGAAGGTCTTCGGAGGACGCGCCGCCGCGTACTACGGCGACACCGCCAGGATCGAACAGCGCCGGCGGCGGGCGCGTGTACGGCTTCGACTTCGACCTGCTCGTCAAGTTCGGCAGCGCGCGCACCTTCGGCTACGTCTTTGCGGGAGCCGGTTATGGGACGCTGACTTTCACCGCGGCCGGCCCCCTGCCGGGAACCACCGTACGGCACAGTGGTCACGACTGGTGCTGGACCGGCGGGATCGGCGTGACCATCAAGCGCAAGTTCTACATCGAGGCGAGCTACGTGTCCTATCAGACCGGCCCGGACACGACGGACTTCATCCCGGTCGTCATCGGATACCAGTTCTGACCCGCCCGACGCCGGGAGCTACTTCGCGAGCGTGAGCACGTAGTCGGCGATGGCCTTCATCTGCTCGGCGTTGAGCTTGTCGCCCAGGCCCTTCATCTTGCCGACGCCGTCCTTGGTGACCTTGACGATCGAATCGACCGACGCGGCCGCCTTCCAAGCCGGGTCGTTGAAGTTCTTCGAGCCGTCCGCCATCTTCTTGGCGACGCCGTCGTTGCCCATGGCACATCGCGCACTTGGATTGGTAGAGCGCTTTTCCGTCTTCCGGCGGCGAGCACGGGCACCGCCAGCCCGAACGAGGCCAACAGGGCGATCGGGATCATCCGTTTCGTGTTCACGTCGTGTCTCCTTGGCGGCCGGGGACGGCCGACAGAAGATGCTACCTCTCCGCGTCGCTAATGGCGAGCCGCATGCGGTTTCCCGACGGGTCGCGGACGGCACCGTCCGGCGCGACCGGAACTTCTGCCTCGGCCAGGCGCGCGAGCACGCGGCCGACGTCGTCCGCGTCGCCGAGGTGCAGGACGAATTCGCGCAATCCCGTCGCTCCTTCCGGCGGAGGCGGCGCGCCGACGCCCGACCACGTGTTGAACGCCACGTGATGGTGATAGCCCCCGAGGCGACGAACGAGGCGTTCGCGCCGTAACGCGCGGTGAGCTCAGAAGCCCAGGAGATCGCAGTGGGAACCGCTCCGCCGGAGCGATGTGGGCGACTTTGAGGTGGACGTGACCGATGACCGTGCCCACAGGCAATCCGCTCCACTCGGTCTCGCTCGTCGCGCGCCTCCTGGAGGAGCGCCTCCACGTCGAGCGGGTCGACCGTCATCCGTACGGCCCCCGCCTCCCAGACCCAGCTCGCGCGTGGGCGGTCGCGGTAGAGCTCGATCCCGTTCCCTTCGGGATCGGCGAGGTAGAGCGACTCGCTGACGCGATGATCGGAGGCGCCGTGAAGAAGGTGCGTGTCTCGGCCAGGCGGGCCAAGGCGAGGGAGAGCGCTTCGCGCGACGGAAGCAGCACGGCGAAGTGGAACAAGCCGGTCGTTCCGGGTGCGCGCTGCGCCCTTGCGCTCGACGAGGCACGAGGAGGTCGCTCGCGCCGGCGCCGAGCCGAACGGTTCCGCCGCCTTCGGCATGGACGCGAAAGCCGAGGCACTCCGTGTAGAACGCGAGCGCGCGGCAGAGGTCCGCGACGGTCAGGCTCACCGGCCCCATCGTGGTCATGGGAGCGGGCGCTCGAACCACTGACGTCCCAGTAGCGGCCGAACTTGCGCCCGGCCTCACGGTACATGCCCACCGGTTCGAAGCCGAAGCGCGCGTGCAGGGCGACCGACGCGGGATTCGGCAGCACGATGGCCGCGTAGGCGCGATGCACGTCCTCGCCGGCCAGCGCCGCAAACAACGCCGCGTACAGCCGCGCCCCGATCCCCGCGCCTGGCGGTCGGGATGCACGTAGACGGTGGTTTCGACGGAGGTGAGGTAGCCCGGCTTCTCGCGGAGCTTGCCGCTGGTGGCGTAGCCGGCGATCGTGTCCCGAGAGTCGCGACGAGCAGTCGATGCGGTCCGGCGTCGGCGTAGCGGCTCATCCACTCCCGGCGATCCTCGAGCGAAACCGGTTCGAGGTGGAAGGTGGCCGGGCTGGTCTTTACGTAGTGGTTGTAGATGTCGGTCAGCGCCTGCAAATCGCCGCCATCCGCCCCACGCACGAGAATCCCGTTCATCCCATCAACGCTAGCATCACGGGCAAGGGACGGGAGGGGCGGGTTACGATGGTGGCATGTGCGCCCTGACCGCCCTTCCGAAGCGACGGCAATCCGCGGGTGAGGAGATCGCCAACAGCGTCAGCCACGGCATCGGCTTGATCGCCGGCACGCTGGCGGCGCCGGTTCTGATCTACGCCGCGGTGCGCCGGGCGACCCCCGTTCATCGTCGGCGCCAGCATCTTCACGGCGTCGATCCTCTTGATGTACTTCGCCTCCACGGTCTATCACGCCTTGCCGGAGAACCGGGCAAAGCGCGTATTCCGTGTGATCGATCATGGCTCGATCTACCTGCTGATCGCGGGGACCTATTCGCCGTTCACCCTCGGCGTGCTCGGCGGCGGGTGGGGTTGGACGCTGTTCGGCATCGTGTGGGGGCTTGCGGCAATCGGTATCACGATGAAATCGACGGGACGAGCTTGGCATCCGATCTTTTCGACCTGCCTCTATCTCGTCATGGGCTGGCTCGCGTTGATCGCCGTGCAACCTCTGTGGACGCTGCTCCCCAGGTCGGCGATCGTGTGGCTCGCGGCGGGAGGCGTGGCCTACACCGGGGCGTCGCCTTCTACGCGTCGGGGCGGCTCCGTTACGGCCACTTCGTCTGGCACCTCTTCGTCGTTGCGGGCACGGTCTGCCACGTCATGGCGGTGATCGCGTGCACGCTTTGATCGGCCGCCGGCGATGACGATCGCTCTCGACAAGGCCACGCAGGCGCGCTTCATCGCGTCGATCAAGCGCTATTTCGCGGAGGCGCTCGACGATGACATCGGAGACCTGAAGGCCTCGCTGCTTCTGGAGTTCGATGTTGCGCGAGATGGGACCGAGCATCTACAACCGGGCGGTCGCCGATGCTCAGGCTCGAATCAACGACATGGTGCTCGAGCTCGACGGCTCGTGTCACGAGGCCGATCCGGGCTATTGGAACAAGAAATAGGACGAGGTCCTGCATGCGAAAACGTGCCGCCGCTGCTCATCCTCGGAGTCTCGCGATGATGCTCGCCGCGCCGAGACTCCTCTCCGCGGCCCCGACGCCACCGGATCGTGTGGCGCCGGTGATCGAGACGTTCTTGCGGTGGGCGATCGAAGGGGGGACCTGCCGGCCGATCCGCCGAAGCCGTCCCCGGTTCTCCCCCATCGGAGTTGCGGCGGGCGACTCGATCCGGCGCATCTTCCCGGAAACGGTCTACGTGTCGTGGCAGCTCTCCGCCGAGGCGCAGCACGCGGCGTGCAACTGGAAGTACGACGTGGCCTCCCACACAGCGTCTCCGCTCACCCGGAGGAAGCGGCGGCGATCGCGGGCGGATCTCCGCGGGGACCGTCGGTCCGCAGGAGCGCGCGTTCTTCCATTCGGTGCCGCAACGCGACGGCCGAATCGCCGTGACGGCGGGGTACTGCTGGGGCTCGGCCAAGGCACGTTCGCGTTTCGAGCCGAGGGCCGGTCTTGATCGGCGAGCTCGACGATCCACGGCTACTGAGGTGCGTGATGGCGGCTAGGCTCCCCGTTCTCGAAACGCCGCGACTGCGGCTTCGCCTTCCTGTGGATGCCGACGTCCCCGCGTTGTTCGCGATCTTCAGCGACCCCGAGGCGATGCGGTACTGGACCACGCCGCCGATGGGCGACCTCACAGAGGCCGAAGCGTACGTGCGCGACATACACCGGCACGCCGAGGCCGGGACGCTCTTCCAGTGGGGCATCGCGCGGCGTGAGGACGACCTGGTGATCGGGACGTGCACTCTCCTCCGCATCGAACGAGAGCACCGTCGCTGCGAGCTCGGGTACATCCTGCGCCGCGATCACTGGGGCGCGAGGCTCGCCCACGAGGCGTTGACCGCGGTCGTCGACCATGCGTTCGGAACGCTGGCGGCTTCATCGCCTGGAAGCGGACATCGATCCTCGCAACACAGTCGTCGGTCCGGTCGGTCGAGCGGCTCGGCTTCCTCGTTCGAGGACACTTGCGGGAGCGATATTTCGTCGGCGACGAGATTCAGGACTCGTTGATCTACGGCCTCCTGGCGCCCGCGTGGAGGTCACGATGATTCCCACCGAACGATTCTCGAATCAGGGTGAGCGATTACGTCAGCGGACGCCCCGGCTACCCGATGCCGCGGTCTCGTGGCTCGTCGACACGTTCGGGCTCGAACGCGTCGGCCTCGATCGCCGACGTCGGCGCCGGAACCGGAATCTCCGTCGGAGCTGTTCCTGCGGCACGGGTTCACCGTCACCGCGGTCGAGCCCAACCGCGCGATGCGCGAGGCGGCGATCGCGCGCCTCGGTCACGATCCGCGGTTCCACGCGGTCGCTGCGACCGCCGAGGCGACGACGCTTCCCGGAGCGAGCGTCGACGTCGTCGTCGCCGCGCAGGTTTTCCATTGGCTCGATCGCGGCGCCTTCCGTGCCGAGTGCAAGCGGATCCTGAAGCCGCAGGGCGTCGTCGCGATCTTCTGGAACGTGCGGCGAGCCGAAGGGTCCGCGTTCGCCGCGGGGTACGAGACGCTGCTTCGCGAGTTCGGGACCGATTACCTGACCGTCCGGCACGAGAACGTCGACGGACGAGCAGCTCGCGGCGTTTTTCGGGCGAGCGTTCGAGCGTCGCGTCTTCGACAACGTGCAGGTGCTCGATCGCCAAGGGCTTCGCGCGCGGCTGCTTTCGTCTTCGTACATTCCCGTCCGCGGGGCATGAGTCCTACGAGCCGATGCTGGCGGCGCTCGCAGCGCTCTTTCGAGGAGCACCAACGGGACGGCAAGGTCGCGATGGAGTACGAGCTGCGGATGTACGCTTCGCGGCTCGACGCCTAGTCCAGGTGTCCCTTCGCCGAGTCCCCCATCGCGACGCCCGACGGGAAGTACTCCTTCCAGCGCTGCGGTCACCTTGCGCCTCGGTCGTTTCGTCGGCGAATAGCTCCCTCGGAAACCCGGGCTTCAGGCGGGCATCGAGGACGATCGGCGGCGTGAGTGTGACGTGATTGCGGACGATTCGCTTGGCCGACGCGTGAATGTCCGCACCCGGCTCGAAACGCGTGAACGTGGTCCAGAGGAAGTTGATCGCCGACGCCGCCGGCTCTTCCAGGGATCGTCGGTCACGACGACGAGCGGGCCAGTCCTTGAAGGCGGCGTGCTCCGCGAAGCGCGCCGCCGCGCCTGGGATCGTCCGCGACCGCGGGCGCGCCGACGACCAGGCAGCCCGGACAGAAACACCGTCGGTCCGCGCGCTCGCCGCAGGCGGCGCGACGGCGGGGACGAATCTCGCGCGGGAGCGTTCTCACCGGCTCGCCCACGCCTAGCCAGACTCCCTTCGAGCCTTCGTTGACGACGGGGCCGGTGTAGTCGAGCGTGTCCATCGACACGTTCGAGAAGACGAACAGGTCGGTCTCGGGCTGCGTGCGCTCGAGCAGATGCGTGAGCACCGCCTTGAAATCCGTGAGGTCCACCTCGCGGTCGAGCACGATCAGAAACTTCGTCAGCGAGAGCTGGCCTTCGCCGAGGATGCGGAACGCGGAGGCCATCGCCTCGCGCTTGTAGCGCTGCTTGACGACCGCCGCGGCCAGCGAGTGATAGCCGGTCTCGCCGTACGACCAGAGGCGCGTCACCGCCGGCATCACCAGCGGGAAGAGCGGCGACAGCAGCTCCTGGAGGAGATCGCCGATGAAGAAGTCTTCCTGGCGCGGCTTGCCGACGACGGTGGCGGGATAGATCGCGTCCTTCCGGCGCGCGAGGTGCGACACCTCGAAGACCGGATAGTCGTGGCGCAGCGAGTAGTAGCCGTAGTGGTCGCCGAACGGCCCTTCGGGCCGGCGCGCACGTTCGGCGGCACCGACCCGATCAGCGCGAACTCGGCCTCGGCGACCAACGCGCTGCGCCGCCTGGGCCGGGACAGCGTCGCGAGCCGCTCGCCGGCGATCAGCGAGGCGAGCATCAGCTCGGGGACGTTCTCCGGGAGCGGCGCGACGGCCGCGAGGATCAGCGCGGGCGGACCACCGAGAAAGACGGTCACCGGCAGCGCTTCGCCTTGGCCTCCGCGGCCGCGTAGTGGAAGCCTCCGCCCTTCCCGATCTGCCAGTGCATCCCGGTCGTCCTCGGATCGTGCACCTGCATGCCGGTACATGCCGAGGTTGGGAATCCCGGTCGCGGGGTGCGCGCGTGAGAACGAGCGGCAGCGTGAGGAACGGGCCGCCGTCCTCCGGCCAGGTGGTCAGCGACGGGAGGCGGTCGAGGCGCACGTCGCTCGTGACGACCTCGGTCACCGGTCCGCGCGACCGCGGCTTCGTCCGACCGACAGCGCCTCGAAGGCGACGTCGCGCGCCCCCAGAGCTTGCCGAGCGTCGGCGGCAGGATCGTCTCGGCCAGCGCGACGAGGCGCTTGATCAGCCGCTCCGGGCGCGTGCCGAACGCGAGGTCCGCGCGCCGCCGCGTGCCGAACAGGTTGGTCGCGCACGGGAACTCGGATCCGTCGACGTTCGTGAAGAGGAGCGCCGGTCCGCCGGCGGCGATCACCCTGCGGTGGATCTCCGGCGACCTCCTGCGAGCGCCGGCCACCCGGGCGTCGACGACCGCGAGGTCGCCGTCGCGGCGGAGCCGGTCGATGAACGCGCGCAGGCTCGAAAACGACGTCTCGGATCATCGGCGGCATTATGCCCGGTTCAATGGAAGTCCCGGCTCCCGACCTCGACCGGGCTCGTTTCGATCTTCGGCCGCCAGAAGCTGTCCGGCGATCAGGTGCGTGACGCCGTCTTGCACCTGGAGCCTCCCGGTCACGCCGAGAAACGACGCCGTCTTCACGAGCACGCGGAACTGCTCGTACACCTTCGCCCACACGACGACGTTGACGAAGCCGGCTTCGTCTTCGAGCGTGAGGAAGACGACGCCGGAGGCGGTACCGGGGCGTTGGCGGCAGATGACGAGACCCGCGTAGTGCGTGCGGCGGCCGTCGGGCATCGCGCGCACCTCGCCCGCGTCGGGGAGGCGCTTCGCGCGCATCGCGGCGCGCAAGGGCTCGAGCGGATGCCCCTGCGCCGAGAGGTTCATCGTCGCGTAGTCCCAGCCGATCGACTCGTAAAGACGTTGAGGGCCGCTGCGGAGATGGGATGTCGAACGTGAGGCTTCAGAGTTGAGAGTCGAGGGTTGACGTCTCTGAGCTCATGACTCTGACCTGAACTTGACCCTCAACGCCAGCTTCTTTCCCGCCCACAGCGCTCCGCGCCGGTTCTTCTCGAACGCGCGCGAACGCTCCCGACTCCGCGAGGCGCGCGGTCGCGCCGTCGTCGAGCTTGGCGCGCCGCACGACGTCGTCGATCGACGTGAACGGCCTCTCCGGCGCGCGCATCGAGAATGCGCCGCGCGGTCGCCTCAGTGCAGCCCTTTGACGTACCGCGATCCCGATTCGGACGGAGCTAGGGAAAAGGGGACACTCCCTATTTTCCGACAAGCGGTATCCGGGAGCTTGTCGGAAAAGGGAGTGTCCCCTTTCTTCTATCTCGCAGTCCCAGTCGCTGACCGTGACGTCGACGGGCAGCACGACGCAGACCGCGCCGCTTGGCGTCCTCGATGATCGTCGCGGGCGTGTAGAAGCCCATCGGCTGCGCGTTCAGAGCGAGCAGGTGAACACGTCGAGGTGGTGCCGGCGCATCCACGCGGTCGCGTAGGCGATCAGCGCGAAGCTGGCGGCGTGGCTCTCGGGAAAGCCGTACTCGCCGAAGCCGCGGATCTGCTCGAACACGCGCTCGCGCGAACTCGTCCTCGATCCCCTTCGCCGTCATGCGCGACACGAGCCGCTCGCGGTGCCGCTCGATCCGCCCGGTCTTCCGCCACGCGGCCATGTCGCGGCGCAGCTGGTCGGCCTCGCCCGGGGTGTAGTCGGCGGCGACCATCGCGAGGCGGATCACCTGCTCCTGGAAGAGCGGCACGCCGAGCGTCTTCGCGAGCACCGGGCTCGAGGCACGCGTGCGGGTAGACGACGGGCTCCTCCCCCGCGCGCCGCTTCAAATAAGGATGGACCATGCCGCCGGTGATCGGGCCCGGGCGCACGATCGACACCTCGATCACGAGGTCGTAGTAGTTGCGCGGCTTCGAAGGCGCGGCAGCATCGCCATCTGCGCGCGGCTTTCGATCTGGAAGACGCCCACCGTGTCGCCGGCGCAGATCATGTCGTAGGTCGACCGGGTCTTCCTTGGGGATCGTCGCGAGCGCGAGGTCGAGCGCCTTGTGCTCGCGCAGCAGGTCGAACCCCTTGTGGAGCTGGTTCAGCGCGCCCAGGCCCAGGAGGTCGACCTTGAAGAGCCCCAGCTCTTCGATCATGTCCTTGTCCCACTGGATCACCGTGCGGTCGGGCATCGAGCCGTTCTCGATCGGGACGATCGTCGCCGACCGGCTCGTGTCCGAGCAGGAACCCGCCGGGGTGGATCGAGAGGTGCCGCGGAAAGTCGAGCAAGCTCCGCGGCGAGGCGGATCAGATGCTGGTGCGTCGCGTGCTCCGGGTCGAGGCCCGCTGCGGCGAACGCCGACGGATCGACGTCGCCGTACATCGGCAGGATCTTCGACACGCGATCGAGCGCCGTCTCCGGCACGCCGAGCACCTTCCCACCTCGCGCACCGCCGAGCGCACGCGGTAGCGGATGACGTTCGCGACCATCGCCGCGTGCGTGCGGCCGTACTTCGCGTAGACGTGCTGGATGACCTCTTCGCGGCGGTCGTGCTCGATGTCGAGGTCGATGTCCGGCGGCTCGGCGCGCTCCTTCGAGAGGAACCGCTCGAAGAGGAGGCCCATCGCCGACCGGGTCGACCGCGGTGATCCCGAGCACGTAGCAGACGGCGGAGTTGGCCGCGGAGCCGCGCCCCTGGCAGAGGATGCCGGCCTCGCGGCAGAAGCGGACGATCTCCCACATCGTCAGGAAGTAGCCGCCGTAGTCGAGGTCTTCGATCAGCGCGAGCTCTTTGTTGACCTGATCGACGACGGGCAGCAGGCACGCCTCCGGGATAGCGCTCCGCCGCGCCGCGAAAGGCGAGCGTGCGCAGCCACTCCGACGACGTCGTGCCGTCGGGGAGCTTCTCGGCCGGGTAGCGGTAGCGCAGCTGGTCGAGCGAGAACGTGCAGCGCGCGGCGACGTCTTCCGTGCGCGCGACCGCGGCCGGGTCGTCCTCGAACAATCGCTCGAACGCGATCGGCGTCTTCAGCGCGTGCTCGTCGTTGGGCTTGAGCAACCGCCCCGCCTCCGACAGCTTCACCTTGTAGCGGAGCGCGGTGAAGACGTCCTGGAGCGGCCGCCGCGCCTTCTGGTGATAGAGCACCTCGTGCGCGGCGACGATCGGGATCGCAAGCTTCGCCGCGCGGTGCCTCAGGCGCGCCTCTTGACGCGGCTCTTCCGCGCGGCGGTGCCGCGCCGCCATCGCGTAGAGGCGGTCGCCGAAGGCTTCCTTCAAGCCGTGCCCGACGAAGAACGGATCGGGCTCTTGCGTCAGGAGGCTGCGCTCGCCCCCCACAGCGCGACGAGATCGGAGGCGTGCTCGTACACCTCGCGCCACCCGACGACGCTCGATCCCTTTCCGACCGGCGCCGGCCGAGCGTGATCAAGCTGGCAGAGGTTGGCGTAGCCGGCGCGATTGGTCGCGAGGAGCACGATCGTCGAGCCGTCGTCGATCGAGATCTCGGAGCCGACGATCAGCTTGACGCCGGCTTCCTTCGCCGCGACGTGCGCCTCGACGATCCCGTAGACGCCGTCGCGGTCGGTCAGCGCGATCGACGTAAGGCCGCGGCGCTGCCGCGGCCTCGATCAACTCCTCGGGCTGGGAGGCGCCTTCGAGGAAGGAGAAGGACGACTTGCAGAAGAGCGGGTATGTAGCGCACACGTCTAGACGGGGAATCGCCAGCCGTGGATGAGGCCGCCGATCACCAAGCCTCCCAGTCCACCGATGATCAAGATCGGCGCGTACGCTTTGGTGATGATGGCCGAGGGCAGGCTCAAGAAGCGCCGAAGAACAGGCCCACGGCCCAACCCGGCCAACGGGCATGCAGGCATCCGATCACCAGGCCGATGGCAAAGCGGTCTGCGAACGCCCCGAGCAGCGCCGTCTGCTTGTCGGGAAGGACAGGGGCAGCATCAGTCCAACCGCCACGCTGCCGAACACCACGCCGGCCACCACACCCCATAGAAGATTCGACATCACCCCCTCCACCTGCCCTTGTAAGAACCACCGGCTCTTCCCGCGGTCGTAGAACACCCACAAGTTCTGACCGGTCTTCGTCTCGGCGAAGTGGTACTCGCGCTCGATCGGTTGCTTCCACCACCAGCCGCTGACGGCGTACGGCCCGTTCACCTTGACGACCGGCCCCTGCGCCAGCCCGCGCAGCAGCCAGCCGTCGGGCTCGTGGCGCTCGCGCGGCGGGAGCGGCACCGGCGTCGTGTAGAGGCGGCGGATCAGGCGCGGCTCGTCCACGGGGCGGGGCTTGGCTTCCGGAAGCGCGGTCATCGGCGCCCACGCGAAGCGCGCCTCGGGAAGATGCGCGTCGCGCGGAGAGGCGTAGACGACGGCGTCGTCGCCCAAGCGCCGCCTTCACGCGGGCCAGCGCCCGTGCGCCGGCGTCGAGGTCGCGGCGCTTTTTCACGGCGAACAGCTCGCGCTGTTTTCGACGGCCGGCGTCTCGCGCGCGACGAGCACGATCTCCATCACGCCGTCGAGGAGCTGCCGCACCGCCTGCAGGCGCAGGCGGATCAATTCGAGCAGGATCTTGGGGACGAGCGTCGGCGCCGCGGGCTGGATCGACTCGAGGTGGTCGCCCAAGCGCTCGAAGCGGAAAGCAAGTCTGCAGCTCGGCCAGCGCGCGCCCCTTCGCCGCGATCTCGTCGAGCATCGGGCCGATCGCCTCTTCGATCCGCGCGACGATGCGCGCGGCGTCGAGCTCGGGGTTGTCGAGGATCAGCCGCCGCATCGCGGGGATGTCCGGGGCTAGGGGTGCGAGCGGCTGCGTCAGGGCCCCTGACGCCCAACGATGAAGGCGGCGGACCTCGGGACCGAAGCGAACGGAGAGGCCGTCCAACGGGAGATCGACGAACTGACCGACGGTCGCAACGCCCAGCTTCAAGAGCGTGTCGCGCGCTGCCGTCGGGAGCGCCAGCCGGTCGAAGGCGGACCTCGCGCGCCGCGGCGCGCTCGTCGCCGGCTTCGAGGTCGGAAGAGGCGCACGGCGCGCTTTCCACTTCGCCACCGCATACACCGCGAACCGGTCGAAGCCGACGGCGATCGACGCGACGAACCCGGCGCGGACGAGCTCGGCGTGCAACGACGACGCCCACTCGGTAAGCGAGCCGAACAAGCGCAAGAGCCCCTTGGCGTCGAGCCAGAAGACGCCGGGCTCGCCCTCGCCGGGCTCGACGAAGGGCGTGAAGCGCCGGAGCAGCTCCGCAAGCTGCGCGATCTCGTCGTCGATCTCGCTCGGGGTGACGGCGGCGGCGCGTAAGCCCGGCGCAAGCGAGAGCCCCGCGGCGTAGCGCATGCCGGTCGCGATCCCGGCCGCGCGGCGCCTTTCGTTGATCCAGAGGATCGTCCCCTGCGGCGTGTCGGCTTCGACGACGGCGGCGGGGTGGAGGCGCCAGTCCGGGTGCTTGCGCAGCAGGAGCTGGAGCGGGAACGCGGGAAGATCAATGCAGGCCGTCCGGTCCACGACACACCTCCGCGATGGTCCAGGTCTTCCCGCGGCGCTTGTCCTTCAAGGCGACCGCCTCGCAGCGGAAGCGTCCCCCTCGCCGCGCGCTGCGCGAGGCGGTGTGCGCGCGCAGCGACACGAGCGGGCCCAAAGACGGCCGCGCCGCTTCTTTGTCGGTCAGGCACACGATCGCCGCGTCGTGCTGCCGGGCCAGCATCGCCAGGCGCGACGTCGCGTGCATGGGGAGACGCGCTTCGCCGCCCAGATCGAGCACGACGAGACCGAACGCCCCCGAGCGCACCAGGAGGTCGGCCGCCTTCGCCGCCGTGATCGCATCACCCGTCCACACGACGGCGAGAGCCGCGAGATCGACGCCGGTGTCCGCGGCATCAGGCGGATAGAACGGAGCGTCTTTGCGACCGATCCACGCCACAGGCTCGCCGCGGCGCTGCGCGTCGAGCACGAGCCGGAACGTGAGCGTCAACGGCGCGCCGGCAAGCGACGCCGACAACTCTGTGAGACGGGCAGCGAAAGCGGGGAGGGATGAGGAAGGGGACACTCCCATTTTTCCGACAAAGCGGTATCCGGATACCGCTTGTCGGAAAAAGGAACTGTCCCTCTCATACCATTCGCTGCCATCGCTTACTCCAGCACCCTGCGCACTTCGACGACCTTGCCCAAGATCTTCACGTCGCCCGGCTCGGGGACGATCGGCTGGTAGGCGTCGTTTTCGGGATGCAGCTCGATGCGGCCGCGCTTCACGCGGAAAGCGCTTGACCGTCGCCTCGTCGCCGACCATCGCGACGACGATGTCGCCGGAGTCGGCGCGCGGCTGGCGGCGCACGACCACGACGTCGCCGTCCAGGATGCCGGCGTCTTTCATGCTGTCGCCGCGCACGCGCAGGCTGAACAGCTCGCCGGGGCGCGCCGCGTCTGCACGGGAAGGTGCCCTTCGAGATCTTCGATCGCCAGATCGAGCGGGCCGGCGGGGACGCGGCCGAGGAGCGGCACCATCACCGTCGGCGCCTCGCCGCGGCCGGGGAGGCGGAAGCCGCGGGCGACGCCGGGCTCTTTCTTCAGGCGCCCCTCCTCGATCGAGGCCATCGAGGTGCTCGCGCGCGCCGTCTGCGGGGAGCGGAAGCCGAAGGCTTCCATCACCTCGCGCACCGTCGGGGGCGGCCCCCGGCGAGGCGGTCGCGGACGAAGCGGAAGACCTTTTCGCGCGTCTGGCCGGCCGGCGTGCGCCCCATGCGTTGTCCTTCCAGTGCCTGCACGAACCGTGCGGAAACAAGTATACCGTACATTTGTACGGTTTACAACGAGAACCTGCCCAACGCCGGATCGCCGAGCGGAAGCTCCACCGATTGAGCCCCCTTACCGCACGGTCTGCTCGTAGCGCCTTCGCCGCACGCGATCGCCTCGATCCTGCGGCCATCCTGCTGACGCTCGCTTCGGCCGTACTCAGTCAGGGGGCGACCTGACCCCGGATGCCGCGTATCTGGCATGGTGGCGCGGTCGGCGCGGTCGCGCGAGGCGCCGCCGAAGCCGGAGGAGCTCGCGCGGCGCGCATAGAGTGCTCGAAGCCCAGGCGGCGAAGGAACCCGGCGCCGCTGAAGTGGGTCTTCGCGCTCGGGCGGGCCGCGTGCGATCGAGGCCGACCAGGCCATCGGAGGCGCCGCTGCGAAGGCAAAGAGAGAAAGGATCGCGCGCTGGCGCGTTTCGAGCGCGCGGTCGAGCCTGCGGCCCGGAAACGCCGAGTACCGGTTCTGGCTGGGGAAGCGCGGCGTTCGAGCGCATGGACGACGTCGGCGGCATGCTCTCCAAGGTGTCGCTGGCCTCGGCGAGGCGGAAGGCGCTCGAAGGCGGTCGACACTCGACCCGGGGCACGTCGCGGCGCTCGTCGGGCTCGCGCAGTTCTACACTCGCGGCACCGGTAATCGCTGGCGGGAGCGCCGCGAAGGCGCAAGGCGGCAAGGCCGCGCAGCTGCTCGCGATGCCCGATCAGCGCGGCGAGTTCCAGGGGATCGCGGCGTGCTGGCCGGCATCGCGGCGCACGAGGAGAACTGGGCGGAGATGGCGCGCCAGATTCACCGCCGCGGAAGCCGCGGAGCGGCGAGGAGCGCCGAGCCTGCGGGCAACTGCGGTCGCGATCGCTGGCTTCCATGCTGCTCACCGGAAGAAGGACCCGCATGGCGGCCCTGCCGATCGCCGAGCGCTACGTGAAGGCCGCGCCCGCGGACGACCTGACGGCGCTGCTACCTGGACGGCGAGGTCAAGCGCCAGCCCTGGCCGCGCTGCGCCCGATGCGCTCCTCGCTACGAGCAGGTGCGCGCGAAGTCGCCGGGCGCGCGGGGCTCGCGCTGGGGCGCCGCGGTGTTGCGCGGCGCAGGTGCTCAGTCAAAAAGACGCCGCGCGCCGGACTACCAGTGGCGCGGCGTTTTCCGGACGATGCCCGCGCGAAGAAGCCAGGCCGCCGCAAAACGGCTCTCAGGATCGTAGAGTTCATCGTCGATTTCTGCATCGCGCAATGCAAACCGGCCCCGCCAATGCGAGCACGGCAGCGACCGCACGCCCGGCAGACCGATCTCGTGGCTCGGGCTCGAGCGCGACCACCGACGATCAACAGGATCGGCATCGCCGCGAGCACGGCCAGGCCGGGAATGCCGAGCGGCACGCGCGAAACGTGCCGCACGCTCCGGCTTCTTGATGCCTCGGCTTGAGCAGCGCCGCCAGGCTCCAGCGCCAGCGCCGCGGTGTAGAGCAAAACGTCTCCCGCGAGCAGGCCGCCGAACGGAGATCAACGCGAAGATCGAGTACATGACGGCCGGAGACCAACACGGCGTTCCGCGGCACGCCGCGCGCGTCGGTGCGCGCCAACGCTTGCGGGAGCAGCCCATCCTGGGCGAGGACCAGAGGAATGCGCGAGTACGCGAGAAGGAGCGCGTTGAAAGGCGCGAACGCGCTCAGCATCCCGGCCGCGGCGAGCCAATCGCCCAGACCGGGCCACGCGACCGTGGACACTGACGCCGGCCACGCGCCGTCGGTCACGCCTCCCGCACGCGTGACCGCCATCACCGGAACGATCGCAATCAGGTAGATCCCGGCCACCGCGGCACCGTGCGCGCGAGGGCTTTCGGATAGTTCGCCGACGCGTCGTCGATTTCGCCGCTGATCGTGGAGCTGTCCCAGCCGCTGAAGTTCCAGATCGCCTGAGATACCGGGCCGAGCGCGCCGAGCATCGTACGCGCCCTCGCCCGCAGCGGGGACCGCAGCGACCGCGGCCTGGCCGCCCGTCAACCAGCCGCGCGGAAGCGATGAGCGTCAACGCCGAACGGCGCGAGAACCAGCGACAGCAGGAGCAGCCTTGGAGACCGACCCGACAGACAGCCGCGTGCCATAGATTAAGGGCGGTCGCCCAGATCATCAGCGCATGCGATTAGCCACGATGCAGAAGCGGGGCCGAGACCCGGCGCGAAGAACTTCAGGTACTGCAAACAGCACCGGGTAGACAGCCATGTCGAGAGCGAATAAGGGCAACTCAAAGCCAGCCGTTCAAAAACCCCAGAATGCGCCGAACGCTGACCCACTGGTAGTAGCCTCCCTCGAGAGGGCAAATACGAGCGCCAGCTCGCCCGAGCAACGCTTCCGAGAACGCTAGACCAGCGGCGTGACGAGGCAGCAGCGTCAGCGCGAGCGCCGGCCCGACGAGATCCACGTCCCCTCGAGCCCGAACGGACCGCCGGAAACATTGAAATACATCACCGCCACCAGCGGGCAATCGAGCCTCGCGCCGCGTCAGGTCGTCAAGCGCTAAAGTTGAGCGGGATCCGGTCCTTGTTCGCCGCGAGCCACTGCGCGAACGTCTGGAGACTTCAGGTTCGACTGGCCGGCTGCAGCGCGAGCGGCCCGGAGGCCCGCAGTACATGAGGCTCTCGAAGTCGGCCTTGAACTGGAACATGTTGCCCAGGTCGTCGCGCCGCGGGAAAGCCGAGGCGCGCGACGCGCCGCCAGGCTCACCGCGTTGTAGACGACGGGTCTTGCCCCGAACGCCTTCGGAGAGCTCGGCGGCGATCTGGGCGCCCGGTCAGGTCGCTCGCCGGCGACCCCGGCGAGTTCGCGCCACGATAGAACTCAGTCGCCGCGCTTGAAGATGCCGTACGCGCAGGCGCCGATGTGTCGGTCGCGAAAGCGATGCTCCGGGGAGCTTCTTGTCCGCCATCGGCAGCGTCAAAACGCGAGCTTGCCGTCGGCGGTCCCTTCTTCGGGCCCCATGCCACGAGAGCGGATCAGGGTTGTCCCCGGTAAGGGCCGACGTTCCGCAGGAGCGTGACCGGCGAGGCCGGACTCGGCGAAGTACGCGTTGGCCTCGGCCTTCAGCATCGAAGTAGGGGGACCTTGTAGTGCCCCTGCAGCGTCGGCATGCGGGTGTCGCTGAGCGGCACCGAGTTCCTGCGTGTCCTCGAAGGTGGACCAGATGACGTGCTTCGATCGCCGGCGGCCTTGGCGGCAAGTCGGCCAGGTTGCAGCGCTTCCGGGCCTTCGCCTGCTCCGGCGAGAAGTGCTCCCAGAAGAACGTGACGCAGTACGCGGCGTCGGCGCGGCGAGAGCGCCTTCCTCAGGCTGGCGACGTCGTCGACGTCGGCGGCGACGTTTACTTCGGCCCCGGCCTTGGCCAGCGCCTTGGCCTTGTCGCTGTTGACGTCGCGCGTCAGCCCGCGCGCCACCGCCAGATATCCGCCGGCTCGGATCCGCCGGGATCTCAGCTCGGCGCCAACCCTGCCGCCCTGGGCACCGGTCGCTCCCGCGACCGCGATGATCTTCTTTGCCATTGGATTCCCCCTTCACCAGCCGGGGTGGAACTTCGAACTTTAGCAGGATTGCGATGCGACCACCCCGACACTTCTGAGCGCTACCGGTTGAGCTGCGCGGTCCAGTTCACGTCAATCGTCACCGAGGGCGCCTGGGGCTGGCCGACCGGCGCCGAGACCAAATACGCTCGCCGTCGGGACGAAATCGACGTCGATACTATCAGGACGCACAGCAGACAACTCACGGGGCGCACCGGCCTTGAACACGACGTCCCCGTAGCCACATCGGCGACCATGACGGCGACGCCGTCGCCGGCCAGAACATCAGCTCCTTGCCGCCTTTCGTCCAGCCCGTCTTGATGTTGCTCGCGCCGCCGGTCGTCACCTGGTATTTGGCCCCGGGAATCGGAAACGACTGCTGAACAGTTCGAGACGACCGCTTTCGTCGGGTAGTAGCTGGCCCATCGGCCGTCCGGTTTATCGGCGCCACGGCGGAGCCTTGCGCATTGAGAAACGGCACGGCCGCGGCGGTCTTCCCCATCGGCCGCGCGGCAACATCGGAGTCCCGTTTTCGAGTTTCAGCCTGTTCGAACACGATCGACTTGCCGTCGGCCGACCGTCATCGGGTTCTGCCCAGACACGGCGCCGCCGGACAGGACCGCGGTATCTTCGGCCGCGCCCTCGGTCGATTTGACGTAGATGTCCCACGGGCCGTTTCGATCGGAAGAAAATGCGATGCGATGGTCGTCGGGTGACCAAGCCATGGAATCGACGCTCCCGGGACCGGGCATGTAAGACGCGAAGGGACGGGGCGATCGAGGTCGATCAGCCAGACGTCGCTCGCTGGAAACCGACTGATCGGCGGACGACGGCGAGAGCGCTTTCCATCGGGAAAGGCGGATCTCTCGTACCGGCCCGCGGGCGCAGAATCTCGCCCAACATTTTTCCCGCACGGTCGTACCAGCGAAGCGCGGTGTTCGAAGCCCCAGCGCCCATCGCGTCATCACGCCGTCGCTCGACGCGGGGGCGACTTGCCCTCCCGTCGCCCGACGCCGCGGGAGCTTCTCCGGGCTCACGAATCGCCGGTCGTCGTCAAATCGGCCCGCGTCGAACGGCTGTGCGACGAGGTGCTTTCCCGCGGGTAGATGAGGTATCAGGCTCGGCATAGATCGGCGCGCTCTCCGCCGCGGCGAAACTCGCTCTTTCGAGTCGATCGAACCGACGAAAACGTCGAACTTCCCCTGCTTCGCCGGCAGCGTCACATAGAGGAAGTGCTTACCGTCGGGGAGGAACACCGGCCACCGGTGAGCCGTCTCCTTGCAGGCCGCATCAGAACGGTGACCGGCGTGATCTCCGCCGCTGTCTCTGACGCTATAGAGCGGTCCGCGGATTCGGGGCGAACACGATGACGCCTTGACGGTTCCACGTCGCGCCGCGCATCTCCAACGTTGCAGATCGCCTCAGGCGCACCGCCGGCGATTGCGACCTTCTTCAGCTTACCGCTCCCAAAATAGCCACGTAGCGGCCGTCCGGCGACCAGAACGCAAGGTCCCCGTCTTCGGTGCCAGCCAATGCGTCGCGGCGCGAGCGTGTCGAGCGGCCGGACCCACAGCGACACCACCCCGGCGGATGGAGGCGGCGAATAGGCAGGCGTGCGGCCGTCGGGGGAGATTCTTGCGTGCACGCCAATGGCGGCGCAGCAGCGTCGCGGTGATCCGGTGAGCCGATCGCAAACCGGCGAAGCGCACGCGAGGCGCGACGAGCTGGAGGCGCGTCGCGAGCTTAGCTCCGGCCACGACCGCCACGAAACGCGCGAGGAAACGGCGCGACGCGATCGCACCAGCTGCGGGGTGCCACGGCGCGGGCGAAACCGCCGGTTTGCGATGCGCCGGACTTTGGCGCCCGTTCCTCAGCGATGGCGCAACTCGCAAGATCCCCACCGTTTTGCCACCGCTCGTCGGATCTTTTGCAAGGCAGCTCTTCACCACGCGATCGACGGGCGTTATCGTGGGGCGATTTCCGACAACGGCCGCGTGCGTCAGTAGCGCGATGATGCTGGCCTGACTGGTCCCGGAAAACGCCCGCTGGCCGTGAGCATCGTAAAGCACGGCGCCGAATGCAAAAAGATCGGCCCGATGGTCGATCGGCTTCGCCTCGAGCTGCTCCGGCGCCATGTACTGGACGGTGCCGACGATGCCGCCGGCCGACGTCAGCGGCGTCACCGTGCGCGTGGCCATCTCGACGACCGCGTCACCGCGCAGCTTCGCGACGCCGGGGGTCAGGATCTTCGCGCCGGTTTTCGTCAGCACGATGTTCCCGGCTGAATCGCGATGCACGATCCCCTGCTTGTGCGCGGCCGCGAGCCCCTCGGCGACCTGCGCGCCGACCTTCAGCGCTTCTTCGAGGCCTGAGCGGCCCGCGCTCAGGCGCAGGCGACTCGCCGTCCAGAGTTCCATCACCAGTAATCGGCGTCTCCTTCGCGACCGATACGTAAAGAGTGCAAATGTGCGGTGAGTTGAGCGACAAGAAATCGCGCGCGCTTTGCTCGAACCGCTCGCGTACTTCGGGGTTGTCTGACAGATGCGCGGGGAGGATCTTGGCGACGTCGCGGCCCAGCGCGTGTCCTTCGCTCGCGGTAGACCTCGCCCATGCCGCCCCGCGCCCAACGGGCCGACGATTTCATACGGACCGAGACAGGCTGTGTTCATCGAAGTTATGACCGAAAGGGGGAGTGTCCCCTTTTTCGACTTTCGCCTTCGGCTCCGCGGTCAGTTGGTCACGAGCGTGAGCTGGGCCCGGCGCGATGCTCACCCCGGTGGGACGGCCGCGCGAGGACTCGCTTCCCATCATTGCATTAGAAATCGACGAGGTCGAATGGAGCGGCTGACCTGCGAACAAGGGACGACTGGTTCCACACGTCAACCGCCGGCTTTGATCGTCAGTGGGACCGCGAAGTAATGCCCGCTCGTTCGCAGCGCACCTGGAAAACCTCGTTGCCGTTGCCGAGCCAGCCGCCGCTCACCCGTCCAGCGGTCGGGGATCGGCCGCTTCCCGCCGGGACCGGGGAACGGCGTGATGTAGAAGCATACCGGCCCGACTCGTCGGAGGTGTACGTCAACCACTTGCCGTCGCGCGAGATCGCAGGCGTCTGTTCGTTGGCCGGCGTCGCAACAACAGAGGGGAATTGGAGCCTTGCCATCGCCGTTCACGGCACAACCGCGATATCAAACCGTTCTTTGAGGATGAGGCCCAACTGATGATCGTGGAGCCGTCAGGAGATAATCTGCGGCGTTGCCCATTGCATCCACTCTGTGCGGCCGACAATTTGCGCGGAGGCGTCACGCCGTCAGGTGAGCCAGGCCAGAGGTAGCCCGAGGAGGTCGCGGCGAGACGATCGATTTTCCATCGGGCGAGAATACGGACGATGCGATCCAAACTATTGCCGCCGGTATGCGCCTGCCGGCGCCGCCACGGGCCAGGTCGTACGACCAGGTCGCTGCCGCCCTCGGGCTTGCGCCACGCTGGTCAAATCGCCATTTTGTCGTCGGGCGAAATCATCTGGAACCAGACATCGAGGGATCGCCCATGGTTCCGAGCGTCTTTCCTTCGAGGTCGTACCAGATGGGCTGCGCGTGCGTTGAATCGGATCGCAGCTCCGGGTAGACGAGAAAACCGTTCTTCGACCGTGTAGGTTCCCGTGCGGCGGTTGGCGTTGAACTGGATTTTCTCCGCGATCGGGACGGCCTCGCCCAGCGCATTTGCGAGCCGGCGTCGAACGGCTGCGCCATCAGATTGCCGTCTTCGACGAAAATCAAATAGCCGGGCTCGACGTACTTCGCGGCGCTGTCCACCGCCAGATCAAATGCGACCTTCGTCGCAGATCGAGGGACATGAACTCCGTTGGTGGCCTTGTTGGCAATTATCTGGAAATAGGCAACGCCTTCCCGGGGAAGAAGAACGGATACGGTGCATCGACTGCGCCATCTTTGGTGGTCGTCAACACCGTAGGCGTGCCGCCCGCCGCCCAGGACCTCGAGCGAGCCCGCGAACACGTTCGGAGAAAAACACGATGACGTCGTTCGCCCCCAGGCTGCGCTTGCGCGTCCTTCTTCCGCCGGACAGAGGTCTGGACCGCGCCACCGGCTGCCGGAACTTTCTTGAGCTTGCGGTCTGCGAAAAAGCCGGTACTTCCCGTCCGGAGACCAGAACGGATACGTCGCGTTCTCGGTGCCGGCCAAACCTGCGCGGCGAGCCCGGAGAGCGGCCGCACCCAGAGCTTCAGCGGTCCGCCCTGGTCCCGCGCCGCGTAGGCGAGCGTCATGCCGTCGGGGACAACTCGATCGACGCGTTGTCACTGTCGAGGCTCGGCGGTGGGAGGAAGCACGATGCTCGATCGAAGGGTCGGCGCCGGCGGCGCCTGATTGCAGCATCCATCCCGAAATCACCGCGACGGCGGCAACGGCGACGACGAGGCCGACGCCACCGCCAGGACGGCGCCCACGCCGCCTCGGAGAGACGGCAGCCGTCCCGGTCCCCGACGTCGTCGTCGATCGTCCATCGGCGATCCACTTCAACTCGCGCGCGAGATCGAAGCCGACTGCCAGCTCGTCCGCTTCCTTGGCGGGCACGGCTCTTGATCACGCGATCGAGCGCAGGAGGCGCCGTTGGGACGGGAAACCGAAACCGGCCGCGGATCCGGACGTCAGAATCGCCGCGATCACGCTGGCCTGTTAGCTCCACGGGAAATGCGCGCTGCCCGGTCAACATTTCATGAAGTAAGCGCCGAACGCGAACAGATCCGCGCGATGGTCGACCGTGCCTTCGAGCTGCTCTGGCGCCATGTATTGCACGGTCCCGACCTACCATGGCGCCCGCCGACATCAAAGGTGTCGGTGCGTGTCGCCATCTCGACGACCGCTTCGTCGGCGCAGCTTGGCGACGCCGAGAAATCGGCCGCCTTGGCTCCGGATTTCGCAGGCCCGATGTTTCCGGCTTCAGATCGCGATGGATGATCGCGGCGCCGCCGCCAGCCCTCAACAGCCTGCGCCCGTCTTAAGGCTTACATCGACTCTCAGCGGCCCGCGCGCAAGGCGCGCCCAGGCGATTCGCCGTCAGAAGCTCCATCACGAAATAGTCGGCGTCGCCTTCACGGCCGAGCAATACGTAACTTG